>Ga0114939_10000116_pt1 | contig 64441 bp, 43 predicted proteins | sample AshMeaCrysSpring_FD_87196 | JGI IMG/M metagenome (GOLD analysis project Ga0114939, IMG submission 87196) | Groundwater microbial communities from Big Spring, Nevada to study Microbial Dark Matter (Phase II) - Ash Meadows Crystal Spring | ecosystem: Environmental > Aquatic > Deep subsurface >...
AATAGAGCAAAAACATTCTGAATATCCAGCATACTCAATACATCCATTCCAATTCCAGTAAAAACAGGAACAAGTACAGATTTCCGAGATAACTGGGCAATCTGATATACAAAAGATATAGTTATAGGTATATGGGTAGGAAATAGTGATAGCTCATCCATGATTGAAGTCTCTTGAATATCATGAGCGTGAAGCATATGGCATAGAATCTCTGAATATATGATAGAAAATAGAATTTTAGAGCGTTTAGAAAAAAAATACCCAAGCTGAGTATATCAAAGAGTTATTTGTAGAGATATTTCCTGCTTTCAGAAGGAAATAATCCTTGATAATACTGGAGTCTTGCAGAAAAGTAGACCGAAAAGTGGAATATTTTACAAAAAAGACTTTTTTGGAGAACTTGACCCAGATGAGCAATACAGATGGAATATAGAGGATTAATCTTGATTTTTTAAAGATTTTTATACTATGCACATATGATTATAACGCTTTGATGACATCATGGTGCTGGAAAAAGCACTCTCTGAAAGAAATTGGCAGAGTACTTCAGCTTTAAGCGATACTCTACATGAGATTTTATGCGAGAACTCGCAATGGAGAGAGGAATATCTCTCATAGATTTATGACGAGAAGCAGAAACGGATGGATGAGTTATTGATACTATACTTGATAATAGACAAAAGGATCTCTGAGAAAAAGAAGACGACTTTATTATTGATGGAAGACTTGCGTTTCACTTTATACCCCACGGTAAAAAGATATTTTTAGAAGTCAAGCCAGAGGAAGCTGCTCGAAGAATATTTGCAGATGAAAGTCGTTCAGGTGTAGAAATCCATGAAACAATAGACCATGCAGCAGAAAATATACTCATTCGACGAAAAAGCGAGGATGAACGATATATGAAGTATTATGGAATTCATATTTATGATATGAGCCTCTACGATATAGTGATTGATACGAGTTGAAAAACACCCAAGGAGGTATTTGAAGCTGTAATAAAAGAACTTCATGACAATACATCCATATAGTCAGACATATATTCTCAGAGAGAAAGTTTGAAATAATTTACTTTCGTTTGAAAGACGAAAAGAACTTTCAAAGCGAGAACCATATATTACTATTCCAAGTATGATACAATGAAGTATTGATGATGTAGAAATCTGAAATGAGGTCGTATTTGAAGAAGTAGAAAACGGCGTACTAAAATCATGTATATGACTCAAGAATTTTGTACAAATTACAAAATATACCTGACAAGTTATAACTATCTTTGATAATCATAACCATGCACTCTACTTTTGGTTTGATGCTCTGAAAAGGTGAATTCTACAACCTTGATTCGAACTCATTCACATCGATGAACACTCAGATTTATGGGAAAATGTCTATGAATTAGATATAGATAAAGGTCTCGAGAACGAAGAATATCTATGGGATTTTACAAATAAGAAATGTAATGTGGGCAACTATATACAACCAGCCCTAAAGAACGGACTTGTTCATACAATGATACGCATAGAGAATGAGTTTCAACTTGATGAATATATGAATTATGCCCCCCGGAGAAACACTCTACTCAATATAGACCTTGATATATTTTCCCCCGAGCTTGGGTATATACCAGAAGAAAAAAAGATGAAATGTATAAAAAACTTGATGAAACATGTAACATTTGTTACAATAGCGACATCACCCTATTTTATAGAACAATGAATAGCCCTCAAAAAGCTTCAAGACATCCTCAATGAAGAGATATAACACTTTGAAAGTGTTCGTGAGATGAAAATATGGCAAATTATATTCGATCATTTTGTGTAGGCGTTGCATTTAATACACTTTCTCTGAGTGGACCATCATCATCTCCAGAAACAGAAATGTTTTGGAAAGCACTAAAAAGTGAAACTGAAGCATCTATACCAACCAATTGGAAAATGCTTATACAGACATGGGAAAGATATTATAATAAAAAGCTTAAGCCCGAGGAACAAATACGTTTCATTATACAAATAGCAAGAAAACTTTGTGCGTACAATCTGCTCGATAGGAAGGATATAAGTACTACTGCATGAGGTTACTTTGAGAGACACCTCTAGCATTTCTTTTCTTTTTTCTGTCTGAATGTGAACGAATATACTTTAGGTGATCATGCTCTTGATGGTCATGTGGGGGATGTTTAGAGTGAAAGTCAAGAGCTTTTGAATTTTCACTTGAATTTCAAGATGCTGAAACATGGCTAGAAACAGAGAAGAAGCATACAAAGAATATAAACAATGTTAACTTTTTCATACTTTTAAGAAAATTTATATTTAAATTTGTTACTGTTATATTTTAGCACATATTTATGTATTGACAAGTATAAAATATTATTTTTAGTAAAAAATAGACTTTTTTCAATTTTTTTATATATTAGGCGAGCCTTATGACCTCTCAAAAATGAAATCATCACATTATCGAAAATAAGAAAGCACTCTTTGATTATGAAATCATAGAGGAATTTGAAGCTGGAATTGAACTTCGATGAAGTGAAGTAAAGAGTATCCGATCTGGTCAAGCAAATCTCAAATGATCCTACATTACTCTTCATACAGGAATACCAACAATTGTATGAATGCATATATCCGAGTATAAATATACAACAGGAATAAAAATCGATCCAAAAAGAGAAAAAAGAATACTTCTCAGAAAGAAAGAAATCGAGAGGTTGGGACAAAAAGTAAAAGAAATGGGTGCAACTATAATTCCAATAGAAATTCTGTTTCGGTGAAATCTCATAAAGCTCAAGATTGCTCTTGCAAAAGGGAGGAAAAAATGGGAAAAAAAACAGGTTCTCAAAGAACGAGATTTAGATAGAGAAATTTCTCGAAACTTCAAGTGGTAAATTATGATTCATACTCGTTTTAAAACATATTTCTTGGAAAATTTCTTCATCTGAAAAGATGAGGAATTTCAAAAATTCCTCGAGTCCCTAGAGAAACCCATAAAAAGAAGCATAAGAATAAGACCTGGTAAGGAAGAAAGTGTAAAAAAGAACTTAGAAAAAGATGGTTGGATTCTTGAAGAAACAAGCATAAAAAATGTTTTTCTTCTCGATCGAAGAGAGGATTTTAACCCCCTAGAACGAAGAATATGATATACTCTTGATCACCTTATTTGAAATTTTTATATCCAAGAACTCGCAGCTGCACATCCAGTAGACATACTTTCAAATTGAAAAGTAGAAGATAGCCAATTGCTTATTCTCGATATGGCATCGAGTCCTGGCGGAAAAACTACACAACTTATAGAACAATTCCCAAATTCATTTGTGATAGCAAATGAGCCAACTCGAGAAAGAATACCACAACTTCTTCAGAATTTGGAACGCATGAATAGTCCAAATGTTGGAGTTACTCTCTATCCTGGACAGTTTTGGAGAGGATTCCCAGAAACTTTTGATAGAATCCTTCTCGATGCCCCATGTAGTGGCGAGGGAACTCTCTATAAATGAACAGATGCAACGAAGCACTGGCATATAAAGAATATAAAGAATATATCCCATCTTCAGGAAAAACTCCTCGATGCAGCAGTTCATGCACTAAAGGTATCTGGAGAAATGGTATACTCAACTTGTTCTCTTAATAAAATGGAAAATGAGGAAGTTGTGGAAAAAATACTCTCAAAGTATCCAGAAACTTTTGAAATACTCTTTCAAAAAAAGTTTTGGCCACATATAGATAAAACAGGTGGATTTTTTATTACCAAGATACGAAAGAAGAAAAGTATTGATTCAAAAAAAGAACGAGAAGAAACAAACACGAATCTTGAAATCAAGAAAGTTCGATGTCACATATCCGACTGGAAGGAAAAAGACTGAATTACTCTCTATGAACATGAGAATAAAATACTTGCTGTAAAATGATCAGAAATAGTGAGTGAGCTACAAAAAAAAGTTTTCTTTATGAGATTTTGAGAGAAAGTATGATATATTCGGGAATGAAAATTCTTTCCAACATATAAAGTACTGAGGTGTATGGTAAAAAAACAAAATGTTGAGTCCATCGATATTCAAGATGAATGAAACCTTGATTTATACCTTAGGGGGTATACAATAGCATCTCAGTGAAACGAATGATATATTCAGATTATGTACGATAATCAGGTAATTTCTCTGGAGGAAAGAAAGAATAATATAGTATCAAATACTCTTCCAAATGAATGGAAGAGAAAATAAAAGACCAAATATATGGTCTTTTAAAAACTCTTACTGAGAAATATCTCTCTTATTATTTAAGAAGTGACTGGATCTTTGCTGTAAAGGTTTCATATGGGTATGCTCCTTCAACTGTGGTATACTTCAAGGTTTTAAGATTTATAATAAGTGTTCCTGGTGTTCCCCCGAGTCCAAAAGATTGCGCCTCTGCAGTTTCAGCCTCAAAAGCAGAAAGCATCTCTTTTGATTCGAAACATTTCTTCCACTTTTGAGAATCAACTCATGCAGACATCGCAGCTTTTGAGAGATCAGAAACAGGATATACACTACTTGTAGTACTAGCATCCATGATTGTATGATAGAACTTTATATATGCGGAATTTCCTCCAACTTTTCCTGCACAAAGTGTACCTATAGCTTTTGCCTCTGTTCCTATATGATTAACTCCGCGGTTATTCTTAAAGGCAAATTTTACATCTTGTGGAAATTCTACAAGGAGTTTTTGTCAGAGTTTTGTTGTTTGATATTGACGAATACAAAATGGACACTCCATGTCTGAATATTCAATAACCGCAATAGTTGCGTCTTTGTTTCATTCAAATACTGCTGAGGCAAGGATCTTTTCAAGTGTACCTGATGCCATAGTTTCAAAATCTGAATTTGTCTCAGAAGATGTTGTACCAGTATTTTCCTGTGTTGTTTTAGTACCAGTACCAAAAGACTCAACATATTTCTTCATATTTGCAATATTTGAAGGATTTTGTGGATCCATCACAGAAAGCTTTTGAGCTTTTTGCATTATTTCATAATTTTCTTTTCCTCAAACCTTATCATATTCAACTTCGAGAATTGCTCGTTTTACTCAGAGAACATCAAAACCGGACTTTTCCGGAAGTGAAAAAGAATTTCCAGTAAGAAGATACATACCTACCAGCTGTAGAATGAGAATACAAACAAGAAGAGTACTTGTAAAACTCCATGAACAGTTACAAGATGTATCAGGAGATGGGGTTTCTGTTTTTTTCGTAACCATAAAAGTAAATTTAAAAAAGGTAGGAATAAGTGTATAAAATAAACTCTGGAAAACAAGAAAAAATACGAAAAATAGATTGACCAGCTAATATTAACTTCCCCTATTAATTATATCATAGTATGCACGAATACCTACCATGGCAGCATTATCCATCGAATAGAGATTTTTCTTAGGAGAAATAAATGTATACTCATTTTGTTGACAAAGAAGTGCTAGGGTATCTTTGAGTTTTATATTTGCACTAACTCATCATGCAAGACAGAGAGTTTTTACTCATGTTTTCTCGGCTGCACGCATGAGTTTTTCTGAGAGTATTCTGATAGCTGTCTCTTCGAACTCATATGCTATTTCTCGCATATCACTCTCTGATAGAGTTCATCGGGTATCTATCTCTCGTTTTACTGCCGTTTTGAGTCAAGAAAAGGAGAAGTCTAGAGAATCTCGTTCGAGAAGAACCACTGGAAATATTCCACGGTATCCATTCGGGTATTCACTTGCAAGTTTCGCTAGTTTTGCTCCTCACGGAAATCCAAGTCACATCATTTTAGCAACCTTATCGAAACACTCGCCTGCAGCATCATCCCGAGTTTGCCCGAGAAGTTCAAATTCAAATACAGATTTCCAAAGATATATCTCTGTATGTCATCAACTTACAGTGAGAACCACTGCGGGAAAAGTAATATCAACTTCTTCTCGCTCGAGAAAATTTGCAAACATATGTGCTTCGATATGATTCACCCAGATGCATGGTTTATGAAGAGACTCTGCAAGTGTACGAGCAACAGTAATACCCGTGAGAAGTGAAGGCTGAAGTCATGGTTCACGAGTACAGGCGATATAATCAATATCAGAAAGTGTAATATTTGCATCATGAAGAGCATCCTCTATACAAGGAAAAATTGCATTTGCATGACTACGAGCTGCAACTTCAGGAACAACTCAGCCAGTTATATCATGTTCGAGCTGAGTCCTTGTAGAGAGAGCAATACATCTCCTATCGCACATAATAGCAACAGAAGTATCATCACACGATGTTTCAAAGGCAAGGATATACATATAGAAAGCATAGTATAAAAAACAAAGAAAATCGCAAGATATTCAGAAAATAATGGACAGTATAGCACAAAAAAATAATTTCTTTATTTAAAACATAGCACCTATCTTTGACGGTTGCTATTTTTTGAATAAAATACCTCTATGAATAAAAACTATTATGACATCCTCGGCATAAGCAAGTCTGCATCTGATGCGGAGATAAAAAAAGCATATAAGAAGCTCGCAATGCAGTACCATCCTGATAGAAATAAATGAGACAAAAAAGCTGAAGAAAAATTTAAAGAAATAAACGAAGCCTATCAAGTCCTCGGTGATATAACAAAGAAAAGGAACTATGATCAGTTTGGTTCAGCTGAATGAAGCCCGTTTGGTTGAATGGGTGGAAATCCATTTGGATGACAGTATAGTTCTGCTGGGAGCACAAATTTTGGCTGATTTGAAGATATATTCTCCCAGTTTGGTTGAAACACAGGAAGATGATGATTTGAATTTGATATTTGAGACCTATTTGGTGCTACACCAAAAGCAAGAAAACAAGAAAAAGATACAGTAAAAGAAAAACCAAATCTCGATATAACAGAAACTATCGAAATACCTTTTCTGGACTTTCTCTATGATACAACTGTGGATGTAAAAACTATCTATGGAAAACACCTATCATTGAAGATAAAATCAGGGACAAAGCCTGGTACAAAGTTCAAAATTAGAGGAAAGTGAAGAACAATAGATGGAGAAACTGGTGATATGTTTGTTATTGTCGACGCAAAAATGCCAAAAGAAATACCGCAACATATACGAAAAATGATTGATGCAATCCGCTATGAGCTCTAGAAATGTAACGAAAATGAAACAAATTCCTTGCTTTTTCTAAAATCTTTCGCATAATCTGCAAAATTTTTATGAGAATTTGCTTTCATGGAATAAATATGATAGCATAGTATCGTTAAACCTAAAGCTTTTACTTTATGCTTTCTCCAAAAGAACATCTACCACCAAAACAAGCTGGTCTAGAGTGAGTAAACGCCAGCCCAAAAACAATTGCAGAAACAGCTGGTCTAGTAAACTCTCTCCGAGAAATATATAGAGGCAATTCGGAAGTTGTCGCATCACTTACAATGCTTCTAACAAGACTAAACCTCCTCCAAGAACAATGAGTTACAACAGTAACTCCCGCAATCGAAGCAATGCTCCACCCTTATACAAAAAGCGAACTATCAGGAGCTACAATAACAAGAATTCTTACTTCAGCAAATGATGAAAGATTTGCTATAGCTGCCTAAATTTATATAATAAACCCGATATATTTCGGGTTTTTTTGTTCATTACCCATTTTCAAATCTATGAAGAATTTTCAGCTCCAGATTCTTCTCGAACGAACTCCCCTTTCTGATGCAGATAGACACAATATTTTAGTGATTTTCTCAGCACTTTCACGAGGGCGACAACAGCATATACTCGATAATTGGGAGGTATATATTTGAAAAATTATAGAAGCCCGTCAAAAGCTCGATGAAGAACAGAGAATAGAACTTATAGAGACATTAAAGCAAGCAAATACCCTACTCGATGAAACAATTCAAAGACAAAAAGAAAAGGAAGCATATAGACATCATAAACAACAAGAGATTCGAAAAGAACTCGAATCAACTGTTGCATACGAGCAACTCCAAAGACTCAAAAAGATAAAAGAAGTAAGTCAAATCTCCTTATAAAAGATGAGGAGATTTATTTTTGCAATCTTTCAGAAAAGATTCAAGAACAAAATAGGGAGAGATTTTGAGAAAAGGGAGAATGAGTGTAGACTCATACAAGAATTAATATTTTTGTATGTCAGCGAGCGAATGAAATCTCACAGAGAATAAGGAGAGTACACCTTCCAATCCTGTAGTAATATCTGTAAATAATCTTTTGGAATGAGAAAGGCTCAGGAATTTTTACATAACGAATGCTTTTCAATGATTCGTTTGGATGGTATTCCATTTTTCTGTGGTATTCTTTTTTACGTTTCTTCTTAAAAGTTTAACCCTCGTAGGAATATTTCTTGGTTTCGCAAATTTTGTTTCATTTTGTCTGGATATACCCCTCTGAATTATTCAAAGATATATATCAACCAAACGACTTTTTATTATAGCAGCGTTCTCCCAACTGATTGCAACTGGAATATTTATCTTTTTTATTTTTGGTTTTTCTCGTTTACTCGAATACACAGCAGGGGTAATTACTCCTGACTCCGCCCAAGCAGCTACGAGCTGGTTCTTTGATAATGCATTTAACTGGGTAATGGTAGTAATAGCATCAATATGTTATGGTCTAACAAAAGAAATCAACGATGTATCGACGTATGGATATGTTCTCTCTCATGCTGATCCGAGTCAATACTGAAAAATACTTGCACGAAATAATATCACATTCTGAGTAGGATCACTTATATGACTTATATTCTCAGGGATAATTCTCATGTTTCCAAAGGTGTTGGCAGTAACTATTCTTTGAGTTATTATTATTGCGTTTCTCTTTTTTACTATAAAATATTTTGATACAAGTTTAGAGTCTATATCTCTAAAGGATATAGAAAGTTTTAAAGTTTCTGTACAAAAATGGACACCCCAGAATACAAAAGAATATCTTATAGAGACAGTAAAAAAAGCAGATATTTGAAAAATTATTGGAAATGTAAAGTATATAATGCTCAAACCAAAACATCATGAAGAAAATGAAAAAATACCCTGGAAAGAAGTACTTACCTTGAGCAAAAAAGAGTTCTGAATTATTAAAAAAATATTTTCGCATAGACCTCTTCATATTCATCTTATTTGGCCCATGACTCTTGTCTTAATATTTTGATTCTGGGATACCTTTGCATCATCTTTTCTCTTAGATTTTCTAGATAAACTAAAAGAGTGATGGAGTTATGTACTCCTTGCAATTATCGGGGTTCCATGAATTATTCTACAAGAACAAGCGAGTAAAATAGGAGAAAAAATATGAGTAAAAAATATTGGTATGATTGGGCTTTTTCTTTCTGGAATATCACTCATAGGGCTTGGTATTTTATCACTCTCGTGACAAGCATCAATAGAGATGATTATAGCAGTTGCTCTTATAAATAGTATTTGATATGCATGTGGTATGTCTACAGGACAGTGACAGTTTCTTGATATATATAACAGGGTTTATACCGAACAAGAAAATCTCAAGGAAGTTGATGCAAATGCGTCATCTGGACCCATGAAAGTTGTACAGAATATGGCAAATGTTATTGGACTCGTTTTTGGTTGAATCCTCGTTGGACTTGGATTTCCTGCATTTTTCTTTATTTTCGGAATTTTTGTAACAGCTGTTGGAATTTGGTCAGTAGTAAATAAAGAATCCATAAGATTATAGCTACAGACTTACCAAGCAAGAGAGATTCACCTATGTCGAAGTACATCTATCTCGATAATTGGAAGAATATATGAAAGATTCTTATCTTTTAGAGTTATTTTCTGAAAATAGTATCATCATTGCTTCTTTGAAGAAACTGTATCAAATGCAAGAATTGTAGTTGGTTGTTTTTCTAAAGAAATCTTTCGAATCATGTGTGCTCCAATATTTTCTAAAGATTTTTTATTCGTATCGCGAATAGTAAGGGTAAGATGTTCTACAAATGGTGGATAAGAAAAAATCTTTCTTTCATCTATGATATAAGAAAGAGCATCCTTATAGTTTCACTCTTGGATAGTAGATATTATTTTATGCTCCTGGGAGTATATCTGTATGTATATCTTTGATCAAAGTTTTTTATAATAACTTATGAGAATCAGGAGTCTTTCTTCGATGTCATATTCAGGAATAGAAAGATCAAGCTCAAGCGATGGAAAAAATACAGCCCCAATATCATCCCTCTGGAGTATAGATACCATAGAAGTTGCTAAAATAATATCCGCACTCTCAATTTTATCTGATATTTCTCTATAATTCTCCCCTATATCTGAATCAACTCGAACAATCTTCCATGATTTTGGAAGAATATCAGAGAGGGAAGATTGTATTGACTCTATTCATTGTCAAACATCGAGAATATGTGGTGACTGACAATTTGGACAAACATCAAGAACTGGAGTTTTATAACTACAAGTATGACAAAGAAGGTGTTCTTTTGGGGAATTGTGACGAGAAAGTGCTATATCACAATTTGGACATTTTGGAAAAAATCAACAATCTTGGCAAATCCAGGCACGGGAGGTTCATCGCCTATTATAAAATATAAGTGATTTCTTTCAGAGGGCATGTATCTCGTGACAAGCATCAAAAAAAGATGTAGTAATTCCAGGTGCTACTACTCAGGAAAGTGCAGGAGAGATAATAGTGATAGTATTATTACCCAAGCTCATCTTCTATAAACTTTATAAAACCCTTCACACTCTCGTGATTGTGATAAATAGATGCATATCGAAGGAATGCTACCTCATCAAAATCCCTAAGCTTTCTGAGTATATCACGACCAATTCTCTTAGAAGTAATTCCCTGTTTATTTTGAGCCCACTCATTTTCTAGAGCATTAATGGTATTTTCGAGTTTTTCTGGATTAAATTCTCTCTTTGTAAGAGCTTTCATCATGGAATTTACTACTTTTTGTCGATCATAGGGTTCACTCTCTCATGATGATTTTAAAACCATAAAAGAAACAAACTCTAAACGCTCAAATGTTGTAAAACGAGCTCAACATTTTTCGCACTCACGACGACGACGTATAGCCTTTCCATCCTCAGTTGCACGAGAATCGATAACTTTTGTATCGAGGTTTTTACACTTCGGACATTTCATAAGAAAAAAGTAAAAGAATAATTATAGAAATTTATGGATTTGATACTTCTATCTTTTCATATTTTCCAATCGCATAGACTTCCTGTTCATACATGTAGTATGCAGTCGATGGTGGAAGCATATAAGTTCCAATATATTCAGGACGGAAGTAGTAGATATATTTTCTTGGTTCATTTGAATACACATAATCGAGTGTTGCAAGAAGTCTATCTTCTTTTGATTCAATATGAGACCACCAATCTCATGTATTTCTTGCCATGACACTTTCAGTCTTAAATGTAGAAATAATTGGACGATATGCCCCTGGAAAGAAGTCTTCGAGGGTAAGATAATATCTATCTCTCGTATCATTTGGAGGGGTAACTATAAGTTCTACCTGATAGAGTCATCATTTCTTAAACTTACCATCAATGATAGGTGTACGAGAAATAAAGTTTCATGATTCATCTATCCCCTTTGATTCATTTATTTGATAGAATTTTCTTTCAACCTTCATCCCATGAGTTCACTCTGGAGATGTATTATAAATATCAAGAGGGATATCCTGAGTCAAAACTTCATAGAAGAAGGCATCTGTAGAAGTTTTCTCAAGGGAGAGAGTATCAGCAAGTTTGGAGCGAGATGTGACAAAAGGAGCTTCAGCCTTTCAGGAATCGAGAGGCATGTTCGCGATGATCTTTCACGAACGGAGAACAAAATTTACCGATTCACGGGAAAGAGGATGGAGTTCATGGTAACGAAGAAGCGTGAGAAATACCTGTATCTTTGTCTGAGTGGGAGTAAAATATGACGACATATCCAGATTTCGAAGAAGAGGAGAAAGAACCATCATAGATTGTTTTTCATTTCCTATATCGAGAAGGAATCGTGCATAGAGAGCGTCGTCTGAACTGTCTCCCCAATACCAGTAAGAATCATCTCGAGTCTTCATAATTTTCTCGAGATTTGCTGAAATCTGAGGGTTTAATTTCGAAATCTTGAACATACCATATGCATATACAAGATACCCATGTCGAGAAAGTTTCTTTGTGTCTATCTTAGTAGAAACTTCCAGGGCACGAGGATTTTTTGCTTGAGCAAGAGTATAAAATATATCAGCACGAAAATCATCAGTATCATACGAGACAACAATCTTTCCATCAACTATATCGAGAAGATATTGAACTCATGCATCTATAGACTCTTGTGGTACAGTAGCTCAGAAGTCACGAAATGCAAACAGCATGCGGAGAACATATGGTGTTACATGTGCATTAACTTCACTATCTGACTCCCAATATTTCCACCCACCACCCTGCTGCATACGAAGAATCTTTGTAAGTCATTCACTTTGGTTCTTCTCAGCCTGAGTCTTATCGAGAGAAATTCCGAGAATCTTTGAAAACTTCAGTGCTATAGTATTCGGAAGAGTACTTGATATTGTTTGCTCTATACATCCATATGGATATGAAACAAGTGACTCAATAATTTTCGTAGTATTTGTAAATGGTGTACGAGAGAGAGTAAGGGAAAGAGTTGAACGAAGAGAATCAGACCCCTGTTGGAGTGTTGGAACTTTAATATTTAGAAGTGTACCTGTAAATGAACCAAAAATTCTTTGTTTCTTTCCAAGAAGAGGAAGCCGAGGAATAAGAACAGTTTTCGTGATACTATCGAGAACCTCATCTCATTTTTTGAGAGTAAGGGTATATGGGACAGCTCCATTCCAATCGGAGGAAATAGACAGAGGAAATGTGATACTTTTTGATTCATTTACTCAAAGAATTATCGATCTTTCTTGTTTTTGAGTAGAACTTCAAGTGCCGATTTGAAATGAAAGGTTTGCACTTGTGATATTTTTTGTTGAGTTAAATATCGATGCTGTAATAGACGTTGTATCTCCAGCATAAGATATCTGTGGTGCATGGGTATCAATAGTATAAGCTCTCTGAACCCGAATTGTTTTCTCAGAAACAGCAAAAATAGAGGATTTAGTATTTCAGATAACTATAACACGATATTCTGTGGTATTATCAGGGGTCGTAAAATTGATACTTGCATTTCCATTTTTATCTGTACGAACAGATGGATTGTAGTATGCTGTATTCTTAAAAAGTGTGCGTGATGCTATCTCAACTCCACCTCCTCACTTATCACCACTTCATCCATTTGCTCACTTACGAGAAAGAAATCTATTTCGTTCCATTCCAATCGCAGTAAGAGATGTTTTCATAGTAAATGGAAACTTTCTGTAAAATTTCGGAATAATATCAAGATCAATATTTCCAAGAAGACGAATCAAACTTTCATCTACGACCATAACTGCAAGTTCTCACTCTAATGGTTTTCCATCTTTTGATTTGAGAGAAAACGAGAGAGAAGCATTTTCACGATTTGTATAAACCTCTTTATCCGGTGATATAGTAATATTTCATTTCTTTAGAGAAACATCTGTAATAATTTCACCATACCCGACTGCATAGTTTCTTGCACCAGGAGAGTTGGTATTTGGAAATGCAATCGCACCAATATAGATATTTGGTATCATCGTATCATCGACCGTATATTCTCGAAGTAATGTACTTCCAGAAAGTGCAACATATTCATGCTGTATAACACCTCATCGTTCCTGAGTTATATAGAGGTATCCTCATGAAAAAGGAGAATTTATAAGGATGCGGGCTTTCTCTCAAAGATTGTATACAGTTTTATCTGGTATAACTCGCAACTCCCGTGAAAGAGATGATCCAGTATCTCCAGAGATATATACAACTGTCTCAGAGATACTCGATTCTGGAGGAATAATACCTTCTCTTGTTTTTGGAATAATACGAATATGGTATTCTCCTGGAGTGAGAGTCTTTGTTGAAATACTCAAAGTATCACGAGACACCGTTCAAGAAAGAACCACAGTATCACGAGAAACAGGTATATCGACTTTTTCGAGACGAAGATCATCCATTTTTACAGATGAGAATGTCCGAGAAATTACTTCATAAAGATACGATCATGAAGCAACTGATTCCTTTTTACCATATTCCTTTTGGAGTGTTCCTTCTATAGACTCCCCTATCGTAACTATCTTTTTGTTTGGAGTGAATTCGAGAGGATTATCATAAGAGTATGTTTTATATTCCATAGGCATCTTCACGAGAAGTGTTGCTGGTGTGGTAACTTCTTCTCATGAAAGAGGGTCGGAAACAATTATCTCAGCAGTATATGAGTAATCAGCATAGAACGAGGAAAAATCTACAGGTATACGAAAGAATCCGAATCCATCAGAACCTATAGAACCTGTTCATTCAGTGTAAAATTCTGGAGTCGGTTGCCAGTAGCATCACCAAAAACAGTCATTCCAGTAGGAGTTATCATAGTACTCATTTCGGTATATTCTATAGCGAAATGGTATATTCTTCATTTCTGCGCCATTGTAATAATGAGCCTTCACAATTCACTCAAGGGCGAATGTTCACTGATAGATAGAAGAGTACCATGGCATATTTGGATCTGTATTTTGTTTTTCTCGAATATTTCTGAGAACATCATTTTCTATATCAGGACTTTGAAGTTTCACTTCAGCAGTAAACATTGGATTTTTAAATATCTCAACTTGAAAATTTGTATAAGAATTTTCAATATACCCAAGACTTGAATCAAAAGGACTGACAGAAAGGCTCCAAGAACCAAGAGGAGCTGTCTTTGGTATATCAAATGATGTAGCGAGAGTACCAAACTCATTTGCAGATACAACTGTATCGAGAACCGTTTGCCAATTGCTATCAGAGAGAGTGATATGGAATTTCTCTCATTTTGGAACAGTTAAAGAAGTATCATTTTTTCGAATAAGGGCATGGATATTTACCGTTTCTCACGGAAGATAGAGTTTTCTATCAGTATGAATATAGCCTATATACGCCCCTCGAGTATCGTAGGAATAATCCGAATCCTTCATTCAAAAATTCCAACCTGTGATACCATCATTCCAAGTACTGACAACATAGGAAAAATGTCCACCTCATTCTGCTGTAGCAAGAAACGAACTATACCTTCATTCATACTCTTCCCATGTTACCTCGTTTGAGAGTCAATACGGATTTGAGTATTCATTATCAATAAGTGAATCTTTTTTTATCGTAAAATAACCTAGAGCATCAGTTGATCCTAGGATAATTCCCGTAGAAAAATTCGTGGTTGAAAGCGGGAGATACTTTGTATCATATTTCTGCTCCTTTTCATTCCATTCATCTGTATATGTACGAGATATATTTTTCCTGAGAGTGATGTTTTGCCCAGAAAGTGGTTTAAGTGTTTGAAGATCTGTGACAAGAAAGGACATTTTTCCACTTGCATCTACCTTCATAGTCACTTGACTATCGACAACAGAAAATACGCGTGGGCTCACAAAACTTCCGAGAGAGGCAACATCATCTTTATTTGCAAAAGCAAGAACATAAAATCCAGGGGTAAGTTTCTTTGATGGGGAGAAATCACGGATATCAAAAGAAGAATAAAGAGAACTTCCGGAAAGGACTGCAATCGATTTTTTTGAACAGAGAGAAACTTCAGAAGATGAAAGCATATCATAAACTGAGTCGAGGTATTTCTTGTCTCCTTCAGCAATAACACGTTCAAATCTCGAATATCCCTCGAGAGAAACACGACAAAGTTTGAGTTCATACTCAGTCTTTTTTGGCTTCATGAAGTACATTTTTGTATCTATACTCTCATTTGGACGAAATATTGTACTTCTATTTTTCAGATAGAGAGATAAAAATGGTTCCTTCTTTGGAGTTATACTCATAGTAGTATCTGCAGTTCTTCCATATATATCAGAAATTTTATCCAAAGAAACTTTATATGTTTTTCATTCTTCAAGTGGCAAAAGTATACTCGCACGATTTGGAGAAAGCGCTATATTTTCAGTTGTAAGGGGAACATTTGGAGTAAGAGAAAGGTGCTTTAAGAATTCGATTTTTGCATCTTCTCGATTCTGCATATATTCACGACTATAGATGATACCCGTGTCTGAGTAGATATCACTCGTAAAACGAAACTCTATACGACTCTTCATATCATACTCTGGAGAAAGTGCTGTAGAAAGCTCACCTGTAGCGGTAAATACATCGAGTCTCCTATCTTCAACAGTATAAAAATCTCCCCCAATACCCGCTACGATACAGAGCCTTGGAGCATTTTGATCATAATCAAGAACTACCTCAGATTCCGTCGATTGGATATCTGACTTATAGGTACTCTTATTTTTTACAGAGACTTTCTGAAATTCACGAGAATCCCATGCATCCTGCATAAAACAATTCTTATTTGGATTTGTATGAACATAAAAACGAACATCTTCTGAACTATATCACGGATATCCAGCAAGTCTCACGCGATATGTCTTATCTTTTGGAAGTCCAGTAGCTGTAATATCAAAGATCTTTGGTTTTGTATCATATGTCAAAACGATATCAGAAGAAATATGTTCTTTCTTTGGAGTATTCGCATTATATGTTTTTGCATCTATACGAAGAGTATCACCATCCTTCATGGTATTTGCTGAAGCGATTTCAACATATTCTCCGCTCACAAACATGTATCCCTCACCTGAAACGAGAGGATTCCACGGCACATCATTCTTTAAAATCGACTTTACGAGAGCTCCTGTATCAAATATCTGAGCATCATAGTTTCCAAATATGAGTGTCGGTTTAGCCAAAACAAAACGAAGTGCCGTTCCTGTTTGCCGTGTTTGTCAGACAAATGGCTCTGTGAGGGTCTTTGTTGCAAGGAGAAATGCATAATACCCCAGCGCAGATACCGAGAGAATAGCGAGAAGAAACAACAAAATACGAGAAGAAATTCGCATAAGATAGAATTTTAAGTATACACGAATTATAGTACTTTTCATAGGACTTTCAACACAATATTTTGTGTTTTGTAAACAAAAGTGAATCGGGATGAAGCTCTTTGCAAAAAGCATATAAGGATATTTTGATTTTTCTTTTTGCAACGAATGAGGACTGTCATGGGTTTATTATTTTAAAAAATCTAACTATAATGTTCCGCAATGAGTGAAGAAATGAAAAATCCGAAAACAGAAAGAGGATTTTTTCGCAAAAAAAAGAAAAATGATTATATTTTTCTCATGTCATGAAAAAAATACACTCCATTCCCATGGAAAAACCTCATCGATTGGTATAAAGAAAATGGACGGACTCACCTTCCGTGGAGAGATTATTCACTTCCAGAAGAAGAACTCATCTATCGTGTATGGATATCGGAAATCCTCCTGCAACAAACACAGGTAGAACGAGTGATACCCTACTTTCAGAGGATCATGGAAAGATATCCAACGATTCACTCACTCGCACAATCGAGTTATGAAGAGTTCTTTCCATATTACCAATGAATGGGATACTATTCTCGAGCGAGAAATATCCTCAAAACTGCATCGATCATCAGCTCTGAATACAATGGGATATTTCCTCGAGAAAAAAAACTCCTCCAGAAACTCCCAGGGGTATGATGATATACATCGAGTGCTATCCTCTCATTTGGCTATGGAGAGGCATATCTCGCGTGGGATACGAATCTCGAGAAAGTATTTGCACGCTACTATAATGGCACAAAGAATACAAAACTCACTGAAGAAGAAAAAGAACAAATAGAAAAAAATCTCCGTGAATATATAAAAACAGTATGAATAGAAAAAGACTCTATACGAGCTATCAACAATGCCCTCATGGACTTTGCGAGTACGATAGATCTGAAAAATCCAGAAACTATCGACTGGGAAAACTATATCCTACGAGAGAGCAGATTTTATGAAACTCGAGGAACTCTCGAACCAAAAGAAGAAAAAAAGACCACCTCTTTTCCTATTCCTGATGCAACCATCCTCGTGATACTCCACGAAAATCATAAACTCTACTATAGTCTCCCCGCAGTAGAGAACTATACTCCATTTATCCTTCCTCCAGCCCTCCATCGTGATACTCGCACATATGTACAGACATATTTCAGGGAAAAATATAACCTCGAACTCTCTGTTCGCCCAGTACACAAAAAATGGCTCTCCAAAGATGGAAAACCATATATTGCTGTGAATGCCCAGGTACAAGTAGGAAAAATGGAACAATTTAGGACTTTCGAGAAAAAAGAAGCACAAAAAATACTCAAAGAAATTATCGAAACATAGAGCTAAGTATCCTATATTCCTCCTCTGTGATAGGAGTAATAGAGAGACGATTTCCCTTTTGGAGGATTTTCATAGATTCGAGTCATTTTGTTCATCGTATATCTGCGAGCGTGATTGGCGTACTAAGTTTCTGTACGAATCAGACATCCACACAGTGCCATATTGGTATCTCTCGAGTAGACTTTGGATCATAGTGTTTGTCATCCACGATAAACTGTGTCTCATCAGGATGCGGAAGTGATACAACCTCAGCGAGTCCATATATCCCAGGAACTGGACATGATGAGTGATAAAATAAAACTCTATCACCTATTCACATCATATCTCGCATGTAGTTACGAGCCTGGTAATTGCGTACGCCAAACCAACTCGAGCGACCATCCCGTGCGAGATGATCTATCGAGTACTCTGTCGGTTCTGATTTCATGAGCCAGGTTTGCATATGCGTAGTATCTAAACTTTTTGAAAGATAAAGAGATGTTCATGCATGATAAGAAGGAAATTATATTTCTCGGAGTTTGTCTTCCAATATCATGTTGCCTTGCAATTATGTTGAACCTTTACTATGTCTTCTTTGAGAGAAAATCCAACTCTTAAAAATCTTTCCATAACCTTAAAAGCCATTGGTTGATACATTTTTTGTCTCCGAGTATCTCAGATAAGTACAGCACAAAAATTCCCTTTCTTCAGTGTACGATAACACTCCTTTGCTATCTTCTCCATTTCATCAGCAAAAGCATCGATATCATGAATATTTGAGAGATCTTCAGGAATCTTTCCTTCACTATACTTGATAATATCAGCATACGGTGGATGGTGGAGTATAAAATCGATACTCTCAGTCTTTACTTTCTTCATCGCCTCACGGGCATCATCGAGTTCGAGAATGAGTTTCGCAAGTGTTTCATGTTCAAAATCGACAGCATCTTGGGTTCTTACTATAGCTATAGGATTTACATCGAATGCAATAAGGTGACGATGAAGGAGCTTACATTCTACAGCCGTTGTCCCACCTCCTATCATAGGATCCATGACCCAATCACCCTCTTTAGAATATCTAAGAAGGAGATTGCGAACGACATCAGGGGACCAATTCCCTCTATACTTGCTATCATGTGTCGCCCAATTCCCTCGACGTGGAAAAGACCATACCGTCGAACACTCGAGGTCAAATGCTTCAGGTTGAAGTTTCTTGATTTTTTTAGGCATACTATATTACTAAGTCATTCAAGATTCCATCCCTGAGCATCGAGAGATTATAGATATTTCCATTCGTTGCATTATAGGCATCCTCGAGAGGTCGAAGTGTCATATTCCACCCGAGACCATCAGTCACCCAGAGGAGCTCAATTCACTGATTCTGAAGATAATGATAGAGTCATGAGAACTCTCATGCAACTGCCTTCAGTTTACTTCCTCCACCACCATAAAAATTCGTCTCAATCAAATAGAGCTTCTGTCATGTAAATATAGCAAAATCAAATCTTCTCTCTGATTTATCACTTTGGACATTGAGTCCCCAATTCTCATTCATCCACTTTGCTGTTGCTTGTGATTTCCACTCATATCACTTCGATTCTGCGAATTCACGCACAAAATCCTCCACAATATCTTCCATGAGTGTTCCGCTACGATTCTTGCGAGCATTGGTATCGAGTCATGTCTCTATCCCAAATATATAGTCACTCAGATTCGATATTTTGCTGTCAGCAAGGATATCCATGAGTCCTGACTCTCTAAAAAGTACTCGCATCTTCTCCTCTCAGAGTGTATTGAGAGAGATATTTGGATCAAAGAGAAATCCTACTTCCTCAATATCTTTTGTCTCCGAATTCAAAATTATCTGAAGTGGATCACGGACAGCGAGAAGTATCGGTAATACTTTTCTTACTTCTGGATATTCGCGGATAAGTGAGATAAACTTGTTCTCTATATCCCTCTGACCGATGAGACTCCCGAGGATTCCAAGTTGCACCCTCACAGCAAATGTATGCATCTCTATCTTCGCAAAGTCACAGTAAAAAGACCAAGTGAAGATGGTGGGAGTGAAGGATGAAGTAAGACATTGAAAAGACATTATTAAGGGGTTAAAGTTACTCAATGGTAATAATTAAATATCTTGTGTGCTAGCAATTCTCATCTTGATTTTACGGAAGCTTGAGGATTTGAATTAAAGTCAAACAGAACTATTTCATCCATTAAATCTCTCAATGAGGAAATATCATATCCATTCGAGGCCTTATAAGCAAACTCCCTATCTCAGATATCATTATTTAGTTTTTCTTCAATAATTGCTAGATTTCATAATGAAAGGATGAATTTTTCAATCTCTCGTTTTTTTAATCAATGAAATAAAGCTCACCAATATGGTCAAAAATTCTTAGGAACTATATGCTCTAAAGAATGAAGTTTATCTGAAGAGTATATATCCCTAAGTAGTTTTCTAATAAAAATCTCAGAATAAAATTTTCAAATTGGATAATTCATTATCTTTTCTATAAATGTTGCCTCTGTAAGTGAAGATAAAATATGGTATAATTCAATAAAAAATGTATCTGTTTTGGTCTTAAAATTAGCATATGTCATTCATGAAATATCCTTGCAAATAGTTGCAAATTTCCTTTCATAAGCAGCTGGACTTATCTTAGAATATTTTACAAGCAAAGCAAAAGCATAAAGCTTCTTTAAATGTTTAAGGAATCTAGATCTAAAGTATTCATTGTTTAGGTGTCCATACTTAATAAACGCTAGTAGAACTGAATAAATCTGTTCATGTCAAAGTTCAGCAAGAGAAGAAATTATCAATCATGATTCAATACTATCATCAATTGGCATTCAAGTGAAAGTAGAGCCTAATGTACCATCTCATGACTTGAGTTTTAAGTAAATCTCTGCATCATTAGAAAGATCACTTAAATATTGCTCAATATTACTTATATTAGAACTAGTAATTTTTACTTCTTTTATCTTTTTAAATAAAGATCATACTCACAGATATCCATTTATTGAATAGAATTGTTGCCTTATAAATCTAATAAACGTATTTTGATTATGTTTTTCTTCAAACAAACATTCTATATCGGTCCAAAGATTATAAAAATAATCAACTTTTGAGGGGTCTAATTCTCTAATCCGACTCAAAATAGAATTCTTTATTAAATCTGTCTGTCACAGAGATAATCAAGTTGAATTTAATCACTCAAATATCTGATAAACTTCATCATCAGTCTCACAATTCATTACAACAAATTCCACATTTTCAATTTTTCCAATTAGTTGTTCAATATCACTCACTGAATCATAATATTCTTCAAATATATACTCATATGCAGAAACGATTTTCTTTTGAGAGTCATCTAGCGGTGAAGTAATTATGGAATTATTAATTATTTGATGAAACACACTACTAATTGTATCTTTTGAAAACTCAATCCTAATTCATCATGATGAATCGAAAATATATTTCTTAATACGATTTTTAATTGCCGGATCTACTGATTTATGATAAATTGCAATAAATAGAAGACTTAATGATACTAATCTTTGTTGTCAGTCTAGCACCTTTTCTCTCCCACTTGTTCATGAGTCGCTTTTTATAGTTACAATATTTCAGATATAATAACCATCATCATTTCAATTAATAGCTGTAAATAATTCTTGAATTTTATCTTTACCCCAAACAAAATTTCTTTGAAATTCAGGTATTTGAATTCTTTCAGTACTAATACGCGGTTCTATACTTCAATAGAAGATTTTAAATGGTATATTTTTTGCAATCCGAGACATCATCTAGTAATTAAGAACTACAATCTCCTCCACTTTCCCTCTCCCTGCAGAGTTACTATTCACATTCCGTCGAGCTTGCACTATCTCCAATCGGAAACCATCATAGAGCTCATGGATGAATGGAGTATTATGATTGGAGAGCATGACTTTACAGCCTCTCTTATCGAGAATCCGAAAAGTTTCAGCAAGCTTTATTTGCATATCTCGACCAAAATCATCCTTGTTATAGCTCGTGAAATTCGCTGTCTCCGTAAGGACATCGTATGGGGGATCAAAGTAGATGAAATCTCACTTTTCAGCTTTATCGAGAACATGCTCGAAACTCTCCACCTGTATATCAGCTTCAGTTTTCTTTAGAAGTTTATGAACATTCATGATATTTCTTTCTTGGACATAGTCAGGGTTTTTATACGCACCCATAGGAACATTGAACTCTCCACGACTATTCACACGATGAAGTCAGTTAAAACAAGTTCTATTGAGATAGATAAATCGACCAGCCCTCTGAATAGAGTCATATTTTTTTGTCCAATCTTTCTGCCTATCCCATGCACGAATTTCGAGATATGTTTCTTTCGAATGTTGTATTGATTTGAGGAATTTTATGAGTTCTTTTGGAGAATGTTTGATAACTTGGTATGTATTTATGAGCTCTTCATTCATATCAGAAAGATATGATTTCTTTTTTTGAAGATTAAAAAAGACTGCACCTCCTCAGAGAAACGGTTCAAAATAATTATTATATTCCGTTGGTTTCGGAAATAGACTATGAAACTGTTCTATAAGTTGTCGCTTTCCTCATACCCACTTCACAAATGGTTGAGCCTTTATATAATCAATATTTTCCTCAAAAAATATCTCTGCCTGGAACATGTCTTTTAAATTCATATTCTCTATCCAAGACTGAATAACCCAGAAGTTGAGTTCAAATCGGCTTGCGATGTCTTGAATAATGATGGCAGACATATTTGAATTTTATGTCTGGAACTATAAGAATTTTAGGAAAAAAATCCATTCAAAATGACCATTTTGTCAATCAAAAAATTCCCCCACTTTCATGGAGGAACTCTATTTACATACTCACCTTTTTTGGAACTCCAGCTACACCGTCGAAGAATGCATCGAACTCTTCCTGAAGCATCTCTTCTCGTTCGAGGAGTGCATCTGCGAGTTTCTGATGAAGTGCATGATTTTCTGTAATAATCTTCTTCGCAAGAGCGTAAGCATCGAGGAGGAGCTTTCGCACCTTCATATCGATGAGATCCTGAGTCTTGTCTGATATAACCTTTGCATTTGTCTGACCTCCGAGATAGTTCCCTTCGCTCATGTCTGGAGCGAGGTTCTCAGGACCGATATCGGCATCAAAGCCGAATCGCATCACCATAGCACGGGCAATCTCTGTTGCTCGCTCAATATCTGAACTCGCACCCGTCGTGATATACTCAGAGCCAAAGAATACTTCCTCCGCCACACGACCACCATAGAGTGTCGCGAGTTCATCGAGGTATTTTGCCTTTGAAGTATAGGTTCTATCCTTTTCTGGGAGGAACCACGTGACACCACCAGCACCACCACGAGGAAGGATAGATATCTTGTGCACTGGGTCTGTATGTGGAAGCATCTTTCCGACGATAGCATGTCCGATTTCATGAATAGCAGTGAGTTTCTTTTCATGTTCCGTCATACGGAGAGATTTTTTCTCATTTCCCATGACAACTTTCTCTATAGATTTTTGTATCATCTCTTGAGTTATACTTTTCATACTTTTCTTTCCAGCGAGAATAGCAGACTCATTGAGGAGGTTTCCAAGTTCAGCACCAGAAAACCCTACGGTAATACTCGCAATCTTATCCCAATTAATATTCTCATCAAACGGTTTTCCCTTCGCATGAACTGCAAGAATCTTCTTTCTATCTTCGAGAGTTGGAAGATGAATAGTGACCTTACGATCAAATCGTCCTGGACGTAGAAGTGCCTTATCAAGAACATCTGCACGATTGGTTGCTGCCATAATGATAACATTTGTTTCATTATCAAAACCATCCATTTCTGTAAGTATCTGATTGAGTGTTTGTTCTCGCTCATCATGACCCCCACCGATACCAGGAGATCTCTTTTTTCCGATAGCATCTATTTCATCGATAAAGATGATTGATGGAGCATGCTCACGAGCATCTTTGAAAAGGTCTCTCACACGTGCAGCACCTACGCCTACAAACATCTCGACAAACTCTGAACCAGATATAGAGAAGAATGGTACTCCTGCTTCGCCAGCAACTGCACGAGCAAGGAGAGTTTTTCCAGTTCCAGGAGGTCACTGAAGGAGTATTCCTCGAGGGATTTTTGCACCGAGGTCCTTATACTTTGATGGATTTTTAAGAAAGTCCACAACTTCTTCGAGATCTGATTTTTCCTCTTCAGCTCCAGCAACATCAGCAAATGTTACTTGTTCATCATTTTCCGGATCATACATACGAGCACGGCTTTTGATAAATGCCATAGGACCACCCATACCACCACCCCCCATTCGACCCATCATAAAGACAAGAAGGAAAACGAAAAGAATAGTGAGTCAGATACTTGGAAGAATATCCCACAAAGCACGAGACCAATTATTTGTCTCGATTGTTATTTTTGTTGGATTCTTTGGATCAGAAATACCAATATCGGTAATTTCGAGATTTTCTGGAATATTTGTTCTATCTATGTCTCGGGAAACAATTTTCTTACCATTTACGATATTTTCTTTTGGAAATTTCTTTGCTTGTAATTGGTTACCTGTTACAATAATCTCTTGATAAAATCCTGAAGCATATTGTGCTACAACTTGATTCAATCAAACATCATCATGGTAAACAACTTTTTCAGAATTATATGATACCCATGTTTGAAACATTGCCCATAAAAGGACTACAAGAATAAGGGGAAAAATAAACATCCTCGGAGAGAGTTCAATTACCTTGATATTTGCATCTTTTGGGAGTCCAGGAATTTTTGGAATTTTTTTTTCTGTTTTTTCAGTATTTTTCTTTGGTTTCATGTCAAAAATAAAAGAGAATTAAAGCTAGAAGAGTATATAAAAAAGCTCATGAAAATCAAAATAAATTCATAAGCTTTTTTATATTTATTAAGTATAAAAAACTTAGTCCTTCTTTTTAAGAAACTCTCAATAAACAGGAACTGTAGGATAGCTAACAATATGCCACTCTGGATTTTTTTTCTGAAGTCCAGAATATACTCACTCAAAGTGGAGCGCCCCATAAACAACTGCAATATTTTTTCAAGGATTTTTTTGAATATACTCGATAATTTTATCATTCCTTTTGTGAAGAATAGTATCAAAGAGTTTGGTATCAAATGAACTTGCTCGAGAAAGTTCATCCATATGAGTAAGTGACCACTGAAAGAGTGAACGGAGAAGAAGATGAAGAAAAGCTTTTTCAAACGAATTTTCCGTCTTCAAAGAAGCGATAGAAGTTTCGAGCTGAACTACTTTATCTGGAGAAGTAAGTCGAGCTCATGATGACATAACAACGATTTCATTTATGGAAAGGTCTACAGAAACTCTTTGCAATAATGGAACATTTTCAAAAAGATAGTTATTATCCTGTGAAACAAAAGAAAATTCTCGAGCAAAGAGAGGATAAAAACTTGGAGTAAATTCAAATCCGAGCATCTCTTGGAACTTTTTTTCATTTTCTAAACTTCCAGAAGAAACACCTTCTATAAGAAAGGTATATCAGGAAGCTGAAAGTTCATCTATTTTTTTCTTTTGTAATTCGTAAAACTCTGGCGCAGCGATATGAGACATCTGGAGAAAAACAACATTTTGCCCCGAAGAGGAACGAGAAGATGAAAGTTCAATCTGGGAAAGGTTTACTGTAATAATATTATAGTAAAGTACAAAACAGAGAAAAACAGATAAAATAGCTCATGAAAAAATAATAAATAATCCTACAGTTTTAAGAAACAAGGCAGTAAAGGAACTATTTCTATATCGAGAGAAAAATCTAAGAATTAGTGAAACTACGAGTCAGAAAAGTATGACTTGTATACTAAATGCAAAGAATGAGGATATTCAAAAAAATACCTCAAAAGAAATGCATATGCCTCAAAAGAATAAGAGTATGAGATTTTTGAACTTCATAGCAGATTAGTTTATTCTTTTTCTTCTTCATCAAAATAATCTTCTCGTGAACCTCCTTTCTCCTTTGATTTGAACATACTTTTCCTACTTCGTAATTCTATATCAATTGGAGTTCATTCAAAACCAAAAAATTCACGAATTTTATTCTCAATATAACGAATATAGGAAAAGTGAAAATGATCTGAGTTATTTACAGAAACAACAAATTTTGGAGGATTTATATCAACTTGAGAACCATAAAATACCTTTGGCTTATGGGATTTTCTATTTCCAGTTGGAGCATGTTCATAGGTAATTTGTTCGAGAAATTTATTAAAGATACTTGTCTTTACTCGTTTTTGTCTCTCTTCATGGATACGAAGAGCATGTTCAAGAACAAGATCTATACGTCTATTTTCAATAGCCGAAGTAAAAACAACGGGGGCATAAGAAAGAAAATCAAATTTCTTTGATAAGTATACCATATATCTATCGAGGATAGTTGAAGTATTTACCCCTGGTTTCGCGAGAACCTTATCCCACTTATTTATCACGAGAATTATACCCTTTTTTGCCTTAATAGCTTCGCCAGCAATATGTTCATCCTGATGAGTAATTCACTCAAATGCATCAATTACGACTGCCACAACATCAGAGCGTTCTATAGATCGTTCTGCACGAAGAACGCTCCACTGCTCTATGTTACCAGAACCAATCTTTCAGGCTCGACGAATACCAGCTGTATCTATGAGACAGATTTCTTTATCCTGGAAAGTAATAATCGTATCAATTGCATCTCGAGTTGTTCCAGGAAAATCTTTTACAATTGAGCGTGTTTCTCCAGAAATAGCATTTACAAGAGAAGACTTCCCAACATTTGGACGACCAATAATTGCGAGCTTTAGAGTAGTATTATCTGCTATTGGTGGAGTATATGAAAATCCCATTGCCTTGAGCTCTTCTGCAACTTTCTTTCTGAGTTCAAAGAATCATCGGCTCTGAATAGCACTCACAGGAATAACATCTCAGAGACCAAGTTCTAGAAGGTTATAAGCTTCAAGTGATCTCTTTGAATTATCTGCCTTATTTGCAACAACAATAACTGGTTTTTTTGAGCGACGAAGTTTTTTTACGATAAACTCATCAAATTCTGTTATCCTATCATATTCAAGAACGAAAAGTATAATATCAGATGATTCTATCGCAGAATCAGCTCTTGCCCGAACATCTGCAAGAAGAGTTTCATCATCAGCTTGAACAATACCACCACTATCAGCAAGTATGTATGAAATTTCATACTCTTCATCATGAATATCATACTCGATGATATCTCGGGTAGTATTTTCAATATCAGATACAATGGCAATTTTGTGACCTGAAAGTGCATTAAATATACTCGATTTCCCAACATTTGGACGACCAACAATCGTAACTCTCGGATTCATAGAAAAAAGTTAAAATACAAAATACTGTCGAATGGAGAATAGGCAAAAACAAAGAAAAAGCAAGTTAAGATAGTGTAACCTATTTATTCGTATAGAAAAAATCAAATCTATAAAAGAATGTCGTCACCTTCTTCCCATCTTTATACAAGGTAAATACTGGATACTCTCCGGATCCTGGACTCAGATTCAGAGTAGTTCATGAATATGCTTGATATATATTTCCATCCTTTGACAGCAGTGCTATAGGATGATTATCATCTTCTGAAATAATATACATTCAAAGTGGAATATTCGGATCTGAAAGAGATGCTTGGATTGCCTTATACCCCTTCTCTGTAAATATGCCGATAGAAGATAGCCCCGGATTTTCGTCTCGAGATGAGAGGATTTGTATCTTTGTGTCTTTTGGAAGAGAGAACATCTGAGTATAAATATCCCTTCCTACAGTATCTCGAATACGGAGCATCATTGGTTCAAGCGTATTTGCAAATGAAACAGTTCCATCGTACCCAACAGGAAGTGTCTTTGGTATACCTTTTTCTGAAAGAAGGAATGACCCAGAACGAGATGAAACAGATATACCTGAAAGAGTAAAGTATGATCCACTCATAAAATATCAATTTAAATCAGTAAGAATAGCTCCAGATGAAAGAAGGGATATATCCTGTCCTGTGCGAACTCGAAAGAGATGAATAGGCTCTGAAAGAAGTTTTTCATCCATAATAACCCCCTTTAGCCATCCAGTTCCACTTACAGAGAGAATCTGCGGAAGAGGCGAATAGACTGAAACTGTAAGATTTTTCAGTGTAATATTTCCATAAATATCTTGAACCCGTAGTATCATTTGTTTCTTTGAAAGTGAATCAAATGGACCAAATGAAATACTATTATTCTCTATAGTTGCGCCTGTATTTATCTGTCAAAAATCATCATCATACACTCCATTATTATTTTCATCGAGACTTGTATCAGAATCTATAGATACTGTGTATGGATTTGTATCAAATACAAAGTCTTTTATAGGGAGAGTCTTTTTTTGGTACACTGGAATATTTACCGTATCAGGAAAGTCAACAACTGGAGCACTTACATCACTCGAAGCAAGAGGAGCGAGAAGAGAAACGGCAGCAAGTACATCTTTTCTGTCAGTGAGATTTTGTATTCTCGCACTATAGTATCAATTCGGATACGCCATATCAAAGTTATACACCGAAGCCTTGTCTCCAAGGTATTCGATAAAATACTCTGTTCATGATGGTACATCAATATATTCATTATGAGTATGGTCATAAATACGGAATGAAGCATCTTTTGAACTTATTTTTACTCATGGAAGAAGAGGTATTCAAATCATAGTATCACTATATTCATAATACACTGATGATGTATTATCCCAAAGAACATAACTCGTTCCAGATTCTTGTGATATATATACAGTTTCGTTAAATTTATAGCCTGAATGTGGTTCGAGAACAATACTTCCACTCTGTGAAGAACCATTGTAATTTATACGAATCTTATCATTTCCTGTATAAAGAGTTCTTCATGGTGAAAGAGTAAAGTCGACAGCACCCGTAAGAGTAATAAACTTTGGACCAAGAATCGTGAAATCATTTTTATCAGAAACTCGATCAAGAGAACGAAGAACAGGGATACGGTAAATAAGAGGATTCACTGCCTGGGGTGGTGTTTGTCACGCCATGAGATCAACTATTCTTAAAGGAGTATCAGCTCCATTATGGACGCCAAGTGAGAGAGCATCCCACTCAGTATATCGATCATAAAAACTCATCCTCCACTCAGTTTCACTAGCAAGAGCACTCGCAAATGTGATATTAAGACTTGCTGGAGTGTTTACATTTTCGCGGAAATAGTTTGGAGCTGTTGGTTTCTCATCATTTGGACCAATATCTTTTTGGATAATTATTGAATCTTTATTTTTTTGCGGTTCTTTTGTATGAGACGACTTTACATAGAGAGTACCATCAAGTATAAATATATAATCGCTATCCCCGTCTTTATCTATATCAACGGATTGTACAGTCTCATCTCCTGTAAGAGGGTCTATATAATCAAAAAGTCGAGTTTGCTCTCCACTTGGGGTAAGGATATAAATTCCTTGAAAATTTGGACTATAAAGAGATGTACTATTAGAAGAATTTGGAGATGAAGAAGCAGCTCCAGTATCAAGAGCAAGATGCTTCTTTGAGATTACTTGTTCTGAAGAGGAAACATCTGAGATATGTGGAATTGAACCAAATCTTGTCGTATATTCACGGAGGAGTTTATCAGAGTGTGATTCTGCTTGTGTATCAGCAACAAGTTCATGTCTTATGTCGTCACCATGAGCAAGGAAACTCTCTCTCTTTTGAAGAAGGTCAACCTTTTGCTGAAGTTCAGAAGTCTCTTTATATTCAGCTTCAAAGTATGCACGAAGAAGTTCAAACTTTTCATTATTTTCCTGAAGAAGAAAACGAGTCAAACTTTGTTCTTCAAGTTTTACTTTTTCTATACTTTTATCGAGCTTTACTCAAAGAGTAGAACTCAGTCAAAGTCTTTTATATTCTGAATGAAGAAGTTCTTTAAATTCATCAGTATCCACCATAACATCTTTTTCACTTTCAAGAGCATGGAAAGAGTCGTCAAGAAGAGTTGAAAGAAAAGTCTCTGTATCTATCTCTTTATAGCTCTGAATCTTTGTACTTCCGTCTGACTGAACTTTTATATTAATATTTGGTGCAGGAGTTCAGATATTTATATCTTCTCCTATTTTCTTTGGGAGTATGCTTTGGAAATCTGTTGAAAGAGAGTTTACTGGCTTTACAGCATTCTTTGCGTACTCAGCGATAAAATCAGAGCGAACCTGGGCATTTATATGGGTTGCAACCTTTATTGCTTTAACTGTTGGAACGGAAAACTGAGGAAGTTGGAGATTTAGAAAATCCATTGGAGATGTTCCTTTTCTCTCAGTTCTCTGAGCAATAACATCACCAACATTCCATTCAGGAACAAGGCTCGTTTTTTGATAGTAACAATGGAGTTTTGATATGAGCTTCATGATGTTTAACATCGATGAAACTGAACCAAATATCTTGGGAAGTTTTGGTGGTGGTGGAAGATCTGGAAGCTTGAAACTTGGAATAGATGGAAGATCTGGAAGCTCAGGGAGTGGAGGAATAGCAGGAATAAGAGCAAGTGCAGGGAGTGTAAGCCCAGCTTTTGGAGAACGAGGAAGCGTGAGATTTGGGAGATTTGGGAGACGAATTGGAGTGAGATTAAATTGAAAATCAGGCACCTTTATATTCATAGCCATTCGTATATCGGAGAGATTAAGGATGATATTCGGCCATCTCGGAAATCGAATAATAGGAGCTGAAGGAATAATTGCTGAAAGAAGTTTAAACTTAAAATATTGCGCGTTGTATCGTTCATTTCTACAAACACCACACTGAGCATTTGTATTTTTAAAAATATCAATAAATGGCTGCCATCAATCAGCAATGGCACGCATAAGAACGACAAGTTCTGCCCATTTTCGAAATCGAACACCATTTGACTTGAGCCAACCTCAACTTACCTGCTGTACAGTATTTATATAACAAAGAAGTTGATTGATATAGCGCTGTTTCCAGGTTATATATTTCTGAAGTTTTGTAGGGAAATTTTTCCAGTCATTAATACGTTTGATATTTTGATCGAGAGAGGAAAGAAAGCTTCAAGCATTAAATGCTGCCTTAGCATCAGCACACTGCTCTGGTGTTTTATCTTTACAGAAATCCTTCATCATTGTATCGTATTCTCTCTTATATGATTCAAGAGCACGAGTATATCTATCGAGTTCTTGTGGAAGAATCCATGGAACATTGATTGGGACACGAGTTTTTTGTATAGAGAAAAATGGAATTTTTGAAACAAATGTATAAGCAGCACGAGCTGAACTCAAAGCACCTCATCCAGCATTTACTGCACTTGAGACATTTTCATTGCCAAGAACACTATTATCAAGCCATTTTTCATAATCTCATTGAGCTCATTTTACAGCACTCGATCATCCCCATGTTGTTTGAGTACGAGAATCTAGTGTTTTTTTCTGAATACTACTTGTAGCAGCAGATGATCACTTATCATAAGCTGTCCCCATTTGGGATTTTAGATTTTCTACTCCTTGTTTTACAGAGCTTTCTTTAAATTTATCAAGAAAAGAATCAATTCCATCAAATGGAGAATTTGGACCAAGAGTTGTTGGTGGAATAACAGTAAGAGTAGGTGGCGTAAAAAGAGCAGTAACTGCCTCATCCCCTTGTCTCTGAACCCAATCCATAATAAAATCAGGGAAGCCTGAGACTCTTTTATTCTTCACTTTAACGATGTTTCATGTACTAATTGGTTTTGCACTATCTATCTCTATTCAAACCTGGGAACCACCACTTGAGGCAGAACCCATACGAATAAGTGGACCAAGATTTACAGTTCGAGGACCTCGAGCAGATAAACGGGAGTAAATCTGATTTAGTTGTCGCGTCTTTGGATCCTTCAGGTATGCAACAATATCGTTTGTGAGTGATGTATCCTCATCTTTTGTGAGAACTTGATTATTCATGGAACAACTTCCTGCATTCCATGCATCAGTGATAGATCAAAGTCCTGAGAATCAAGTTACATCTCCATCTTCTTTTGATCCATCCTCCTTACACATTGGAAGAGATCATGTCATAACAATACAATTTCATCCTTGTGTAAGTGGCCATACTCATTTTCATGGATTATTTCAGTATGTTCTCGCTGTAGCACCAAAACAAATAGCTGTACCATAACCGAGAGTAAGTGTTGGTGTTGCATATATTCTGAGAAAATTCATCCGAGAATCAACTCAAAATCTTCAACCAGCACCATCGGATTGCGTAATATTTCCACATGCAGCACCATTATTTGCTCATCAAACAACACCATAGTTATTTGCTCACATCTTACTTGCAGGATACACAAGTGGTATACCCATAGTACATGGTGCTGTTCAGCAAGTAAATGTGATAAGCTGACATGTAAGAGCTGAAAATATAGGTGTACCTGTGGATGGAACGAGATTTGAGAGGGGATATCAAAATACTACAGGAGCACTTCATGGAGCAAGAGGAGCCCAGTTCATAGGAAAACTCATACATCCACCTCATCAAAATCAACACGAAAGTCAACTTGCGAGATTTTCAGCAATTGTAGAAAGCTCCTTCTCTGTAGTAGGATCAAACCCTATACTAAGACTCTTCCCATCTCCATTTGTATTTACTCGAACAACTGGTGTACTAGGTGATGCAGATAGCTTCTTATTATAAAGATCTTTCTGTTGATCTAAAGTCATAGAATCTATCCTATCAGGGATACCATTCTTGTCAGTATCATTTGTATATGAAGCAAGGTCTGTTGGTACTGCTGGTTTTGAAAAAGTTCGTGTTCATCGCTTATATCACTTTTCTGATTCAGATCTCCAGAGGATCATATCTGCACCACAAGAATTTGAACCATTAAATCCTACATCTCAATATATATCATCCCCTACTTCTCACTTTTCCAAATTTCAAACAATAAGTTCACCATATTTTGCTCTATGAGATTTTACATCATAGGAAAGAGAGACTGTTTTTCATGCAGGAATATCCCCGAGACTAAAGTATGCATCATAATCATCGGAAGAAAGGTAAGAAAAAGGTATTTCTCGAGAGTTTCAGTCAATAGTAAGAGTATATACTTTCGTATCCTCATAATCAAAAAGAGTTGGTATAGTATCAAGGTATTCTGTATTTCTTATTGTTTTTCCGGAAATATTTTCAAAAGATATAGTCGCACGAATAGTATCTCCAGCATGAAGTGGCCGAGAAGATATAATAGGTAAAAAGCTTCTTTTTATACGAATTCCCACTGATTCGGCATATTCACTCTTTATGTATGTATCCGATTGATTTCCCTCCGAAGAAGATTCTGGAGTTGTAGAAAGAACTCCACTAAGAGTCGAGGAATCATATGAAGAAACCGGAACAATATCACGTGGATGATTATATTGATAATATACTTCACTATTAAGAATAGTAGTATCTAAGGTTTCTGAACTCGAGGCTGTTGTTCAAACAGAATTAAGAGGAATATTTTTTATATCTGCTGTTCTCAGTGCTCACCCTATAGCTGTAGAGTCAGTGGAAAGATAAACTCAGAGGGTTGTATCTAGGATATTTTTCTCAAAAACACCATGAAAAGGGGTTCAGTAAAGAATGCCAAGCTCACCATCCTCTGTAAGGTATACGATATCATCTCTTTTATCTGCATTCATATCATATATCCTAATATCTGTTATTCCACTTGGAACACTTGCTCAAGTTTGCACACGGATATCTGTACTCGCAAAATGCCTCCTATCGTTTGAGAGAAAAACAAAAGATCATGATGAGTTTAGTGAGAACATATCTGAGTACCCATCCCCTGTAAAGTTTCAGAAGGAAAGAGTATGATTTATTGCAGATGGGAGATATGCAATCTTTTCTTTTTCTCGGAAAGTTCCTGCATTACCAAGAAAAAGACTTACATATCAAGCTGTATCAAGAACTGTAATATCATCATACCCATCTGCATTCATATCCTTAAGGGAGTATGAAGCGACTGAAGTTCCAGGAGAAGTAATCTGTTGACCAATAGTTCGGTCGATACCTTCTTTTTGAACTCATACAGCATCACTATCAACGTGGACTACTGGATCACCGAGGTTTACCATAGTATACGTATGAAACCATTTTGTTGCTTCACCTACGGTATCGCCAGCAGAGTAGGATAAAAGAGTCCTATTCTTTCATTGCCATCCAACTCAAGGAATATCATCAAGGGCACCAAATGAATCAATAGTATTTGGTCCATTCTTTTTTTCATCAAAACTTTTTTGAGTTGAAGTACCATAAAATATATACCCATACACATCACTTGCAAGAATACTATCTGAGAAACGAACAGGAGTCATACCTGTTTTTGAGTCAAATATAATTGCAGAAGCATCTCTCGCTGAATCTTTCTGGAGAGACACATTTTTATCCATGACATACATGATACTCACGAGTATGTCATTCCCTGCCTTTACATCAAGAACGAATGCATCTTTTGATGCATCATTATTTGCAACAAGGGAAATTCATGAACGAGTAACACTAATTCTTCCATCGCTATTTACATGAAAGAGTTCACGAGCGTCAGATGAAATTGTTATAACACCATTTGATATACTTCAAGAATACGAAGAATTTGGAAGAATAACCTTTAGAGAATTATTTTTTTTCTCTTTAAAACAGTCATCTGATACGGAATTAGGAGTGTTGGTACAAACACTCAAAGAGGCATTCTGAAGAGAATAAGAAAATTTTCCTATGAGAGTATGTCAAACAATATCTGAAACACTCAGTGTAGGGATACCATTTGCAAGTGAAATACTTGTTTCTATTTGTGTTGTTTCTGAAAGTCAAAGAGTATATCATCAATTAGGAGAAATACGGAAGAGTGTTTCTTCGGTGTATGGGGTATCAAGCAGTGTTGTTACGGCAAGACTTTGGGAGTTATTTGGTAATGTATTATACAGTATATCTTCTGCTTCTCGAAGGTAGGAATCTCATGCGAGTACTGTATAACGAGCATTATAATCCGAGAGAAAATCAAACTTCTCACGCGAAGATTTTATAAATGCAACATATTTTTGAATTCCTGAAATACTATGAAACCCATTTTCATCAGTATAACTGAGGATATTTTTTGATATATCTGGTGTAGTTACTAGGTAGTATCATCATTTCTTTGGAAGGATAAGTGAACCAGAAGAGAAGTTGGTACTCCATGTATTCTCATTATTAAAACGAATTGTTGTTCCAAAGTTTTCATTTGTTTTATTTCAGAATCTATCTCGAAGGTTGAATTCAATGGTATTATCGAGTTCTCTATGGGTCATGTACATAGAAGGACCTGGATCTATAGTAAAAGGGATATCCTTTATATCTCAAATTCCTGGAACTGTTGCAGAAATAAAATGCGTCCCCGCCTCAGTTCATGGAATAAATAAGAATCCTTCTGATTTTCCATTTCGAATCGAAATCTTTTCTGTATCAAAGTATCATGCATTTTTAGGAAGGGAAAGAAATGCGAGAGAGTTAAATCAAGACAGAATATTTCCATCTCTATCGACCACCCTGATAGTCATACGAACAGGATCAGATCAAACAACTGGAGTATTGACACGAGAGAGAATAAGTCTGGCAGAATTTAAGACAGAAAGTCCTCATTCCATCGATACTACTCCATCCGAAGTAATACGCACTTTCATATCTCCAGGCTCATCAGAACCAAATAATAATGGTATACTCGACTCTGTTGCATCTATATGCATCTTTGTAAGTTTCTGTCACGCTGTATCAATAATATATCCTCCAGAAACTTCTATATCAAGACTATGGAGATTAGGAGAAGTAGGATTTCAGGATGCATCCTTTAGATTGATAAAAGCAAGGGTACTCGAACCTTTCAGTAGCTGTGATGAAATAGGCTCAAAAGTTATTTTCGAGAGTGGTCATGATACAACCGAAAGTGTACTCTCACCCATCCTACCTCAAGCATCAGAAACAATGAATTTATACACTCAAACTGTTTGTAAAAACTTTTTGGGAAGAGTGTCTCCACTCGAAGTGAGAAGAATACCGCTTCAAAGAAGATTTGAAGAAATATCATCGTATATATCGAGGCTAAGAGGATACTTTGGTGAACCTATAGCTCATGAAGAGTTTTGTATAGTTCACGAGAGACGGACAGGAAGATTCTTTGTTACATCAAGTGAATATATCGGAGTATCTGCTTGTATGAATTGAAATCCAATATATTCATCTGTAATAACAAATGGAATTTCTTTTGACACGGCTTCATATACTTGTCCATTTGGAAGAGGGATTTTCATTACAGCCTTTACAGAAATAGAACCAAGTTTTTCATATGAACTCAGTCAGATTATTGTTCTCGGAGATGATACAGGAATACTTTGAACTATAGGACTGATATAACTGGAAAGAAGGCTTGGAGCTATGCTTGAACCATCCTTTGTTGTTCCTGAGATAAGTTTTATTTCTATTGTTGTTCCTGATGGAAGTGTGAGAATATTTCAGTTTTTTACATAGGAAAACACTCCTTCAATTGTCTCGTTTTTAGTTAGACTAATTCTCGGAAAATTCCATATGAGAGATCAAGAGGTATAAAAAGATACTACCTCTCATGAATTAGAACTCAATGAAGGAGAAGAAATAGGAAGTGTAGATGAATTATCAAACCCTATAGTTGACGGACCACAAGATCCAGGTTTAAAAAGATTGAGGGATTTTAAAGAATCAAGCCAACACATAAGTGCATTTGGCCATTGAAATAGATCAACACCATCTATTGGTCAACATTTTGCATTCGAGGATCCATTTTGATTTAGCGGATCATATGGATCAGAGAAGTTAAAACCCTGTATTTCGGCAAGACGAGTATCATACTCATTTTTAGTACTTGAAATATCAGCATTACTTTCTGAATTCGGGATAAATGGAGTAAGACCTAAGTACGCTATCTCATAAGAAGATGCAGGATTTGGTATTTTTGGGGGATTTAGTAAAGAACCTGATATGTATTCATGGGAATAAGAGAGTGTTGTTTCAATAGCCTTTTTATACTTTGTTGTAACATCTGGATTCAACCAGTTTCGTGCTTGTATAACCTGAGTAATGAGATCATCCGAAATATAGTTATTCCAATCTATGGGAGTTGTTGGGAGACTTCATACATCGAGGAAGGCATTTGCAGAAGCATCAAGAGGAGATATTGTTACAGAATTTTCTTTATCAAGAATATTTTTCCACTCAGAATTTGAAATATTTGTGAGCCATGTTCGAACAGAATTTATACTATCAATTGGTGCTTCAAAAAGATTTGGATAAGAAAGTTTTACAATATTTCCCTTTGGAGTAATAAATTCGATATACCTTTGTAGGTCAATAGGAAGTGAGGGTGTTACTCAATTATTCGAAGCGGCACTCAATTCGTCATCAGTTGGTGATATATGTCGAATAAACCCAGAAATCGTATGAAACCTCTTATTTTCATATGTGGTTGTATCTACAACCTCTGATGTGCCACCATCTCCTCAACCTCCCATAGTTGTTATACAGGTACGATTTGCAGTTTTTATCTTTGCACCATCCAAAACAAGGTCACCAGCATAACAAGTTCGAGAATTATAATCGGCTACTGCCTGAGAAAATGAAGGAATGTCATTAACAACCTCATGCTCTGTTAAACAAGAATATTTTGGAACTCGATTTGCTATATCATTCTGGCACAAACCACTAGATTTTGTCCATTCTTTTGGAAATCAGGTTGTACAAGAATAAGATGAACCTTCACCGTAATCATATGTATAGGTATACTTATATGGGGGACGAAGAAGATACTGGTTATTAGTATTCATACAATCCCCTACGGATGCAACAGGAAAACGAGTTGTTTCCTTCATTCAGCCGAGAGAAAATATCGATTCACTAAATCACTTCAAGGAAGTTCAGCCAGGTGGTTGGCTTAGTACAGAATCACTTGTATCACTTCCTGAAACACGAAGTATACTATTCCCTCACCAATATGAATTGAGTTTTGCTTTTCATGTTCATACATCAAAACATGCATAAGAGTTACTTCTCTGTAAAGCAATAAGTTCTTCAGTATCTTGTTTGAGTTTTTCCGCATGTGCCATAGCGGTTGTAACATCGTATCAAACATTTGCTTCAACGAGAACTCCTTTTCAGAAATCCGAAGAACCACTTGAAGAACCACGAGAAAGAGTACATTGATTTGCAGAGGTAATAAATTCTGTTTTATTTCAGAGTATATAGTTATAGTATGTTTTTAGTGATCATGTAGCTGATGATATAGGAACCGCATACGAACTCTCTATATAGTCAAAAAGAGGAATTTTTTTTATCATTTTTCCATCAATAAGAGTTTTATCGATAGAATTCTGAAGTGCAGTATTTGCCTCTTTTATAGTGGAACGAGCAACTATATCCATAAGAGTCATAGATATAGCTGAAATATCAGCGCGAACAGTTGATCCGCTATTATATCTTCCAGCATTATGGACAAAGAGATTTATATCCCCGAGAGTCTTCTCATTAATTATAGATTTAAAGTCTTTAAGAAAATTCATAATAGGCTCCTTTGTCTGAATATCAGGCATAGAAGAGATAGTGGCATCATCAAAACCGTTTTGCCCAGTTGAAACTCAAAGTGATGTTAGAAGAGATGTTTCAGTTGGATCTGCATTTGCACTATCAAACTGTAGTAGTGTTGCATTAATATCCTTCAAAAGATATTTTGTAAATCTCTTGTAGGCAATATTCTCTGAATTCTTCATAGATAGAGCATACTGAAAAAGAGATCTCATATCTACACTTCTAGATTCATTATACCCATCATAGTAAAATACTCTTGGGGGTATATTTGATGGAGAGAATTTTCATGAACGAGTATAAAAACTATGTGTCTTTTCAAAAAAGTTTTGAAGTTTTATTATATCATTATCCCCCTCCCACGAACGCCCAACAGCAGGATTTATAACTCAATGCCAAACTTCTGCTGAAGGATTTTGAACAAGTCCATCTACAGAGTTTTCATATCGAAGAGTATTTGAATTATAAACAAATTTTTTATCAACAAAATCAACATAAGGGTACAAACTTGGGAAAGACGTCCCATCATATGAAACCATTGGGAGAGGTATATTCCCTACCAAAATCGTTCCAACAAGTTTTGATACCCCACTCTCTCCATCTCATTCGAGATAGAGTCTTTCATTTCTTGCTGCAATAACTTCTGGTGGAGTCCCCTCATCTACAACAATCAGAGAAACTCTCGTATTTCCAAGGTATCAGCCAATATCAGTCGCATATCTTTTTATCTCCGATGTAAGAGATCCATACGTTTTTTTATCTACAATTACTGAAACAATATCATGGTAGTTTTCAGGAGAAGCTCGTGCTATATCAAAAAAATCAACTCGTATTGTTTGAGATACAAGAAGGCAAAAAATGAGGAAGATAGAAATGTACTTTTGCGGGGCAAAAAATGAGAAATATTTTCGCATAAATTCTTGGCTCAATATATGCTTTTTTTCATCTATTGCAAAGGAAAAAAACAAGAAAAACAAAAAAAAATTCGACAAAGGAATTTTTTTGTATATTATTCGCCCACGAATGAAAAATTCGCCCTTTTTGGAGATGTAGCTCAGTTGGTAGAGCAGCGCCCTTTTAAGGCGAAGGTCCCGGGTTCGAGCCCCGGCATCTCCACCATATCTCAGAATTTAAGCTCTCTTTTGACGGTTCTTCCGTTAAAGGAGAGCTTTTTAGGTTCGAACCAGCCACATTTTTGGAGTGGTGTTTTTGGCCGAACCGTAGTATCACTTTTGCTGTGATATCCTTTTCAAGTCAGGATTTCTTCGTAATAACCTCCACTCGCTCTACAAGGATATTTACTAGCATCCTTTTTTGGATAAATGAAAGCTTCTCGAGATTTACCTCGAGATTTTTTGCAAATAGTTCTAATTCAGCTTTTGTCGCTTCCGCTTTCACTATAGAATCTAGAACTCCATCAATCTCTGTAATTCTCTTTTCCCATACTCTTCTCTTCTCCATTTCATCATTTACTAATCGATCTCGTTTATTATCATCATATTTCCCCACAAGAAACATTTGTTCGATGGTGTACTCTACCTCGTGACTTTCTTCAATCATTCTATCTTTCTTTTTTCGTTCCTCGACGAGTTCTCGATAGTTCGTATCATTGATTGACTGTTTTTTATACACATTGAACAATCTTTGTGGATCAGATACGATATACTGGATCTGTTGCCAAACAAAATCATCAAGTGGTTCTCCTGCCATTTCTGTATTACTATGTTTTATTCCTTTGTGATCAGTAAATCCTTTTCTTCGATATCCGTGTCATCATTTTCATCGTTTATAACCAATAAAGGATTTCCCCGTGTCCATATCAACTATCTTACGAGAAAGTAGATATTTATTTTCTCATCATCCACGCTGTGAATTTTCAGATATTTTATCGAGAGCTGATTGTGCAATTTCAAAGGTAAGAGGGTGGATAATCTCAGGTACTGGGATAGGTATTTCTTCAATATCTCATTTTTCAGTTTTTGGTTTATAGACAGCGCTTCAGATGTATGCGGTATTTTCGAGAATATCACGTATGGTATCCCCATACCACTTCGTAAATTTATATCGTTTCAAACCTCCAATACCTTTTCATACCTTATTCTCATTCAAATGACGGGCAATACCATTGAGAGTCATTCCGCCTATTGCCATATCAAATACTTTCCTTACCCACTCGGCTTCCTCAGGAATGATACGAAGACTTTTTGTTATTTTTCCAGTAGTCTGTATTTTTTCATATCCAAAAGGTGGTGAAGGTATAATAAAATTTCATCTACGAGCTGAGGCATTCTTTCCTTCTCGTGTACGCATCTTTATAGTCTCTCTTTCAAACTCTGCCAATGCTCCAAATATCTGAAATGTGAGTTTTCCTATTGGTCCTGAAAAGTCGATATTTTCTTTCAGAGAAAAGAATCATACCTTATGCTCTTGGAGCATCTCAAAAGAAGACAATAAGTGTGAAAGGCTTCGAGAGAGACGATCGATTTTCCACACCGTGATAATATCAAATTTCCCTTTCTTCATATCTTCGATCATTCTATTATATGCTGGTCTATTGAGATCAGCACCAGTATATCCATCGTCAACGTATTCCCACTCTTTTTCGTGAATCCATTCGTGATACTCTCATCGATATCCCATCATATCCTCCAGTCACTTCCGTTGCATATCAATTCAGAAGCCGTCTTTTGCTTGCTCATCAGTAGAAACACGAATATAAAAAGCAATTCGAAGTTTTTGTTTTTCCATAGGTTATTTTTTTACGAGAAAAAGTTTATTTTATTATATTAAATCACGGGAAAAAGTATAGTTTTTATTTATTCTTCAAAGGTTATATTTTCTCATCAAAAAAAGACTCAATTTTTCTTGAGTCTTTTTTATATGCCAAGTATACATCAGAGTATTTTCTGATCGATCACTTCCATTTGATCGGATTTCATCTCTTTATACTCGGCGATAAAAGTAATAGTACCCTTACGTTTAGAGTTCTGAGGAATTTTATGTATTTTTGGTGGTATTTTGTTCGACATAAATAAGTTTATGTCAGTATTTTACCACCCGTGTGTCAGATTTTTTTCCAGTATTGTCTACGATTTTTTAGACAAAGTTACATATTCGGGATAATGCAATCGCACATTTTCTGTTTCGAGTAAAAAGAACTCTGTAAGTCCTGTATATTTCTCTATAGCCTTATTCACAGCTTTTCTGGGATTGTATATATGTGTTTTTTTAGCATTATATCGGTCTTTTCATCATATATCTGCAAATCCTCTTTCCACTCATAAAAGGATCTCATCAACCTGTATATATTCCTGCCCATCCTCAAGAAGGTCGAAAAATGTTCGTATAAAATCAAGGTTTTTCTTTCAGAAGGACATATAGACTCCATTGTATTTGAGTTGGTCTCGATCAATATCAAACTCAAAGGAATGGCGTATATGTTCTCTATTCACGGACACGAAGTCCTTCTCATTCCAAAATTCACGAAGTATCTTGATAGAGATAGTTTTTGGGGATTGATTATCAAGAACTGGCGGTATACGAGGATATTGTATACGGATCGCTTCTTGGGATTCGAGAAAAAGAAATCCCAAGAAGAGATGAAGCCCTGTGTCAAATTTTGTCAGATCAATTTGATTATCTGGAGTGCTTGAACCATACCAAAGCTCCTTGCAAGTCTCAGAAATAACTTCTCGCATTTTTTCAGGTGGATATCCATCACGAAATTTTCCATTATACCAATTTTCCGAAAGAGTTTTAAGAAAATCCCTTGCTCGTCCCTGATCGATAGATCCAAGTACTTCTACAAACTCCATATCCTTATGTATCAGAACTTCGCCGAGTTGTTCTTCCCATTCAAAGAGAGCAGGAATGGCAAGACGAGGAGTTGTATCTTTCTGTCGTTCAATCCGAACAGATCCAAGACGAACAGGCTCTATATGATCATCCTTTTCATAGGTAGTACACACATTGACGATCAAGTCAGATAGGATTCCTTCTTTTTGGAAAAGTTGCAAAGTATGAAGAACTCAAAAATAGTTATCCATCACTTTTCATCGACCAATAAATCAACCTTTTGGCACGAAACGAAATGGAGAACGAGCATCTTGAGTTTTTATTTCTCGGAGTAAAAGAGAAAGCAAATATGCCTGATAATCAGGAGAAGAGGAAAAATATCACATACCGAGAAAATAAGAAAAAAGATCACAATACGAGGATTGTAGTCAAAATTTCAAAAAGAGGAATTTTTATTGTATCTCCACTTTCTTGCTCACAGGATCAGCATTGTTATAGTCTATAATACACTTGAAGTTACTTCGTATATTTGCTCCGTAAGTATTTTCCGCGTCTACATACGAACTCACGAGAATGTCATCTCCGCCGATTGCTCTCACCGTATAATCAGTTCGCGGAAATTCTGCACTTTTTGGAGACTTGAGGCGGTCCTTTACGAGAAGTTTACAGAATACCCAGAGATCAATCTTTTTATCTTCTACATAGGCTTCAACAATTTTTTGTTTTGCCATAAGAGCCGAAACGGATCATTCCCATTTTTTCGTCTCTGCTTCGATAAGCACTTGAGCAAATTCTTCTTCCGTGATTGCATATTTCTTATAGATTGCATTATATCCACCTGTTTTTATTTTTTGGATATAGTCTCCTTTTTGTTTGAAGTTCATTTCTTGCTTCGTTGGGTACTTTTCGAGAACGTCCGCATCTGAAAGTTTTTTGATAGCCCACCATTCAAGATAGATTTCCTTTCTTTTTTGTTCATCCTGAGGGAGTTTTGATACTTCCGCCATATTGATACCTGTAGCACTCGAAACGCCCGTTTGAGACGATTCTATTGGTTTTTGTATAGGTGTTTTAGTATTTCCTGTTGAAACAACAGGCGTGATCGGAGTATTTACAGTATTTCCTGTAGAAGTAGGGGCTTGGGTGGGTGGATTTTTCATCTCTTTCGGAGAGAAAATATAAATCACGATCAGCAGTAGAAAAAGACCAAAAAAAGTATACACGACTCTCTTGATCCATTTCCAAAGAGTATTTCAAATGTTTATTGCGTCCATAATGAGAAAATTAGGAATAAAAAAGGGCGACTCAAGCCCGAGTCGCCAAACTATAATCCCAAAATCCCATAAAAGGACTTCAAAGGAAGTGGGCTGTGAATCGCCCTTTCTTCCTTCTATAGGAAAATTCTGAGATTATAATTTGGCTCTGGTACTATACACAGAAACAGAAAAAAACCAACACTTTTTTCTGTTGGTTATAGTTCAAGTAATGGCTATCCATAGACTTTTTCTCGTCCGTAATACTGTTGAAGGACCTTGAAAGCAAGATTTGCTTCGAGTCCTGTCGGGCTTTCCTTCTTTTCCATAGATTCAAACCACCTATTGATGATAAAACGGGATTCTACAGGAATATATACCCGAAATGGTTGGTCTGGTTTTAGTTTTTCAAGTCGTGTCCGAAAAGTCGGGTTTTCCGAGAAGTATTTATAGAGAGTCGATCGGCTAATATCCCCTATCTGACAAGCTTCTTTAGTGCTAAATCCCATAGAAAAAGCCTCTTCGAGTTTTCGGACACAACTATCTGTAATGGCGGTGGGGCGACCGAGTTTCATAGGGTTTTTCTCCGTTTAGATTATGTTGACACGCTTTTTCATTGCTTCGAGATATCGAAGAAATTTTAGAGCAATCGGCTCAAATTCTTCATTTGTTTCAAATGCTTCACGATAAATCTCTTCGGTTTCCCGAATATAGCCTTCAAGATATCCTTTGAAAGTCTTTTTTGGATTCGTATATGTCTCCGATGTCATCGAGAAGGAACGAAGGAGGTTATGAAAACGATCTATACACTTCACGAGCTTTGATTTTGGATTGTTTGGATGTGCTACTCTTTGCAAATACTCCTCTCTCCTTTCATTTTCATCTTTTGTCACATCGCTCAATATCTCTATCACTTCAGACGAAAATTCGGAAGAAAGATCTTCAAACGAAACACTCGTGTCCTCTACAACATCGTGTAACAAGATTGCCTGTATAGTGGCACTATCGCGGATTAAAAGTTTTCATATAGCGATATTCGCCATTTGGATTGGGTGATTGCTATAGGGTACTTCTTGGAACCCTTTTTGTCAGTCGTTTTTATGAGCTTCTACGGCTATTTCGTATGCTCGTTTGAGTTGTACATCATTTTGAAAGTAAAGATCGTTGTATCGCTCAAAAATAGCCTTATTTGCCTCGAAATCTAAATCTCTTTTGAGATCATCGAGGATTTCTGCAGGGACTTCTTGTTTCGCAAGTTCGGAAAGGAGCTTATGAAGTGGTGGTAATTCCGAACGAACAATTTCACTTTTTATATCATCCCAAGACTTGACTGAATTTGGATCTACCCCCAATACATTTAGACTATCCACTTCTTCACTCTGTTCATAGGAAAAGCCGAATTGACCTGCCTGATCGGTAAAGTAATCACTCGCCTCGATGGTTTTCATTTTCCTATTCGGATCATCTGAAGGTATAGCCCCAGCATATAAAATGGTCCCGTCAGGTTTCTTCATTTTAAAGACGATAAATCCTGATGATACAGGCTGATTGGTTTCAAGAGATGTTGTTTCGTGTTGTAATAACATAAGTATGGTTTTATTATAGCATTTATTGTAATTCTCGCAACTCTATTGCTGTTGCTTGTCTACGGAAGGACTCTATAGCAGATTTTTCATTTGCGGAAGTAGGAACAAGGGTCTTATAGATCGTATTATGGTAGAGATCAGCCGATATTGAGGCTTTGAGAGTAGTGAGCTGTATCTCTGCAGGATATCAGTCAATCAGAACTTCGACTGTATAGGTAATGGCTCGATATGGATTCTGAGACTTGATAGGATTACTATAGAAATTATCTCGCTCAATGATCTTTGCCTTTCCAAAATGAGTCTCAATACCTTGCATCACTCTATCCAAGTCTTTTATATCCGTAACCGTAATTCTTCCTCAGAGGATGTCAGGCATTTGTGATAAATCATACTCTGGTCTTGGAGGTTTCCCATCGTTTCATTTTCGCATTCGTGAGATTTTATCAAGTACCCCTTCAGCCGACTTTGCTCGGACATTTACCTCAGGAAATCCTCATCTTTTCTCTCACGCAATATCTTTTAGCGTACGCCTGAGGGTTCCTTGTCATTCTGTTTGTAATACTCTTACATACTCCGCAAGCAATTGTTTTTGTCGAATGGTTGGATTTTCGCCTATCGAAAACAATTCAGGATTTTTTGATTTCAAGTCTCGGGAAAGTATTGCTGTTTTCTTTTCCCCATTGAGTGTTGAAAATTCAGCGTCCACTCATTGCATAAGCGGATTTTTTGACTCCAAACTTTTTTTCACCAATCATTGTAATTGTTCAGGGCTTATCACCTCTGCCGATACTATATCTTTGATATTTTTCAGGACCACATCCCGAGTTTCAGGATTCCTCAGGAAATTTCTCAAGTTGGTAACACTTTTCTCGTCTAAAAGGTATTTCTCAACTATACTTGCTATCTCTGGAGTACTTCAAAGGGTTTTTCGTATAGATTTTTGTACTTCCGAGAATCTCGGATGAAGTGGAACTTCTGTTGGAGCTTGCTTTTCGATATGTGTTGGCGTCTTTTTCATTTCACGAGCAGGAATATCATCGATTCGTTTTGTAGCTACAGAAACAGGAATGGCTACTTCAGAGACAATTTTTCTCACTTTTGACTGAACTCACTCAGTAACAGATCAGGTTAAGTCTCTTATTGATTCTTTTCCTGTAACACGAAGCACTTCTTTGAGTCATTTTTTTCAGATTGCCACACCGAGTCAAGCACCTGTTGTAATAAGTCCGAGTTCTCAGGTGGATTTTCACGCTTTATAGGCATCTCCTGAGAATATACCCATCACACTCGTTTTGAGTCATTCCGCGATTTGTTTGAGTCACTCCCACGAGAAGATATGTGAGATCATATCAAGTAGCATTTTTCCTCGTGTTTCTATGATCTGTTTCGCGAGTTCTACATTTTCAACGATGATCGAATCGATAAGTCCTTTGATAAACTTGTTCTTGGTGGAGTTTCTATCCGTATCAGGATTGATCTCAGCGAAAGAGTATATTTCTTTCTGCATCTTTGCTATATCTGTATCTTCCTTGAGGGTGTTCGGGTTGATAGATTTTATCCTCTCATATTCTGTATCTCAAAGGAGTTTTTTCAGAAATGGTTCTGTTTTTGGATTGTTCTTGATCTCGTCAGATATGGCGTGTGGATTCTCTCGGGCAAGCTTCAAATACCGATCAGCTTCTTTTTGAGATTCTCGTTCTTTTTGTTGTTCAGGATTGTCAGGAGGCAGAGACCGCCTATCGAGGGATTCAGACATAGCGTATTGATATTTGTTTGTATTTTGAGGCTATAAGCTAGCAAGAAGAGTATCTATATTGGCATTTTCTAATTCTCTTGTACCTACTTCTTCGCTTTGTAAGAGGAACTTTCTGAAAAGGATATTTTCCATTTCGAGTCTTGAGTTTTCATTCTCTATCTTTTGCATCCCACCCCACAGAATCTCTGTCAGTTCAGCAATTTGCTCTGACGAAATATCTCCACTTTCGAGCCTGTTTCGAAGAAGTGGAGCATATTCCCAATTTGAAGCGAGAGAATCGAGGATTTCTATGAGTGGAGACGCATTTGTACTCATAGAAATAGTGTATCAGAATGTGACGAAAAAGGCAAAATATAGCCCTACAAACTCACCTCCTGCATTACTAAATTATCAACAGAGGTACTTCATACCTCTTCAAGATAGCTCCGTACAGCACTTTTCTGCCTTTGTTCGAGTAGGAGAGTTTTCTGAATTTCAAACACTTTTACTTCTTCAGGAGATAAAAACTCACAATGTGTGGACCATATATTTCCGCTTATAGTTGTTTTTACTTTATGGTAAATGGATAGTGAGAATGTAACCTTCGCTAAACTATTTCACCACAAAAAGTACTAAATAAAACCCCTTTCATATTTCATGGGGTTTTTATTTTACTTTTTTTTCATTTTCCATAGAATCTGCGCGAAAAATTTATTTTGTAAAGTATCTTTTATGTCTAAATGAGATGTTATTGTTCGTTTCGACGAAATTACCTATTGATATATTGCTCCAAAATGGCTTCTTGATGAGGTTTCTTTTTCTATTCGAGAGGGTTCAAAAATCACACTCATGGGACAAAATGGTGCAGGAAAATCTACGATTTTTAAGCTTATCACCGGTGAACTGAGTCCAAATGAATGAAGAATTCACATTACTGCTGGAAAACATATTGCCATAGCAAAACAAGTTATGTCTCATGAGGATAAAAACTCAACTGTAGAAATGTATTTTCGAAAATACTCTCGTTCCGATGCTCATAATATTGATAGAGATATAAAAGAGGTTCTTGATGCTGTTGATTTTATGCCAAAAATTCCTGCAAATTCCTCCCTTTCAAAGGAAGAAATATTTGCACAGTTCTTAACACGAGAAATTAAAAGTTTTTCATGAGGACAACAGGCTCGCCTCCTCCTCGCAGGAGCACTTATACAAAAACCCGATATTCTCCTCCTCGATGAACCAACAAATAATCTCGATAGTGCTGGAATTTGGAATATGACAGCTTTTCTCCAAAACTACGAAGGAACAGTTCTTGTTATCTCCCATGATGCCGAATTCTTGAACAGTTTTACGGATGGAATTCTCTATCTCGATGTATTTACAAAAAAGGTGGAGCAATTTGTAGGAGACTACCATGATGCTGTGGAGCAAGTCGAAAGAAGGATAGAGGCTCAAAATCGAGAAAATGCTCGCCTAAAAAAAGAAGCAATCGATGCAAAAGAGCAATCAAACGAATTTGCCCATAAATGATGAAAACTTCGTGCTGTTGCGAAAAAACTTTCAGAAAAAGCAGAAGAACTGGAATCCCAAATTTCTGATACTCGACGGGAAGATAAAACAATCCGAGACTTTATTATTCCTCATCAGGAAGGAATTGGTGGAAAAATTGTAGAAATAACAAGTGTCCAAGTTATTCGAGACCATGAAGCTGTCGAGATGCCTGTAAACGATATATCACTTTGAAAAAATAGACATCTCCTCCTCTCTGGTCCAAATGGAATCTGAAAATCTACTCTCCTTGAGTCCATAGCAAATGGTACAGCAAAATGAGTAAAAATTGCTGATGGTGTAAAAATTTGATACTACCGACAGGATTTCTCAACACTTGATTTTAGTCAAAAAGTTTATGATTGTCTTTTTGAGGCAACTGGAAAAACTATGAATGATAGAGAACTCCGTTCTTTTGCGAGTGGCTTCCTCATTACTGGAGAAATAATGAATACTCCAATCGGCGCTCTTTCTGAAGGTCAAAAATGACTCGTCATGTTTGCAAAACTTGCCCTCGAAAAACCAGGACTTCTCATCCTCGATGAACCAACAAATCATATCAATTTTCGTCATCTTCCAATCATTGCAAAAGCCCTCGATGAATATGAGGGTACAATGATTCTCGTTTCACATATCGACGAGTTCGTATGGCAGGTAAGAATTGATGACTATCTTGAACTTGAATAATCCTCTTTGTTATACATGAATTGATCTCTTGATATATCCACTATTGGTGCAATGTTTCTTGCACTCATAGCTCTTTTAGAGCCACTCACAACACTCTCCTTTTATGCAAAACTTCACCCAAGTGCATCAAAAGGAGAATATAGAAAAGATGGAGCAAGACTCGGACTTGTCATCTTCATAGGAATGACAACTATGTTTTTTCTAGGGCAATATGCTCTTGCATTTTTTTGACTAAAAACAGAGTATTTTAGAATTGCTGGGGCTATAATTCTTTTTTTTATAGCATTCTCTATGGTGCAATGAGAAGAAGCGGATTCAACTAAAATCAATAAAGTAGAATGAGACCATCTCATTCATGAGTATCTCAATAAAGGACTTATCATTCCTCTTGCCTTTCCACTCACATTTTCAGCCCCATGAATGGCCTATGTCATATCTATGCACGCAAATGGCATAATAAATGGCATGTCGGCAATTACTCTTGCGAGTATTACAACCGCTTTGGTAGTCATATTCTGAGGCTGACTCATAAAAAAACTTGGTGAGTCATGAATGCATCTTATTATACGAATATTATGACTTTTCCTTATGGGTGTTGCAATACAAACCTTTGGTGAAATGTTTATATTTATAATAAAACAAAATTTCTTTTAAAAAGAACCTTTTCGGATAAAATTCTTTTATGCGCATAAAAGAATTTTTTATTGACTTCTTATCATTCACTTACAAACAGGCATATGCTTGTATTTTTTGAGGATTTATTCTTTGACTCATGATTCTCACAAAGTACTACTATCCATTTGGAGAGACTCTTTATCGATATGACTTTCTGTTCATTTCTGCGATTGTTTTTCAGGTTTTTCTTATTGTCACAAAACTGGAATCATGGAGAGAAGTGGGTGTTATTTTTCTTTTTCATATCATCGCTACTCTGATGGAGATTTTTAAAACAAACCCGAGTGTTGGCTCTTGGAGTTACCCTGAACCATTTACTCTCGGAATTATGTCATTCCCTCTTTTTGCTGGATTTATGTATTCTGCTGTTGGGAGTTACATAGCAAGAGTATGGAGAATATTTCATTTTCGATTCGAGAACTTTCCAAAGAAATTTTCTCTCTGTATTCTTGCACTTGCAATATATATAAATTTTTTCACACATCACTACATATTTGATTTCCGATATATAATACTTCTATGGGTATTATATTTATTTTGAAGAACAAGAATATACTATACACCAAGAAAGAAAGAGTACTCAATGAATCTAACATTTTGATTTTTATTAGTTTCACTTTTTATATGGCTTGCTGAAAATATAGGAACATATATGCATGTATGGATTTACCCAAGCCAAAGCCACTCATGGCATATCGTATGACCATGAAAAATTATTGCCTGGTATCTTTTGATGATTATTAGTTTTGTTCTTATATCTCTGTTACATAAGGTGGAAAAGTATGATAAAAATACCCTATAGAGTATATGAATATAAAATATTATACATACATTATCGAATGTTCAGATACAACTCTTTATACCTGATGGACCAATAATCTCGAGAAACGAATAGAAGCTCATAATCAAAAAAAATGAGCTAAATATACTCGGGGGAGAACTCCAGTAAAACTAGTATATCAAGAGGTGTTCTCAACAGAAAACGAGGCACGAAAAAGAGAATATGCCATAAAACAACTCTCGAAGCAAGAAAAACTCCATCTCATACAAAAAACCCTCTAAAGAGGGTTTTTCTGTATAGTGAGATGATTGTGCGAATCGAGAGAGAGAATGAGAGAATCTCATTCAGAAATCTCTGAAAGGAGTATCTTCTTTGAAAGAGGGTTTACGATATACTCTGAAATCGCGCGAGCAAGAGGACGAGCACCAAGTTCCTCATCATATCAGAGAGAGGCTATTTTTTTTATGAGAGCATCCTCCCAAATGACAGAAATATCTTTCTCGAGAAGTCGCTTTTCTACTGATGTGAGTAAAAGTTTTACAATCGACACAATATCAGTCTCTGTGAGTCTATCATAGAGAATAATATCATCAATACGATTCAAGAATTCAACACGGAAGTACTTTTGGAGCTCTTTTCGGAGATTTTTTTCGAGAGTATCTTTTTCTGTGACAAGATTAGATGTCATTATAATAATTGTATTCCTCATATTTACTCGTCTTCCCTTTCCATCAGTTACAAATCCTTCATCGAGAATCTGGAGAAATACATTCCAAACATCTCTATGGGCCTTTTCCACTTCATCGAGGAGAATGACAGAATATGGATGACGACGGACTGCTTCTGTGAGTTGACCACCCTCTTCATACCCAACATATCATGGAGGAGCTCAGATGAGACGCGAAACAGAATGTGACTCCATATACTCACTCATATCGAGACGGATATATGCATTTGGTTCATTCCAGAGCACACGAGCAAGAGCTTTTGCAGTCTCAGTCTTTCCAACACCAGTAGGACCAAGAAAGAGAAAAGAGCCTATTGGTCTTTTTTCATCAGAGAGTCCTGCCTTCGATCGACGAAGTGCCTCAGCAACTTTTTCGAGAGCATGTTTTTGTCAGATAACATATTTTGCAAGTTCATCTTCGAGATGAACATAGAGAGAAGATTCTGACTCAAGAAGCTTTCATACAGGGATACCAGTCCATTTTCCGACAATATGTGCAACATCATCTGCACGCACCGTATCATCGAATATGATATTTTTTTCTAGAGTTTCGAGTTCTTTCTGTTTTTCTGGTATCTTACTATAGCGGATTTCAGCAACACGAGAATATTCTCCTGATTGTGTAAGAATCTCTGCTTGTTTTTCTAGTGTCATGATCTCATCACGGAGTATGCGGATTTTTTCTCGTTCTGACTGCATATTTTCCCATGTTTTTCTCTGGTATTCGAGAGAATTTTTCTTTTGCTGAAGTTCATGTGCGAGTTCATCGAGACGGAATTGTTTTTCTTTTTCCTCTTTTATCGCTTCTCGTTCGATTTCGAGGGAACGGATTTCTTTTTCGAGTTTATCGAGTTCAACTGGACGAGAAAATGCTCGCATCTTGACACTCGATGTAGCTTCATCGAGAAGATCGATAGCCTTATCAGGGAGTTTTCTCTCTCATATATAGCGAATCGAAAAATCTACAGAAGACACAATTGCATCATCTGAAATACGGACACCATGAAACGTCTCATATCGTTCTTTGAGTCATCGGAGAATCGCGAGGGCATCTTCACGAGATGGTTCTTCGACAGGAACTGGTTGAAACCTGCGTTCGAGAGCTCCATCTTTTTCTATATACCTCCTATATTCAGCGAGGGTAGTTGCTCAGATAACTTTTATTCGTCCTCGTGCGAGAGAGGGTTTTAGGAGATTTCCTGCATCGTTCGAACCTTCTCATGCACCAGCTCCGACGATAGTATGGAGCTCATCTATGAAAAGTATGATTTTTCATTCAGACTTTTCAACTTCATCTATCACTCATTTGAGTCGCTCTTCAAACTGACCACGATAGCTTGCTCCTGCGACAAGAGCCGTGAGATCGAGTGTACAAATTTGTCTATCTTGGAGTATCTCTGGAACTTCTCGAAGAGCAATTTTTCGAGCAATTCCCTCAACGATGGCTGTCTTTCCTACACCAGGATCTCAGACGAGGACTGGATTATTTTTGGAACGCCGTGAAAGTATCTGTATTGTACGATATATTTCATCTTCTCGACCAATAACGGGATCTATTTTTCCATCACGAGCAAGGTGCGTCAGGTTGATAGTATATTTTTCGAGGGGAGTTCTTGTATCTGTTTCCTGAAATTGTGCTTGCATAGATTCTGAAAGTTAGAAAATAAATTAGCACTCATATTATATATGTGCTAATTATAAAATCAAGAAAAAAATAGAATTTACTTTCTTTTTGTCATCTCTATAAAATATTTATAATACATACTCGTCTTATTTTTTTATTATGCATAAAACTCAATTTGAAGGAATGCATTTTAAAATACATTTCAATTATGACTATCTATAATATACCAGTAAAAAGGGTGAACTGAGAAGTAATTTCTCTTTCTGAGTACAGATGAAAAGTGCTACTGATCGTCAATACTGCTACAAAATGTAGTCTAGCTCACCAATTCGAGGAACTCGAAACTCTCTGGAACAACTACTCACACAATGACTTCATAGTACTAGGATTTCCTTGTAACCAATTTATGAATCAAGAACCGGAAACAGATTCGAGCATGATAGAAACCTGTAAAATCAATTTCTGAGTGACATTTCCTCTTTTTGCGAAAATCGATGTGAATGGAGAAGATACTCACCCTCTCTACCAATACTTAAAGTCACAAAAATGATGACTTTTCAGCGATGCTATAAAATGGAACTTCACAAAGTTCCTCATAGATAGAAACTGAAATATCATGGAGAGATACTCACCTACGACTTCTCCTCTCGATATAAAAAATGATATAGAAAAGCTTCTCAAGAAATAATTACTCGATATCTACCATTACTTCATTGCGCCTTAGGAGTGGAAAACTGAGAGGAGGATTGTATTGAGCGGATATGATATCTCACTTCATAGCATATCCATCCCGAGTGAGTCACTCCATCAGTGATGTTTTCTTCGCATCGACTCTTGCCTCCGTCGCATACCCCGTATACCTCAGTACAGCTCTTCTAGTATTCTCTACTACTCTAAAGCGAATATTTGCATTATCTGGTTTTGGGAGATTTTCGAGTGTATAGATACTCGGCATCGTGAATGCGACGATATGTTTTCCTGAGCTCGAGAGTGTATCCATGACGGGTACAGTCATTGCGATATTCTCAGATGTTTTTGTTGTATCCATCACTGGTGCAGTCATCGCGATAGATGATTTCGTCGTATTGCCTCCGAATATATATCCAGCAAGCTGGCGGAACCCTGCACTCAGAGCCTCACGCATATCCCCCTCGACCTCCACCTCAGCGACTATATAGCTCGCATACTCTCGTATCTCATATCCCTCTCGTTTCTCGACAAGTGTATAACTCGGCTCCTCTATGCCTCGTATCGCAAATAGTGTGCCTGCTATCCAGATGACGAGTGCGACGGCGAGGATGATGAGAAAAGTATTCATAGATTCATCGTATACTTATATGGGAGAATAGCAAAGAAAAAACCAAGAAAAATCCCCAAGCGAATGGGGATTCTTACGATATATCATTTGGATAAATAATATCATCTTTATTATTTGGATCTTGTAATATTTTTATAAGGCTCTCAAAATATATATCAGTTAATTCTAAAATACTATCAAGACTTTTATCTATCTGCTCTGACCAGTATTTTACTGTATCTGTATACATAATCGAAAGTGGTAATGTTAAATTACGAACAAATTCTTTATCTTCAACTTTTGTTAATAACTCAAAATGACTAATCCTATCAGTTCTTTTATCTGTAAATCTAATTTCATGAACATGTTCTCAACGTATTTCATTAATTTGATTAAACGTATGATTTACTTTTTTTAATAAAGTTTTTATTTTGTCTTCAATTTCTTTTGTTTTATAAGCATTCTTTATAGTACCCAAGTATTTTGTTAATCGTTGATGTAATATGTAAGCCTCATTGAGATAATTCTCAATAGTATATGTAATGTAAGACCCCTGAGTAACCTCATGCATATATTTCTTAGATACTTTAAAATTCAAATAAATTGAAATATTTACAAGTGATTCATAAGACTTCGAAATTTCACTGAAAGGTCTAAAGATAGTATTTGCAACAAAATATTCTCTTGTTTTCTCTGTTTGTTTAGAAATTTTTTTTAAAAGTAGTTCTTCTCAACTTACTAATCGTTTAAAATTCTCAGTGGAAATAGAATCACTCATATCTCATATATCTCTCTTACAGAGATTAAAGATAATCTGGGAATAGAGAGAAGTATTTTTAGTGAAGAAATTTTTTTTCATATTTTATTTACTACTTTCCCTCACCTTAATGTGTAACTCTCTGAGTTGCTCCTCATCGACATATGCAGGAGCATTCATCATTGCATCTTCTGCTTTGCCACTCTTCGGAAATGCATAGATCTCACGGATATTGGTCTCATCTCTGAGTATCATGAGGAGCCGGTCAAATCCAAAAGCAAATCCACCATGTGGAGGAACACCATATTGAAATGCTGTATACATCGCACCGAATTTTTCCTTTACCTCTGCTTCTCCCTTTCCGACGATGTTAAATGCCTTTACGAGTCACTCGATATTGTGATTGCGGATAGAGCCTGAGAGGATTTCATACCCGTTACACGCGAGGTCATACTGACATCCATAGATTGTGAGTGGATCAGGATTCCCTTCAAAAGCTGCGAGTCCACCATGAGGCATAGAGAATGGATTATGTTCGAAGTCATATTTCCCATCATCTTTTTGTTCATACATAGGAAAGTCAGTCACCCAACAAAATGCGAGTTCTTCTGATTTTACGAGGTCAAACCTATCTCTACATGCGAGGCGAACCTGTCCGAGGACTTTACAAGTCGTCTTGTACTCACCAGCACCGAAGAAAATCATATCACCGACTTTTGGTGCGAGTTTTGCCTCGAGTGATGCGAGTTCATTTCCTGTGAAGAACTTCAAAATCGGGCTCTTTGGACCGTCAGCTTCGTAGATGATATATGCGAGTCATCCAGCTCCATTCGCCTTCGCAACTTCTGTAAGTGAGTCGATTTCTGACCGAGAGAGTGTCTTCCCTTCGAGTTTCATCGCTTTCACGACGCCACCCTCGGCAACCGTTTTCGCAAAGAGAGAAAATCATGAATCGGCAAAGTCAGCGGTAAAATCCTCAAAATGCATATCAAATCGGATATCTGGTTTATCTGAACCATAAGTATTGACTGCTTCCTTGTGTGTCATTCTCTGAAATGTACCATCCGTATTCAGATTGATGATTTTCTTCTCGGTAATAGTGTTAATGAGAGATTTCGCAAAAGGCTCTGCAACAGCAAATACATCTTCTTGTTCGACGAAGCTCATCTCACAGTCTATCTGGTAAAACTCACATGAGTGACGATCAGCTCGAGGATCTTCATCTCGAAAACATGGAGCAATTTGGAAGTACTTATCCACTCCACCGACCATGAGGAGTTGCTTGTATTGTTGAGGTGCTTGTGGGAGAGCGTAGAACTTTCCATGGTGTAGTCGTGATGGGATGAGATAGTCTCTCGCCCCTTCTGGAGATGATACAGTAAATATAGGAGTCTGTACTTCGAGAAATCCATTTTCTGTAAACCAGTCACGAGTAAACTTGTTCATCTCAGCACGAAATGCTATCTTATCAAAAACGCTCTTTCGTCTGAGGTCGAGGTAGCGATACTTGAGACGGATATCCTCATTTGCTCATGTATGTTCAGAAATTTCAAATGGAGGAACTTCTGATTTTGAGAGAATCTCTGCATGAGAAATGATGACTTCAATTTCACCCGTCGAGAGCTTAGAGTTCGTCTGTCATTCGGGACGAGTACGGACAATTCCAGTGAGTTTCACGACATATTCAGAACGGAAAGTGTCAGCCACAGCATGAGCATCAGCATTTTCTGTAGGATCATACACTGTCTGTGTGATACCGTATCGGTCGCGGAGGTCGATAAATATGAGACCTCCATGATCTCGACGATTCGCAACCCACCCTGAGAGAGTGACAGTTTGTCCGATATGTGATGCGTTGAGCTCGCCAGCGGTATGTGTTCGGTGCATACTGAAGAAAATAATAATAAAATAAAAAGCACGAGAGAAATAGGGGTTTCTTCGTGCTTCGGTTCTTTTGAAAGAAAGGTGCCACCGAGGCTGTACTTGATTTTATTTTTTTGACGAAGTATTTCGACTCCGCATGATTCTAATAGGCTTTCGCTGTTCTTTCATGAGCTCGCGGATGTTGGCCGCTCAAGTGCTTTTACTTACCCGATACTATCGAAATCGAGAAGGAAGTCAAACAAAACTTATCGTACCATAAGAGGAGTAGGATAAATTGTTGTATTTACTCCAGTAAATGCCCGAAATGCTGTAGGAATACTTGTATTTGCAAATGTTTGCATTTGTATTTTTGAGTCTCCTATTGTATAGAAATTTTCACCAACATACAGTGTTCGACTGATAAAATCAGAAGAATAATTCCAAAGATTATTTGCAAAATACATATCAACAGTAGCATTTGTTTTACAGAAGTCTGGAGTATATCCATAGGTATAGGATGCACAGCTATTTTTCCAATCTCCCGAAAGAGTGTCTGCCTTTGGAAGATGTGTCACGCGAAACTTCTCAGTGATACCAGTTGGAGATATATTGATTCAAAGAAGTCCCTGAAACGCAGATTTTGCAAGATATGGATTTTCTTTATCACCTGCAGAAGTCATGAGAGTTGCAGGCATGAGAAGGAGATTTTTTTCTTTATACCAGACAAATGCACGAGGATTTGAGAGAACATCTGAACTCGAACCCACATCACCGAGAGTGAGACTCGCTTCCTGTTTTGGATTTTTTACATCACTCACATTATAGAGATCTACTTTAATTCATGCATTCATAGTTCCACCCCACTGATTTTGTTTCGTATCATATCCGATACCGATGAGGCGGTTTGCATCATATGGGTGAAGATAGGTTGAGTATCCAGGGATTTTGAGTTCTCCAAGAGACTTTGGATTCTTGCTATCCGCAAGATCGATGACGAAGAGTGGATCAATCTGCTCGAATGTAACGAGATAGAGCCTATTCCCTATGAACCTGCTAGACTGAAAGTTTTCCCCAGGAGCAAGTCCAGAGAGAGTTCAGAGGATATTCCCCGTAGAAGAAAGAACTGAAAGCCTTGTACTTTGTTTCTCTCCGTACTCAGTAGTTATAATGCGAAAATTCTTATTTATATCTTCATCCATAGAATATTGATTCAGAGGATTTCCTGGAATGAGTTTTGAATATACATAGTTCGTATTTACCCCTTCAAATGAGAATCTATGTACGAGTGTTCCGCTTGTTCCAGGATTCCAGATAAGTGGCATAGCACATTTTGCATTTGGAGGACATGATGAAGAGGAGGCATTTGGCGACCAGAGATTGCTCGTGAGATAGAGAGAATCTCGTGATACATGAATCTGACCTGCCTCAGAGAGAACTGCACGAGTAGTGATAGCTCCAGCTGGAATAGAAGTATCAAAACGAAGAACTGAGGTAAGTGATGGCGAAAATGAATATGAGGAGAGAGTTTCCTTTGACGGAAGAATAGAAGCAATACCAGAACAATCCCCTATGAGACGATTCACTGTTTTTCGTTTGGCTCAATTATATTGTACATCAGATATTCTCGGTATCAGTGTCTTTGAATTATAAGAATATTCTGATTTTGTATCGGTTGATGCAACCTTGTAAATAGGAGGGAAAAAATATGAATTTGAAACAATAACAGTCATGATACCATTATCTGCGAGACGCGTATCAGAGAGATTTCCATCTACCTGAACGACACGAACAAGTTTTATAGCACTCTTATCAGCTATATCATAGAGAGCAATCACTGATTTTGTACTATTGTCATACCAGCCGTACCAATAGGGATTATATGAATTATATCGGTTTGCTGTGAGAACGAGCTTATTTTTTGTTACATAAAAATTTACATTCGAGTAGTTCGATGGGAGTTTTACTGTTTTTACAGTACTGAGATTTTCTGCATCAAGAATCACTATACTATTTTCTCGTGACTGATATGAGTAAATATATGTCCCGTCTGTTTTTACCGTATCAGCCTCATCAATCCCCGCAACTTGGATGTTTGTTTCCGAATGGGGAGCATTTGCACTTGCTCATTCAGCTTTTGCCGATACTGCAGCTGGAGCTACCGCATCGTACATGATTCCACCCCTATACCACGAATTTTGTTTTGGCAGTATCTCTTGCATAACATCCTGAAACTCCTGACAGCTTCAAAACGAATGATATGAAAACTCAGGAGCTACGAGCTTTGCACCATCAACAGCAATGAGATCTGTATTTTCAGAACTCGCAAAAAGAGAAAATGGGAAAGCAAATAGAAGAAAAAGGGCTATATATTTATGCATAAAAGAAAGTTAAAAAAGATTCTACTCTAAAAGACAAAAATAAAATGAAAACGTGACAAAAAAATTATCTCCCTTCCGGAAGATAAGTCAAAAGAAACTCAGTGAGAAAAGTGTGAACTACTCAGAAAATAGTTCTACTAAATATGACTTCCCATCTTTCACTGTATATCAGATACCTATTTTTGTCCATTCTGGATCAACCATAGCATGTTTATGGGTTCACGATTCTTCAAGTCCATCCTGAAGTGCAAGATGAGAAACATTTCCTCCAGCAACGTTCTCAGCAATAGAACCAGAAAGAGAAAATCCAAGAGCTTCACCAAATTCGACAATATCTTTTCATTCTTTTGTCCAATGTCACACATATCAGTTTGATGCCATATCGTTTGCTTTTGCTTGAGCAAGATTTGTAAGTGTTGTATCAACTGATACCAGGGGTCTTCCGAGTCATGCACGAATTTTATTAATTCCAGCAACAATATCTCTCTCTACAGTAGTTCTCTGGTTCTTTATGGTCGTTCTCTCTTCATATGAAAGGGGATTTATAATATTCCATACATTCCCTTTTGTTATAGGAAAATTAAAATAGGCGAATCATTTATTAGTTACTGTCTCCAGTTTATAGGTACCAAACTCAGTAATAGGAAAGTTTGCATTTATTACTATACCTGTTTTGAGGAAACCTGTATTTTGATTTATAAAACTCTTTGGGAAATCATACTCACGAACATCTCCGTTTGGAAGAGTAACATAATATTTCGAACGGAGAGTATCGCCATCTTTCAAGCGGAATCGAAAAAGTACAGAGTTTTTTAAAACACGAGTTGAAACCTTATTTTTTCAGTAATCATCATGTGTTCTGTCAAGAATAACCGAGCTATCCCAAAGCGTATAGGAAAGAGGATTTTTATCGAGAGGAGAAGAAGTGCTTAAAGAATTTCATACAATATACGCCTGTGCCCTTCCTGCCCTCATTCATGTTGTTTCTGGAATAATGACGGTTCAAGTACTAGAAAATATTCTTCCATCTTGTTTCAAGATAAGCACTCCCCAAAAATTTTCTGGAAGAAGGATATAGGAATTTGTTTGAGTTGAAAGAACTTTTGGAGTAAATGAGATACTCCCTGAAGAACTGGGAGGTGGATAAGAAAAATCTGAGGGAGCAAAAAGAAAGAGGGAAATTGGCTTTACTCAGGAAAAGCTATTTCCGCTTGAGATAACAAAATAATATTCTCACGGAATAGGTGGAAGAGGAAGAGGATATGAGAAATTTCCTGCAGAATCAGTTTCTGCAAGAAAAGTAAATTCCTCTCCTGTATCTTTACGAGAAAGATATATAATAACATTTCTTTTACCATCAGTAACCTTTCACTGAATAAGAAATGCTTCATCAGCAAAATATATATTTGCAAAATTTTGCTTTAGTAAAACATTTTGTTCTTGAAAGATGCTCTGTGGATACATCTTCTTTTGAAAAACGCTTTTTGTTCCAAAAGAAACTACAGAAACGTCAGTTACTCTTCCCTTTGAAAAAGAAGCAAAAGGCTCAAAAGCAATACGAGAAAGATCGATAACATCAGGATATTTCCTGCAATTTGGTCTATCATTCAGAGTGACTACAACTCCAGTACTTGCAGTAGATACATATGCATATCCTCCGAGTGGAATATCACAAATAGCTGCAGAAAAAGTATTCTGGGAAAATACATCACCATTTGCTGTTCACTGTCATTCAAAAGAGTCATCATAATATGTCGCATCGAATGCAAATATCTGAGAAACAGAAATGAGAAAAAGCAGTACAAAAAGTATTCCTCTCATAATTATTAAGCTAAAAGATAATTCTGGCCTATGCTTGTATCTCAGAGTTTTCTTCATCTTGAATATCATCTTCATCGGATTTCTGAACTACTGTTGCTGAAGTGAAGGCATCATCATCATCTTTGAGTTTTGCAAGAATGACACCCTGAGTTGTACGACCTGTTACACGAACAGAATCAAGAGGAACACGAACAGTCTGTCCTGACTTAGAGATAAGAATAACACTATTTGCATTTCTTTCTTCTTCTGTAAGAGTAAACGCTCCTATAATCGATCCTGTTTTTTCAGTTGTTGCACCTACTTTTATACCAGAACCACCTCTTCCCTGTTCACGATAATCCTCAAGAGCTGAGATTTTTCCCATACCGTTCTCCGAAACGGTAAAAATATACTTAGCATTTTTCCCTGCAACACACCCCTCTATGAGAGCATCTGTGGAAGCAACCTTCATACCACGAACCCCTGCCGCGGCACGACCCATAACACGAACATCATTTTCATCAAATTGAATTGCCTTTCAGCCTCTTGAAACAAGAAGAATATTATCAGTTCCATCGGTAACTCGTACCCATCCAAGAGAATCACCATCATGAGGTTTCATAACGATAAGTCCACTCGCACGAATATTCGCAACATCAGCAATATCTATTCGCTTTACGACGGCTGCCTTTGAGATGAGGAATAAATGCTTCCCTCCAAGATTTGTAAGATCCATAACCGTTGCTATAGATTCATCTTTTGCGAGAGCGAGAAACTGAACGATAGGCTGTCATTTTGCTGTTCTCTGCATCTCTGGAATTTCATATGCAGGAAGACGAAATACACGACCCGTGTTCGTAAAGAACATAAGTGTGTTATGGTTTTTTGTAGAAAGGATTGTATCGATTTCATCCTCATCTTTTACGGCCATTGCTATCCCCTTTCCACCTCTTCTTTGAGTTCTAAAAGACGATGATTTTACTCGTTTTATATACCCATTCTTTGAAAGAGTTACAACAACATCTTCATTTGGAATTGTATCTGTTGGGTTAAATTCACCAAGTGCTCAAGCATGAACCTCTGTTCGACGAGGATTATCATATTTTTCTTTAATTTCTGTGAGTTCATCTCCGATAATTCCTGAAACTCTTTCTGGCTTGGAAAGAATATCGCGAAGATCTGCGATAAGTGCAATTTTCTCTGCAAGTTCATCTTCTATTTTCTTTCTCTCAAGTCCTGAAAGTCTCTGGAGTTGCATTTCGAGAATGGCTGTTGCCTGTATTTCAGAAAGTCCAAACTTCATCATAAGTCCAGTATGTGCCTCCTCTTTTGTTTTTGACTCTTTAATCGTTTTAATAACAGCATCGATATTATCGAGAGCAATTTTCAGTCACTCAAGAATATGAGCACGAGCCTCTGCTTGTTTGAGTTCATAGGTTGTACGACGAACAATCACTTCTCTCCTGTGTTCGATAAATGCTAAAAGCATTTCCTTGAGATTAAAAAGACGAGGCTGGAGTCCACGATCAGTAAGGGCAATCATATTATATGAAAAACTCGTCTGAAGGGGCGTAAGTTTATATAACTGGTTGAGTATTTTTTTCGGAAAAGCATCGCGTTTGAGTTCGATAACAATACGTACACCTTCTTTATTTGATTCGTCACGAATTTCTGAAATACCAACAATAATTTTTTCAAGCACAAGATCAGCTATCTTTTCTACAAAGTCTTTTTTATTGAGTTGAAATGGAATTTCATTAATTACAATCATTTCTCTTCCATTCTTTGCTTCCTCCATAACAGCACGCCCTCGCATAATAACAGAACCTCTCCCACGAGTATATGCCTCAAGAATATCTTTTCTATTATAGATAATCCCTCCAGTTGGAAAATCTGGTCATTTCACAAAATCGAGAAGTTCTTCAATCGTTACTGCATCAGTATTGGGATGGTGTATAAGAAAGGTACATGCATCAATAAGTTCCCCGAGGTTATGTGGTGGAATATTTGTTGCCATACCAACAGCAATACCCATAACACCATTGAGAAGAAGGTTTGGGATACGAGCAGGAAGAACGGTAGGCTCATCAGTACTCGCATCGTAGTTTGGACGAAAATCAACCGTTTCTTTCTCAATATCAGAAAGCATAAGTTCACCCAAACGAGCCATTTTTACTTCGGTATAACGCATGGCAGCTGCATTGTCTCCGTCCATAGAACCGAAGTTTCCCTGACCATCAACGAGCGGATAGCGAAGAGAAAAATCTTGAGCCATCCGTACCATAGCATCATACACAGCAGTATCACCATGTGGATGATATTTACCAAGAACATCCCCAACAACACGGGCTGATTTTCGATATTTTCCACTGGCACGTACTCATCCATCATACATAGCATAGAGAATACGACGATGTACTGGCTTGAGTCCATCACGAACATCGGGAAGAGCACGAGAAACAATAACTGACATAGCATAGTCGAGATAACATGTTTCCATTTCATCAACGATATTTCTGTTTTCATCTCAAATATAGGTCATACCACCAGGAATAGTGAATCCTGTATTTTCATTTTCTGGAGTTTCAATTGGAGAATTTTCTGACATAAAAATGGCTTAGAATAACGGAAAAAGTATATGAAAATTCCCTTGTTTTGCAAACGAAAGAATGAAAGAAAATCCCCTCTACAATTGAGGGGCTTTCTTACTTTTATATATCAGAGAGATCAGTTAGAGTAGTCTCACTTCCTCCCGTGATTCATGAATCTCATGAATCAAATATACGACTCATAAGTACTTTTATTGTATCAAATATGCTCTTTGGAGAAAGGTAATCATGTTGTCCGAGTCCAAGCATTTCAGAAACCTTTGGCGCCACAAATATAGCAATTACTATAACGATAATTCAAATAACAGCATAACGAATACTATTGATTGCTGGTTTCACTTTCTCATCTTTTCCTCCAGATAGGATAAGCATGAGTCATCACCATACTATAAAAAGAATAGCACAAAGTCATGCAACAAGAACGATGAGAGATATGGCAACTCG
>Ga0114939_10000117_pt1 | contig 64424 bp, 51 predicted proteins | sample AshMeaCrysSpring_FD_87196 | JGI IMG/M metagenome (GOLD analysis project Ga0114939, IMG submission 87196) | Groundwater microbial communities from Big Spring, Nevada to study Microbial Dark Matter (Phase II) - Ash Meadows Crystal Spring | ecosystem: Environmental > Aquatic > Deep subsurface >...
AGCGAAGATTTTCGCCAATATTTGCATGTTGAGATTGCCTATGACTAGGGAATTTCGAGCTTTGCTCGAAAGCTGGCATTACAAAAAAATCATTAAAGACCCGAGTGAACAAAATTCTAGCAATCGTTAGCGCAACAATACTTCTCTTAGTGCTCGTCGCTTTCGAGTCGCTGTATGCGCAAACAGCAGGGGACACGATTTATTCGAATAAAAACAATGGCATTGACCAATTGGTCTTCATCGATAAACCTCACTCAAAGTATCATGATATGGTATTTGAACTTCTTCTTTCAAACACCAACAGTTTCGATGGAGAGAAAAAAATGAGATATTCACAGGATAGCTCAAGTACAAATTTTTCTGGGCAATGGATCACCGTAAAGAAATACAAAGGGAAGTACTATGCATATTTTCCATCTGAACCATTCTACAACACCTTTATGCAGATTGGAGACAGCAATCTCGTGATAAATGACTTCAATGAAGGATTTGTTTCATATCCGGTTGCACACAAAAAAGAATCTCGTAAGAAAATAAAAATTAGCCTAAATGAAAGTTCGGGTGGTAAACATAGTCTTCTGATCAAAAAGAAAAAGAAGAACCTTTTTGTTGTCAGCTCATCCCTATTCAATGTACGAAAATTACACTTTGTAAAAAGAACTGCTTATGCAGATTTTCCAATAATTGTAAACTACTGCCCGGTCAATCGATGCCCGGAATTTGCTGCCCATTTCACTTTCTCCACGCATTAAACCGCTCCTCCAAATCCGAGCTGCTCTTTTCCAGCTTCTCCACCGCTTTTATAGAAGCCTGGGTTGGCCGCGCATCAGCGCTTTGCAGGACCGAAAGCATATAAAGCAGCTTGTCCTGCAGGCCGGTAATCGTCTCCTTCTCAGGCGCCGTCTCCCGGATGCTGCCATATAAAATGTCCCCGTAACCCGGTAACCCCTGGCCTCGCAGCGTTTTCAACTGCTCCTTCTCCCCCGCGCTCCAGGTCTTTGCCGGATCATTCAGCAAACGATCCATGGAATCCAATTTATCCTGCAACATTTCGTAAGCCCGGTAACAGCGCATGGAATATTCCTGCTGCAACCGGATATCCTCAGCAGAAGCACTAACCCTTGGATCCATGCGGACATCCAAATCCTGTTCCTGTCGAGCCCCATCAACGGTCAGGCGTACCCGATACTTTCCTGGCGCCACAAAAGGTCCCCGGGGTTCAATGGCCGTGTTGCCCGTTACGGCAGCAATGGATAGCGTGCGCTCCGCACCGCGGGGCGCCGGATATCTTAGATCCCATACAAACCTTCGATGGCCGGGTTCCGTCGATAACCCCTGCGCAGGCCGCACCCAATGCAGTGGATAAGGGACCGTTGCTGGATCAATGACCGTAGGCAAATCTTTGCTGCTAAATGAGCACACCAACTTTTGCTGCGCGTCAAAAATTTCTAATTGCACCTGCTGTGCTTTGGTGGGCAGGTAGTAATCCAGGATGGCTCCGTCCGGCGGATTCTGGCCCGTGGGTTCCTCCGGCGGCAGCGGTGTATCAGAAAACATGTTAAATCGGGTGCGCGTAGCCGTTATAGGCCTGAACAGCCAGGGTGATCCGGGCCTGACCCTGCTCAGTTCCCTCAAAGGGCTGATATTGTCCAGGATCCAGATAGAGCGCCCATGGGTACCCACCACGATATCGTCCTCGTGGACCACCAGGTCACGAATGGATGAAGCGGGCATGTTTAGCCTGAGACTTTGCCAATGTGCTCCGTCATCCGCGGAAAAATAAACCTCCCGCTCCGTGCCCGCATAGAGCAAGCCGGCCTGTTTGGGATCCTCGCGCACCACGTTTACCGGGCCCATCCGGTGCATGCCATTATTGACCTCCTGCCAGCGGGCGCCACCATCGTGTGTCTTGTAGATATGCGGCACCATATCGTCCTTGCGGATCGCATTGACGGCAATATAAGCGGTGTTGACATCATGGTGTCCCGCATCCATCACGGATACCTTGTCCCAGGAGCGAAGCGCCGCTGGCGTCACATCCTTCCAGGTCTTTCCTCCATCTTTTGTCAGGTGCACTAGTCCATCGTCCGTTCCGGCCCAGATGGTCTGTTTATCCAATGGGGATGGCGCTAAGGCATAAATTATGGCGCGCTGTGGCATGGTCTTCAGTTGTTCCGTGCGGAAATCTCCAATGCTTGCCGGAACCTCGGGTTGTTTGCGCGTGAGATCCGGACTGATGACCTCCCAATGCTGGCCGCCATCCTGCGTCTTCCACAACATATTGGTGGCAAAAAGCAGTTGCGTGGGATCCGCCGGATGAAAAAGCAAGGGCATCGTGCGCAGGAAACGATGGTTGCCAGATCGAAGCGCTTCCGGTGCCACGCTCTGGCTCTGGCCGGTCCTGCGGTTGAAACGAATCACGCGACCCCCATAGACAATATCGGGATCCTTTGGATCGGGTGCTACATACGCATATTCATCGGCACCTACCCCCTGCCAGTCGCGAAACGATATCTGCCCCCCATTCCCGCGGCTCAGGATCGCAATCGCCCCGCTCTCCTGCTGCCCTCCATAGACCCGGTATGGATATTGGTTGTCCGTACTCACATGATAGAGCTGCGCCGTGGGCTGGTTATACCAGGAACTCCAGGTGCGGCCACCATTGACCGTAATGACCGCGCCCTGGTCGGCCGCAAACAACATGATTTCCGGATTGGCTGGATTGATCCAGATCCGATGGTAATCATCCCCTCCCGGCGCGCCCTTGAAAGCCGTCCAATTGGAGCCGCCGTCACGGGATACATAAGATGCCACGTTGGCGGAATAGACCAGGTCCGGGTTGGTGGGATGGACTTTGAGTTCCGCAAAATCACTGCCGCGACCGTACACCCGGCCGTCCGTACTGACCCGCTTCCAGTTTTCCCCGCCGTCATCGCTGCGGTAAAGCCCGGCGCCTTCCCGCGAATCAACGGTAGCGTATACCCGAAGTGGGTTGGATGGGGCGATGGCAATCCCGATGCGGCCCAGTCCCTGCTGACCCGCAGGCAGGCCATTGGTCAGTTTACGCCAGGTTTTACCCTGATCAATCGATTTATATAGTCCGCTATTCGTGCCGGAGAAAGAAGCATTTTCCCAGGGGCCTTCGCGGTGCTCCCACATGTCCGCATAGAGCACATCGGGGTTGCGGGGATCAAATTCCACCTGGATGGCGCCGGTATTCTGATTGACGTAGAGGGTTTTTTCCCAGGTCTTTCCACCATCCATGCTTCTGAACACGCCCCGCATGTCATTTGCGCCATAGGGATGCCCTAACCCTGCCGCATACACGATATCCGGGTTGATGGGATGGATGATGATCCTTCCAATCTGCTGCACATCGGCCAGGCCCATATGCTTCCACGACTTCCCACCGTCAACGGATTTAAATACGCCATCCCCCACGCTGAGGTCGGGGCGGTGCAATCCCTCTCCAGTCCCAACGTAGATGATGTCCGGTTGCGAGGGGGAAACCGCGATATCGCCCACCGAACCCGTGGGGGCATCGTCAAATATCGGATGCCAGGTGCGCCCGTAGTCATCGGTCTTCCATACGCCTCCGTTATTCACGCCGATGAAAAAGACATTGGGTTGCGATGGGACGCCCACCGCGCCTACCGTTCGTCCTGCCCGGAATGGACCAATCAGTCGGTAACTCAGTTCCTGGTATTGCCGGAGCGGCACCTGTGCCGAGGCGAGGGAACAGAAAGTCAGGAACAGAAAAACAATATGTCTCATATGCGTTCATGTTGAGTTGAATCAGGAAGGAATGCGCATCATGTCTTCCCGCAGAACCAATCGGCACTGCTCCAGCAGCAGCTCGGCGTCTGCCATTGAGAAGACAATGGGGGGTTTTATTTTGAGCACGTTATTGAAAGGCCCGTCCGTACTCATGAGGATTCCCTTGTCCCGCATGCGGTTGGCAAAATAGGATGCCCTGGCCGTGGCCGGGGTACGTAAAGACTGATCGTCTACCAGTTCAATCCCGAGGAAAAGCCCCGGTCCGCGGACCTGACCGATGACGGGAAACTCCCGGGCAAGCGCTGTCCATCCCTGCTTGAGAAACTGCCCCACCACGCGGGCATTCTCCTGGAGTCCTTCTTCGCGGATCACGCGCAGGACTTCCAGCCCGATGGCGCTGGAGACCGGGTTGCCGCCAAAAGTGTTGAAGTACTCCATGCCGTTCTTGAAAGCATCGGCGATGGCCTGCGTGGTGACCACTACGCCCAGCGGGTGGCCGTTACCGATCGGTTTGCCGATGGTGACGATATCGGGCACCACGCCATGCTGCTGAAATGCCCAGAATTGATCTCCCGCACGGCCACAGCCGGTCTGCACTTCATCGGCAATGCAGACCCCTCCAGCTGCGCGTGTCAAGCGATAAGCTTCCGCCAAAAAACCTTCGGGTAGTTCCACCTGTCCGCCGCAACTGATCACGGATTCCAGTATAAGGGCGGCGGGCTTCTTTCCATTGACGGCCAGGACCTGCACGAGATGCTGCACATGGCCTGCATAACGCAAACCCGCATCTGCTGTATCCTCGCGGTAGATGCCGCGAAAGGTATCCGGTATGGGGAGTACATGAATATGCGGAGCCCTGCCCCTGCCGCCGGGGCCGTCGAATTTATAGGAACTGATCTCCACGCAGGCATTGGTATTGCCATGGTATCCCACTTCAGAGACGATGAAGTCCTGCTGCCTGGTAACGGTTTTGGCTAGCCGAAGAGCCAGTTCATTGGCTTCGCTGCCGGAGTTGACCAGGAAGGCCACGTTGAGTGAAGGAGGCATGGTGCCCAGCAGGGCATCTACAAAATCCACCAGGTTCCGGTGGAGGTAGCGGGTATTCGTATTCAGCACCGCCATCTGCCGCTGCCCCGCGCGCACCACGTGCGGGTGTTCATGGCCCACATGGGCCACGTTGTTGACGGTGTCCAGGTATTTCCTGCCTGTATGGTCTGCCAGCCATGCACCCATGCCCCGCACCATCTGGATGGGTCGCTTGTAGGAGATGCTGAGGTTTCTGCCCAGGTGTTGGCGCCGGTACGCCACGATGTCTTCATTGTCCATCAGGGGAACCGGTGCCGCCGGTGAGCCGGTGATGAAGGCCCATGGATCAGGGCAGATACTGGTCCATACGGGTAGATCGCGGTGCAGGCAAACCCCTGGAAAATCATCCTGGTGTCCGAGCATGTCCAGCATGACCTGGAAATGCAGGTGCGGGGTCCAGTGACCGTTGACCTCCCAGGTCCCGATGCGGGCAATGGTTTCGCCGGATGTAACCAGCTGTCCCCGTGTCAGGGTCTGCAGGCATTCGCGGTTGAGGTGTCCGTAAAGACTGTAAAAGACTGATCCATCGTGGCTGCGATGTTCGAGGATCACTGTTGGGCCATAGTCGCGTTCCGCGCTGTGTTCAGCGATGCCGTGCACTACGCCCTCGTATGCCGCACGCACTTCCGTACCCGCATCCGCGAAATAATCGATGCCGATGTGTACGGTGCGCCAGGCCCTGCCTTCCTGCGCGGGAACCTGGAATCCTTCGGTGATATAGATCGCCCTTGGCTCTGCATATTTGCCCAGGGCCAGGGGCTTGCCGGTGGCCTGGACCAATTCCGTGATGCGTTGATCCATGGCCCGGTCGTCCAACAGGTCTGCATAATTACCCAGGTCGAGGCTGCCCACGCTGAGGTCCAGCCAGGCATATTGATCGCCGGCCACCGGCGCCACGAACAAATTCCGGTTGGCGGAAGCCCATGCATGAAAGGCCGCAGCCTTGGGCGAAGGCTCCCATCCGCAGGCATGGCGGAAACAGGCTTCGGCAAATGCGGGAGAAAGCCGGTGAAATTTTTCCATAAGTTCCCAGGCGGGGCGGTCACTGATCTGCAGGTAGACATTGTCCGGGTGTTCGGCGCGGTTCTGTTCAGAGCAGACCACACTGATCAGCAAACGCGCGCCAATCAGCGGGAAGAGCGCTTTGAGTTCAGGTTCGGTGAGTGGGAAATAGTGGTGATAGCCTCGAAGGATATGACAGGCTGCGTCCAGGGGATCTTCTTTGTCCATCACTGCGTAGGCGATGGCGATGGCCAGTTCATTCACCGTGTGTGTATACACGGCATCGCCAAAATCAATCACCCCGGGCACCCCGGGATCTTCTAGATCATGGCTCACCAGGATATTATAATCGTTGGCATCATTATAGTTCACGCCCATCCTCAATTGCGGGAAGCGCGGAAGGGCCTGGGTTTCAAACAGGGAGTAGAAATATTCCACCAGCACGCGCCGGTTGCCGCTGAATGCGGAAAGCGCATTTTTTGTCCAGGCAGTTTGTGCGGGATCCCATTTGATGAAACGGTGCGCCGCCGGATGATCGAAATCACGGAGTAGCTGCGAAATTTTGCCGCACATTTCGCCCAGTCGCTCCAGGAGCCGGGGTGTATGCGGGTTCACCGTTGCAAACACACGGCCCTCGATCCATGTGAGGAGTCGCACGAACTTACGCCCCGCCCCCGGCACTTCGATGTCCAGTATTTCAGATCCGTTTAATGCAGGCACCAGCAGGGATGTTTCCAGCCCCAGGCTGTTTCCACGCAAATGCCTGATGATGGCATTCTGTAATTCAAGATTTTCCGGCCGTTCAGATGCATGTGCCAGTTTCAGGATATATTGATTTCCGGAAGGGGTTCGCAGGAAAAAATTCAGGTCGATTTCCCCGGGCAGCGGCGATGCGGAAACTTCCAGGCCATAATGTGCCTGCACGAGATGCAAGATGGTATCCAGGGACAGGGTATGCATGGGTCAAATGTATCCAATGCATCGCAATCCACCTGCTTTCCCGTTATGTAGAAGGCTACCGTTTGCCGTGTACGTATGGCTTCACGCGCCCGCCGATCAGTTCGATGGCCTGCATCAGTTTCTCATGTGGAAGTTCCGCGGTATCCATCTGGAAGGTGAGCCTGCTGATGCCCCCGAGGGATTCACTATGCCTGATGATTTTCTCCGCTACTTCTTCCGGGTTGCCCACCAACAGGGCGCCGCGCGGACCAAGTTGCGCTTCGAAGCGTCCTCGTGTCATGGGACTCCATCCCCTTTCCCTTCCAATGCGATTCATGGCTTCCGCATAGCCCGGATAGAAATCATCCTTGGCTTCCTGCGTGGTGGCGGCAACATAGCCCAGGGAATGGAGGCCCACTTTCAATTGCTCCGGCGCGTGTCCTGCCCTTTGCCCGGCCTGGCGATAGAGGTCCACGAGCGGCCTGAACTGGTGGGTCTCCCCGCCAATGACCGCCACCATCAGCGGAAGCCCCAGGGTTCCCGCGCGGACAAAGGATTCAGGGGTGCCACCCACCCCAATCCAGACCGGCAGGGGGTCCTGTAACGGTCTCGGGTACACGGGGACGTTGTTCAGGGGTGGGCGGAACTTTCCTTTCCAGGTGACATATTCATTGTCCCGGATCTGCAGGAAAAGCCTCAGTTTCTCTTCAAACAGTTCATCGTAGTCCTCCAGTCGGTACCCGAACAGCGGGAAGGCTTCGATGAAGGACCCCCGGCCAACCACCACTTCGGCCCGACCGCGGGAAACCAGGTCCAGGGTGGCGAAGGACTGAAAAACCCGGACGGGGTCTGCCGCGCTGAGCACCGTAACGGCACTGGATAACCGAATATTTTTTGTCCTGGCGGCGGCGGCAGCCAGGATCAGTGCAGGTGCCGAATCCAGGAAGCCCTTGCGGTGGTGCTCGCCGATCCCAAATACGTCCACCCCGGCCTGGTCCGCGAAGGCCATGCGCTGCAGGAGCTGCTCCATCGCGTCTTCATCGCTGATATACCGATCTTCATTGCCACTGAACATGGCCGCAAAACTGTCGATGCCGATTTCCATCATGGATTAGTTTTTGACATGGGCGCCCGGAGTCCTGCGTACGGTCCTGTCCTCATTAAGTGATCAAAAGCCAAGATAGACAATTGCAGGGTTCAGGACATGAGCGGATGCTTCAACTTTTGGATGCATCACGTTTTGAGTACTTGATTTGCAACGGACCGGTTTCTGCTCAACCACCTCCGCAGGGTAGGCAATCCCGTGGAGCTGCAGCGCATCCGATAGGCGATGACGAGGGCGGAAAGGAGGGTCAGCAAGCCGATGAACCCAATGGCGGCTTTCATGCTGAACAGGTCCGCGATGATGCCCGTGAGCAGGGCACCAATGGCATAGCCCTGGTCTCGCCAAAGCCGGAAGATTCCGATGCTCTTTGCCCGGTCGAGCGGATGCGTGTGCTCCGCCACCGTAGCCAGGAAGGTGGGATAGACCATCGCCGTGCCCCAGCCCAGCAGTACGGAGAGCAACACAAAATGCGTCATAGACGCCGCCCATAGCAGCCCGAATAGCGCCACGGCCTGGAGCAGCATGCCAGTAAACAGGAGGTTTTTTTTACAAAGCTTGTCGGCCATCCCACCCGTAAATAACTGTCCGATGCCCCACACAGCAGGATATACGGCGGTAACCATACCGATTTCCACCAGCGTGAATCCACGCGTTGCCAGGAGGATGGGAAAGATTCCCCAGGCCATGCCATCGTTTAGGTTATTGACCAGACCGGCCTGGGTCACGGAACCGAGGCTTGAATTCTTCCATGTGGTCTCCCAGAAGATGCGACGCAGCCTCGGTACTTCACTCTGCCGTGTTTCCATTGCCACATGGTGGCGGGTGTCTCTGACCTTGAAGATGCTGCCAAAAAGCCCAAGGACAACCAGCACGATGCCGGTGTAAAAAGGATAGGGCCGGATGCCGTATTTACCCGCGATCCACCCCGTGAGAAAGGCCGTGAGGGCAACGGCGATATACCCGGCAAACTCATTCAGGCCCATCGCAAAACCCCTTTGTCTTTCCCCCACGAGGTCGATTTTCATCACCACGGTACTGCTCCAGGTCAGTCCCTGGTTGATACCCAGTAAAATGTTGGCGGCAATCACCCAGTTCCAGGAAGGCGCGTACATGAGCAGGAAGGGGATCGGGATGCCGATGACCCATCCGGTCACCAGAAGATTTTTCCGCCCAAAGCGATTGGCCAGCGCACCGGCATAGTAATTGGTCAGGGCCTTGGTGATGCCAAAGACGACGATAAAGGAGAGGATCGCCGTTTTGACGGCCATCCCAAAAGCTTCCTCCGCCAGCCGCGGCAGGATGGACCGCTCCATGCCTACCATGCCACCCACAAAGCCGTTGATGATCACCAGCCAGGTGAACTGTTTCCAGTTTTCGCGCAAGCCAAGAGCAAGCTCTTTCATATGCAGGCTGTCCCTGATTGCGGGACCTCGCAAAGTTCCGACGGTGAGTCCGCTTGGCACTTTACATATGATAATTAATCAGCGCTTCGCGCGAATGCGGCTCAGGCTGACGGGTGTTATACCCAGGTAAGAAGCGATGAATTTCAGGGGGACGCGCCGCACAATGTCCGGGGATTCCCTGAGCAGGGCGCCATATCGCTCCTCCGCCGTATGAAACTGGATGCTTTCCATGCGGTTGATCGTATCTACGTGGGCCGCTTCAAAAATTTTCCGGAACAGGCGTTCAATGGAAGGGAACGCGTCATAGAGTTGGAACAGCCTGTTGGCGTCGATGGCAATGATGTCCGCATCCTCCAGCACCTGGATGGCTTTTCGGCTAGGCCTTCCCGTGAACAGGCTTTCCACGCGGACCACCACCTGGTTCTCGAAGTCGAAACTTTCGGTTACGTCCACATCATCCTTGTAATAATAAATCCGGGCGATGCCTTTGTTTATGAAATAGATCGTCCTGCAGGTATGGCCGATGGGCTGGAGATCCTGGTTCTTTTTCACCTGCACCAAAGAGCAAATGGAAGCCAGGGCTTCCTTCGCCGCATTGTCCAACGGGCTGAAGAGGGTGAAATATCGAAAGAGTTGATCGAACATTCATTCATTTTCTCCGGAAGCGACAAAAAACAAATTCCTGGTGTACTCCCGCAGGAGTGATATGGGTGTCCTGAAAGCTTTGAATGAGGATAAATGAATCGCCGAACACACGGGACAACTGATCACTGTCGTACTGCCGGATTTCGAGGCCACTGCAGTTCTTCGGTCCCTTCAGGGAGAAAGTGCCAATCACCAGGCAGCCGCCTGGACGTATGGCTTTCGTTACCAGATCCGCATAGCGCCGCACATCTGTTTCAGTCAACAGGAAATGAAAGGCTGCACGGTCGTGCCAGGCGTCAAATCTTTCCTGCGGCTCAAAATCCAGCACATCTGAAACGATCCAATGCAGGTGGTCGCCCCTGCTGCCCAGTCGGCGCTTTGTCCTATCCAGTGCAGTTGCGGAAATATCCAGCACGCTGATGTTTCGGTATCCCCGTTCAAGCAACTCATCCACGAGCTTACTGTCTCCCGCACCCACATCAATTACCCGGGCATCCGTTGTGAGTCCGCATTGTTTCAGCATGGTAAGGGAAGCTTCCGGGTTTGGCTGGTACCAGCTATGTTCCGCATCCGGCCGTGCTTTGAAAATCGATTCCCAATGCGATACCGAAGTGTTTTGCATTCCGCAGATCCTCTCCTGCTGAAGGTACATATATTGCAGATTCGGCAGACAACCGGGACAAGGTTGACGTGGAGACAGATTTGACCTGACCTATGTGACTTTTCACATCAACAAAGACATAACTGACAAATTTCATGTTGAAATCCAATGGAAATTGGCTACCTTCCCCGGAAACAAAAACGGATAAACCATGGACAATTCGAAAGTACTGTGGGGGTTTCTGGGAGGGCTTGCCATCGGCGTCGTGGCGGGCATTCTTCTGGCTCCGGAAAAAGGTACGGAAACGAGGAGAAACCTGAAGAAAATGGCCACTGATGTATCTGATGCAGTGGAAGATAGCCTGCATGGCGCCCTCGATAAGGTCAAAGAAAAATACGCTGATGCAATGCGGGAAGGGGAGGAGTTCGTTGAACGCGCGGCAGAAAAGATGGACGATGTCCGTTCCGGGCTTTCCGGTAAACTCTCCTGAAAAACTTGTCCATGGCAGAGATTATAGACGACGTTCGGGAATACGCGCGTATAGCAAGGCAGTACGTGGACGTGAAGCTGGAAATCATCAAAAGCCAAGGCAAAATGACCGTTTCAGACCTGGTCAGCGCCTTGGCAATCGGGATGATGGTTGCCACCCTCGTTGGCATGGCCCTGGTGGTTTTAATCCTCGGGCTTGCTTTTGCAGCGGGGGATTGGTTGGGTAGCACCGCAAAAGGCTTTTTCCTGGTGGGAGGCGTTTTCCTGGTTTTATCCGTCATTCTTTTTCTGATCAGCAAGTCGTTCCTCAAAAAATTCATTCAAAACGAAATCATCCGAAAACTGGATGAAGACATATGAAAAAGGAAGATCCCGTGTTGAAAGCCCAGGAAAAACTGGCAGCACTGCGTGCGGATGAAAAAAAGCTGAAGGAAGCTTTAAAGGGTATGGGAGAAAAAATCAGGGAAGACGCAAAGCCCAAGGCGCTGCTGCGTTCTGCTGTCTCAGGTGTAATTCCCAACAATGGGAAGTTGTCTGATACCGCCACGGCTGCGCTTAGTCTGGGCGCGGGGCTTGTCACCAGCAGCATCATGCGTAAACAGCGGCGCCTTAGCCTCATCGGAAAAACAGCCGGTCTTGCCATCAGCCTGGTGACAGGAATCATCGCGAACCGCAGAAGAAATAAGAATAGAACATAAGCATAACACGACAGCTTTCCCCTAGTTTTTCAAACCAGACAAAAAAGCAACAAGGTCCCGGATCTCCTTCTTGCTAAGCAGGAGATGCATGGGTGGCATACTGGAAGGTGATGCATTAAATGCACCTACGTCTTTTTTCTGCACCATCGTATCCGGCCCATTTCCAATCCGCATCAGATAGTGATCAGCTGCCTCCTTTTGGAGGACCCCATTCAGTTTCTGTCCGCTGCGCATCTCAAGGGAAACAATCCCATATCCGGGTGCGATCCTTGCGCTCGGTTCAATCAGCGCCTGCAGCAATTGCGCTTTGGTCAGTCGGGAAGCCACCCCGGTCAGGGAAGGACCCACGTTCCCGCCATAGTCGTGTAACGCATGGCATCGCACGCATTGTGCGGATGAATTGCTCCAGAAAATGGCTTCCCCTTTGCGTGGATCTCCCCCGGAAAGCGCGGGCTGGAAAGCCGCCTCGAGACTATCGGCAGACCCTGATTTGGCAAGGGATTGATACCTTCTCTTCAATGCATCCGAACCTGACGCATCCAGGGCGTCTGATAGTTCAAAGAAAACTTCCGGACTCAGTGTCTTTTTCTCCATCCGGTCTACCAGGCCCGTCAGTGTTTTCTCCGTATCCTTGAATGGAAGGGTTCCGAGGGCCATAATGGCTGCCTGCCTTTCTTCCGTTGTGCCTTTCCGGATCACTTCATTCAATAAATCCACCACCAGCGTCCTGGACAAACTGGATCGCTGGAGCAGATCAAGTCCCGCCACCCTGACTGGCTTGGCCTTGTCCGCAATGGCCTGTTTCAGGGCCAGGTCCATGGAAACGCCCGGCAGTTTAGACATCGCCTTCAGCGCTTCAGCCCGCACTTCCGGGGAAGCATCTTTTGCCAGGCGCGTCATGAGTGCATCGCTTGCATCCAGGATCAGCAGTTTGCCAACTGCCCGCGCGGCGTGCTGCCTTACGGACGCTTCGCGGTTTGTCAGCAGGCCCAGGAGTACGGGCGCAATGAGTTGCTGCACCGGGGCGGGATCCCGCTTGACTTCACCGCGAAAGCGACCGTCCACCCGATCCAGAACAGAGGGCTTTGCCCAGGTGCTCAATGCATCCATCGCTTCGTTTCGGAGTACAGTAGGAGCTTCTTCTAAGCTGATATAGTCCCTCAAAGCCGTTATGTTTTCGGTTGTTCCTCCCCGTAAGTTTGCATTAATCGCCCTGCGCACCAATGCTTCATTGCTGAAACGATGGTCAGCCAATGAGCGCGCCAGGTCCGGGAGGGCCTCCGGAATGGAATGGTCGTCATTGATGGCCCGGGCTGTTTCCGTCACCACAAATTCATCGGTATCTTTGAGAAAAACCCGGATGCCCGGTTCGCGCATGCGCCTGAGCGCAACCACGGCTGCGATCCGCACGGCCCGGGAGGGATGGGTGGATAATGCGACGATGGGTGTTGGATCCCCGATGCGGGCAAGTGCGAGGCTTCCGGCATGACGCAGGTAATTGTCCTGGTCATTGTTGGCCGCCAGCATATCAATGATCGGTTGGATGGCCGGTTTATAGGCGGTTCTCCCCAGTGCTTCCGCCGCAAAAAACCGAGCCCGGGGATAATCGTCTTTCAAAAGCGGCAGGAGCAATGATCCGGCTTCCTTATAACGCAGATCCCCGATCCACTTGGCAGCCTGGGCCCTGATTTCAGGATCCTTATCCTGCAGGCAGGGGATCAGGGCGGCAGCCTGTTTCAAGTCTTTGCGGGCAAACTGGCTGATGCCCCAAATTGCGTGTACCCTTGCCAGTTGGCTGGAAGGGTCTGCCAGGACAGCCGTCAGGACATCGAAACCTTCACTGCCCCTTGTTGCCAGTTCAAACTGTGCTTTCTGCCTGACCCGTTGATCCGCATGTTTGAGGAGTTCTCTTAATTCTCCCAACTTGTACTTTCTGAAATCTGCCCTGATATGAAGCTCCGTATTCTTCCTGATGGCGATGTCCGGACTAGACACATCCAGTTTCCAGATGCGGCCATAGTCCTTGGTTCCCCAGCCATCGATCCAGTCTCCCAGGTAGAGCGCGCCATCCGGTCCCCAGTCTATCCCCGTGGGCAACACACCGCTCAGAATGGATTTGGACTCCGCAAAATCAAAGGAAGCGCCCCTGGGTTTCAGTTTAAACTGGTGTACGCCGGAACCCGCGGGATTCCCTACGAACTCCACGACAAAAAAGGAATTCCTGTACTCGGGCCCAAGAGCGGTGCCAGGATTATACAGCATACCGGTTGGACCATTGACAAAATTTTTGATCGTGGGCAGGATATACGCGGGTTGTCCTTCCCAACGCGGCACATACATCTTCTCATCCATCCACACTTTATAATTGTTGTTATCCGGGTCATTGTATTTGCCAAACTGCCAGTTGGTCCGCCAACCGATATCTGCACCATTGACTACATAAACGATGCGTTCGCTTTCCCCGGGATGATCTCCGTCGTTGTCTTCGCTGATCAAATTTCCGTATTCGTCAAAAACAAATTCATGGGTATTCCGGTTTCCATACGCAAACACTTCAAAATCGCTTCCATCGGGATTGGAGCGCACGATCACACCACTGTTCGCATGATTCCACTGGGTCCCGTCCGGGCTTTTTCCATTGAAGCCGATATCCCCGATCTGCCAGTAGATTTTACCCTCCGGCCCCACCCGGATGCCGGACATACCGTGTCCACTGAAGCCGATGTGTATGCCATAGCCATGTGAGATAGAGGTCATTGATTCGGCGATGCCCTGCTTGTTTTCTTTGATCCTCCAGAGATCCGGGCCGATGCCTACAAAGAGATCTTCGCCGTGCTTCAAAACACCCCCCGCGGCATCGGTCACTTCATCATGAAAATCCTCCACTACCAGCTGGCTTCGATCCGCCACGCCATCTCCGTTAAGGTCTTCCAGCCTATACACATGCTCCTTCTGCACGGTCATATCCCGCCAGTCGTGGGAACTGTCCCCGTTCAGATCTGTAAGCCAGGTGTTTTGCGCACTTCTTTCAGGCGAAAGCTCCTGGTGCAGGAAATTTCTTTTGTCGTCGATCGATTGCAGACTGATGGAACGTATCTCCCAATCCTGGTGGCCACGAATATCAAACTCGGCCGTCTTCTGACGGTTGGTACGCGTATAATAAATGCGTCCCTGCTCGTCCACGTCGATGGCCACGGGATCCGCCACCAGCGAGTCCACCCCCCAAAGGGAAAGGGTCAGTCCCTCCGCAAGCTTGGGTGTGACCGAACTTTCAATGCGCCTGGCCATCTCTCTTGTTTCCGCAGCATCCATTTGTTTGATCCTGACGTCCTGGGGTTTCTCCGGGCTGCTGCAGCCAGCTAAGAACAACAATCCTGCGGCGCAGATCCGGTCAATGCATTGGTGCATGATGCGATGGTTTAATGATCGATGGGGAGAAAAGAAAACAATCATCCCATTGAAGATAATAAAGGAAGCCCAACCCACCAGATGCGGGGAGAAGTAAATCATTGACTGCCGTCCTCACTTCAGGACAATCGTCTGAATGGCCCGGGCGGGCATTTGCAGTACGGTGGCGTGCCCATCCAGCCAAAGATTATAATCCAGCGGCTTGTCGCTTGTATTCATGACAACCACTGCGATGCTCTGGTCCGGGTTGACAAATGCCGTAGTCAGCAACTGGCTTCTGGAAGAAGCGCAACTGATTCGTTTAGCGTTGGGACGGATGAATTTGGAAAAATGACCAATATAATAATAGGCATTGGTATAGATCAGTTTCCCGGTCCTGGTATCCGCATGCAGCGGCGCGAAGCAAAAGTTTTTCACGTGGTTAGGCCCACCGGTTTCATCGAGCAGGATATTCCAGTCCGTCCACGCCACAGTCCCGTTGTTAAAGTCCTGGATCATGGCGCGACCGTACCTTTCTCCCAGGTTCCATTGATCCAGCTTATCAAAGTCGAATCTCTCCCCGCAACCTTCAGTGAAAATCAGGTTGACATTGGGAAAGGTCTCGTGTACAATACCCACATTGTCAAACATGGGCTGTCCGCCACTCCAGTCCTCGTACCAGTGAAAACCCATCCCCCATGCATACTTGGCGGCTTCCTTGTCTGAAAAAATGACATTGGCCCGTTGCACGATCAGGTCCCTGTTGTGGTCCCAGACAATGATCTTGCGGTTGCCCATACCCGCTTTGTGCAGGGTTGGACCCAGGAAATGCTTCAGAAAATCCCGCTCCTCTTCCGCGGTATAAATACAGGACTCCCACCGCTGGGTTGCCATGGGTTCATTCTGGATGCTCAGTCCCCAGACAGGAATACCCTCTTTCTCATAGGCCTGGATAAACTTCACATAGTAGTTGGCCCAGGCCTGCGCATATTCAGGCTTCAGCTTACCGCCCTGCAGCATGTTATTATTGGTCTTCATGAAAGCAGGCGGGCTCCAGGGGCTCGCATAAAGCGGCAACTTGCCGCCGGCGGCTTTAATGGCCTGACTGATCATCGGGATCCGATACTGGCGGTCATGCTCAACCGAAAAACCGGCAAGATCCTGGTCACCTTCCCGGATATAAGTATAACTGCCGCTGCTGAAGTCGCTGCTGTGGATGGTTGTCCGGGCAATCGTATACCCGATGCCCTTCACGGGATCAAAACACGCCTGCATGAATTCCCGCTTTTGCGCTTCGGGGAGTTTGGCATAGGTTTCGGCAGCCGCGTCCGTAAAAGCTGCCCCGATACCCAGAAAAGACTGGAATGTTTTGGAAGGATCGATGAAAACACTAATCTCTCCTTCCACGGGTTGAGCGAGGACCTTGAATCCCGGAGTACCGGAAGCGGATAATTTTTGTCCGGTGCCCATTGACGTTGTATAGACTTCAGCTTTCATCCCGGCGGTTCGGCTGGATTTTGCCTGAGACCAGCCCACTTGTGAAGGGATCAGAAACATACAGCAGAGCAAGATCTTGTTCATGGCGATGTGTTTAGCTGTCTAATGCAACAAAAGGTAGGAATAATCAGGATTTCAGGGTAGCCTGTTGATCCTTCTGCATGAATGGAACATATATAATCACAGCCTTCAACTACAATTCCCAGCCAAACGTAATGGACCAGACATAGTCGGTTTCATTGCCCGTCACGGCTGGACGGTTGTCATAGTTGAGGTTGAGGCTTGTCTTGATATAAAAATCCATGGGAAGATCGTACTTGAGGTCCCCCTTGAGGTCAAAGCGCCACCTTCCGCTTTCGGTCAAACTCATGTAGAGATTGGGCCTTACGTGTAGGTTGAGGTCCCCGATGTCAAAAAGGTTGACTTCTCCCCCCAAAAGCAATTCCAGGCTATTTCTCCTGGGCGTATTGCTGTAGAAGACTTCATTGTTAAATACCACTCCACCCCCGGTTGCAAGATACAGTCGGTTGGTGCGGCGTAGAAATCTTCCCACCCCAAGGGTTCCACTGGTTCTGAGTTTCAAAGCCTGTTCCGTATTGGAGAGAAAACCAACGAAGGCCGATAGAAACCAATCCTTCTGAAGAAAATACCGGAAGCCATAACCAGCATCTATCCTCCGGTTAGGCTCCACCGTTTGCTGGGTGGCATATAGATGATTATAATATAGATCGGTTTGCCAGGTATCTGCCAGGTATGCGTACTTGAGATTGGCGGTAAACTGTTTAAGGCTGTTGGTTTTGGCCAGGTTAAACCCTATGTCAATGTTTGCGGAGGATCTTCCCCAGAAGTTTGATTTGAGCCCCTTGATATAAACCAACTCGTCGAGGGCAACATAATATAAATTCTGATCCTCATCGCGTATAACCAGTTTGTTCCGGCTCTTATCTGTATAAAATGTCCCGTTCAACCGGCGGCCATCCGTCAGTAGAAGCAGGTATCGGACATTTCCATAGGCTTCCCTGACATCGATCCATTCAATATTAAAATCCTTGTCGCTGTAACTGGTCTTCAGAATCAACACCCCCTTGTTCATATCCTTAATTTCCCCCACGAGTATATCCCCGTTTTTCATTACAAGGGAGTCCCGCTGAGCGAAACCTTTAAAAATCATCATTATAGAAAGGAGGACGAGGGAAAGTTTCATTTTCCAAGAAATCAGCGTGCAATCCATCACTTCAACCGTCGATCGGGTATACATCTGCGTGTTTAACACTTGAAAAATATGTATTTCCAGTGAGAATTGAGGGTGTTAAACATAGGTCCGGAATCCCTTTCAACTTGTTAAAGTTGCAGTCAGGAGAATGGGGTGGTAAAGTTCCCGGGCCCCGCAGGTGTTATATAAACATCTGATTATCAGGTATCCAAATGGCTGTAAAGGGCAAGAACCCTCATCTACCCGTATCGGTTTGTGGTATGCTCGCGGTGGGCTATCCGCGTGTCCGGGGTTGGCAAATGGGGTACCTTTGCATCCGGTTTGGAAATTTCGTACCCTTATTTTACGATTTAAAAATGTTGTAACCAGTCATCTAACGATCGGCTGGCCCGATTGGTCACTTTTAAACGCAATATGGAATGAACAAGCTCGTTTTTAGCAAGTCACCCGTGAAGACCAATTCCATGAAAATGTCCGTATCCCGGCAAATCCTTTTTGCCGTTATTATGCTCACGCCCCTGTTGATGGCAGGGAAAAAAACAAGCCCTCCAGCGGACAGGAAGGTTTACGAAGATGTGATTCGCTTCACACCGGGTCTCTCCATCGCCAAGTCCATTTCTATTTCTGACCGCCTCTACGCGGGTACTCGTCTGGATAATTATGGCATTTCCCCCGAAGTCTTTGGTCTTGCGCTCAAAGGATTTGACGCATTGGCTAAAAAAGGAGCCATCAGCACAGACAGCATCCTGACCATTGTGGATTTCAGCAAAAGTTCCCGCGAAAAACGCATGGTGGTTGTAGACCTGAAAAAACTGCAGGTGTTGTTCCATACCGTTGTGGCGCATGGCCGCAACACGGGCACCGAATTTGCCCGGGATTTCTCAAACTCGCCAAAATCGCACAAAAGCAGCCTGGGCTTCTATGTCACCCGAAGCACCTACCAGGGTTCCAACGGTTACTCTTTGAAACTGGACGGACTGGAAAACGGATTTAATGATAAAGCCATGGCCAGGGCCATTGTCATGCATGCGGCAGGGTATGCCAACGAAGAAGTGATTGGCAGCAAAGGTTACCTGGGCAGGAGCTATGGCTGCCCAGCGGTTCCGGAAAAATTGAACCGGAAAATCATCGACAAAATCAAAAACGGGAACGCGTTGTTCGTGTATTTCCCTGATCAAGAATACCTGACTCAGTCTAAACTTCTCAATGGTTAAGGTGGGATTTAACCATGGTTAGGTAAAGCCCAGTCTGCTACGGAGATTGGGCTTTTTTATATCCACCAGGCAACCAGCTGGCCCAGCAAACCCACCAAGATCCCCATTACGATGTCCAGGGGAATGTGGTCTGACAACATCAGCCTCGACGTACACACCAGGCCCGCAATCAATACGGCCACTGCAAAGGGCCATAACGCATAGGACTGGCCATAAAAGGATATCATCAGCATCAGACCCATCAATCCGCCTACCCCAATGGCATGCATGCTGATCTTGAAATAACTGTTGAAGACAAGTGCTGCGCAAGCGGAGAAAAACATCCCCTGGCACATATCCTGAAGAATTTCAGGCGCATCAGGCTGGTGGGTAAATACATTCCACGTCCAGAAGAAAAAAGTAATGGAAGCCACATATGGAACAATCCGCTCTTTTTGCGTCCGCAGGTAGACCGACTGGCTGAAACCGAGCCCCTTCATCAGCAACACCACCAGCAGGGGAAAAACTACGTTGTTGTTGACAAATGTGATGAATTTGAATATCCTGCTTTTATCTCCAACGGCCAGGAAGATCGTGGGGTGAAAAAATGTGATGTACGCCATCATCCAGACACCAATGAAAAGCGGATGGAACAGAATCGAAATCAAACGGGCGGAAAAGAGCAATGGGGCGGGAAACGCATTTGCTTTAACAGGATCATTCATGTCACTACAGGGATTTACGCAACCTGGCAACGGGGATATTCAGTTGTTCCCGGTATTTGGCCACCGTTCGCCTTGCAATATTATAGCCTTTTTCCTGAAGCATGTCCGTCAGTTTCTCATCGCTCAGGGGCTTGCGTTTGTTCTCAGCCTCCACCATGTTGCTGAGAATTTTCTTTACCTCCCGGGTGGAGACTTCTTCACCGCTGTCCGTACTGAGGGATTCGCTGAAAAAGAATTTGAGGCGATAGGTTCCGAATTCCGTCTGTACGAATTTGCTGTTGGCCACACGGCTCACTGTGGAAATATCCAGGCTGGTGTCTTCCGCGATGTCTTTCAGGATCATGGGCTTCAGGGTTGTTTCATCACCCGTCCTGAAAAACTCATCCTGGTGTTCCAGGATGGCCTGCATGGTAAGCATCAGCGTATTCTGCCGCTGTTTGATGGCGTCAATAAACCACTTGGCCGCATCAATTTTCTGTTTGATAAAAAGTACCGCCTCTTTTTGCCGCTTGTCCTTCTTACTTCCTTTTTCATAATCACGGAGCATCTCCCGGTAACCTTCGCTGATGCGCAGGTCCGGAGCGTTCTTGGAATTCAGGGTCAGCTCAAGTTTACCTCCGTTGTTGTAGACAAAAAAATCCGGAATCACATAGGTCTCCCCCTTATTGGACTCTCCTACATTGCCGCCGGGCTTTGGATTCAGGCGGAGAATCTGGGCGATGGCATCCCGCAAATCATCCTCGGTGATTTCAAGCCCCCGCTGGATCTTTTCATAATGCTTCTTGGTGAACTCTTCGAAATACTGATCGAGGATATCGATCGCCCATGCAATGGATGGGGCCTGCGCATGTACCTGCTTCCGGTGAAGCTGCAGTAAAAGGCATTCCTGCAGGTTGCGGGCAGCAATACCCGCCGGCTCAAATTGCTGAACCCGCCGGATCAGCAGTTCCACTTCCTGTTCCGTTGTATGGATATTTTGACGAAAAGCGAGGTCGTCAACAATGGAACTGGTCTCCCTGCGCAGATACCCATCGTCATCAATGCTGCCCACCACCTGCTCCGCAACCTTTCTTTCGTCTTCCGTCATGGTCAACAAACCCAACTGCTCCAGCAAAGATTCATGGAAGCTGGTCTCCACGCGGTGAGGAATGGTTTTACCTTCCTCCATTTCCGGGTAATGATCGTCCCGAAGCCGGTAGTCTCCCACCTCATCCTCATCATGCACGTATTCGCTGATATCAATATTGTCATACTCGTCCTCGCTTCCGTCCATATCAAAATCCTCTTCATCGCTGCTGTCAAATTCGTCCTGTGCATCTTCTTCAAATCCGTCCTCATGACCTTCCTCCGCTTGTTCCAATGCCGGGTTCTCTTCCATTTCCTCCTTGATCCGTTCTTCCAGGTTGGCGGTAGGCACCTGCAACAATTTCATCAGCTGAATTTGCTGAGGAGACAGTTTCTGTAGTAACTTTTGCTGTAAACTTTGGTGAAGGGCCATTGGATTGAATTACCTCACTCAAACGAAAAAATGGCGCGATGCCACAAAAATCAAGCCTAAATTTACAAACAAAATCGGGAAAGATGGCAGCAGGTTTCAGGGAAGTGTATATCATATTGTTAATCATTTGTTTACCGCATATTGCAAAAACACAAAATTTAATACACCACGGCACTGGCTTCGGAGGAAACCATTCTAATCCTGGTTCCCAGGCCACAGCGCAGCGCCCGTCCGGTTCCATCGCCCCCAAACCGTCTTTTTACCTGCAGAACCTCGGTTTTGTGTGTAAACAGGAGTGGAAACTGGAAAAGTCCACGGGTGTTCCATTCCGGTTCCGGCTGGGCAGTCTCGACTATGTCAACCGGCTGGAAGGAAAATACCGTTAGCGCGGGCCAGAGATCATCATCCAAACCTTTCTCAATTCAGTCCAAATGCAGAAATCATGGCTGTTCTTCATCACGCTACTGATGGGGGCTTTGCTGCCCATTCAAGCCGCACTGAATGGAAAACTGATGCGGACTTTCGGCCATCCGGTCATCGGCGCCACGATTTCGTTTCTGACGGGGACCATCGCCTTGCTTGTCTACGCATTCAGCATCCAGGCTAATGTCAAGCTATCCCTGGTCCGGGAAACCTCCTGGTATCATTGGGTGGGTGGGCTGATTGGAGCGTTCTATGTAACGGGGATCATTGTGCTGATTCCCCGGTTGGGTGCGGGCCTGGCTTTTGCCCTGATCGTGAGCGGTCAATTGCTCATGAGTGCGCTGATGGACCAATACGGATGGCTGGGGTTACCCGTCAACGGATTAACCCCACAGAAAGCCATTGGATTCCTGCTCCTGGTCCTGGGTGTTTTCCTGATACGGGGGAAATAATTCTTTTCCATGCATGCTGATGGAAAGAACGAGTGGCGGGAATTCAGGGCGCTGAATCAACCCGCACCCACTGCCCGTTCCTTTCCCTTCTGAACCGGACCATTGCACCCGGTTGAAGTCTTGGATCAGATTCTTTATTTGCAAAGCTGATGGAGGTGAAATAAAAAAGCACTTCATCTCCCTGCGCGGGAAATTCCATTTGAATGTCCAGGGTGTCCGAGGCAGGCGCCGTCCTGATAAGCCTGGCTGATTCGAAGCCCTTGCCCTTTTCCAACTGCATATACACACCGAGCTGCCGGATACCGTCCGAAAAATAGACTGGCATGGATAACCGAAATTTTCCTGTCCGGTTTCCTGCATCAGAAACCTGGATCAGTTCCGGCGAAGGAGGCTGCTCCCCGGGCAACCAGGTCATGGGTGGGACGAGGGCAGGGGATCTGTAAAAATCCTGCTTCAGTGAATCATTCCAGCCCAGTGGATTCTTATCAAAAGATTTGCTGCTGAAATAGATCTGTCCCTGCACATTGGGTGTATTCCGGATGGCACGGATCATTTTTGGCATCAGCGATTTATCTCTCCAGGCCGCATTCGAGTTCGCTTTATAATACCCCAGTCCAATATAGCAGGCCTTGCCATAAGTATTTTTGCTCCACCACTCCAGCAAGGGCAGGAAGGGTGCATTGGGCTGGGTAAATTCCCAGTACAACTGCGGTGCTACATAATCGATCCATCCTTTTTCCAGCCATAGCAGGATATCCGCGTACAGGTCGTCATAGTTGGTTTGTCCGGCCCTGCTGGCGCTTCCCCGTGGGTCCCGATCCTGGTTGCGCCAGACACCAAAAGGAGAAATTCCGAACTGGCAACGGGGGTTTTCCTTTTTTATGGCCCGATGGAGTTTTACAATGATCGAATCCACATTACTTCTCCGCCAGTCGTCCAGGGTCATTCCGCCGCCATACTTTCGATACCCTGCCGTGTCCGGAAAAGACTTGCCATTGATTCGATAGGGATAGAAATAGTCGTCAAAATGAATCGCATCTACCGGGTAGCGACGTACGACATCGGAAACAATCGAGGAGACAAAATCCTGCACGGAAGGACTGGAGGGATCAAAGTATCGTTTATCTCCGTAATCCAAAAACCATTCCGGGTGAACCCGGGTAATATGCGTGGGCGCGATGGAAGATTTGCTGATATTAAATTGTGCTCTGTAGGGGTTCAGCCAGGCGTGAAATTCCATTCCCCTCCGGTGGGCCTCCATGATCATGAATGCCAGCGGGTCATAGTAGGGTTTTGGTGGTGTGCCCTGCACGCCGGTAAGCCATTCGCTCCATGGCTCATAGGCTGACGGGAAAAAAGCGTCCGCAGCAGGTCTGATCTGCATGATAATCGCATTCATGCCGTTGGCCTGATGCATGTCCAGCATGCGCGTGAATTCAGCTTTCTGTGAATCCGCGGGCAATCCCTTCCGGGAAGGCCAGTCGATATTGTCTACCGTTGCAATCCAGGCAGCCCTGAACTCGTGGCGGGGAGGGATTTCCTGGGCAGAAAGTCCGTGAAAAAAAAGGAATAGCGGCAGAAATCTGGTTGCCTTTATTGCAAACACCCTGTTTAGCCTCATTTCGTTCTGATTTTATCCAGCAGGTCGTTAAAGACTTTCATATCATCCTCATTCAGGCCATGCATGATATGATCCAGTCTTTCATTTTGTGCATCCAGTTTTTCGAGGAGTTTCCTGCCTTTATCTGTGATCATTACATCCACCAGTCGCTTGTCAGACTTCGCCGTACTCTTCTCCACCAGCCCTTTCAGGCGAAGTCGGTCCACAATGCGGCTCGTATCGCTCATTTTATCCAGCATGCGTTCCCGGATCTGCATCGTACTCAGCGGTTTGGGTGAACTTCCTCGCAAAATGCGCAGAATATTGTATTGCTGCAGGGTAATGTCTTCACCAGAAAGAAACTGCTTAATCCGCTCTACCACCCAATGGTAGCTATAGATGAGGTTTACCATGGATTTCTGTTGCTGGTTGCGGAAAGTACGCTGATTGATATCCGATTCTAGGCTCATATGGGGCAATTCAATCGTTCATTGAAGATCCTGACTCAGTAGTTGGCTCAACAAATTCGTGGGTATAGATTTTTATCAGGATGATCAGGTAACTGAATACCAGCGGACCGAAAATGAAACCCATAAAACCGAAGAGCTTCAGTCCAACGATGACGCCGAAAATCGTAATCAGGGGATGCACATCCCCGATTTTCTTCATCAGTGTGACACGGGCCAGGTAATCCACATTACCGGTCACCGCCAGGCTGTAGATCAAGAGTCCCGTTCCTTGCCAGTTCATTCCCTTGGAATAAAGAAAAATTACCAGTGGAAGCCAGATCAGCATCGTCCCCACGATGGGGAAAAAAGCAAATACCCCGGTGAGAAATCCCCACATACCCCAGTCCTTTAAACCAAAAATCAAATAGCCAATCATCGCAGTTATACCCTGGATAATCGAAATCAGGGGTATGCCAAGGGCGTTGCCCCTAACCATCTGCATGGTCTCCTTCGCCAGGAGATCTTTACCTTCATCGTTCAGGGGCAGATATCCGCTGATCGTCTCCTCCATGGATCGCCCGCCCACCAGCATAAAAAAAAGTACAAAAAACATGACCAGCAGGTTTGCCAGAATATTGGCTGTACTATCTAAAAATGTAGGGATAAAACTGGCGGCGCCAGTCTCTACTTTGGTGATGTTTTCCGAGGTATTCAGTTCCACTCCGGTCAGCTCTTTCACTTTGTCTGCAATATGATTCAGGCCGGCCATCAATTCGTGCGAGTGGCTGAATACTGAATTTACCTTGGGGGTTACCAGCTTGACGGCGTAAAACATCGGAAGGCCGATCAGCATAAGAAATGTCAGGATAAAAAGAAGCGCGGTCAGGGACTTGTTCCAGTGCTTTTTTTCAGTCAGATTAAAATACTGGCCGCGGCTAATGATATAAAATGTTACCGCTCCCAGGAAGCCGGGCAGGAAACCATAAAGTTCCTTTACAATCAAGAATCCCATCATCAGAATGACCCCAAGTAATATCACCTGCCTGATCCTGCTATTGAACTGACCCATATAATTATGATTAATAGATAAAAAGACGTTATAACCAGTATTAAGTCCAGACCCTTATCCCTTCACTGCAGTTGGCGCAAATATCAATATTTTTCCGCCCTTTCATGAGTTCAGCCCGAAACTGCTGGTAATTCTCATTCTCCCAGACTGCACGGAAATCCTGGTTTTTCAGGTTGCCCAGCTGATGCATCGCATCCTTGTCGAAACAACAAGGCACCACCAACCCATCCCAAGTGATCACATTGGCATGCCAGAGCTTCCAGCAATGATTGGCCATCTTGTTTTTGGGGATGGTCTTTCCGTTTTTGTGTTTGCGGTAGCGACTAAACCCAGGGTTCAGCGGGATCAGTCCGTTGGGATCCTGTTCATAATCGTAAACCTGTGCCGTCTTTAACCAGACATCATCCACACCAATATCGGCGCCGATCTTTTTGATCTCATCTACCTGGTGCTCATTGGGACGCACGACCAGGAACTGAAAGACTACAAAAGGTTTCCTGCTCTCCAGCTTCTTTTTCCATGCCACGATATTCCTGGCGCCTTCCAGGACCTTGTCCAGTTTGCCGCCCACCCTGTATTGCTGGTATACTTCCTGGCTGGTGCCGTCCACTGAAATGATCAATCTGTCCAGTCCGCTCTCCACTGTTTTGCGCGCGTTCTCATCGTTGAGATAGTGCGCGTTGGTAGAAGTGGCGGTATAGATTTTTCTTGCCGAAGCAAAACGGACCATGTCCAGGAAGGCCGGATTCAGATAGGGCTCGCCCTGGAAATAAAAAATCAGGTAGAGGATCTCCCGGTGAATATCCTCAATGGTGCGGTGAAAGAAATCAAGTTCCATCATGCCTGTAGGCCGCGTAAATGCCCGCAGGCCGCTGGGACATTCCGGACATCGCAGATTGCAGGAGGTGGTGGGCTCAAACGCCACCGAGATGGGCAACCCCCATTGCCTTGGCTTTCCCGTGAACCTGCTCACCCAGAAACTGCTATACACTTTTGCCATATTCAGCATTCTGGGTACGGTTAGCTTCTGGAGAAGGTTTAGGGTATCGTGGAAATGAACGCCCGGCATAGGGTGTAAAAATAAAGCAATCCGGTCTTCGTTATGTAGGAAGACCGCAAATGCGGTATTTTGGCAGAATCATGCGCGTACGGTCCGGATTATCATGGTTGTGGATGTTGCTGGAACTCATTGGCCTGGCTGTATCCCCATGGCCTTCACTGCAAGCTCAGGATCTGGACAGCCGGGCAATGCTTGAACTGATTGCATCAGAAAGCAAGAATGCAGAAAGATCCCTCGCAGGATTAATGGCAGAAAGCAATGCCTCTTCCAATTTCGACGTCCATGCATATGAATGCAGATGGGAACTGGACCCGGCCATTCGCTATATCCGGGGCTCGGTGACCTGTGCGTTTGTAGCAACGGCTCCCGGCTCTGCCATCACCCTGGACCTAAGGGATAACCTCACGGTGGACAGTGTGCTTTTCCAAGACCAGAAAATCCCTTTCTCAAGACCCGGAAACCAAAGCCTGGTAATCCAGTTGCCCCAAGCCCTTACCCTGGGGCAATCTGCCCAATGCACCATCTACTACCAGGGCCCTCCGCCAGTGGGTGGTTTCGGATCCTATACCACCAGCACCCATGCAGGTGTGCCCGTGATGTGGACCTTGAGTGAACCCTATGGCTCCATGGACTGGTGGCCTTGCAAGAATGGATTGGACGATAAAGCAGACTCCGTAATCATCACCCTGGTCACTCCGGAAGCTTATCGCGGGATCGCAAATGGAACAATGATCTCTGAAAGCGTCTTGGGCGGCTCCAGAACGATTACCTGGAAACACCGGTATCCCATCGCCACCTACCTGGTTGCGATTTCCGCCACCAACTATATTACACTGACGGATACGGTGCAATTGCCCGCCAAAAACATGCCCATCATTCAGCACGTCTACCCGGAATCCGAAACCGCTTTCAGAAATGCAGGGCCCGTGACGGCCCGCGTGATCCGTCAGCTTTCCCAGCTTTTTGGCGAGTACCCTTTCTCGAATGAGCACTACGGCCACACGCAGTTTTCCTGGGGTGGCGGCATGGAGCATCAGACCAATTCCTTCATGTTCAACACCAATGAAACGCTGATCGTCCACGAAGCAGCCCACCAGTGGTTCGGGAACATGATCACCTGCGGAGCCTGGGAAGATATCTGGCTTAACGAAGGGTTTGCCACCTATCTGTCCAACCTGAACTTCGAACTGAATCACCCTCCATCCGTACTCCTGTCCGTACAACGTTCCCAGTTGAATAACATTACTTCCCAGCCTGGTGGATCCGTCATCGTAGATGATACCACCAATATTTCAAGGATTTTCAGCGGGCGACTGTCGTACAATAAAGGAGCATGGGTGCTGCATATGCTTCGGTGGAAGTTGGGCGATTCTCTTTTTTTCAGATCCGTAAGGAGTTACCTGCAGGATCCCTCCCTCAAATTCCGTTATGCCCGGACTGCAGACCTCCTGGGACATTTTGAACGGACCAGCGGTCAGGACCTGGACGCGTTTGCGGCCGACTGGCTATACGGTCAGGGCTACCCCAGTTACCAGCTTAGCTGGACCCACATCGGGAACGGCCTGATCCATACGCAACTAAGTCAGACAAGCTCGCATGGCTCAGTTGCCTTTTTCGAAATGCCCGTGCCGATTCGTTTCAAAAACGCCACAAAGGATACCATCATCGTCATCCAACATCAGAACCAGGCCCAGGAGTCTGTATTCAGAATTGGATTTGCCCCGGATTCGGCCATGATCGATCCTCAGCTTAAACTGATCAGTGCCCGGAATACCGTCACGCGCACAGAACCACCCCCCGCTGATCCCAACTCCGTAAAAATATTCCCGAACCCGATTGGCCAGCAATTCTCCATTTACCTGCAGAACTTTCAACAAGGCCCGCTTTCCATCATACTCTATAATAACCTTGGCCAACTGCTCTGGTCTGAGCAAAGAAGCAATTATAGTGGAAGCGATATCCTGCAGTTACCCTCCGGTCACCTGCCCAGAGGGAACTACTGGCTTCAAATCCGAAGCGGACAAAATATCCGAATCGTCAAAAAGCTGCTTCGATAGGGATTGGCGGGACGACCTTATCTTTGCCTTCCCTAATCCGTTTGCATGGCCGTGTCAAGAAAGAAAAAATTATCCCAAAAAAATCGCCGGCTTTTGCTGCTCGTTGCCTTTTTGTGCGGCCTCCTGGTTCTTGGGTTCCTGACGTTCCGCTGGTGGGAAGTGAAACGAACCGGGTTCGCGCATTACCCGGGGTTTGGCATCCCGCTTCCTACCGGATACGAAATACATGGCATCGATGTGTCTCATCACCAAAGCATTATCCAATGGGAATCCGTGCGTGAAATGAAAGAAAAATCCGTCCGGATAGGATTTGCGTTCATCAAGGCAACGGAAGGGTATACACGAAAAGACCGGCAGTTCAACCGGAACTGGCGGAAAGCCCGCGAAGAGGGTATCCCCAGGGGAGCCTACCATTTTTTCCTGCCCAATAAAAATGGTCATATCCAGGCTGAAAACTTCATTGGTTCCGTAAAGCTGGAAAAAGGCGACCTCCCGCCGGTGCTGGATGTGGAAGAGACCTTTGGTGTCAAATACCCGGATTTGCGGAAACGCGTGAAAGAATGGCTGAATACCGTTGAAGCACACTATGGGGTCAAACCCATCATATACACCAGCGCTGATTTCTATACCAATATCCTGGGCAATGAATTCGATGCCTACCCCCTATGGGTGGCCCATTACCTGCAGAGAGACAAACCCCGCATCAAAAGACTATGGAATTTCTGGCAACACAGTGAAACCGGCCAGGTGAATGGCATCCTTACAAAAGTTGACTTCAACGTATTCAGCGGGGACTCCACGGATTTCTTTGGACTGCTGGTTCCATAATCTTATCCAAGGCAGGCAGAAACTGCTCAACCCAATTGCACACATGATTGTTAGGCAGAAGGACAATCTCGTGGCATTGCTTACAAATCGCTAATTTGGCCTTATGAGCGGCATGGAACCTGAAGTCAGCAATTACCTGAAAAAGATCGCTCAATCGATCTCCGCCATCCTTATCTGGATGCTGGTGATCATCCTCGTGGGTTTGAAATGGGAATACTTGTTTTGGGGCGATGGCCATAACCTGGGCACTTCCCTTTTCTACCTTTACCTGGCCGTCAGCGCGTTCTTGCTTGTGCGCTGGCTGATCCGGTCCTGGAAACAGCCCTTTTCCTGATGGCGTAATTGGATTGACTCAGGAACGTCTTCTCCTCAGCATGAGGATCATAACCGTCAACAGGATTGCAAGTCCCACAAAGGGTAGCCAGCCACCGATCGAATATCCCAGTTTGTATTGCGAACTGTCCGTAACTGCCTGTAACAACATGGGCTTACTGTTTTGTGTCCAGGATGATGGGCGTGCCACCCTTGGAAGGCATCACCACCACTTTTGCGTTGGTTGATGTGGCCAGTTCTTTCATCGCTTTGATCTGCTCGTATTGCAATTGCCTGTCCGTCAGGCTTTCACTGATGATACGCTGATAGTCCGATATACCCTGGGCTTCCACGCGCTTGCGCTCGGCTTCCTGCTTTTCCTTTTGCAGGACGAACTGCATTTTCTGCGCCTCCTGCTCAGCGCTTATTTTCTGCTCAATAACCGTCTTCACGGAAGCGGGGAGCGTGATATTGCGCACGAGCAGATTCTCCAATAACAAACCACGTTTCCGGAAATCCTGGTCGATGGTCTTGAAAATACGATCCTGGAACTCATCCCTACGGGTGGAATACAAAGCCACGGCCTCATAATAAACGGAATTATCCCTGATGCGCGTGCGCGTGATTGGCCGTACGATCTTATCCTCATAGTTCAGCCCTATTTCCCCATACAGTCTTGGGGCATCCTCCGGTACCAGTCTGTAGAGAACCGACAAATCAATGGTCACTTCCAGTCCGTCAGCCGTCAATACGCGGATGGCGTCATCCCCGGATTTCAGACCTTCATCATGCACCCCGCTCATGGTATAATTCTGCGTTCGGGTATCCATCGGCCTGACTTCCATCAGGGGATTCACCAGGTGCAGACCGCTTTTTAGCACGTCCGGTTGCACTTTTCCAAACAGGGATTTTACGCCCACATGGCCCGCATCCACCTGAACTACTGATGCGGAAAACAGACCTATCAACATCAGCAACGCCCCGAGGATCTTCAATGGCCTGGCAAATTTGGCAAATGGAGACCCTTCCCGGAATGCCGTAACACTGACCAACAGAACGACGAATCCTATCACAAGCAGTGCCATAAAATAGTATTTAACGTTAGATTGAGGAAAACCATAGCGCGTTGCAAGGCCGCGATAAAATATTCCCGGCCTCCGGAAGGGTATTCAACAATCCCCGCTCATTCAAAAACCAGCCACGGGTCAGGAGCTGTGATCCGCCACAATGACCCATGCACCGAGGATTTTTTTCCAGAGCAGGGTGTAATGACCACCAACGTCCCCGGCAGAGCGTTTGAGAAACCACTTACCCACCACGAAGAAATGATCCGCAGAAAGCCGTTTGACATGGAGGATCTCGAAACGAAGCTTTCCCATCCGGGCCGTGTCCCCGTAATTCCGGATATAGCTTGCCAGCGTTGACGCATAACCGTATGTAACACCCGCCTTACCTATGTACATCAGGGAGTCATTCTCCCAGTAGCCGCGCATAAACCCATTGAGGTCACCCCTGTTCCATGCTTCCGTCTGTCTTTGCAGGATTGCCCGTATTTCCTGTTCGTCCCCGTCCTGGCCCATGGATGCGAGGCCTGCGCACAAACAAAAAGAGAGCAAAATGAAATAACGCCGGATCATATCATCAGCTTTTTCAGAAATGCCGCGCCGGTTTCCGCACTTTTCAGTGGTGTGCTGCCATCATATCGCTCCTGCTCCATGATGAAATGCTTCATGCCCCGGTCAGTGGCCGTCCTTAGGACTTTCGTAAAATCAATGGATCCCGTGCCAAGGTCGCAGGAAGCTTCCTGCTCTTCCTTAGGCGCTGACTTCATCCTGTCCTTCACATGACAGAGGGTAAAGCGATTGGGGTATTTGTTGAGCCATGCTTCGGGATCGGCGCCACCTGTCACCACCCAGTAGATGTCCATTTCAAAATCCACCAGGGCAGGATCCGTTCCGGCCATCAGGATATCCTGTGGCATCTGTCCTTCCACCGGGGTAAATGTATACCCGTGATTGTGGTAGGCGAAACGGATGCCATTCTTTTTACAGATCGTGCCTTTCTGATTGAAGGTGTCCGCAAATTTCTTGTACTCATCTGCCGTTTTCTGGGGACCGATATAAGGCGAGATGAGATACTTCATGCCGATCTCGGCGGCCTGTGCGGCTTTGCGTTCAAAATCCTTGTTGATGTCACAATGACTGGATACCATATTCAGCCCTTGCTCATCCAGGTACTTTTTGAAACCCTGGTGCCCCATGCCCCAGAACATACCCTGATCTCCTTCGTATCCTTCAATTTCTTTAAATCCAAATAAAGACAGTTGCTTCAATACCGCTTTGGGATCCTTAGGGAGGTCTTCCCGCAGCGTGTAAAGCTGGATGCCAAATGCAGGCAGGGCGGTCCCGGTGGGCACTGTCGCTGCTTCACCCTCCATGGGAAGTTCTTTGACGGCGCTTGCCTCGCCGGTTTTCTCCCGGCCCTCCCTGCAGGCCATTCCCGCCATTAGTATGCCGGAAGCCAGCAGGCTTCCCTGGCGCAGAAATTTTCTCCTGTGAACGGTCATAGTTTTTTGATTTATAGCCTTACAATTTACAGATAGCGCCTCAGAAAATCGTCAAAACAGCCCTCTCGTTTCAAAAATAAAAAGGCCGGAGATGAACCCGACCTTCAACCAGTTTATGCTTTAAAGTACTGCTATGTAGCCCAGGCCCGATCTCCCTTTTGATAAGGGATGCATCCCTCATACCTTCCGGGCACAGCCACATAACGCAATGCCTGCGTTGCCCCAATTTCGGAGCTGAAATAACCAAGCAAAGTCAATTGCTTCATCAATGCGAAATAATGGTTGGGATCTACCTCTTTCTTCGCGGCATTATAATCCTTGGCATCCTTGTCAATAGCCGTTAATAGTTCCTTGCGCTGTTCCGGACTGGCTTTCATGAAGCCATGACCGTGCGCTTTTTCACAGGCTTTGTCGAGCGCGGAAATGCCATCGGCAAAAACCTTCTGATCCTTTTCATCATAGCAGTCGGTCACCATGGTATTCATGAACGCCCCCACTTTGGCCGCCTTTGCGCCGGGCGTGTTGGTGGTGGGAATGATCGTTTCAGCCACCTCATCCAGGAAGGCGATCGTTTCCGCACTCAGGGGAAAGCCTGCTGCCACCGCAGCGGCCTTATCTTTCGGTCTGCAACCCTCCAGGAATGCCGCGCCGCCAACTACGGTGCCGCCAAGGATCAAAGCAACCCTGTTCAGGGCATCACGTCTGTTCATAGTTTAAAATTATTGAAAGATAAATATAATCGTTTTTCTGTATGCTCCGGTGCTGTGCCTGACGGTCGGTATTGACTTAAAGATCACCTTTCTTCAAAGCCCGCACGGCATAGTCGGCCGCTCGGGCTGTCAAGGCCATATAAGTGACCGATGGATTCTGGTTGGCAGAAGAGGTCATACACGCCCCATCCGTCATAAACACATTGGGCACATCATGCACTTGATTCCATCGGTTTAGTACGGAAGTCTTGGGATCATGACCCATCCGCGCCGTTCCCATTTCGTGGATGCAGAGACCTGGATAAGCATCGGCATTGTCGAATGGAGTGATATCCTTTAACCCGGCAGCTTCCAGGGTTTCCGCCGCCGAAGCCACCATATCCTTGCGCATGGCCCGCTCATTTTCCCGGAAACTACAGTCAATATCCAGGATCGGCAGTCCCCAGGCATCTTTCTGTTGCGGATTTAGCGTGAGGCGATTATCCGGGTGGGGCAACTGTTCACCCCAGGCCCCGAGCCACATCGTCCATTGGCCAGGCTCGGATACCTCTTCCTTGAAACCTGCACCGATGCCTTCAAGGCTTGATTGTCCTCCCCTGCTGGCATTTCCCTGAAATCCAAAACCGCGCAGGTAATCACTACGCTTGCTGGATTCATCCAGATTCCGGAACCGGGGTACATAGATGCCGTTGGGGCGCCTACCATAAACATATTGATCCGCAAATTTCTCTGAACGGGCAGACGCGCCGCAGCGGTAGTGATGATCCATCAGGTTTCTGCCCAGTTGATCGTTGTTATTACCCATGCCCTGGGGGAAGGCTTCGCTGCGCGACTGCAACATAATAGCCGTTGAAGCGATGGTGGAAGCACAAACAAAAATCACGCGTGCAAAATATTCTTCCGTCTTCCTGGTCTTTGCATCAATAATGCGAACACCGGATGCCTTTTTCCGCTCTTTATCGAAGAGCACTTCCACCACGATGGCATCGGCCCGAAGGGTCAGATTACCTGTCATATAGGCTGCAGGGAGGGTGGCTGCATTGCTGCTGAAATAACCGCTGAACGGACAACCACGATCACATGCATTCCGAAACTGACAGGGTCCGCGATCCTTGAGCCCCCGCGTGAGGTTGGCTACCCTTCCAATGATCATTCTGCGGTCCGGAAGCCTGGTTTTGATTTGCTGCGCGATGTCCTTTTCCAGACAATTCATCTCCATCGGAGGCAGGAAATCACCATCGGGCAAATGCGGCAACCCTTCCTTTGATCCGCTGATGCCTACGAATTTCTCCACATAACCGTACCATGGTGCAATATCCTTGTAGCGGATCGGCCAATCCACGCCAATACCTTCTTTGGCATTGGCTTCAAAATCCAGATCGCTCCAGCGATAACACTGCCTGCCCCAAACCAGGCTCTTTCCTCCAACCTGGTAACCCCTGATCCAATCAAAGGGCTTGACCTGGTTATACGGATGCTCCCGGTCGTTCACAAAAAAATGTCCATTGGCTTCATTGCAAAAACCCCGCACCTGGATATGCTGCTGATCCATCATTTCCCGGGTCTGCTTGCCGGGATGCGCAAACTCCCATGGGTTCAGGGTGGCCGTAGGATAATCTTTCAGGTGCTCCACCTGCCTGCCGCGCTCCAGCACCAGGGTCTTCAATCCTTTCTCGCAGAGTTCCTTGGCGGCCCAGCCTCCGCTGATGCCGGAGCCGATTACAATAGCGTCAAATTGATTTGTATCAGGCATTACGTGAGGGTTTAGCGCAGGGCACGAGGTGCCCTTTTACATATTAAAAGCTGCATAATAAGCCGCTCCCAACAGGGGTATTTTTTCATTCAGCACCACCTGTACTTTGACCTGGCGGATCAGGGAGTCCATCCGGCCATTCCGGTGAATGAAGTATTCCCGCCAGCGATTGTCCTGCTCCAGAAGCGGCAGGATTTTTGGCGGTATGCCGCCCGCTATAATCAGCCCGCCAATCGACTTAGTCTTGAGCACCAGCTGCGCCGCTTCGGTGGCAAGGTGGCGCGTAAACAGGGTCATCACTTCCATGCAGACCGGGCAGGACTTGTCCAGGGCCGCCTTGCTGATCACCGCAGCCGCATCCTGATCCCGAATGCCCTGCAAGACATGATCCGCGGCTTTTTTACCCTGGTCTTCCGTGAGAAACTCATAAAGGGTCACGATGCCCATGCCGGAAATGATGCGTTCCCAGCTGACATGATCATGCCTTTTACGCAGAAAACGATAGAGATCGATGTCGATTTCATAGCGCGGTGCAAAATCCGTATGCCCTCCCTCCGTGGCGTAAGGATGATAGCGCTGACCGTCAAAATACAATCCCGCCTCTCCCAGGCCGGTTCCGGGTGCGATGATGGCCATATTCCCCCTTGCTTCCGGATCTCCCTCGTATAATGTCACCAGTTCATTGGGCTTTAGCGCCGCAAGGCCGAAGGCCGTAGATTCAAGATCATTGATGAAGTCTACGGGAATGCCAAGTTCTGCTTCAATCTGCTCGCTGTCCAGTTCCCAGGGCAGGTTGGTAAATCGAACCTTACCATCCACCACCGGGCCTGCCACGGCCATACATACCCGAAGAGGCTTTTCCCCGCGGGAGAAGTCCTCGATGATCTGCGTCAGGCTCCTGAAATCCCGGGACTCATATCTTGACTCCCGGAGCTTCTCCACTCCGTCCGGGGTGATGCGACAAAGCGCGATATTGGTCTTGGTGCCCCCGATATCTCCAGCCAGGACAACGATTTCCTTTTCATGTTCGGCAAATCCGTGCCTGAAATAAATGGGGAAAAGTAAATGCTGCTTCATAATCTGGAAACATTGAGTTAAGATAGGCTTAATATGGGTTGCATACCATTGCCCCTCAATTTACAGCAATGAGAAGAATTCTTTACACCATTCTGCTATTATCCTTTTTTGCAGCCTGTACGAAAATCGAACAGGAAACACCGGGCCAGCTCGAACTCGATGGAAAAAAACCATCGAATGAGTCGGTCTCCTTGTCCGAGACCCAGCTTGGTTTCTTTAAGCTCGGTGGTTTAGCTGCTGCCGAGATAAGCGCTTATGATCCATTGACAAAAAAACTTTTTGTAGTAAATAATGAAGTCATAGGTGGAAAGGCCAATCAAAGGATCGACGTCCTTGACCTGTCAAACCCGGCCTCGCCCTTGCTATTGGCACCCATACCCATCGAGGACTTCGGTGGAGCCGTCAACAGCGTTTCGGTGAAGAATGGCATGCTCGCTGCTGCCATCGAAGACATACCGAAGCAGAACCCCGGCAAAGTGGTAGTTTTTCGCACCACCAATTATGATGTGCTCGCTGACAGAACAGTAGGCGCACTGCCGGACATGGTCACCTTTTCACCGGATGGTAAGTATATCCTGACTGCCAATGAGGGTGAGCCGGACGATGACTATGTAGTTGATCCGGAAGGGTCAGTCTCCATCATCGATGTGGAAAATGCGTTCAGTACCACCACCCTGAATTTTGCTGCTTTCGCCAGTCAGGCAGATGCCCTGAAGAAAAAGGGACTGAGGATTTTTGGACTGAAGGCCAGCTTCGCCCAGGACATAGAACCGGAATATGTGGCTGTATCCGCCAACAGCAAAACCGCATGGGTGAGCCTGCAGGAGAACAACGCCATTGCCCGGATCGATCTGCGCAGCAAGTCCATCGAAGCGATCCTTCCGCTGGGATTCAAAGACTACAGTGCCGCTGGAAACGAAATGGACCTGAGCGATAAAGATAATATTAAAGGAAATTTCAAGTCCTGGCCCGTAAAAAGCATGTTCCTGCCAGACGGCCTGGCCGTGCACCCGGAAAACGGCACCCCCTTTGTTTATTCAGCCAATGAGGGTGATTCGCGCGACTATGATGGCTTTAGCGAAGAATTTACCCTGAATAAAAAAACTGACCTGCTTGACCCAAGCCGTTTCCCGAATGCAGCCAACCTCGTGCAGGAACCACAGCTCGGAAGACTCAAATTAACCAGTACCCTCGGGGATCCTGACGGGGACGGCGATTACGATGAGCTCTATTCCTTCGGCGCACGTTCCATCAGTGTATGGAATGGTCAGACGGGACAACTGGTATTCGACAGCAAAAATGAAATTGACCGTCAGTGGGCTACGAAATCCAATTTTGATGATGGGAGGAGTGACGATAAAGGCGCCGAACCGGAAACAGTTGTCATTGGCAGGATTGGCAACATGAACCTGCTGTTTGTGGCGCTTGAAAGGGCGGATGCATTCGCGGTATATGACGTTACCAACCCTGTAAAACCTTCCCTGAGGCAATGGATCCTCACCGGAGATGCGCCGGAAGGAATTCTTTTTGTTCCCGCGGAAGAAAGCCCCAATGGCAAAAGCCTCGTCATCGTGAGCAGTGAAGGGGACGGTACCATTCGCATTTATACCACACAGGAATCCGTATTCTGATAGAGACATTCATGAATTCATAAAACCCGGACATCTTGGTCCGGGTTTTTTTGGCTTACCTTCATTGGAGACCTACCAATCATGAAAAAACGCATCCTACTTTCATTGATCTGCTGCGCGATAGCCGTATTCGTGAACGGGCAACTGCCCGCACCCGTCCTGCTGCCCAATGGCTGGTCCCTGAGCCCGGCCGGCAGAAGTTTCCCGCTTGGAGACCTCCCACTGAATATTGCCCTTTCCGCAGATAAGTCCCTGATGGCCGTGACCAACAATGGCCAGAGCGTACAGTCGCTTCAGCTGATTGACCCGGTGGCGGAGAAAGTGCTGCATACAGTCACGATCCCGAAATCCTGGTACGGCCTGAAATTCACCTCGGACGGGAAAAAACTATACGCTTCCGGTGGACACGATAACTGGATCCTGGAATACGAAATCCGCAACCGGAAACTGGTGCTCAAAGACAGCATAAAACTGGGCGATAAATGGCCTAAAAAAATCGGGCCCGCGGGATTAGACATCGACGACGCTTCTCAAACCCTTTATGTGGTCACCAAGGAAAATAATAGCCTCTATGTGATCGACCTGAAAAAGAGAATGGTGAAGCAACAGGTCTCGCTGGGTGCGGAAGCTTACACCTGCCTTTTATCGCCCGATAAAAAAACCTTGTATATCTCGCTTTGGGGCGGAGACCGGATCATTGCCTGGGACCTGGTCAGTCAGCGCAAGAAAGAATGGGCTGTGGGCGATAATCCCAATGAAATCTGCCTGACCCGCAATGGCAGGCACCTATTTGTGGCCAATGCCAATGACAATTCGGTTTCAGTGATTGACACACAGGAGGGCCGGGTGCTCGAAACCCTGAACGCCGCTCTTTACCCGGACGCCCCCAGCGGCTCCACTTCCAATGCCGTGGCGCTTTCCGAAGACGAAAAAACCCTGTTCATTGCCAACGCGGACAATAATTGCCTGGCGGTCTTTGACGTGGAAAAACCCGGCTTCAGCCATTCCGAAGGATTCATACCAGTGGGTTGGTACCCCACCCACGTGAAGGTGATTGGTAAAAAAATATTTGTGAGCAATGGGAAGGGATTCAGTTCATCGGCCAATCCCTATGGCCCGAATCCCACCAGGAAAAGGGAAGAAGTGATCTATCAGAAAGGCGACAGTTCTAAGCCGGTGGATATTCAGTATATCGGGGGGCTCTTCAAAGGCACCATGAGCATCATTGATATGCCGGACGAAAAAACCATGAGCCTCTATTCCAAAGCGGTCTACGCCAATGTTCCATACAGCAAGCAACGCATGGAAACCGCAGAGGGAGAAGAAGGCAATCCGATTCCCCAAAAACCGGGCGATCCATCTCCTATTAAATATGTCTTTTACGTGATTAAGGAAAACAGGACCTATGACCAGGTCCTGGGAGATATGCCGGAAGGCAATGGAGATACCAGCCTGGTTCTGTTTGGTGAAAATATCACACCGAACCAACACAAACTGGCCAGGGAATTTGTCCTGTTGGATAATTTTTATGTAGACGGGGAGGTGAGCGCTGATGGGCACAACTGGAGCCTGGGCGCTTACGCTACGGACTACCTGGAAAAAAACTGGCCCACGAGCTACGGCGGCCGGGGCGGCAGCTATGATGCGGAAGGCACCCGGGGTGTAGCCAATAACAAGCACTTCATCTGGGATATGTGCAAACAAAAAGGCATCAGCTATCGCACCTATGGTGAATTTGCCGATGACTACAAGGCAAACCTCCCGGTGCTGGAGGGGCATTTCTGTCCTTACTACACCAGCTGGGATGAGTCGGTCAGGGATACCACCCGCTTCTACCAATGGAAGCGGGAATTTGATTCCTTGCTGGCCGTGAATGCTGTTCCCAGGCTCAATACCATGCGACTAATTAATGACCACACGGAGGGATTACGTCTTGGAAGACCAACTCCGTTTGCCCACGTGGCTGATAATGACCTGGCCGTTGGAATGTTGGCAGAATACCTGTCCAAGAGCCCCATCTGGAAAGAGACAGTGATCTTCATCGTGGAAGACGATGCGCAAAACGGACCGGATCACGTGGACGCACATCGCACTACGGCCTATGTAGCGGGCGGTTTTGTCAAAAGAGGTTTCGTGGATCACACCATGTACTCCACTTCTTCGATGTTAAGGACGCTCGAGCTTATCCTGGGCCTTTCCCCGATGAGTCAGTATGATGCAGCGGCCACGCCCATGTGGCGCTGCTTTCAAAAAGAACCTAACCTGACGATCTTCAGGTCACTCCCTGCCAACATAGACCTGAACGACGTGAATGGGAAAAACAACGAACTCGCGCGGCGCAGTGCGGGCTTTGATTTCTCAAAAGAGGACCGGATTCCCGATCTTGAATTCAGCGAAGTCATCTGGAAAGCGGTCAAGGGAGAACACAGCATCATGCCCGCTCCCAGGAGAAGCGCTTTTCTGAAAAAGACCGGAGGGGAAGAAGAAGACGACTGACCCTATTCCTGGGTCACGGACTTCAGGTAGTATCCCCGGGGGTCTGCCTCAGGAAGCTGTTTGCTTTTAAACTGAAGCCCCGCTTCAGGAACCATTATCCTGTCAATGCCTTTGTCCGTGCGCAGATCCAACGGCAAAGCCATGCCCGCATTCGGGATTTTCAGCTCATAGGTTTCTTCATCCAACTGCCGGATCCTGATCTGCATTTTGTCTGTGGTGTACAGAAAGAGTTGAAATAAAGGGTTCAGATTCCTTCCGCAGGCTTTGGAAAACAGTTCCCGCACATCGCGGGTGGTCACGGAAGGTTGCCTGGTGTAGGCAGGATCTGTTGCCAGCTTCATCAATGTGGGGAAAAACACGCTATCGCCAATGACATACCGGAGGGTATGCATGAAAAAAGCGCCCTTCCCGTAGATATCCTGGTGATAGGTAGCCTTGGAATCCACCACATCGCCCTGGACCACGGGCTTTTCATTTCGGGTAGCCCTCGCCGTTTGTCGCATCCTGGCCAGGTACGCTTCTTCGCCTTCCATTTCACGCACGTACATCGCATCCCCAAACACACAGATGCCCTCCTGGATCCACATGTGGGCCCAGTCCGCGTTGGTCACCTGGTTCCCCCACCACTCGTGCCCAAACTCGTGATGCATGAGCCGGTCGAAGTCCTGCCCGCCCACCCGGGTATACTTGAATTTATTGCCGTAGGCATTCATCGTCTGATGCTCCATACCCAGGTGGGGCGTCTCCGCAATACCGATTTTTTCCTCCACCCATGGATACTCCCCAAAATATTTTTCCTGAACACGGGCCATGCGTTCCAGCAGTTCGAGGTGGTGCGGTGCTTTGTTTGCGTGGTAGTTCAGCACATAGAATTGCATCGGCACCTGCCTGCCTTTGATGGTGGTGTAGGTTCTGCTTACCACCTTGTAATCGCCCACATTAAAAAGGATGCAGTAATTGCTGATCGAATAGCGGGTTTTCCAGTGGAAGGTCACCTGCTTTCCTTTTGGCTTTGTACTCTGAAGCAGGCCGGGACCTGCCACTACAAGACCTTTGGGAACCGTGATATAGAGATCCGCACCTTCGTCCGGTTCGTCGCCGGGATGGTCCTTACAGGGAAAGAAAATCTTACCTCCGTCTGTCTGGCAGGTCATCGCGATCCAGGGATGTCCCAGGGAATCCTTTTCCCATTGGATTCCACCATCCCAGGGTGCTCTTTTTGCCACCGGTGGTTTACCAGCATAAAACACATCCACGCGATGCCTTCCTGCAGGCATGACAGCAGTTGTCCGGATGGACAAGGCTTCCCCCTGGTGCCCGAAAATGCCGGGTTTTCCATTGATCAATACGCGCGATACCTGATACACTGGTACCAGGTCCAGCAAGATTTCAGATGCAGGTTCTTTTAGAACAAAACTGATCCATGCACTGCCGGTAAAACTTTGCTGATCCGGATCCACCGACAGGTTTAGGCGATAATGCCGGATATCCATATTGGCTTGCGGGGGCCTGAGCGGACCGCCCGAAGGCGAGAACTGACCGAAACCTGGTGAGGAAAAAAAAGCAAACAGGAAAAGACACCAAAGAATCCGGATCGATGCCATATATCTGAAGTTATACAAACGATGAATGGGAAATTGGTTTGATCGCATACCTTTAAGGTACGAATTCGAATTGCTTATTCTTTTAAATCTCTCTGTATGAAACCAACTCTTCTCCTGCTGACCATTACCAGTTCCCTTTTGTTTTTCTCCTGTGTCAGTTCCAAAAAATACCAGGCCCTGGAAGGCCAGCTCAAGGAAGCCAACACTTCCATTGCAGGTGTGCAAAATGACCTCCGGGCCTGCCGGGATGAAAAGGCGGAACTGGAACGCCAGCGTGCCGCCAACGAAGCCAAAATCAGCGCCCTGACGGATCAGAACAATTTCCTGAAGGAAAACAACAACCAGGCCCTGAAGCAACTGCAGGACCTGAGCGTGATCTCTTCCCAACAGGCGGAGAGCATCAAAAAATCCATGGAGAATATTGGCATGAAGGACAGCTATATTCAGAATCTTCAACAACAGATGGCCAGGAAAGATTCCCTGAACATGGCGCTGGTCATGAACCTGAAGGGGGCCATCGGGAATATGGCCGATGAGGACATTAATATCAAGGTGGACAAGGGTGTGGTATTCATTGACATTTCAGATAAGCTCCTGTTTAAAAGTGGCAGCTATGATGTCACGGACAGGGCCAGGGAGGTCCTGGGTAAAGTTGCCCTGGTGCTTAAAAATCAACCAGACATCGAGTTTATGGTAGAAGGTCATACAGATAACGTACCGTATGCGAAAGGTGTACTTGTGGACAACTGGGACCTCAGCACAAAGCGAGCCACAACCGTAGTGCGTTTACTGCAGAAACAGTATGGAATGGATCCGGCCAAAATGGCTGCAGCGGGTCGCGCGGAATTCCACCCTGTTTCAACCAACGATTCCAGTGAGGGACGCGCTGCCAACCGCAGGACGCGGATCGTGATCCTGCCGCAACTGGATCAATTCTTCAAATTGCTGGAACCGCAAAAATCCTGATAGGGGGGATATGTCATAGAAGCCGACTGATTACAGTCGGCTTTTTTTATCTCAGCTCTTCAAACTCTCCGGTCTGCTTGTTCTTGCGCACATTGTCCCAATGAAAAATCCGGCCGTTCATCGCAACGTATACGCCTTTGGGAAGGCTCTGTACAAAAGCCAGCGAGGATCCCAGGTTGAACAGTCCGTCCGAACTGCCAAATTTATAGGGGATCATGGCGCCGGTCAGGACAACGGTCTTATCCTGAATACGGCCTCCCAGGAAACGGGCCGTTTCTGCCATGGTATCTGTCCCATGGGTAATAATGATCCTGTTTTCGTCTGCTTTCAGGCAATGATCTGCAATCAGAATCCGGTCCTGCTCGGTCATATCCAGGCTGTCAATCATCATGAGCGTGCGGATGTCAACAGACACGCGGCATCGTCCCAACTTCAGCATCTCCGGCAGGTGAGTGTCTTTAAAAAACAACTCGCCGGTGAGTTCATTATACTCCTTGTCGAAAGTGCCCCCTGTAATTAATATCCGGATAGCCATAATGATGCCTGCAACTGCTTGATGAGTTGCGTCATCAAAAGTAAACGGAAAAAGGCCGCGATAATACTGCGCGGCCTTCTTTTTAATGAATGATCTTTTTCATTTCCCAATCGCTGCCTGCGCGGCCGCCAGCCGTGCAATAGGTACCCGGAAAGGAGAACAACTCACGTAGTTCAGTCCAATGCTGTGGAAGAACTTTACACTGTCCGGGTCTCCGCCGTGTTCCCCGCAGATGCCTACTTTCAGGCCCTTCTTGGTTTGCCTGCCACGCTCGGTACCAAACCTGACCAGTTCACCAACGCCTTCCTGGTCGATGCTCTGGAATGGATCATCTTTCAGGATTTTCTGGTCCAGGTAGTTCGGCAGAAAACCACCGATATCATCCCTGCTGAACCCGAAGCTCATTTGGGTGAGGTCATTGGTTCCGAAACTGAAGAAATCGGCTTCCCTTGCCATTTCACCCGCCATCAGCGCGGCGCGCGGGATTTCAATCATGGTACCGAAATGATAAGGAATGCTGCGGACTTTCTTGGCTTCACATACTTCTTTGTATACGTGGTTGGCCAGGGCTTTCTGGTGGCTTAACTCATTGACCGTGCAAGTGACGGGAATCATGATTTCCGGATAGGCTTTTTTACCGGTCTTGTTGAGTTCTGCGGCGGCTTCCAGGATCGCCCTGACCTGCATCTCGGTGATTTCCGGATAGCTGATACCCAGACGGACACCCCGGTGGCCCAGCATCGGGTTGTTTTCATGCAATGCCAGCACCCGGCGTTTCAGCAGGCTCATGCTGATGCCCAGCTCCTTGCTCAACTGATGCAGTTTTTCTGCATCGTGCGGAACGAATTCATGCAGTGGCGGATCGAGGAGCCGGATGGTGACCGGATGACCGTTCATCACTTCCAGCGTATCCTTGATGTCCTTCTTCACAAACACAAAAAGTTCGTTCAATGCTTTTCTTCTTTCTGCTTCCGTCCTGGATACAATCATTTTGCGCAGGAGAAACAGCGGCCTGTCGCTTCCCTCCCCATAAAACATATGCTCGATCCGGAAAAGCCCGATGCCTTCGGCGCCAAACTTGACCGCCACGGCGGCATCATGCGGGGTGTCCGCATTGGTGCGCACGCCCATCGTCCTGAGCTTGTCCACCTGTTTCATAAAGTCCTTATAGCTCTGGTTTTTGCTGATGTCGATGTCCACCAGCGCGAGGCTTCCTTCATATACCAGGCCCTTGGTCCCGTTCAGGGAAACCCAATCGCCTTCATGGATAAACTGCCCCGTTTTGGTTTTGAAAGATTTTGACTCTGCATGTATCTCAATATCGCCACATCCCACGATGCAGCATTTGCCCCAGCCTCTTGCCACCAGGGCCGCATGAGAAGTCATGCCCCCTTTCGTGGTCAGGATCGCCTGGCTTTTATGCATCCCATCCACATCCTCCGGTGAAGTCTCTTCCCGCACAAGAATGACCTTCTCCCCCTTCTTCGCCCAAGCCACCGCGTCCGCGGAAGAAAATACCACACGACCCTTGGCGCCACCCGGGCCGGCCGGCAGGCCTTTGGCAATGGGCTTGGTGACGGTTTCCACTTTGGGATCAATCATGGGCAAAAGCAATTCCACCAGCTGATTGGGTGCAACGCGACCAACGGAGGTCTTGGCGTCAATCAGTTTTTCTTTGAACATTTCCGCCGCCATGCGTACCGCTGCCACGCCATTTCGCTTACCCACCCGGCACTGCAGCATATAGAGCACGCCCTTTTCAATGGTGAACTCAATGTCCTGCATATCCTTGTAGTGCTTCTCCAGTTTTTTCTGGTACCCATCCAGCTCTTTGTATAAATGCGGCATCAGCTTTTCCAGGGTAGGCAAATGCTTGCTCTGCTCATTCTTGGAATACTCATTCACAGGAGCGGGGGTCCGGATGCCGGCTACCACATCTTCGCCCTGCGCGTTGACGAGGAATTCACCATAGAACCGATTCTCCCCGGAACCAGGGTTGCGCGTGAAAGCAACGCCCGTGGCGGAATCATTGCCCATATTGCCAAACACCATGCTCTGTACATTCACCGCCGTACCCCACTCGTCCGGAATTTTCTCAATCCGGCGATATTCCACGGCCCTTCGGCCATTCCAACTGGAGAACACCGCACTGACACCGCCCCATAACTGCTCTTTGGGATCGTCCGGGAAGGACTTCCCCAGTATTTTTTTGACGCTGGCTTTGTAGTCCTCCACCAATCCTTTCAATTCTTCTGCGGAAAGTTCTGTATCGCTGGTATACCCGCGTGCGTGCTTGATGGCTTCCAGTTTCTCATCCAGGACCTTGCGAATGCCCTTGCCGCCCTTGGGTTCAATGCCGGCAGCTTTCTCCATCACCACATCCGCATACATCATAATCAGCCTGCGATACGCATCATAGGCGAATCGCTCATCCCCGGTCTGCGCAATCAGCCCTTTCAGGGTTTCCTTGTTCAGGCCCACATTTAGGATGGTCTCCATCATGCCGGGCATTGAACGACGCGCGCCGGAACGAATGGACAACAGCAACGGATTCTTTGCATCCCCGAACTTTTTGCCCATGATTTTCTCCACACCGGTCAAGGCATTTCCTACCTGTTTATTGAGCTCCCCGGGATAGGTTTTCTTGTGGTCATAGTAGTAGGTACAGACTTCCGTGGTAATGGTAAACCCAGGCGGAACAGGGAGTTTGAGCTTGGGATGGCCCGCCATTTCAGCCAGGTTGGCACCTTTGCCCCCCAGGAGGTTTTTCATCGATTCATTTCCGTCCGCCTTACCGCCGCCAAACAAATAGACATACTTATGGAACCTGGTAGTTGTAGCCATAATGATAAGTTTCAAATTGGCTACATAGTTAGACAGCTTTGCCTGCTCCGGCCATGCACCGTCGTCAGAGCAAGCCCTGATTTCAATCATGGAAGAGAATGATGGTATAACATCATTTTTATTTGGAAACCCCGTCTCTTTAGTACCTTGTTTCGAGTAAAACACGCCAACCATGCATGTCATCCTGGGAGCCGGTGGTGCCATCAGCCAAAGCCTCGCGGATGCGCTGATTGAAAAAAACCAGGCCATTCGCTTCGTTTCGCGCAGGGGTATATCCTGCCCCGGTGGGGAATCCGTTGCCGCAGATATCATGGAGCCCGCCGCCCTTCGCGCCACGCTCAAAGATGCACAGACGGCCTACCTGCTGGTGGGACTTCCATATAAAACCTCCGTATGGCGGATGCAATGGCCCGTCCTGATGCGTGAGGTGGTAAAGGCCTGTGCGGAAACGGGCTGCCAGCTCGTTTTCCTGGATAACATATATATGCTGTCCAACCATTGCATCCCCCGGATGACAGAATCCTGTTCCATTCAGCCCTCCAGCCAGAAAGGACAAGTGCGGGCCCAAGTGGACCATCTCCTGCTGGAAGCGGCATCCTCCGGGAAAATCCAGGCCTGTATTGCCCGCTCGGCGGATTTCTATGGATACATGCAGCCCTATAAGAGCCTGCTGCTGGACCTCGTGATCCGAAAAATGGCTACGGGGAAAAAACCTCAATGGTTTTATACCGTTGAAAAAAAACATTCTTTTTCCTATGTCCCGGATATCGGCAGGGCATTGGCCATGCTGGGTACTTCAAAAGAATCCTGGAACCAGGTCTGGAATGTTCCCACCGCACCGGCCATGACCCTTAAGGAAATCATCGGGATGATCAACCGGATTCAGGGCAGCGCGTTGCGTCCGATGGTAACCAATGAATTCATGACCTCCATTCTTCGTCTTTTCATCCCGGCCCTGGCAGAGATGAAAGAACTCAAATACCAACTCGTACAGGACTATGTCCTGCACAGCGCGAAATTTGAGCAAGCGTTCTCCTTCAAACCCACTTCCATGGAGGACGGCTTGCGCAAAATCCTTCTGCAGGTCAAATCAAATACTTAGCATGGCATGATCCATCCGTGGTTCCGGACTCAGGCCTGCTCGGATTCCGTGAGCAGGAATGCCATCACCTGTTCGTCCATATATCGGCCCTCTGCCGCGAGGTATGTATAACGCCTGAGCAGGCCTTCGAACCTGAATCCAAGGTGCTCATAGAGCCGGATGGCGGCCTGGTTTTCCACGGATACCGTGAGTTCGATCCGGGCAAAGCCCCGCTCCCGGCAAATGGCGATTGCCCGTTCCAGCATCGCCCTTCCAATACCCTTTCCCCTTTGCTCCGGATCCACTGCCACTCCGCCGAGATACATGATATGGCTGTTCCGGAATCTCTGGGGCACGAGTTTAAACATCCCCACTGCCCTGCCTTCTGCTTCGTAAATAAATAAAGCCTTCCTGGCAAGAAGATCATCCATCACAGGGGCAAAAGATGCAGCATCCATATACTCGTAAAGCAACCAACGGTTCACCTCAGGGTGCATATACATGCGATGCAAAAAATCAACATCGGACTGCACGGCCAATCGTTCCATATCCCCAAGATACGATCCGGGCGTTTTTGTATCTTGACGAAATGAATCAGCACTCCTTTTTTTCAAAAATCATTTGGCTCTATTCCGGTTTACTCCTTTTCCTGATCATGCAAACACGGGTAGTGGCCCAGGATAAGGCGGATATCCTGATCGTGAACGGCCGACTGCTGGACGGAACGGGGAATAACTGGTACTATGCTGATCTGGCCCTCAAAAACGGACGCATTCTGAAAATCGGGAAATTCTCAGGGATGCAGGCTACGAGGACCATTGATGCCAAAGGCCTATTGGTTTGCCCTGGATTCATTGACGTGCACGGACACATTGAAAGCAGCATTTTTGAACGGCCTACGGCCGATAACTATATCCGGGACGGCGTCACCACGGTGGTCACCGGCAATTGCGGAAATTCCGCGGAAGACCTGGGCGCTTTTTTCAACCGGATCGACAGCATCAAGACTTCCATCAATGTTGCCAGCCTGGCAGGCCACAACACCATCCGCCGCTTGGGCATGGGTCTTGGGAAAAGGGATCCTACCCGGCCGGAAATGGATACCATGAACCGACTCATGGATAAAGCCATGCGGGATGGCGCCGCCGGCCTGTCCACCGGACTCATCTACCTGCCTGGCATGTATTCAAAAACGGAAGAAATTGTATCACTGGCGTCTATTGCTGCCCGTTATAATGGAGTCTATGCCACCCACATGCGTAATGAGGGACTGAAAGTGGCGGAAGCCATCGAAGAAGCGCTCACCATTGGTCGTGAGGCAAAAATTCCCGTAGAGATTTCTCATTTCAAAGTGAGTGGCCGGGCCAATTGGGGCAAATCCACCCAGACCCTTGGGATGGTGGAAAAAGCAAGGTTAGAGGGAATTGAGGTGACGATCGATCAATACCCTTATACCGCTTCCAGCACCAACCTGGCCGTGCTGGTTCCGGAATGGGCGCTGGACGGGGGACTTGATTCCCTGCGGGTCCGCATGAAGGACCCGGCTACCCGCAAGCGGATTGTGGACGGTATGCTGGACAACCAGGAAGAAGGAAAATCAAAGGACTTCAGCTTTGCATTCGTAGCCAGTTATGCCCCGGATACCACTCTGAACGGAAAGACCATCACGGAAATCAACCAGCTCAAGGGAAGAAAAAAAAAGATGCGCATGGAGGCCGAAACCATACTGGACATGCTGGAAAAAGGAAATGCCCAGATGGTCTATCATACGATGAATGAAGAAGACCTCCGCCATTTTATCCGCTATCCATTTAACATGCCGGCTGCAGATGGCAGTGTCAGCAACGGAAGGGGCATGCCGCACCCGCGCAGCTATGGCACCAATGCGCGTGTGCTTGGCCGTTATGTCAGGGAGCTGGGTATCCTGTCCTGGGAAGAAGCCATCCGCAGAATGACCTCCCTGCCCGCGCGGAAATTCGGACTCGCGGGCCGTGGGTTGCTGGAAGAAGGGTACCAGGCTGACATTGTTCTCCTGGACCCGGCCACCGTATCAGACAAAGCAAGCTTTGCACAGCCGCACCAGTATTCCGTAGGGATCCCCTGGGTGATTGTCAATGGACAAGTGGTGGTTGAAAATGGCAATCATACCGGCACCAGGAGCGGCACCGCTCTTCGGAAACGGACAACGTATGTTGCGGTGTCGGGAAATTAGTTGGACCGCTGCCTATAGGCCGCTGATGCACGGTCCAGCAGGACAATGAATTTATCGATGTCCGGATCATACCCGTAGCCATCAGGTACCAACCGTTGCTCCTTGCCATCCAGGAAAAAATAATAGGGCTGGCTATTGGCCTGGAAGCGACTTACCTGCATGTCCGTATTCAGGTCTCCCAGCGTCTCTACCTGTTTGCCCAGCGCCGAAGATCCATAGCGTTCATTTTCGGGAAGGTCGATGTCGTGCACATCCACATAAAGAGACACAATGACAAAATTCTCCTTAAGCCTTTTCATGACCTGCGGGTCACTCCAGACTTCCGACTCCATTTTCCTGCAGTTCACGCAGTTGATCCCGGTAAAGTCGATCATCAGCGGTTTCTTCAGTTCCCTGGCTACCGCTAACGCTTCCGCATAGTCGAAATATGTGGTCATGCCATATTTCACCACTACTTCCGGTTCATAAATCTTCATCTGGTCATAGTACTTCACCGGGTGCGGCAGGCTATTATCTTTTTCAGCTGTGCTCTGAACGGCATGCCGGCTGCCTGGACTGCCAATCACAAAATCCTGGGTACCCATCGGCGGAATGAACGCGCCCATGGATTTCAACGGAGCGCCCCAGAGTCCGGGAACCAGGTATAGCGCGAAAGACAGGGAGGCCATCGCAAAAAACAATCTTGGGATACTGATATAAGGCAGGCCGAAATCATTTTTCGGCAATTCATCATCATGATGAAAGCGCAGCTTTCCCAACAGGTAAAATCCCAGCATCACAAAAATCACCACCCACAAGACAATAAAGACTTCCCGATCCAGCAGCCGCCACCCCTTCACGAGGTCTGCGTTGGACAGGAATTTCAAGGCCAGCGCAAGTTCCAGGAAACCAAGGGTCACTTTCACGGCGTTCAGCCATCCACCCGCCTTGCCCAGGATATTGAGCTTGCTTGGGAAAAACGCAAAGAGCGCGAATGGCAGGGCCAGCGCAAGAGAAAATCCCAGCATGCCAATCAAGGGCCCCATAAAACTTCCCTTGGCAGCCAGCACCAGCAGGTTGCCGATGATGGGGCCCGTGCAGGAAAAAGATACGAGCACCAGGGTCAGTGCCATGAAAAAAATTCCTATGAAACTACCCGTGCCTGCTTTGGCATCGGCCCTGTTCATCCAGGAGGAGGGCAGGTTGATGTCAAAAGCCCCAAGAAAAGAAATGCCGAAAATGAGAAATAGGGCAAAGAAGACGAGGTTCGCGATCCAGTTGGTAGCCAGGTTATTCAAAGCGGCAGGTCCAAATACGAGTGTGATCAGGAAACCCAGCAACGTAAAGATGGCCACGATGGAAGCGGCATACAAGAGTGCATTGCGGATGCCTTCCTGCCGGTTGGTACTTCGCTTGGTGAAAAAACTAACGGTGACCGGGATCATGGAGTACACACAGGGGGTCAGCAAGGCCAGTAAGCCGCCCCCAAAAGCAGCCAGGAAAATCCACCAGAGCGGACGCGTCTGGATGCTGCCCAGCCCATCGCCGGCAGAAACGGTAGCCTGGGCAACTGAAGTGCCAACTGTCCCTTTTCGGATAAAAAATGTAAAGGATTTCTCGCCATTCAGAAAGGCCTCGCCTTGCTGATACATGTACCTCAGGGTTCCCTTGATGACTAGGCTGTCTCCCACAGGAATTTCGGCATCCTGCACCCAGGTCACCGAATCTGAATAGTAACGAACTTCTGCGCCCAGCGCGGCGTCTTTTGCTTTCGCAGGAGGAGTTGGGGCGATGGGCTTCTGCCGAAATAACGGCAACGCTGAACTGTCAAAAGAAATCTCTGAATAGACCGGGTCTTCCGCTGTTTGCTGAAGGTCAAAGAGCCGGGCGCCAGCTGGCATGGCTACCGAAAAAATCAACCTCACCGTGCTATCTCCTAGCCGCTCCTGGCTTGTTTTAAGCTGAATGGAATCCTTTTCCTGGGAATATGAATACAAGGATACCCATAAAAAAAGAAGGGAAAAAAGTATCCGGGAAAATCGGCGCATCTGCCTGTATTTGGAATTTAGTTAAGGGCGATGGAGAAAGACTGGGAAGCCGGTGGCAGACACTGTTTGTCATCGCACAACATATATTCCACTTTTCCCCCAAGGTTGGTTTTTACGGTACCCTTGACCGTTACAATCTGCACAAAATCCACTTTGTCTGAAAACTGCTTGACATTGACGTCGAATAATTTTTCGAAATGCGTCTCCATCTTACCCACTTCTTTCACAGGTCCGCTCATGGTCAGCAGAGGGTTCTTGGTGAATGTGAACTGGGTGGGCACGGGGCCTCCTTCCGGGGTGGTCTGGGAATAGATATGCCATCCTTTCTCCACGATGGCAGTCATATGCACTTCATATTTCCCGGCGGCCAGTTTTTTGGCAGAATAGGTCCACTTAACGGGATTTTTCACCTGGCTGAAGGCCAGGGCCGGTATGGTCATCAGCGCTAGAAAGACTATCCTCTGGAAGATGGGTTTCATGTGGTGGTAATAATTGAGTTGGTAAAATTAGGGAATTTGGCTGTCCCGCCCGGCGTTGCGGGTCACCAATCGGCTGGTTTCTCCAGTCCGGGTAGACGGAAGCCGCTATCAACAGGATAACCACCATCGCTTGTCTCATATTTGCCTGCATTTCCTAAAGTCTTGTTAATCCGGCGCAATCTCGGACTGGAGTCTTTGCGTCCTTTTGTGTAAAGACGTTTCGAACCGTGACAGAGACGATGGGGAAATGTTAAAAAAAGCGCCTGTCTTTCACCATTTCAGCAGATGCCCTCGCCAACATCAGGAGAAATGGAATTTGCCGTTGATCAACTTGGGGGAGTCCCGGCCGGATGAACATATAGGGTTCTATTCGGAAATTATAGGCAGGTGCGGAAATATCGGGTAGATGGTCAAGATCGTATTGAAACATCGCCAACAGCAAGTCATCCCTGAAGATCCATGCCCTGCGCTGAGCACCGCCGCAAATCAGGATATATTTCTGTTTTGCAGCGGTTACCTCCAAACCTAAGTCACGCAGTGTGGGATCTTAAATGGCATGTCCCAGCACGGGAAGATCGGCTTCGCCAGCCCGCCTGGCACGGCTGATCATCCCCCTGAATGGTTGATCGAATTCCGGTTTTGTGAAGAGCGCGGCTGTGATGGTATCTCCTTTGTTGCTAAAAATCTTCACCGGGCTTTTACGCTCCAGTCGGAACCCTGATCTTCCATTGTAAGCAGGCTCTATGTACGTGGGAACGGCCACGGGCGCCGGTGTTGGGACCGCCGGATCATGAAGGTTTTCATAGTTCGGTATGAGATAACTCAGACCCTGGGTAAGACCAACACCTCGTTCAGCGCTGGCTCTAAAATCCACAACCAGCATCCCCTCGTTCTGTCCTGATAAAAACTGCCATCGGCAAGTCTCGTAGCGATTCCAAAGATCCGAAGATGGACTTCTAAATCCATAGCAGATCATGCGATACTGAAAAGCATAAGGCTCACCGAACCAATAGATAAAATCATCCGGATTCTTCTTCTCGATGATGACGGTGTCAAATCCAGCCGTGGAGAACTGTGCCCGGGCGGAGTTCCATCGACCCACCTCAAACATCAGCAGGAAAAATAATCCTACGGTGATATAAATCCTCTTCAATCCGCTTGTTTTGCGGTCAAAATAGGAAAACAAATGTTAGGGTCATGGTAAATCAACCCCGGCGGCTGAATGAAGAATATGGAGAATGTCAATAAAAATGCTGGCTCGTTATACGGCCCTTCTCATGGTCTGGCTGGCTGATGATGCCTGTGGACTTGGGTCGATGACCAGGAATTCAGCCGGTTCCTCGGAGATGCTCAGCAAAGCACGATGTTTCTCTTTGAGGATTCTTTTATAATGTCCCAGGTAGCCGGGCTTGGAGATCCGGCCTTTCTCGAGGGGGATGGATTCAATGAGGTCATTCCCCAGGTACATCATGAGGTTCATAGGAATGGATTTGATACAATAACTGACGGTAAACCCGGTTTATTGCAGAATCATTCACCGAAAAATTGAACCTATTGATCGAAAAAATCCAGACTGTTGAAAACCAGGCAGATCCATTCCCGCCTGACGAGAGATTCAGACACCAAAAACATGCCCCGGTATTGGTCAAAGGGAAAAACGAAGGCCGATCCCAAAGATCTCCTGGAGCTGCACCCGCTGACGAATATCGTGATCGTAAAGGATATCCAGGATAAAGCTGATGGCAAATACCCGCCCGAGATTGACGGTGAGCAGGTTATTCATCAACACATCCACCCGTTCCGGATGCTCCCGGTAATTGCTGAAAAGATCCAACCGCCCGATATAATTTGTTTTGTTTGAAAAACGCTTGTTGTAGTGAACCGACAAATAAGTCCCGTACTCCGTCACCACTTTGTATGCGGAATCCACGCCAAATTTATCCTCGTTGTAAAAACTGCCACTGACCTTGGTCACCCAACGGTAAGTGAGCGGCGATAAAAACAGGGAAAAATAATGGTCTTTGTTGTAGTCTTTGTAATCAAACCCGGGCGCGAGGAGTAATTTGCCCGGTGAAAAAAACCCGGAGATTTTCTCCTTGTCGGGTGTATTGTAATTATACCCATTGAACATCTGCGTGTTCAGGTTAAACAGAAATCCATAGTTCCAATGCCCCTTCCCAAGGTCATGTTCAAATTCCAGCGTTAAATCCAGTCGGTCGTTTGTCTTGCGAAATTCATTGTAACTGGCAGCGCGGACAAAACCCAGTTCCATGTCAAAGTAACCGTCAAAGGTATAGGGGCCCTTGCGCCTGTGAATCGCCTGGTTATATACATAGTTGATCCCCAGTTGGAAGGTTTCCCCCCCGCTGCCCCAGTCGCTGCGCGCCGACTGGTTCACATTGAACACCATCAGTCCCGTCTTTTTCCATCCGTTGCTGTCCAGTGCCGCCGTTTTCTGTGCCCCAACCCGCTGCAGTTCAGAAACGGAGATCTGCGCGGAAGCGGCCATGCAAAACAGGCAAAAAGGAATTGTCCAAAAACAAAATTTCACCAGATCAGATTTAGGTAATTGGAATTTCCAGAAAACTACGCAGAAAGTTTGAATCCCCGGAGCCTTTCCGCCAGTGCCCTGCGCCTGCATGCGCTGCGTCATATCCCTGCATGATTCCCGTAAGTCTGTGATATTTCGCACAAAGCAGGGCCGCTGCCCCGGATACTTTTACGGTTGATAGGAACATTAAAGATCCTCACGATAAACTATTGCACTATGAAAAAGGTAATCAGTCTCCTGCTGCTTCATGCTTTCCCCCTGTTGATCTGGGCACAGGCCGGTCATATCATGCAGGGTATCGGCGCACATAATATGTCCATGGGTGGCGCTGCTACCGGACAGCCCCTGGACATCAACGGCGCCCTTCACTGGAATCCGGCGGGCATAACCCAATTCGACGGAAAGATTTTTTCTGCGAACCTGGGATTGTTCTTCTCTTCTCCTGAACTCTCCTCCACCGTGCCCACACCGCAAGGTCCATTCAGTGGCGTGACCAAGGACGATCGGGGCATCTCCCCCATGCCAGCCCTTGCTTTTGTATGGGGCAAAAAAGAAAGCAAACACCACTTTGGCGTTTCCGCTTTTGGGATCAGTGGCTTTGGCGTAACGTTTCCGCAGAACAACAGCAATCCCATTAATTTTCCGCAGGACCAGGGCGGCTTTGGCAGGATTGAATCTGACTACCTGCTGATGCAGGTTGGATTCACCTATGCCTATGCCCTATCAGATCGGCTATCCATTGGTGTTGCGCCAAACCTGAACTATGCGGCGCTGGAACTGGCCCCCAACCCACTCGCATCCCCGAGCCAGACCAAGGGGTATCCGGTAAGCGATAAAGCATCGGCAATCGGCTTCGGCGGGCAGGTGGGCATATTCTTTAATACCGAATCAGGTTTTAAATTGGGAGCGTCCTATAAAACCCAACAATACTTTGGAGACTTTACATTCAGCAATACCTACCTCGATGGTAGCCCTGCCCCTGAGGTTGCATTCACCATGAACTATCCTTCCATCATTTCCTTGGGTGCGGGATACTCCAATAAAAAAATTGACCTGGCCCTGGACTATCGCTTTGTGAACTACGAAGGAACCGATGGATTTGAGAAAAGCGGCTGGACGCCCACAGCCTCCGTTGCCGGCTTTGGATGGAAGAACATGTCCATCATCTCCGCCGGTATACAATACAAAGGCATTCAGAAACTCCCCATCCGGGTTGGATATACGTATAGTTCCAATCCCATCGATCCAGAACTGGCTTTCTTCTCCACCCCGGCTACGGCCATTATTAAAAATGCCTTTCAGCTGGGCCTCGGCTATGAATTCAGCAGCCGTTTTGCGCTCAACGCAGTATATCACCATGGCAGCAGTTCCGGTTCCACCAGCGGTCAGCTCATGAGCCCCATGATGATCACCCCTTCCAACCCACTTGGAAAAATCCCCGGAAGTGAGGTTTCTTACAATATGACCACGGATATGTTTATGCTCGGCGTGAACTATCGCTTCTGATTGTCTTTACGATCCGTTCAAAGTGACCAGCCCCGACCGGGCTGGTCCTTTGTTTTCAGGACCCGCTTTTCGTTCCGAAGAACTATTGTATCTTCTGGACAAGAACAGTATGCAGCATATTAATCCTCGTTCATGCTGACCCGCGGCATCCGCCGTTGGGACCTTGTGCTGCTGACCATCAACAGCATCATCGGTGCGGGCATATTCGGACTGCCTTCACGGATTTTCGCGCTGACGGGTCCATACAGCATCCTTTCATTTATCGCCTGCGCAGGCATCGTGCTGATCTTTATTTTCTGTTTTGCGGAAGTCAGCAGCCGGTTTCAGGACACCGGCGGCCCTTACCTCTATGCCAAAGCGGCTTTTGGACCATTCCCTGGGTTTCTGATGGGATGGTTGCTCATGCTGAGCAGGGTATTCATTTACGCAACGCTGATCAACCTGCAGGTCACCTACCTGGAATATTTCTCCCCTGTTTTCCTGACCCCGATGGCCAGGGTCTTCACCATCTGCATCGTCACCATCCTGCTCTGCTGGGTAAACTACCGGGGTATCCGCAATATGACAAGACTCAACAGCATCCTGACCATCGCCAAGCTGCTTCCACTGGCCATTTTTATCGGCCTTGGCCTCTTTCACCTGGAGCCGGCAAGATTTGAAACTACGGCGCTTCCAACCGCAAAAGACTTTTCCCAGTCCGTGCTCCTGCTGGTCTTCGCTTTCGGTGGGTTCGAATCCGTCCTGGTCAATACAGGGGAGATCCACGAACCCAGGAAAACCCTGCCTTTCGCGCTGATCACAGCAACCCTGTTCGTGGCCCTGTGTTACATCCTGATTCAACTGGTATCCATCGGCACGCTGCCCGGACTGGCCAGCTCCACCAAACCCCTGGCCGACTCCGCCCGAAACTTTATGGGAAGCGGAGGCGCTACCATGATCAGTGCGGGCGCTTTTGTTTCTATCCTGGCCACCCTGAACGTATTGCTCCTGAGCGGATCGAGGCTCCCTTTCGCGCTGAGTCTGGAAAACCAGCTACCTTCCGTATTTTCGGGTATTCACAAACGTTATCATACGCCTGCCACTTCCCTGGTTGTGATGACATTGTTTACCCTGGCGGTTTCATTGGCATGGACCTTTCTCTCAGCGCTCACGATCTCCGTCATCATCCGCGTCACCATCTACATGATGGTCTGCCTCGCCCTGCTCAGGCTTCGGCGCAAAGAACCCGGAAAGAAAGATTACTATCAGCTGAAAGCGGGCTCTGTGCTGGCGATGATGGGCCTGGGGATCTCTGCCTGGCTTTATGCTGCGGCCAGCTGGACAGAAATCCGCAGTGCCCTTCTTTTTCTGATCCTGGGCGTGGTGGTATATTTCCTGTATCGTACATTCAGTAAAGCGAAGTCCGCATCAACGGCCGCTAAACAATAAGCCCTCAATCTCTGCTTATGCGCAAATGGAATATTATGTGCTGGATGCTGCTGGCGGTGCACGCTTCACATGGACAACGCCCATTCATGCACCTGAAACATGCTTCGCTGGGTACCTATGATGTACAGGAAATCACCCTCTCCATGCCGCCCGGTCCACCAGGCAGCAACCCCTTTAAGGACACAAAAGTCGTTGCCACATTCACCAATCCCCGGCAGCAGGAGACTTCAGTGGAGGGGTTCTGCGACGATCCGGAGGGACGCACCTACAAATTGCGCTTCATGCCAAGGATGGCCGGTCCGCATAGCTTTTCGATCAGCCTTACCCGTGGCAAGATGCATCAAAACCGGAATGGGCGTTTTATGGTCAGCCTTTCCAAACACAGGGGGATGTTGCAGGTGGACCCTGCACATCCCACGCATTTCGTTTTCAGCCAGGACGGCAGTCACTTCTTCTGGAACAGTACCACTACATACTGGATGCTGGGCTGGAAGGACGAGGCTGTCATCATGAACAGCATTGACCGGCTCTCCAGGTTGGGCATCAACCGCATCCGGGTAGCCATCAACGGGCGCGCCTACGGCGGCGACCGATGGAGTGAACCCAATGTGGTGGAAAGCCCGGAATTCACGTTCAAACTAAATCCCTGGCAGGCAAAGTACCCCGGCGAACTTGATACCCCGCATTTCGATGTGTCCCGGTTCAACATAGCGCACTGGCAGAAAATGGACAAATTGATTTCACGTGCCCGGGAAAAAGGGATCATCGTATCATTTATTTTTTACGTGGATGGACTCGACCATGGAACTGATCCCTTCAAAAAGGAAAACATGGGCAATGCATACGAGCAGATGTATTATGCCTATGCCGCGGCACGCTATGCGGCGTTCGACAATATCATGTGGGACATCGCCAACGAATATCACCTCTTTCGCACGCCTGAATGGGCGGATCAAATGGGCCGGTTCCTGAAGTCCAAAGATCCCTACGGCCACCTGATCTCCGTGCACGGAAATGCTGATTTCCCTTTCAGAAAGTCTCCATGGGTGGACCTCATCATGTACCAATCCTGGGATGAGTGCGGCGGATATCCATTTATCACCGAAGCCCGGAAAATACAGGCCGCGACAGGCAGAATCCTCCCAACAATCAATGAAGAATACGGATATGAAGGGCATTACCCACCCTGGGGATGCGGGGGTACCACTGCCAAGCAAAGACCAGATGGACGAAGCGGACTCAACCGAAGTCAGTTGGCCTGGGAAATTTGCATGGCCGGCGCTTACCAGACCACCGGGGAAACCGCGGAATACGGCACCGGTGCAGGCGAAAACACCGGTGGTGGTTGGATCAACGGAAGGGGGAACGATCAAATGACCATGCTCCATTATTACCGGATCATGAAAGACTGCTTTGAGCAAACCAGGTACTGGGAAATGGAACCCTCCAATCAACTGGTCAGTTTTGGCAACCTATGCCTTGCAAATCCTGGAAAAGAATACCTGATTTATACACGGGCTCAGCATTGCCGCCTGCAACTGGGACCCAATGAAAAATACGAAGTCTGGATGATCGATCCGCAGACCGGTGAAGAAACCCGCCTGCCCGATGCGGACAGCAACAAAGACATGAATGCCTGGCAATACCCGAAAAACCTCACCAAAAACATGGTATTCATACTTAAGCGCATTCCCTGACCTTCACCGTTTTATCTTTCCAAGGCGTGGACAGTTTAAGTAAATACAAGGGCCTTACGGACGAAGAAGTTATCCGGAACCGCAAGCATCGAGGGAGCAACCATGTGAAACTTCGCGCGCAGCGCTTATGGCTTGAAGTAATAAAGGATGTTGTTACAGAACCCATGTTCCTGCTGCTGTTGGCTGCATCCTTCATCTATTTCCTGGTGGGCCGGTTCCAGGAGGGTACCATCATGGTGGTTTCGCTCTTTATAGTGGCGGGTATTTCTCTATTCCAGGAATACCGAAGCAGAAATGCCATTGACGCGCTTCAGAAATTGTCTGCTCAGCAGGCCCGCGTCATCCGCAACGGAACCACCTTGCGCATTTCCGCTGATGAGCTCGTTACCGGGGACATCCTCCTGGTGGAGGAGGGGGAGATCATCGCCGCTGACGGTCGCCTGATTGAATCCCGTGATTTTTCTGTGAACGAATCGATGCTCACCGGTGAGGCGTTTCCCGTTTACAAAAGCGCAACAGGCAAGGACAGCGCCTACCGCGGTACCCTTGCCAGCAGCGGAAGCGGCATGCTGGAAGTAACGGCCGTGGGTAACCGCACTATGTTTGGCAAACTGGGTATTTCTATCCAGGAGGCCGCAGTGGTCAAAACCCCGCTCCAGGTGCAGGTCCGTTCTTTTGTGCGCAACATGGTCTGGATCGGCGGAGTTGCCTTCGCCATCGTAGTGACCATCAATTTTCTCCGTTCCGGTATTTGGGTCGATGCCTTCCTGCAAGGCCTCACCCTGGCCATGAGCATCCTGCCTGAAGAAATCCCGGTGGCGTTCAGCACTTTCCAGGCCCTGGGCGCATTCCGACTGCTCAAAGAAAACATCATCGTCAAACAGCCACAGTACGTGGAAACCCTCGGGGCGGCCACGGTCATCTGTGCCGATAAAACGGGCACCCTGACGAAAAACCAAATGCACCTGGAAACGCTCTATGATGCTATATCGCATAGATCCCACCAGGTGATTGAACCTGCAACCCTTCCCGGAGAACTGATTGCCTATGCGATGTGGGCAAGTGAAACATCGCCGTTTGACCCGATGGAGAAATCCATCCATCAATTGTATGCTTCCGTTGCCCCGGTAGATCTGCGCACTTCATTCACACAAGTGCACGAATATCCCATCGGCGGGACACCGCCCATCATGACCCATATTTTCCAGGATGCACAGGGGTCAACCATCATCGCAGCAAAGGGGGCGCCGGAGCGACTGCTCAGGCAATCCACCCTCAACCCTGATGAAGTCAAACGCATAGAGGGGCAGTCGCTCAATCTTGCCCGCCAGGGCTTCCGTGTGCTGGGCGTTGGAAAAAGTTCCTGGGACCTGCCCACCTGGCCGGTATCCCAGGACGAACTTCGCTTTACTTTCCTCGGGCTGCTGGCATTCCAGGACCCGACAAAAGAAGGCATCCGGGAAACCATCCAGACCTTTAAACGTGCAGGTATAACCGTAAAAATGATGACGGGCGACTATGCAGAAACCGCCCTCGCCATCGCCCGCATGGCGGGCCTCGACCTTGAGGGGCAGCAGGTGATCACAGGCAAGGAAGTCCTGCAAATGGAAACATCTGACTTGCGTAAGGTGGTGCAGCACACAAACATATTTGCGCGCATGTTCCCCGAAGCCAAACTGAAAGTGATTGATGCCCTGAAAGAAAACGGGGAGGTGGTGGCGATGACCGGTGACGGGGTAAACGACGGACCCGCTCTCAAAGCCGCCCACATCGGCATCGCGATGGGACAGCGGGGAAGCGAGGTAGCCCGGAGTGCCGCAGCGCTCATTCTGCGGGATGATGATCTAGGCCACATGGTTCAGGCGGTAGCCCTTGGCCGGAAAATCTACGATAACCTGCGAAAAGCCATACAGTATATCGTATCGATCCATATCCCCATCATCCTGATTGTACTGCTGCCGCTCCTGCTGGGCTGGGCCTTCCATGACATTTTCACCCCGGTGCATGTGATCTTCCTCGAACTGCTCATGGGCCCCACTTGCTCAATCATCTATGAGAACGAACCGATGGAGGCCGGGACAATGGAAAGACCACCGCGCAAGATGGGACAAACATTTCTGTCGCTGCGCCAACTGGGCACCAGCATTCTGCAGGGACTGGGCATCACGGCAGCCTGCCTGGGGATGGGATACCTGGCTATACGGGAAGGCGCAGGTGAAGACAAGGTCCGCTCCATGATCTTTTTCACCCTGCTGTTCAGCAATATCCAGCTGACGATGGTCAACCGGTCTTTCCGCTATACGATCTTCACGACCATCCGTTACAAAAACTGGCTGGTGCCGCTCATCATCGGGATCTCCCTGGTTTTTGTCCTCCTGCTGCTTTTTGTAGCCCCGATACGTGAACTCTTCAACCTCGTTCAACTGCATGGTTCAGACATTGGCTATTGCCTGCTGGCTGCCGCCGCAGGAACCTTGTGGATTGAGCCGGTCAAAGCCCTGCGGCTTTACCTGAATCCAAGCGCTTGACTTCCATGCACGGACTCTTCAGGGGGTACCGAATCATGCTTTTAAGCTGGGATACTCCGGGAACAAACTATTTGCTGAACAAAGCCATCAATCCAGTGGCGCCAATCACAGTCCCCAGCGGAATCGCTTTGAGGTCCACCTGGTAATTTCCATTATGGTTGAAATAAGGCGCCCGCTTTCCTTCTTTGATCGCCGCTTCGTATAGCTCCGGGTGTGCCGTGCCTACTTTGATGTAGTTGTAGATCGTCCTCTGACCCGCCGCGATGATGTGCTGGAAATCTTCGGAACCCATGGACGATGGGATATCCGTCCTGATTTTCTTCGGGTCAAGCACGGCTGCCAGCACAGCATTGACTTTTGATGTCAATCCGGCGTCGCTCACCAAGGGGTTAACATTACCTTTCATGGTAATCTTCGGGTAGGCTTCCGGTGAAAGACCGTTGGCTACGGCAATGCCTTCATTGATGCGCTTGATTCCATCGAGCAATACATTGCGGGTTTTTTCATTGAACCAACGCAGGTTGAGTTTGACCACGGCCGATGCCGGAATCACATTGTTATCCACGCCCGCATGGATGGCACCCACCGTCAACACAGCCGCGTCCTGTGCAGCCACCTGTCTGCTGATAATGGTCTGGTATTGCATCACGGCATTGCAGGCCATCACCACGGGATCCTTGCCCACTTCGGGAGCCGACCCATGGAAGGCGTTAATACAGCACTGAACAGGCAAGAGATCAACAATACAGACAATCGTATCAGCATAACAAGACTTGTTTCGGGAAGGTAGCGCATCCGCACCAAAGTCGCGAAAGCCTCAACGCTTTAACGAACTAAAAGGAACTCCAACGGCTGATCGAGCCGTGTCCGCCAGGCTTTCTCACTGTGATCGGTTCCGGGAAAAGACTTGCTGAGCAGGTTGGCGGATCCGTACCCCTTTTTCATCAGCACGGAATCAGCCCTTCTTTGCAAAGGCGGGTACAGAGCGTCAAGGGTCTGGTTGCCGTGATCGAAATAGAGCTTGTGCGTAGAGGGGTCCGGTAAACGCTCAGCCATATACCGGAAAAATGCATCTGGTATCGGGTTGTTCTCCACGGTAAATACCCCGGGCCAGTGGGTGGATAAACAGGCCGCACCGCCAAACACGTCCGGATACTCGCAGATGGCATACATCGAGATCAGACCACCCATGCTGCTGCCCGCGATGAAGGTATGCGCCCTATCCTTGTGGGTAGAATAGTTCTGGTCTATATAAGGCTTCAATTCTGTTACCAGGAATTCCAGGTAATTATCTGAATGCACGCGTTCCCCCTGAAATACAGATGCCCCGCTGCCACGCGCAGCGCCGTAGAGACTATCCTGAACAGACCTGGGCAGCGACTCGAATGGCTTCTGCGGGAAATAATCCGCATGTCTTCCCGGGCCGGAATTCCATACCCCCACCACTATGACCTCACGGATTTTACCGGAATTGACCAACCTCCCCAACACATCATCCACATCCCAGCTTAACTTATTCCAGGTGGTTGCGCTATCATATAACATCTGCCCATCGTGCATGTACAATACGTCATAGCGCTTGCCTGATGTATACCCCTCGGGCAGCAGGATATCCACGTTTCGCTTTGCCACATGGCGTGATGGAAAAGAATCCAGGCGCACAAGCTTGCCATAGACCACCCTCGGATACTGGGCAAAAGCCCCGGTACCGAGGCAAAGAAGGACTGCGATAATCCAGGCGCGATTCATGTTCTCAAGGTACCCAAATTCATTGTTCTTCATATCTGGAACACAAAAAAACCGGAGCCCCTCCTGAGGACCCCGGCGGTACCAACTCTACTTAAGCACCTATTGCATTTGCATCGCTCCCTGCATCCCTTCAGACTCGCCTTTCATATTTTTTCTTTTAAACAGGCTCATGTCCATCTTGCCAAAACGATAGCCGAAAGTCAAGCGGAACATCGGGCTGTCCGGCCAGCGATAGGACTCCTGCAAGTAGAGCGGACTGCTGATCGACTGATAATTGACGCGTGTGCTGAAAACATCGCTGATGGCCAGCGTCACCGAAGCGGCCTGATCCTTGAGAAAAGATTTTTTCACCGCCAGGTCAAACCCGTAATTCGCCCCGATAAAACCCTGTGCGGTAGACCTGCTTCCACCGCCCATCGGAGGTCCACCCATGCCGCCGCCGAAATTATTTACCGGGGAATTGGTTTTCGACTGGTAAGTACCGGAAAACTGCACATTAAACTGCCTTGGTAGCTTGAACGTGGCATTGAACTTCGCAAACCAGCTCCAGATGGCATCCTGGGAGATGCCCTCATTTTCTGCGTTGATTTTCGACTGATAAATGTTCAGGTTCGTATTCAGATCAAGCCACTTGGCTACCGGGTTCTGAGAAGTGAATTCCAGCCCCGCAAGATAGCTGGACGCTGCATTGATATAGGTAGTCACGGGATGGGTATTGCCATTGCCCATGCTGATGGTATCCAATACAGTGGTGATCAGGTTATCCGTATGCTTGTAATAAGCAGATATCAGCATGCTGTGATTTCCCTTGAAAGTCTTGCTGTACGACGCCTCTATGGAGCTGGTAAACTCAGGCTTCAGGTCAGGGTTGCCCACCGTCCAATTCAACTGGTTCGATGAATCAATGAAGGGCATCAGCTGCAGAAACCATGGGCGGTTAACCCTGCGGGTATAACTCATTTGCAACTCCTGTTTGTTCTTCAGCTTCTGGCTTAAGAAAACGGAGGGGAACAGGCTGATGGGATAGCTGTTGCCGAAATTCTGCTTGGTATCAAGTAGCTCGGCGTCATAGTTTGAGCGCTCCGCCCGAAGGCCCAGCTTATACCCGAAATCCTTCACAGACCCGCTGTAGCTCAGGTACGCGGCATAAACATCATCCGTGTTTGTATAATTCACCGAGGCATTGGGAACCTGGACATACTGACCTGACCCGGGATCATAAACATAATTACCCTGGGTGCTGCTCATGGAACGCAACTGTGCGCGCAGCCCCGCTTCCAGCTTCGCACCTTTATTCAAGGTGCGGACGTAGTCCGTTTGCATCGTGATGAACTGATTGTCTCCCGTACCCAGGATTCGCTGGCGGATATCCTGCATGGCCAGTTCTCCTTTCTGCGGGTAGACCGTGGTGGCATAAAGCGCCTCTGATTCCATGCGGCCGCTGAAGTAATTGATGTCGGCTGTGATTTCTTCACC
>Ga0114939_10000118_pt1 | contig 64341 bp, 60 predicted proteins | sample AshMeaCrysSpring_FD_87196 | JGI IMG/M metagenome (GOLD analysis project Ga0114939, IMG submission 87196) | Groundwater microbial communities from Big Spring, Nevada to study Microbial Dark Matter (Phase II) - Ash Meadows Crystal Spring | ecosystem: Environmental > Aquatic > Deep subsurface >...
CATGTCGAGCATGTCGCCATACTCGCCGGAGGCCGCGTTGTACCCGTAGGTGCCCTTGCCCTTCTTGACGTCGGCCAGCACGACCGCGGCGTCCTCGCCCGCGTTCGCGACGATCTGGCGCAGCGGCTCCTCGATCGAGCGCGACAGGATCTTGATGCCGATGGCTTGGTCCTCGTTCGAGCCCTCGAGCTTCTCGAGCGCCTTCTGGGCACGGATCAGCGCGACGCCGCCGCCCGGGACCACGCCTTCCTCGACGGCGGCACGCGTGGCGTGCAGCGCGTCCTCGACGCGGGCCTTCTTCTCCTTCATCTCGATCTCGGTCGCAGCGCCGACCTTGATCACGGCGACGCCGCCGGAGAGCTTCGCCATGCGCTCCTGCAGCTTCTCCTTGTCGTAGTCGGAGGTGGCTTCCTCGATCTGCTGCTTGATCTGCGCGATGCGGCTCTTGATCTCCGCCGCCTTGCCGTGGCCGTCGATGATCGTGGTGTTCTCCTTCTCGACCACCACCTTCTTCGCCTGGCCCATGTCGGCCAGCGTCGCCTTCTCGAGCGACAGGCCCACTTCCTCGGCGATCACGGTGCCGCCGGTCAGCACGGCGATGTCCTGCAGCATGGCCTTGCGACGGTCGCCGAAGCCCGGCGCCTTGACGGCTGCGACCTTGACGATGCCGCGGATCGTGTTCACGACCAGCGTCGCCAGCGCCTCACCCTCGACGTCCTCGGCCACCACCAGCAGCGGACGGCCGGCCTTGGCAATGCCCTCGAGCAGCGGGAGCATCTCGCGGACGTTCGAGATCTTCTTGTCGTAGAGCAGGATGTAGGGGTTCTCGAGCTCGGCCGTCTGGTTGGCCTGGCTGTTGATGAAGTACGGCGAGAGGTAGCCGCGGTCGAACTGCATGCCCTCGACGACGTCGAGCTCGTTCTGGAGGCTGGTGCCCTCCTCGACCGTGATCACGCCTTCCTTGCCGACCTTCTCCATCGCGTCGGCGATCGTCTTGCCGATCGACTCGTCGCTGTTCGCGGAGATCGTGCCGACCTGGGCGATCGCCTTCTGGTCCTTGCACGGCTTGGAGAGCTTGCGCAGCTCGTCCGTGGCCGTGGTCACGGCCTTGTCGATGCCGCGCTTGACGTCCATCGGATTGGCGCCGGCGGCGACGGCCTTCAGGCCCTCGCGCACGATCGCCTGGGCGAGCACCGTGGCGGTCGTCGTGCCGTCACCGGCCTCGTCGGAGGTGTTGGAAGCGACTTCCTTCACCATCTGCGCGCCCATGTTCTCGAACTTGTCCTTGAGCTCGATCTCCTTGGCGACCGACACGCCGTCCTTGGTGACGGTGGGGGCGCCGAAGCTCTTCTCGAGCACCGCGTTGCGGCCCTTGGGACCGAGGGTCACCTTCACCGCGTTCGCGAGAATGTTGACGCCGCGGAGCATCCGCGAGCGGGCGTCATCGCTGAAACGTACGTCTTTTGCTGCCATGGCAGTGTTCTCCGGAATTCTTCGTGGGGATGATGAGGACGGGCGGTTACTTCTCGAGCACCGCCATCACGTCCTCTTCGCGCATGACGAGGTATTCCTCGCCATCGACCTTCACTTCGGTACCGCTGTACTTGCCGAAGAGGATGTGGTCGCCGACCTTGACGTCGAGCGGGCGAACGCTGCCGTTTTCGAGGATCTTGCCCTTGCCCACCGCGACGACCTTGCCGCGGATCGGCTTCTCGGCCGCCGTGTCGGGAATCACGATGCCGCCGGCCGACTTGGTCTCGGCTTCGAGGCGCTGGATGATCACGCGGTCGTGTAGCGGGCGAATCTTCAACTTGTCAGCCATTGCTGAAATCTCCATCTTGGTATGTTCAGCCGTTGGGGAATTCGCGCGGGAAGTGTTAGCACTCACCCGTGACGGCTGCTAATGATAGGCGCGGAGGATTTCATTTCAAGCCCTCGACCGTAACTATGTCGCAATGCCGGGGACCCACCGAGGGGATCCCGGTGGGACGGCAAGTTAAATGTATCTATATGAATAATAACGATTTTGTGGCCATTTAAGGCCGCATGCCCTGCGCCGGTGGAGAGGGGTGGCGCCGCGCTCGTGAACGTCGGGCCCCGCTCGTGGTCAATGGTAGGGGCGCCCGACGCGGTCGCCCTCGATGCCGCCGACGGGCATCATTCGCATCTTTGGGGTCCACCGAGGCGACCCGGATCCGCAACGTTAATGACTAGAACGCTTCTCGATCACGCGCGGCAGGCCGCGCTCTTCCTGCTCGCGGTGGCGGCTTTCGGGGCAGCCCGCGGCGACCCGCAGTTCCTGCCGCCGCAACAGGCCTACGAATACCAGGCGAGCTACGCGCAGGGTGATCTGATCGTTCGCTTCGACATCGAGTCCGGGTACTACCTCTACCGGGACCGGCTCGGTTTCGAATCGACGACACCGGGCGTGACCATCGGCGCGCCTGACCTCCCCGTCGGCGAGGACCACGAGGACCAGTATTTCGGACGACAGGTGATCTACCGCGGGCAGCCGGTCGTTGCCGCGAAGGTCAGCTTCGACGGGCCGCCGCGCCCGTTCGACGTGACGCTCAAGCTGCAGGGCTGCGCGGATGCAGGCCTCTGCTACCCGCCCCAGCGCTGGACGACCCGCGTCGAAGCGGATGCCGCTGCGACGCCGGCAGGCGTCCCCGCCGCCACCGCGAGTCCCGAGCGCAAGGGCTTCGACCTCAGGCGCATGTTGAGCGGCGGCGCGCCGTCCGAAGGCGACTTCCTGCCGGTGGACCAGGCTTTCAGGCTCGACGCCGCGAGCCAGAGCCCGGACCGGGTGACGCTCCGCTGGGCAATCGCCGACGGCTACTACCTCTATCGTGACAAGACCAGGGTCGTCGTCGTGGCCGGCGCCGCCCAGATCGGCCAACCGTCGATCCCGGGTGGGGAAACCCGCGAGGATGAGTATTTCGGCGAGCAGGTCGTCTTCTTCGACGCGATGACCGCGGAGGTCCCGGTGGCCGCCGCGGCCGGCACGCGGGAAATCACGCTCAAGGTGACTTACCAGGGCTGCGCCGAGGCCGGGCTCTGCTACCCGCCGACGACCAGGGAGCTTGCGGTGGCGCTCGCCCCGCCGGGAAGCGCGGCCACCGCGAGCGCCGGACCCGGTCGCATGCAATCGGAGCAGGACCGGCTCGCGGAAAAGATCCGCAGCGGCAGCCTGCTGGCCGTTCTCGCGACCTTTTTCGGCGCGGGGCTCCTGCTCGCGCTGACGCCTTGCGTGCTGCCGATGGTACCGATCCTGTCCGGCATCATCGTCGGGGCCGGACGTGAGCGGCCAGTGTCCCGCGGCCGGGCGTTCTCGCTGTCGCTCGCCTACGTCCTCGGCATGGCGCTCACCTACACCATCGCCGGCGCCGCGTTCGCAGCCGCCGGGCAGCAGGCGCAGGCGTTCTTCCAGAAGCCCTGGATCATCGTGCTGTTCGCGGCATTGTTCGTCGTGCTCGCACTCGCCATGTTCGGCGTGTTCAACCTGCAGGTCCCGGCCGCGCTCCAGGCGAGGATCGCGGACGCAAGCAATCGCCAGAAGCAGGGCACGCTGGTGGGCACGGCCGTGATGGGCGCGCTGTCGTCCCTCATCGTCACGGCCTGCGTCGCGCCGCCGCTGGTAGCCGCGCTCGCGGTGATCGGCCAGACCGGCGACGTGTTCCGGGGCGGCGCGGCGCTCTTCGCGCTCAGCCTCGGCATGGGCGCGCCGCTGCTGCTCGTGGGCGCGTCCGCCGGACGCCTGCTGCCGAAGGCCGGCCCGTGGATGGACGCGGTCAAGGTGGCGTTCGGCGTGATGCTGCTCGGCGTCGCGGTGTGGATGCTGAGCCGCATCCTGCCGGGCCCGGTCACGCTCGGGCTGTGGGCCGTGCTGGCGTTCGTCACCGGGTACTACCTCTTCCGTAAGGGCACCGGCTCGGCCGCCGGCGGCGCGGTGATCGTTCGCCGCGCGCTCGGGGCACTCGCCGCCTTGTACGGCGTCGCGATGCTGGCCGGGGCACTGGCCGGCAACAGCAATCCGCTGCAGCCCCTCGCCGGACTCGGCGGGTCGAAGCCTGCGGCCGAGGGTCCGCGGCTCGAGTTCACCCGTATCAAGACGGTCGAGGACTTCGATCGGGCGCTCGCCGCCGCCACGGCCGCCGGCCGGCCGCTGATGCTCGATTTCTATGCCGACTGGTGCGTCTCCTGCAAGGAGATGGAGCACCGCACGTTCACGGATGCGGGCGTCCAGGCGGCGCTCGCGCCAGCCGTGCTGATCCAGGCAGACGTGACCGCGAACGACGACGCCGACCAGGCACTCCTGCAGCGCTTCGGCATCCTCGGGCCGCCGACCATCGTGTTCTATGCCACCGACGGCGGTGAGCGCACCGACTACCGCATCGTGGGCTTCAAGGCCGCGGACGAATTCCGCGAGCATGTCGTCCGGGCCTTCGGGGGTGGAACATGAAGCCAGCCGCCCTCGCGGCGATCGTCCTCGGCGCCGGGATCGCCGGCGCAGCGGGGTATTTCGCGTTCGAGCGGCTCGAGACGCCGCCTGCCGAGCCGCTGCCCGCGGCGACGGAGGCTCCGCCGCCCCGGCTCGCGACGACCTTGCCGACCTTCCAGCTCGCGGGCCGCGACGGCACCATGCGTTCGCTCCAGGACTGGCCGGGCAAGGCGCTGATCGTGAACTTCTGGGCCACCTGGTGCGCCCCCTGCCGGCGTGAGATCCCGCTGCTCGAGAAGATCCAGGCCGAGCATGGGCCGGAGGGCTTCCAGGTGATCGGTATCGCGGCGGACTACCGCGACAAGGTGCTCGCCTACGCCGAGGAGATCGGCCTGGAGTACCCGCTCCTGATCGGGGAGCAGGAGGCGCTCGATGCGGCCGCCTCGTTCGGGGTCGAGGCCGTCGGCCTTCCCTTCACGGTCTTCTCGGACAAGCAGGGCCGGGTGGTCGCGGCGCACCTCGGCGAACTGACCGGGCCCGAGGCGGAGATCTTCCTCGGAGCCGTGCGCCGGATCGATTCCGGTTCACTGACGCTCGAGCAGGCACGCGGCGAAATCGAGGCAAGCCTGGCGCAGCTGCCACCCGAAAAGCCCGGCCCGGGCTGACGAACCCCTCCAGATTGGGCCCAAAAGTCGCCATCTTGCGGGGATTGGCGCTAATATTGCTGCCTTTTCCGGGTGAGCCGATTCCTCCATGGCGCACATCCTGCTGCTGAACGGCCCGAACCTGAACCTGCTCGGGGCGCGTGAGCCGGGCATCTACGGCAAGGTGACGCTCGAGCAGGTCCACGAGCGGATGGCCAAGCTCGCGGCAGACGCGGGCCACCACCTGACGGCCTTCCAGAGCAACTCCGAGGCCGAGCTGATCACGCGGATCCACGAGGCGCCTGCGAGCCACGTCGCGATGATCATCTTCAATCCCGCCGGTTTCACGCACACCAGCGTTGCGCTGCGCGATGCGCTGCTCGCCGTGAAGATCCCGTTCATCGAGGTGCACCTGACAAACGTGCACGCGCGGGAGGCGTTCCGGCATCACTCCTATTTCTCCGACATCGCCCTCGGCGTGATCACCGGGCTCGGCGCGGTCGGCTACGAGCTCGCGTTGCGCGCAGCCTGCGACCACGTCGCGGCGCAGGCGCACAAGCGGGACTGACACGGCGGCATTCGGGGGTTTCGAGGATGGACATCCGCAAGGTCAAGAAGCTCATCGAACTGCTCGAGGAGTCGGGCGTCTCCGAGATCGAGATCAAGGAAGGCGAGGAGTCGGTGCGCATCAGCCGGCATCCGACCGGCACGGTGCACACGATCATGCCCCCCGCCGCCCAGATTGCGGCCCCGATCGGCGCGGCCACGGCTGCCGCATCGGTGCCCGCGCCCGTGGCGACCGGCGGGCCGGCCCCGGCGGGGGCGCCGACCTACGCGCCCGACCAGGCCGTGACGGCCCCGATGGTCGGCACCTTCTACGCGGCTCCCGCACCGGGCGCCAAGCCGTTCGTCGAGATCGGCAGCGAAGTGAAGCAGGGCGACGTGCTCTGCATCATCGAGGCCATGAAGATGATGAACCAGATCGAGTGCGACAAGGCTGGTCGCGTAGTCTCGGTGCTGGTGAAGAACGGCGACCCGGTCGAGTTCGGCCAGACGCTCTTCGTGATCGAGTAATGCTCGACAAGGTCGTCATCGCCAACCGCGGCGAGATCGCGCTCCGCATCCTGCGCGCCTGCCGCGAGCTCGGCATCAAGACGGTGGCCGTGCACTCGACGGCGGACCACAATCTGAAGCACGTCCTGCTCGCCGACGAGACGGTGTGCATCGGCCCGCCGCCTTCGCGCGAGAGCTACCTCAACATGCCGGCGATCATCAGCGCGGCGGAGGTCACCGATTCCGTCGGCATCCACCCCGGCTACGGCTTCCTGTCCGAGAACGCGGATTTCGCCGAGCGCGTCGAGAAAAGCGGTTTCACCTTCGTCGGCCCGCGTGCCGAGACCATCCGCCTGATGGGCGACAAGGTCTCCGCGATCCAGGCCATGAAGAAGGCCGGCGTACCCTGCGTGCCCGGCTCCGACGGCCCGCTCGGTGCCGAGCCCGAGGAACTCATCCGTACGGCGCGCGAGATCGGCTTTCCCGTGATCATCAAGGCCTCGGGCGGCGGCGGCGGCCGCGGGATGCGAGTGGTGCACAGCGAGGCCACGCTCCTGCACTCGATCAGCGTGACGCGCGCCGAGGCGCTCGCGGCGTTCGGCAACGACCAGGTCTACATGGAGAAATTCCTGGAGCGTCCGCGCCACATCGAGTTCCAGGTGCTCGCCGACCACTACGGCAATGTGATCTGCCTCGGCGAGCGCGACTGCTCCATGCAGCGCCGTCACCAGAAGGTGATCGAGGAAGCGCCCGCGCCCGGGCTCACCGCCAAGCAGCGCAGGACGATGGGCGAGCGCGTGGCCGCGGCCTGCGCCGACATCGGCTACCGCAGCGCGGGCACGCTCGAGTTCCTCTACCAGGACGACGAGTTCTACTTCATCGAGATGAACACGCGCATCCAGGTGGAGCACCCGGTGACGGAACTCATCACCGGCATCGACCTCGTGAAGGCGCAACTCAGGGTCGCGGCCGGCGAGCGCCTGCCGTGGACGCAGGAGGACGTGCAGATCCGCGGCCATGCGATCGAGTGCCGCATCAATGCCGAGGATCCGAAGAAGTTCACGCCCTCACCGGGACCGGTGAAGCTCTGGCACGCGCCGGGCGGACCGGGCATACGCGTCGACAGCCACCTCTACACCGGCTACAACGTGCCGCCGCACTATGACTCGCTGATCGCGAAGGTGATCGCCTACGGCGAGGATCGCGACACGGCGATCGCGCGGATGCGCAACGCGCTCACCGAGATCGTCGTCGAGGGCATCAAGACCAACGTGCCGCTGCACCAGGAGATCTTCCAGCACGCCGCGTTCCGCGCCGGCGGCACGGACATCCACTATCTCGAGCGGAGGCTGGGGCTCAAGTAGGGGCCCGGACGCGTCGCTGGCCGCGCTGACGGAGGGCGGCAAGAGGGTTCGCCGGCAGACATGCGGAATTTCTACATGCTTGTTGCAGTGGGCTGGGGGCTGCTCGGCCCCCTGCTCCTGGCCAGGTACGGGAGCCGACCATTCGCGGCACTGACCCTCTGCCTGATGGCGATTGCGCACAGTATCCACGAGATCCCGCTCTTGTCTCTCGGTGCCCCCGCTTCGATGCTGGTGCGCAATGTGCTGCCGACCAGTCTGCTGGATCTCTATGCATTCGTCGTCGCTACGGTCGCGTACGGCGTTCCATTCTGGACGAGCAGCCTCGCAGCGCTCCTGCTAAGGAGATCCGGCCGCCCGACGTGGGTCCAATGCGTCGTCGGAGCCACGGTCGCCGTGCTGATGAGCCTGGCGGCCGGCTGGATAGTGATTGGGATGTTGCTCGTGTTTCTCGCGCCCTTCGGGTGAGCCCGGGCTGGAGCCGCCCTCGAACTACTCGATGCGCGCCGGCTCCGATCCTCCTGGAGCAGCCGCGAACGCCTCTGCAGCGGCCGCGCGATCCCGCTCTCCGCCCGCCGGGTCCACGCAGATGTAGGCCGGCACGGCCCCCTCGATCGCATAGGCCGGCAGGTTCGACTGCGACGAGCACACGCGCCCGTTCTTCGTGAACGAGAAATCCCGAAGGAACGTCACGCGCGTCGGGCTCGGGTAGCTGCGGAATGTCTGCGTCGCCGGCGAGAAGCGCAGGATGCGGTCGGAGTTGTTCGCTGCCATCCAGATCTCGCCCGTGGGACGGTGCACGTTCAACGCGTACGGTGTCTCGTACTCGCCAGGCGCCACGCCCGGCACCTTCCAGGAGTCGAATTTCGCGGTGGCTGGATCGAAGCGCATCAGCGCGCCCTCGTCGAACGAGGGGATCCAGAAGATGCCGTCGGCATCGAAGCGCGGCCGGCGAGGCCCCTTGAGCGGCGTCTCGTACTCCGTCACCTCGAGAGTCCTCGGGTCGATGCGACCGATCCGGTTCGCGTACAGCTTCGCGTACCAGACGCTGCCGTCCTTCGGGTTCACGTCGATGCCGTAGGGGAAGGCGAGCACCGTGTAGCCGAGGAAGCGGTGGTGCGAGAAGTCGAGCAGGAGCGCCCTGTCCGGGAACCAGGACGAGATCCTGAGCAGCGTCGGGAACAGCATGTCCGAGACCCATCGGAAGAAGCCGTTCGACGGCAGCCGCATCACCGTCATCTGCTCCGTCTTCGGGTCGAGGCGGCCAATCTGGTTCGAGGCGACGATCGTGAACCAGAGCACGTCGTCGCGGTCGACGCGGATCGTGTGCGGGTAGAGCGCGTCGCCCGGCACGGGATAGGTCTCGAACCGCTTCGTCTTCGGGTCGAACGACATGATCGTCGAGGACAGCGCGTTCGTGATCCAGATCCGGCCGTCACTGGTCTGCGCCATGCTGTGCGGGCCGTGGCTGCCGGTGAAGATGCCGATCGCGAGGTGCATGCCCGCGAAGAGCCCGCCGCGCGGCAGGTCGCTCTTCGGAAGCTCGTGCCTCTCGATCCCGCCGCTGCGCGGGTCGAGCACCCACAGCACGTCGTGACCCTCGTCCGTGCCGTAGAACCTGCCGTCCTCGGCCACGTCCATGTCGTGGATGAACGAGAACCCGTCGCCGATCTGCCACTCCTCGACCTTGGCGCGCGCGAGTTCGGGCGTGGGGCCGTAGTCGTGGGTCGCCTTCACCGGCTGCCCGTCGAAGCCCTGCTCGAACACGCTCGCGAATCGGATCGATTGCGCCTTCGTGAGCATCGCGAGGTAGCCCTCCATCTTGTTGATGGTGGCGAGCCACGCGTCGTGGCTGCGCGGCGCGCGCGTCGTCGAGTTTCCGATCTGGTGGCAGTAGTTGCACTGGCTCACGAAGACGTGGCGGTCGTCCGCGCGCTTCCAGGGAAGCACGGCGTTGTGCGCGGAAGCGGAAAGCGCGTCGGAGGCTCCCTGCGGGTCGGCGAACGGGCGCAGCACGAGGTCGAGCCTGCTCGTCGCATCGGGTTGTGCATCCACCGTGACCAGCGCATCGTCGTAGTTCGCGAGCCGCGCGCGCACGTCGAGCGAGCCCGAATACGGGGTGACGATCGCATAGCTGCCGTCGGCCGCGGTGTAGACCGTCTGCTTCTGGTTACGCGCCGCGTTGAAGACGCTCACCATCGCGCCGAACGCGGGCCGGCCATCGGGACGGGTGACCGTGCCCTGGAACGTGGCCGACCGGCCGGCGGGCGCGAACGCGAGACAGGCGATCGCGAGGGCTAGCGCGCGGAGAGGTGTGCACATGTTCACGGTCGCTGCCCTCACGCCCAGCGCGGGTTGAACCACTGGAACATGCTAGTGCCGCGGCGCAGGGCCGGCAGCAGGAGTCCGCCCCAGGCCGCCATCAGCGGCCCGCCGCAGAGCAGGTGCACGAGCAGCAGCGCACCACTGAGGTCGAGCTTGCGGCTGCCGAGCCCGTCGCCCAGCCACAGCACCAGCACGAGCGCGAGCCCCGACAGCAGGTTCACGAGCAGGATCGACCTGAAGAGGCCGAACCCGCGACCGGACCAGAGCAGCGCCGCCTGCAGCAGCAGGCAGAGGGCCGGAACGTAGTACGCACTGGCCGACCAGCCGAGCGCCGCCATCACGAGGGCGCTCACCACGAGCACGCCGACGATGACCTTCACGGCTGCGGGACGGGATCCCGACCGGTAACGAACCTGCATGCTGCCCCCATGGTCCGGTTGGAGTGACTGTGACTGCATGCTAAGCGAGTTCGGGTTCCCACGCGTCCCACTCACGGTGAGGGGGCCGCCTGCGCGATACTGCCGCCCCCATGCCCTTCCTGCAGTACACCGTCGACATCGGTCGCTCGGCGCCCGAGCCGCTCGAGGACGCCCTTTTCGACCTGGGGGCCCTGTCCGTCACGCTCGTGGACGCCGCCGACGATCCCGTGCTGGAGCCCGCCCCGGGCGAGACGCCGCTGTGGCCGACGATTCGCGTGAAGGCCCTCTTTCCCGGCGACGCCGACCGCCGGCGCATCGCTGCCTCGGTGGCCGATCGGCTGCCCGACGTCCGCGAGGGCCACTTCGAGTCCATCGTCGACAAGGCCTGGGAGCGCGAGTGGTTGAAGGACTTCCAGCCCATGCGATTCGGGCGCCGCCTCTGGATCTGCCCGGGCGGAATGCTGGCCGCGGATGCCGACGCGGTGCGCATCGAGCTCGACCCGGGCCTCGCCTTCGGCACCGGGACGCACCCGACGACCGCGATGTGCCTCGACTGGCTCGACCGGCACGAACTGCGCAACCGGGACGTGATCGACTACGGCTGCGGCAGCGGCATCCTGGTGATCGCCGCGCTGAAGCTGGGCGCGGCGCGGGCGATGGCGATCGACATCGACGCCCAGGCCCTGATCGCGACCCGGGAAAATGCCGCGCGCAACGGCGTCGAAACCTGCCTGGAGGTCACCGGCGATCCCGGCCTGACCCCGGCTTCGGCCGACGTCCTCCTTGCGAACATCCTCGCGGGACCGCTCACCGGGCTCGCGCCACGGCTGTCCGCCGCCGTTCGCCCGGACGGCGACATCGTGCTGAGCGGCATTCTCGTGGAGCAGGCGGACACGGTGACAGCCGCTTACCGCCCGTGGTTTGATATCGCGCTTGCCGCGACACGCGACGGGTGGGGACTGCTCCACGGGCGCCGGCGCGCGGACTGACGAGAAACAGGCGTCCCGATGTATTCCCAGTGCCCTGAATGCCAGACCCGCTTCCGAGTCACGGCGGACGTGCTGCGAGCCGCGCACGGTACGGTGCGCTGCGGCCGCTGCGGCAGCGCGTTCGATGCACTGGAGAGACTCAGCGACACGCCGCCGCCGTTGCGGGGTGCGCTCGACGTGCCCGCCATGGTCGACGCGGGCGAGGCCCTCGCTGCCCTCCCCGACCGGGTCCCTGCCCCCGAATACCACTTCACGGCGGACGACCTCGAGAAAGTGTTCATCGACGCCCGCGAGTGGCAGAAGCAGTTCGGTGCGGAACTGGCGCCGGACGACACGGGCTCGGCCCCGGGCCCGGGTGCAGAGCCGAGGGTCCTCGTCGACGAGTCGGAGCCGCTCGAGGACATCACGCTCGAGGGTGAGCGCATCAGCATCGAGGCCCCGCCCGGCTTCGAGGTCGACCTCGACTCGACGGACGAGTTCGCGGTCGTCCGCGACGTCCCCGACTCCGCGTATCCGGAGGAGGAGGACACGGGCGAGGTTCCGCAGCTGGAGACGATTAGCGACGACATCGAGCGCACCCAGGCGCTCGACTCCCTGCTCGAGGCGGAGCCGGAGATTTCCGCGACGCCGCCACCGGAATCGGCGCCCGAGTCTCCGGCCGAGACAGCCGCGGTGGGCACGCTCGCCGCGCAGCGGTGGCGTCGCCCCGAGGAAACGGCTCTCGAGAGCACTGCCGAGGAAACGGCGCCAGGAACCGGCTGGCGAACCCTGGCGTGGAGCGTCGGCTGCCTCCTGCTGGCGCTCACCCTGCTCTCGCAGGTGATGCACCACCTCCGGCAGGACCTGGTGCGTCACCCGACGCTCGGCCCGGTCCTGCGGGGCGTTTACGAAAGGCTCGGCCTGCCACTTTCGCCGAACTGGGACCTCACCGCGTACGAGCTCCGCCAGTGGGGCAACGGCGACGGCCCGGTCGACGGCCGCCTGAGCATTCGCGCGAGCCTGACGAACCGGGCCAGCTTCGCGCAGCCCCACCCGGTCCTCCGCCTGCAGCTCGACGACCGGTTCGGCGAGTCGATTGCCGTGCGCGACTTCGAGCCGGCCGAGTACCTGAAGAACCCCGCCGAGGCCTCGCGCATGCTCGGCCCGTCCGCCGCCACCGAGGCGGAGCTCGTGATCGTCAGTCCCGGCGAGGACGCCGTCGGGTATCGCCTCGACGTCTGCCTCCGCGAATCACCGACCCGGCTTCGCTGCGCCCAGGGCCCGGGCTGACGCCATGCAGGACATCCGGATCGGCCCATACACGCTGGGCGGACACGTCTTCCTCGCTCCCATGGCCGGCGTCACGGACCTGCCCTTCCGTCGCCTTTGCCGGCGCCTCGGCGCCGCCCTCGCGGCGGGCGAGATGATTTCGGCCGACCCGCGACTCTGGGACACGGTGGAGTCTCGCCGCCGCCGCGATCATTCGGGCGAGGCGGAGCCACGGGTCGTGCAGATCGCCGGCGGCGACCCGGAAATGATGGCGGAGGCCGCCCGCCGCAACGTCGATGCGGGCGCCCACGTGATCGACATCAACATGGGCTGCCCCGCGAAGACGGTCTGCAACAAGGAGGCCGGCTCCGCCCTGCTTCGCGACGCGAGGCTCGTGGGCGACATCCTCGATGCGACGGTTCGCGCCGCGGGCGTCCCGGTGACGCTCAAGATCCGCACCGGATGGAGCCGCGAACGCCGCAATGGCGTCGAGGTGGCGCGCATCGCCGAGAACTGCGGCGTGCAGGCACTCGCGGTGCACGGCCGCACGCGCGCCTGCCGCTTCGAGGGCGAAGCAGAGTACGAGACGATTGCCGCGATCAAGCAGGCCGTGCGTATCCCGGTGATCGCGAACGGCGACATCGACTCGGCGGAGAAGGCCGTGCGCATCGTCGCGGCCACGGGCGTCGACGGCGTGATGATCGGCCGCGCGGCCCAGGGGCGGCCGTGGATCTTCCGCGAAATCGAGGCCGCGCTCGGCGGACGCGCGCTGCCCGACGAACCGTCGCCGGCCGAGGTGCGTGATATCATCGCGGCTCACCTGCGCGATTTGTACGGCTTCTACGGCGTGGAAGCAGGCGTGAGAATCGCGCGCAAGCACATCGGGTGGTATTGCCGGGAGCGCCCGCAGGCGCAGGCCTTCCGTCAATCCGTGATGCAGGTCGCTTCGGCCGAGGGCCAGCTCGCGGCGGTACGGGAGTACTTCGCCGTGCTGGATGAGAGCCCCGCCGCGGCCGCCTGAGACGTTGATCGGATCGGATTCGAGGATTGGGGGCATGGCGCCGCGCAAGAAGACACGCAGCCGCAGTCAGACGAGGCCGGCCTCGCCGCCGGCCGGACGCAGCGTTCCGCTGCGCTCGATGACCGAGCAGGCACTCGACAGCTATTTCACCAGCCTGAACGGCCACGCACCGGGGCACCTCTACGACCTCGTCATGCGCGAGGTCGAGGAACCGCTGTTCCGCGCGGTGCTCGACTATGCCGAGGGCAACCAGAGCCGCGCCGCCGACATCCTCGGCATCAACCGCGGCACGCTGCGCAAGAAGCTGCGCTCCTACGGGATCTCGGCGTGAGCGCCCCGGTCCGCCGAGCCCTGCTCAGCGTCTCGAACAAGGAAGGGCTGCTCGACTTCGCGCGGGCGCTGCGCAGCCGCGGCGTCACCGTGCTATCGACCGGCGGCACGGCCGCGCTGCTGCGTAACGACGGCATCGAGGTCGTCGACGTGTCCTCGGTCACGGGCTTCCCGGAGATCATGGACGGCCGCGTCAAGACGCTGCATCCGAAGATCCACGGCGGTCTCCTCGGCCGTGCCGGAACGGACGACGCGGTGATGGCCGAGCACGGCATCGAGCCGATCGATCTCCTCGCGGTCAACCTCTATCCTTTCTCGGCGACCGTCACACGACCGGACTGCACGTTCGAGGATGCGGTCGAGAACATCGACATCGGCGGTCCCGCCATGGTGCGCGCCGCCGCGAAGAACCACGCCCGGCTCGCCGTCGTCGTCGATCCGCTCGACTACGGCACCGTGCTCGCGGAGATCGACCGCGGCAACGGCGGCGTCTCGGCCGAGACACGCCTCAAGCTTGCGACCAAGGCGTTCGCGCACACCGCGCAGTACGACGCAGCCGTCGCGTCCTACCTCGGCCGGGTCGCGCGTCCGTCGTCGGGCGAGTTCCCGGACCTGCTCGCGCTGCAGTACCGCAAGCGGCTCGACCTGCGCTACGGCGAGAATCCGCACCAGCAGGCCGCGTTCTACGTGGCCGCCGACGTGCAGGGCGCCTCGCTCGGCTCCGCCTCGCAACTGCAGGGCAAGGAGCTTTCATTCAACAACCTGGCCGACGCGGACACCGCCTTCGAGTGCGTCCGCCAGTTCGCGGCACCGGCCTGCGTCATCGTGAAGCACGCCAACCCCTGCGGCGTCGCCGTGGGCGCGAGCCCCGGCGAGGCCTACGACCACGCCTACCGCACGGACCCCACCTCCGCGTTCGGCGGCATCATCGCCTTCAACCGACCGCTCGACGGCGAGACCGCGCGTACGATCCTCGAGCGCCAGTTCGTCGAGGTGATCATCGCGCCCGCGATCGACGCGGAGGCTCGCGAGGCTTGCGCCCGCAAAGAGAACGTCCGGCTGCTGGTCACGGGCGGCCTCGCGCCGAGCAACTCGCGTTTCGAGATCCGCAGCGTGAACGGTGGCCTGCTGCTGCAGACCCGCGACGAGGGCATGGTGGCCTCGACCGAGCTCACGGTCGTCACCCGGCGCGAGCCGACGCCCGCCGAACTGGACGACCTGCTGTTCGCCTGGCAGGTGTGCAAGTTCGTGAAGTCGAACGCCATCGTCTACGCGAAGGGCGGCATGACCGTCGGCATCGGCGCTGGCCAGATGAGCCGCGTCGTCTCGAGCCGGATCGCGGCGATGAAGGCGCGTGACGAGGGGCTCGACCCGACGGGTTCCGTGATGGCGTCCGACGCTTTCTTCCCGTTTCGCGACGGCCTCGACGCCGCGGTGGAGCATGGCATCGCGGCCGTGATCCAGCCGGGCGGCTCCAGGCGCGACGCGGAGGTGATCGCCGCCGCCGACGAGCACGGTATCGCGATGGTGTTCACGGGCATGCGGCATTTCAGGCACTGAGAAGAGAGGGGGTAGTGATCAGGGGGTAGGGGGTAGTGAGGAAGGGCGCGGCAGTCGATGCGTGTGCTGCGGTTCTTTCACTACCCCCTGCCCCCTGATCATTACCCCCTCGTCCTCCTTCCCCCCAGGACGCACCATGAAAGTACTCGTCATCGGTTCCGGCGGCCGCGAGCACGCGCTCGCGTGGAAGGCGGCGCAGTCGCCGCGCGTCGAGGAGGTGCTCGTGGCGCCCGGCAATGCCGGCACCGCACGCGAGCCGCGGGTCCGCAACGTGGACGTCGCGGCGGAGGACGTCGCCGGGCTCGTCGACCTCGCCCGTCGGGAAGGCGTCGGCCTCACGATCGTCGGGCCCGAGCAGCCGCTCGTGCTCGGCGTCGTCGACGCTTTCACTGCCGCCGGCCTGCGCTGCTTCGGGCCGAGCCGGCTGGCGGCGCGCCTCGAGGGCTCGAAGGCCTTCATGAAGGAATTCCTGCGCCGGCACGCCATACCCACCGCGGCCTATGCCACGTTTGCGCGCGAGAGCTTCGATGCCGCGTGGGTGCGGGCGCAGCGGGCCCCGCTCGTCGTGAAAGCGGATGGCCTCGCGGCCGGCAAGGGCGTCGTGATCTGCGCGACGGCCGACGAAGCAGTCCAGACGGCGGAGGCGATGTTCGACGGACGCTTCGGCGCGGCGGGTGCGACGATCGTGATCGAGGAATTCCTCGAGGGCGAGGAAGCGAGCTTCATCGCGATGGTCGACGGCCGTCACGTCCTGCCGCTCGCGACTTCGCAGGACCACAAGCGGCTCCGTGACGACGACGAGGGCCCGAATACCGGGGGCATGGGCGCGTATTCGCCGGCGCCCGTGGTCACGCCCGCGGTCCACGATCGGGCCATGAACGAAGTCATGTGGCCGACCGTGCGCGCGCTCGCGGCCGAGGGCACGCCCTACGTCGGGTTCCTGTACGCCGGGCTGATGATCGCGGCCGACGGCACGCCAAAGGTGCTCGAGTTCAACTGCCGCTTCGGTGACCCGGAGACCCAGCCCATCCTCGCGCGCATGCGCTCGGACATCACGGCGCTCTGCGATGCCGCGCTCGACGCGCGCCTCGAGGCGGCGGCCGTGGACTGGGATCCGCGGGCCGCCGTGGGCGTCGTGCTCGCCGCGGGCGGCTACCCCGATGCCGTGCGCAGGGGCGACGTGATCCACGGGCTGGACGCCGCGGCGCAGTTGCCGGGAAAGATCTTCCACGCCGGCACGGCGCTCTCCGGCGAGAACGTCGTCACCAGCGGCGGCCGCGTGCTCTGCGCCGTCGGCCTCGGCGCGACGGTGCTCGCGGCGCAGCGACAGGCGTACGACCTCGTTAACGCGATCTGCTGGGACGGCATGCAGTACCGGCGCGACATCGGCCACCGCGCCATCGCGCGCGAGTAGCCTGCGGCTGCGTCAGGGCAGCGGTTCGTCGTCCGCGCGGCTCTGGAACCCGGATTCGCGGCGGATCAGGTAGATCCCGGCGCCGATGACGATGGCGCCGCCGGCGAGCGTCACCGCGCCCGGCAGCACGCCCCACAGCACGAGGTCGAGAGCCACGCCCCACACGAGCGCCGTGTACTCGAACGGCGTCACCACCGACGCAGGCGCGTGCCGGAATGCCTCGGTGATGAAGTGCTGCCCGAGCGACCCGAACAGGCCGACGCCCGCGAGCAGCGGCCAGTGCGCCCACTGCACCGGCGTCCATCCCGGAATCGACAGCAGACCGGCGCCGACGGATAGCAGGAACGTGAACGAGAACACCATGCTCTCGGTCGTGTCAGTGCGTGCCAGCACGCGCAGCGTGATCACGGCTAGCGAGTAGCAGACCGCGGCCACGACCGCCGCGATGCTGCCGGCGGAGACCCAGTCCACGCCTTCCGGGCGCAGCATGAGCAGCACGCCCGCGAGACCGATCCCGATGGCGATCCACTGCCGCCGCGTCACGGTCTCGCCGAGCATCGGCACCGAGAGCGCGGCAACCGCGAGCGGCGCACACATGAAAATCGAGTAGGTGGTCGCAAGCGAGGACTCGCGCACCGCGTAGACGAAGCTCGAGAGCATCACGACTGAGAGCACGCCGCGTGCCAGGTGCAGGCGGACGTTGACCGGCCTGAGGCGCGCGAGCCTCCGCCGCGCGAATATGGGCAGCAGGACGAACGGCAGTGCGGTCGCGCCGCGCAGGAAGCTCACCTGCAGCGGCGGGTAGTGGCCCGCGAGCAGCTTGATGAGTGCGTCCATGAACGCGAACAGCCCGACCGCGAGCAGCATCGCCAGGATGCCGCGGGTGTGCTCGGATCGGTGCACGGGGGCCGGGCAGGGGCCGGGACGGCGGGCCGCCGCCCCGCGCGCCTCAGCGCTTCATCGAGTCGAAGAACTCGCCGTTGGTCTTGGTGTCCCGCATCTTGTCGATGAGGAACTCCGCGGCCGCGAGCTCGTCCATCGGGTGCAGGAGCTTGCGCAGGATCCAGATCTTCGCGAGCTCTTCCTGCGAGGTGATGAGCTCCTCGCGACGCGTGCCCGAGCGATTGATGTTGAACGCCGGGTAGACGCGCTTCTCGGCGATACGACGGTCGAGGTGGATCTCGCTGTTGCCGGTGCCCTTGAACTCCTCGTAGATCACGTCGTCCATGCGCGAGCCGGTGTCGATCAGCGCGGTGGCCATGATCGTCAGGCTGCCGCCTTCCTCGATGTTGCGCGCCGCGCCGAAGAAGCGCTTGGGGCGCTGCAGCGCGTTGGCGTCCACGCCACCCGTGAGCACCTTGCCGGAGCTCGGCACCACGGTGTTGTAGGCGCGCGCGAGGCGCGTGATCGAGTCGAGCAGGATCACCACGTCCTTCTTGTGCTCGACGAGGCGCTTGGCCTTCTCGATCACCATCTCGGCGACCTGCACGTGTCGGCTCGCGGGCTCGTCGAAGGTCGAGGACACCACCTCGCCGCGCACGGTGCGGGACATCTCGGTGACTTCCTCGGGCCGCTCATCGATGAGCAGCACGATCAGGTACACCTCGGGGTGGTTGCCGGTGATCGAGTTGGCGATGTTCTGCAGCAGCATCGTCTTGCCGGCCTTCGGCGGCGAGACGATCAGGCCGCGCTGGCCCTTACCGAGCGGCGCGATCAGGTCGATCATGCGCGCGGTGAGGTCCTCGGTGCTGCCCGTGCCGCGCTCGAGGCGCAGGCGCTTCGTGGGGTGCAGCGGCGTGAGGTTCTCGAACAGCACCTTGCTGCGCGCGTTCTCGGGCGAATCGAAGTTGATCTGCCCGACCTTGAGCAGCGCGAAGTAGCGCTCGCCGTCCTTCGGCGGACGGATCAGGCCGGAGATCGAGTCGCCTGTGCGCAGGTTGAAGCGGCGGATCTGCGACGGGCTGATGTAGATGTCGTCGGGGCCCGCGAGGTAGGAGCCCTCGGGCGAGCGCAGGAAGCCGAAGCCGTCCTGCAGGATCTCGAGCACGCCGTCGCCGTAGATGTCCTCGCCGTTCCTCGCGTGCGCCTTGAGGATGGCGAAGATGATGTCCTGCTTGCGCGAGCGGGCCAGGTTCTCCATGCCCATGGCCTGCGCCATCTTCAGGAGATCCGGGATCGGCTTGTGCTTCAGCTCCGACAGGTTCATCGACCGGCGGCTCGCCTCGAGCTCGGCCGGGCTGATCACGTCGAGGTCGTCGCCATCCAGGAATTCGTCCGGCGGCAGCTCGTCCTGCCGCGGTCCGCGATTGCCATCCGGGCCACCGCCGCCGCCACGGCCGCGCTTTCCGGGCCGGTTGCGGCCCTGGTTGCCCAGATAGCCTCTCACAGTTTGCTGTCCAGGAAAGCCGCCACGTCGCCCTTGCGGACCGCGCCGATCTTCTGGCCTTCGGCCTGACCGTTCTTGAACAGGATCAGAGTCGGGATGCCGCGGACGTTGAACCGCATCGGCGTCCTGGGGTTGTCGTCCACGTTCATCTTCGCGACGACCACCCGGTCCGCGTACTCCGCCGCGATCTCGTCCAGGATCGGGGCGATCATCTTGCACGGGCCGCACCACTCCGCCCAGAAGTCCAGGAGCACCGGGCGCTGATTCTTGATCACGTCCTGCTCGAAGCTCGAGTCGGTGACGTGGATGATCTGCTGGCTCACCAGAGACTACCTCCGCTGGCGTATCGTTGACTGTATTGGACAAGGTTGACTCGGGATGTTCAGGGGGGGTGCGCCGGAGTTATCGAGTGACGGCGCGATCCGCGTGAGGCACACTATTGCGATAGCTGGCTGTACCTGAGATTTCTGGGGTCCCGCCGCACCGGTCGTGAGTTCCGGAACCTTCGGGGTCCGGCAGGCCGGCTGCGCTGGTGGCGGGAGCGGTCGTTAGGCCGCGAGTTGCGCCGTATTTGACCCCGCCCGGCGCCAATTTGCAAGACCAAACATTCCAAACAGCTCCACCTGATGGCCGACGCACACCTGACCGACGTCTCATTTACCAACCTGCACCTCCCCGAGTCGCTCGCACGCGGCATCGCGGACGCAGGCTTCGAGCGCTGCACGCCGATCCAGGCCCAGACGCTGCCGCGCGCACTCGCGGGCTTCGATGTCGCGGGCCAGGCGCAGACGGGCACCGGCAAGACGGCCGCGTTCCTCGTTGCCCTGTACGCGACGCTGCTGCGCCGCGAGGTGGAGCCCACCCGCCGCGTCAACTCGCCGCGCGCGCTCATCATCGCGCCGACGCGCGAGCTCGCGGTGCAGATCCACCACGACGCCGAGATCCTCGGCCAGTACACCGGACTCACGCTCGGCCTCGCCTTCGGCGGGGTGGACTACGAGAAGCAGCGGCGGGAACTCGAGGCCGGCGTCGACCTGCTGATCGGCACGCCCGGCCGCCTGATCGACTTCTTCAAGCAGCACGTCTTCGACCTGCGCTCGGTACAGGTGCTGGTGCTCGACGAGGCGGACCGCATGTTCGACCTCGGCTTCATCGCCGACATCCGCTACATCATGCGGCGCCTGCCGCCGCCCGACCAGCGCCTGAACCTGCTCTTCTCGGCCACCCTCGCGCAGCGCGTGCTCGAGCTCGCCTACGAGCACATGAACGACCCCGAGCTCGTGCGCATCGAGCCCGACAAGATGACGGTCGACCGCGTACGACAGGTGATCTACTTCCCCTCGATGGAGGAAAAGCCGCGCCTCCTCGTCGGGCTGCTGCGCTCGATGGACCCGCACCGCACGATGATCTTCGTGAACACGCGGCGCGGCGCCGAGGAACTCGAGACGCTGCTGCGTGCCAACGGCTTCAACGCCGAGGCGATCTCCGGCGACGTGCCGCAGCGCAAGCGCCTGCGCATGCTGAAGGACTTCCACAGCGGCGAGCTCGCGATCCTGATCGGCACCGACGTCGCCTCGCGCGGCCTGCACATCCCGGACGTGAGCCACGTCTTCAACTACGACATGCCGCAGGACCCGGAAGACTACGTGCACCGCATCGGCCGCACCGCGCGCGCCGGCGCCGAGGGCGACGCGATCAGCCTCGGCTGCGAGGACTACGTGCAGTCGCTGCCCGACATCGAGGGCTACGTCGGCCGGAGCCTGCCGCGTGCCGCCCTGACCGAGGACCTGCTCGCCGACATCACGGTGCCGGCCCGCGAGCGCAGGCGATTCAGCGCGGGACCGCGCGGCGGGCACGCCGGCGGCGGCCGTGGGCGCGGCGGACGCGACCGTGACCGAGGCGGCGGCCGCGGCGAACGACGCGAGGGGCGCCGGGGTCCGCGGGACGAGCGCAAGGCCCCGGGCGCCGGTGATGCTGGCGCGGCACAGCCCGCCACCGCGCCGGTGTCGAGCGAGGCGCCAGCCGCGAGGACGGCCGCAACGGAAGGCGACGCTCCTGCCAGGCGGCGGCGGCGCCGACGGCGCGGCGGACGCGGCGGTGCGCCGGGCGGCGAGGGCACTCCCGCAGGCACGCCGGGCGCGCCGACGGAGGACTGACCCGAACGTCAGGCCTCAGGGGCCGAGATCGGCGAGGGCGCGGACGCCCTCGATCCCCGGAAGTGCCGGGTGCGCCGGCAAAGTCGAGTCGGGCTGCAGTACCTGGTAGACCCAGCGCACGCCCGCGTCCCGCGCCGAGCGCAGCACCGCGGCACTGTCGTCCACGAACAGCGTCGATTGGGGCACGACGCCGTGTCCGCGCGCGAGCCGCGCCCAGAATACCGGCGACTCCTTCGGGACTCCGAACTCGTGCGACGAGACGAGTTCGTCGAAATGCCTCTCGAGACCCGTCTGCCCGTTCTTGATGGCGAGACTGATCGGATGGGCGTTGGTCGTGAGCAGCACGCGCTTGCCGAGGGCTCGCAGGCGGTCGAGGAATCCCTCGGCACCCGGCAGGTAACCGATCTCGCCTCGCAACTCGAGCTTCAACGCCGCCACGTCGAAGGCGAGTTCCTCGCTCCAGTGGTCGATGCAGTACCAGTCGAGCGTGCCCCGCTTCGCGTCGAAGCGCGGCTTGAGCACGGCATATGCCGCGGCGGGATCGAGGCCGCGCGCTTCACCCCAGCGCCTCGGCAGCGCTTCGAGCCAGAACAGGTTGTCGAAACGCAGGTCGAGCACGGTGCCGTCCATGTCGAGGCAGACGGTCTCGACGCGGCTCCAGTCGGGCGCCCGAAACGGTGGGTCTTCGGCGACGGCGTGCATCTCGAACGAAGCCTGGGAGCGGCCGGGCCGCTATCATACGGCGATCACCACTCGTGCGACGGAGTGCCCACGTGGCAACCGACCTCTCTAACCTGCTCACGGGCGTGCTCGACGCCGTCGCGGCCGCGTCCACGGCGATCCTCGAGGTCTACGCGGGGGCGCATGGCGTGGAGTACAAGGCGGACGAGTCGCCCATCACGCGCGCCGACCGTGCGGCGCACGATATCCTGAGCGCGCGGCTCGAGCTGCTCACGCCCTCGGTGCCGGTCCTCTCCGAGGAGGCCGAGACCGCCCACGACCGCGCGGTCCGCGGCGCCTGGCGCGAGCTCTGGCTCGTCGATCCGCTCGACGGCACCAAGGAATTCATCGGTCGCAACGGCGAATTCACCGTGAACGTCGCGCTGGTGCGCGATCACGAGCCCGTGCTCGGTGTCGTCGCGGCGCCGGCGCTCGGCCTCACCTACTTCGCCGCGCGCGGCCACGGCGCCCATCGCTCGCAGGTCGGCAACGGCGGTACGGAGTCCATCCGGGTCCGCCCGGCTGCCGACCCCCCGGTGGTGGTCGGCAGCCGCTCGCACCGCGGCGACTCGCTCGACGGCCTCCTCGCCCGCCTCGGGCCCCACGAGCTGCGGCCCATGGGCAGCGCGCTCAAGTTCTGCCTGGTGGCCGAGGGTTCGGCGGACTTCTACCCCCGCCTCGGACCCACCTCCGAATGGGACACGGCGGCGGCCCAGGCCGTGCTCGAAGTCGCCGGCGGCTCGGTCACGACGCTCGACGGCCAGCCCCTGCGCTACAACCGGCGCGACACCCTGCTCAATCCGAGCTTCATCGCCTTCGGCGACCGGACGCGGGCCTGGTCGTCGCTCTTCTGAGGCATGGAACTCAGCTGGACCTTGTTCGGGATCCTGGCAGGCCTGCTCGCCACGGCCTGGTACTGGCACGACAGCCTCGGCGCGCGCGAGCGCGCCAACGAGGTCGCGACGGAAACCTGCAGGAGCGCCGGTGCGAGCCTGCTCGACGGGACGGTGGCGTTCCGGCGCCTGCGGCCGGTCCGGGTGGACGGTGGAAACCTGCAGCTCGAGCGGACCTACGTCTTCGACTACACGCGGGACGGCTACACGCGGCAGCAGGGGTTCGTGGTGCTGACCGGCCGGACCGTGGACAGCGTGGGTCTCTAGCCCCGGGCTACCGCTGCGGCCGCGCGCGGGGCTAAGCTAGCCGTCCCCGGTCCGGACCGAAGGCACGGCAGCCCCGACGATGGCGGAAGCGAGCGACAACGTCGACACCGAGACGTTCCAGCACCTCGAGCGGCTGCGGCAGCTGCGCATCGAGCACCGCGACCTCGACGACGTCATCCACCGCCTGGCCCTCGACCTGTACGTCGACCAGGTGCAGATGCGCCGGCTGAAGAAGCGCAAGCTGATGCTCAAGGACCAGATCGCCCGCCTCGAGAGCCAGCTGATCCCGGACCTGAACGCCTGAGCCGATGCCGAGTACGCTGCAAACGGCGAGCGATCAGGCCGGTCGGCTGCTCGAATCCACGAACCTTCACCAGGTCGCGATCCTCGCGGCGGCCGTGCTGCTCGGCTGGTGGATCGGCCGCCGGTTGCGTCCGCTGATCGCGCGCCCGGAGACCGTCGACGACCTGTCGGGACGGGCGCGCGAGGCACTGTGGGTCACTGCCCCTTATGCGTGCGTGCTGTTGCTCTTCGCCGCGGCGGCCGGCCTCGTCCACGGGCTGGGCGGACCGGGCGCAGTCGTCGATGCCGCCGTGCAGCTGGCGACCCTGCTGCTCGTCATACGCGTGCTGGTGTACGCAGCGCGGGTGTCGCTCGGCGCCCGCGCCCGCATCAAGGGCTGGGGCACTCCGGTCACGTTCCTGCTCTGGGCCTTCCTCGCCGTACACCTGCTCGGCTGGGGCGAGAACGTCATCTCGCTGCTGGATGGCATCGGCATCGACGCCGGCAAGACGCGCATCTCGGTCTGGTCGGTCATCAAGCTGCTCGTCACGGTCAGCCTCTTCGTCGTCGTCGCGATGTGGGTGTCGCGCTGGCTCGAACGCCACGTGCTGAGGCTCGACGGGCTCGCGCCCAACATGCGCATCGGTATCGCCAAGTTCACCCAGGCGTTCCTCGTCGCGCTCTCGGTGCTGGTGGGCCTCAATGCCGCGGGGCTCGACCTCACGACGCTCAACGTCCTCACCGGCGCGGTGGGCATCGGCCTCGGCTTCGGCCTGCAGAGCATCGCCGCCAACTTCGTCAGCGGCTTCGTGCTGCTGATGGACCGCTCGATCAAGCCGGGCGACGTGATCAGCTTCACCGGCACGACGGGCACGGCGACCGAGGGGTTCGGCTGGGTCGAGGAACTGCGCGGCCGCTACGTCGTCGTGCGCGATCGCGATGGCGTCGCGACGCTCGTGCCGAACCAGAACCTGATCACCAACTCCGTCGTGAACTGGAGCTACAGCGACCCGCGCGTGCGCCTGAAGCTGCCCGTGCGCGTGAGCTACAGGGACGACCCCGAGCTCGCGATGCGCCTGATGCTCGAATCCACGCTCGGCCACTCGCGCGTCATCCAGGACCCGGCGCCGGTTGCCCGGCTCATGTCTTTCGGCGACCACGGGATCGAGCTCGAGCTGCGCTTCTGGATCCACGACCCGCAGGCCGGCGTGAACAACGTGCGTTCCGACGTGAATCGCGCGATCTGGCGCCTGTTCAAGGAACACGGCGTCACCATCCCGGTGGCGCAGCGCGAGGTCCGCCTCGAGGTCGTCAACCCGCAGGTGGGTCCGCTGATCCCGGCCCGCGACGACTGATTCCATGCCGATTGCCGTCGCAGGCTCGCTCGAGATCCCGGACGAGCTCGTGGAGTTCCGTGCCGTGCGCGCTTCCGGGCCGGGCGGCCAGAACGTCAACAAGGTATCGAACGCGATCGAGCTGCGGTTCGACTCGGCGGCCTGGACGTCCTTCCCCGCCGCCGCGAGGGCGCGCCTCGAGCACCTCGCCGGACGCCGCATGACCGAGGCGGGCATGATCGTGATCGACGCGCAGCGCCACCGCTCGCTCGAGCAGAACCGCGCCGACGCGCTGGAGCGGCTGCTCGTGATGCTGCGTGCCTCGCTCGTGGAGCCGAAGCCGCGGCGGGCGACGAAGCCGACCCGCGCGTCGAAAGAGCGGCGGCTCGCCGGCAAGGCGCTCGCCTCGCGCACGAAGAAGTTGCGCAGCCGGGTGCGGCGGGACGACTGAACCTTCGGCCGCGAGTTTTGTGCGACGACGACGGTGACCGCAGCGTCGGTGTCGGGTGACGGCGGATCGCCGCGACGGGCGTCGCGCGGCATGGACGCCGCGCGCGAGCCGCCACGGATGGCTTCACGGCGTCCCGTCGCAGCGATCCGCCGTCACTCAAACCCGCACACGGCAGTCAGCGATGAACCACCTGCAGGATTGAGTTGCGCAACTGCTCCTGGAGCACGATCTGCGCGTCCTGGACGATCGCCTCGAGCATCGCGGGCAGGTAGCCGAGCTTGCCGTCCTCGCCGAGCGTGAGCACGCCCCGGCGGGCCAGCTGGTCGATGAAGTTGCCGAACAGCGCGCGCTCGAAGAACTCCGGCGAGTTGAGTTCGTAGAGCATCGACATGCGCTGCGCCACCAGCTGGCACTGCCGCTCGAGCGCGTCCTGCGTGAGACGGCCGCTGCCCGCCTTCAGGAGCAGCGAGACGGCCAGGTAGTAGCGCTCGATGATCGGCACGGTCGCGCGCGCGAGCACCGAGAGCTGCACGGCCTCGGGTGACTCTGCGGGCGGACGGAGCCAGACGGTGCGCTCCTCGTTGGCGGTGAGGAGCCCGTGGTTCAGCAGGTCCTCCAGCAGTTCGTCGACCACGCCCGGCAGCTCGGACTCGCCCCACCGCAGGAAGTATTCGTCCGCGGCGTAGGGATAGACGCGCCCGGCCAGCCGGTACAGGTCGTCGCGCCGGACGCTCGGGTTGTTCAGGAACGCGCACGCAATCAGCGACGGCATCAGCATCAGGTGCAGTGCGTTGTTGCGGAAATAGCTCGTGAGGACCGAGACCTCCTCCGTCATGTAGAGGATGTCGCCGAGCTCGTGCGCCTGCCGCCGCAGGAGGCCGAGCGACTCGCCGTAGCGCACCATCGACGCGCCGTCCTGGTCGGTGACCCACGCCTTCGGCGAGTACGGCGCCTGCCGCAGCAGCGACGAGTAGAGCTCGAGCTGCCGGACGAGATCGACCTCGCCCATGCGCTGTCGCGGCGTCGCGAGCAGCACGAGCCCGATGAGGTTGACGGGCGTGACGCACGCCGCCGAGTTGATGCGCGTCATGATGGAGCGTGCGAGCTCGCTCACCAGCGGACTCAGCCACGGCGGGCGGTCTTCGACAGCCACGGGTTCGCGGTTCCAGCCCGGGACGTGCCGTTCGATGACGGGATCGAGCGGCAGCGGCTCGCCGAAGCTCACGTACACCTTGCCGAACCGGCTGCGCAGCTCCGGGATGGTCTTCAGCAGCATGAAGACCGACTCCTTCTCCTTGGGCCGGCCCGCAAGCTCGTTGATGTAGGTGCGTCCCTCGACCAGCCGCTCGTAGCCGAAATACACGGGCACGAACACGACCGGACGGGCCGGCTCGCGGAGGTAGCTGCGCACCGTCATCGCGAGCATGCCGGTCTTGGGCTGCATGAGGCGGCCGGTGCGGCTGCGCCCGCCCTCGATGAAGTACTCGATCGAGTGGCCGCGCGCCATCATCAGGGCGAGGTACTTGCTGAACACGGCCGAGTACAGCGCGTTGCCCGAGAAGCTGCGACGCAGGAAGAACGCGCCGCCGCGCCGCAGGAACGAGCCGATCACCGGCATGTTGAGGTTGATGCCCGCCGCGATGTGCGGCACCGCGAACCCCTTGTGATACACGACGTAGGAAAGCAGCAGGTAGTCCATGTGGCTGCGGTGGCAGGGCACGTAGACGACCTCGGCGCGATCGTCGACGGACTCGAGGCTCGAGAAGTTCGCGAGCTCGACGCCGTCGTAGAGCCGGTTCCACAGCCGGCCGAGCACGCCGGACATGAACAGCACGAAGGGGTGCGAGTAGTTGGCCGCGATCTCGTAGGCGTAGCCGCGGGCCACCTTGAGGGCTTCACGGCGGGACAGGCCCTTGGCCGACATTTCCCCACGCACCGCCTCGCGCACGGACTGCGTGCGCAGCACCTGCGCGACGACCGTGCGCCGGTGCGACAGGTCCGGCCCTATGGTCGCCGTGCGCTGGTTGCGGAACTGAGTCCGCAGCTGCCGCCACAGCCGTCGCGGGCCGAGTGGCGAGTTGCGCGTCTCCGCGAGGGTCTCCTGCAACGGCAGCGTCTCGCCGAAGAGCACCAGCAGATTGCGGCCGTTCACCAGCAGTGACAGGAGCTTTCGCAGCCGGCCGCCGATGTCCCAGTCCTCCGCGATCCACAGGTTGGCCCACGATCGCTCGCGGTCCGGCGCTCGGCCCCAGAAGAAGCTGACCGGCACGATGTCGGCGTCGAAGGTCGCATCCGCGGCGGCGAGGCTGGCGACGGCGCGCAGCACCTTCGGCAGGCGCCGGTCGATGCGGAATCCGAGGAATCCGCCGCGCTGCTCGAGGAACAGGATCGACTGGAGCGGCTGCGGTCCCGGACCGAGCGGCGCGAGGGGCATCGGCAGGGCGCGCTGGCGGCACACGTATTCGAGCACGGCGAAGTCGATGATGCTGCGCTTGTCGAGCGCGTAGACCACGGGGCGCCCCGCCTGGAGACGCGCGGCCACGTCGTCCGGCAGCACCGAGGGCCGCACCCAGAGACCGACGAACCGGCGGACGAGCGGCAGCAGGAGCCGCTCAATCGCCGAGAGGCCTCTCATCCGGGGAGCCGCCCCGCCACCAGGAGGTGGCGATCGGACACGGTGCGGACTCCGAGTCCGCCGAGCCCGCAGGCGTCGAGCTGCGCGCGCACCTCGTCCGGCTCGAAGGCGGCGCACAGCGAGTTGTAGAAATCGCGCCTGAGGACCTCGGGCTCCCCGCCCGCGTACGCGTCGACGATTTCCTGCGCCGCACCGGGCGAAGGCGGCCGGAAGAGGTCCATGACCACCACGACGGCGCCGGGAGCCCCGGTCTCGCGGACGGCGTCCCAAAGCACGCCTGGATCGTGGAGGTGGTGCAGCAGGCTGTTGCTCACGACGGCGTCGTACCGCGTAAGCGGCAACGCCACACCGGGCAGCACGCCGTGGACAAACTGCACACGCGACTGCAGCGAGGGCTCCCGCGCCAGGCTGTCCGCGGCAAAACGCAGCATGGCGGCCGAACCGTCGAGGCCGTGCACGGTCAGGCCCGTGCGCCGCCGCGCGAGACGCAGCACGATGTCACCGGGTCCGCAGCCGAGGTCGAGCACGGCGCCGCGGGCCGGAAAACCGGGCTCGTCCTCGCAGTAGCGGACGAATCGCTCGTTGGGCTCGGCAAAGTCCGCCGCTGCGTAGGCGCGGGCCTGGTCGAACTCGTCCATGAGCTCGGGTTCGGGTATCCGCTGCATGACGCCTGCCTACTCCTCGTCCGGAGTGTCGCCTTCGGAGTCCTCGATGGCGGCATCCATGTCGGCCTTGCGGCCGAGCGTCACGTCTTCGACCGCGCGCGCCTTGTCCTGCGTCTGGATCATGTCGTCGAACACGGTCTCGTCGGTATCGCGGCCGTGCTGCTCCGCCTCCTCCCGGTCGACGGGTTCGGGCGCGCCGCCGCAGGCTGCGAGGCACGCCAGCGCGAGGCCGTACAGGGCGATTCTTGCTCCACGGTGCATGGTCGTCCCCCGGGAATCGGTGGACCCATCTTATCAGGGGCGCCGGCCCCGCTCAGATGAACTCGTCGATCGAGAACAGGAAGTACGCGAAGTAGTGGTTGATCGCACGGATCTGGTCGAGCAGGCGGTGGTCGGAATCGACGACGTGCAGCGTGGCTTTCTGCTCCCGGGCGAAGCGGAAGCTGTTGTCGACCGGGATCACCTCGTCGCGCCAGCCGTGCACGATGGTCGTCGGGCAGGCGGCCGGCCGCGGGCTGAACTTCTCGTAACCCGGCATGTAGAGCGCCGGCGCGAGCAGGAACATGCCGCGCGCCTGCAGCAGCGAGGATCCCGCCACCGAGACATAGCCGCCCATGCTCGAGCCGACCAGCACGAGCGATCCGCGCAAGTCCTTGCAGAACGCCAGGAGCCGCGTGACGCGGTCCCTGGGATCGTCGATTCCCCGGTAGTCCACTGACTCGACGTGGAACCCCTCCTCGCGGGCGATCTCGGCCATGGCCGCGATCTTGCTGCCCCAGGGTTCGCTGTCCTTTCCGTGGGAGAAGACGACGTAACGTTCGGTCATGCGCGACTGGCCCATTCACGGATCGTGACGGACATCATATGCCGCGCGCCGGGGGGGAAACCGGAATCAGTTCTCACCGCCGATGTCCCAGAGCAGGCGGTCGAGGTCGGCCGGGGGTGCCGACCAGCCGTGGGCACGCAGGTCGACGCGTCCGCGGGCCGCGACGACGCCCTCCCGACGCAGGCGACGCACCTGCTCTTCGTGTGCATCGCTGCCGGCAGGGAAAGCGATACGACCGCCGGAGGCCAGCACGCGATGCCAGGGCAACCGGGAGCCCGCCGGCAGCCCGGCCAGCACGCGGCCCACGAGACGCGCACGACGCGGCCAGCCCGCGCGCTCGGCCACGGCGCCGTAGGTCGTCACCTTGCCCCGCGGCACCTGCGCGACGACGACGAGGATGGCCGAAGCTGCTTCGCTCATGCCGCCGCATGCTAGTCAGGCCGTGGCGTCGCGCACAAGCGCTGGCGTTTGCCGCGATCTCACCGCGCGTGCGAAAGTCGCGCGATGGATCAGGAACCGGTGCGCACGGGCTGGCGCTTCGCCGTCGACCGGGGCGGCACCTTCACCGACGTCGTGGCCTGGGACCCGGACGGGCGCCTCCACGCGCACAAGGTCCTTTCGAGGGACGCGAGCCACGGAGGCGACCCGGCCGTGCGCGGCATCGGCGAGGTGCTCGCGCGGAGCGGCGACGCGAACGCGGCGATCGATTCCGTGAGGCTCGGTACCACGGTTGCAACGAACGCGCTGCTCGAGCGCAAGGGCGAAGCGACGGTGTTCGTCACCACCCGCGGCTTCGGCGATGCGCTGCGCATCGGCTACCAGGACCGCCCGGACATCTTCGCGCGCGAGATCCGCCTGCCGCCGATGCTCTACTCCGAGGTGATCGAGGCCGACGAACGCGTCGACGCCTCGGGGCAGGTGCTCGAGGAACTGGACGAGCCGGCCCTGCGCCGGGCGCTCGTGGCCGCGCACCGCAGTGGGAAGCGCGCGGTCGCCATCGCACTCCTGCACGCCACGCGCGAGTCGGCGCACGAGCGGCGCGCCGGAGCCATCGCGCGCGAGGCCGGGTTCGAGGAAGTCGTGCTGTCGCACGAGGTCGCGCCTTTCGTGGGACTCGTCGCCCGCGGCGACAGCGCGGTCGTCGACGCCTACCTGTCGCCGGTGCTGCTTCGCTACGTAGCGCAGTTCCGGCGTGAACTCGCCGCGCGCCACGGTACTCCACCGCTGCTGCTCATGCAGAGCAACGGCGGACTGGTCGACCCGCCAGGGTTCCGCGGCCTCAACAGCGTGCTCTCCGGCCCGGCCGGCGGGGTGGTCGGCGTCGCAGCCGCGGGGACGGCCTGCGGACTCGATCGCCTGATCGGCTTCGACATGGGCGGCACGTCCACCGACGTGAGCCTGTACGCGGGTGGCCTGCCCCGGCGTTACGCGACCGAGGTCGACGGAGTGCGCCTGCAGGCGCCGATGATGGACATCCACACAATCGCGGCCGGCGGCGGCTCGATCGTGCGGTTCTCGCATGGACGGCTGCAGGTCGGGACGGACTCCGCGGGCGCCGAGCCGGGTCCCGCGTGCTACCGGCGCGGCGGGCCGGCCACGGTTACCGACTGCAACGTCGTGCTCGGCCGCATCCGTGCGGAGCGCTTCCCGAACGTGTTCGGGCCTGCCGGAAACGAGGCGCTCGACCCGGCTGCGTCACGCGAGCGGCTGGCGGCCATCGCCGCCGAACTCGCGTCCGGCGACGGGCCGCGCCTCGAGGTCGAGGCGCTGGCCGACGCGTTCCTGCAGGTCGCGGTCGCGCGGATGGCGAATGCGATTCGCGATCTCGCGCTGCGCCAGGGACACGATCCCGCGCGATTCACGCTGTTGCCTTTCGGCGGCGCCGCCGGGCAGCACGCCTGCGCGGTTGCCGCTGCGCTGGGCATCGACGCGATCCTCCTCGACCCGCTCGCCGGCGTGCTCTCGGCGCGCGGCATCGGCCTCGCGCCGCGGCGCTGCGTACGCCGTCGCAGCGTCGGCACGGAGTGCGACGGGAACGGACTCCGCATTGCGCACCAGGCCCTGCGAACGCTGGCAGACGCCGCTCGCAGCGAGTTGCTACGCCAGTCGGTACCGGCCGGCGAAATCGAGGTTCGACTGTCGGCCCACCTGCGCTTTGCCGGATCGGACACGAGTCTCGAGGTTGGCTGGGGCGACGAGCCGGCCATGCGCGCTGATTTCGAAGCTGCGCACGAGCGGCTCTTCGGTTTCGCCGGCGCCGGCGGGCGCATCGTGGTCGCGGAGGTGTCTGCCGAAGCGGTCGAGCGGGCCCCGGCCGAGGCAACGCACCAGGTGGCCGGCGACGCGACCGGCGCGATCGACGCAACCGCCGGTGGCGACTTCGCCGCGGCCGACTCCGTCGTGAGCGCGTGGTTCGATGGCGCGTGGCGTGAGGTACCGCTGCACGCTCGCGAGTCGCTGCGCGAGGGGCAGTTGCTCCGCGGTCCGGCGCTCCTCGTCGAACACGGTTCGACCGGCTGGATCGCGCCGGGCTGGTCGGCACGCGTACTGCGCGACGGCCGGCTCATGATGCGGCGCGAGGCGACGGCGGATTGCGCGGCAAGGTCCACCGCCTCGGCCGCGGATCCGATGCGCCTCGAGGTCTTCAACGCGCTCTTCATGCACGTCGCCGAGCAGATGGGCGTCGTACTCCGGCAGACGGCGAGCTCGGTCAACATCAAGGAACGGCTCGACTTCTCCTGCGCGATCTTCGACGGCGAGGCTCGCCTCGTCGCCAACGCACCGCACATGCCCGTGCACCTCGGCTCCATGGGCGCGAGCGTCGCGGCGGTGCGCGACTCATACGGAGCGGGCATGCGCCCGGGCGACTCCTACCTCGTGAACTCGCCCTACCACGGCGGAACGCACCTGCCGGACATGACGGTAGTGACACCGGTGTTCGACGCCTCGGGAGCGCAGGTGGACTTCTTCACCGCCTCGCGTGCGCACCACGCCGACATCGGCGGCGTCACTCCCGGTTCGATGCCCCCGGGCAGCCGCGAGATCCGCGAGGAAGGCGCGCTGTTCGAGCCGACGCGCATCGTGACCGAGGGACGGCTCGACGAGGCCGGGCTGCGCTCTGCATTCGCTGCGGGACCCTGGCCGGCACGCAATCCCGACCAGAATCTCGCCGACCTGCGCGCCCAGCTCGCCGCCAACGCCCGCTGCATCCGCGAGCTCGAGCGCGCCGCCCGCGAGCATGGGCGGCACACGCTGCTCGCCTTCATGCAGCACGTGCAGGACAACGCGGAGGCGTGCATGCGCCGCGCGATCCGGCGCCTGCGCGGTGGAACCTTCCGCTACGAGCTCGACAACGGCCAGTGCATCGTCGTGTCCGTGACGGTCGACCGCGACCGGGGAACGGCGGTCGTGGACTTCGCGGGGACTTCGGCGCAGCGCGACAACAACTTCAACGCGCCGCGCGCGGTCACCGTCGCGGCCGTGCTCTACGTCTTCCGCACCCTGATCGCGGAGTCGATCCCGCTGAACGCAGGCTGCCTCGTGCCGCTCGCGATCGAGGTGCCGCACGGCTCGATGCTCGACCCCACGCCGCCGCACGCCGTGGTGGCCGGCAACGTCGAGACCTCCCAGTGCATCGTCGACGTGCTCTACGGCGCGCTCGGGCTGCAGGCCGCGTCGCAGGGCACCATGAACAACTTCACGTTCGGCAACGATCGCTACCAGTACTACGAGACGATCGCGGGCGGCTCGGGCGCGGGGCCGGGCTTCCACGGCACGAGCGGCGTGCAGACGCACATGACGAATTCGAGGCTCACGGACCCGGAGGTCCTCGAGGGCCGTTTCCCGGTCTTGCTGCGCGAATTCGCGATCCGGCGCGGGTCCGGCGGCGCGGGCGAGTTCAGGGGCGGCGACGGGCTCATGCGGCTCGTCGAGTTCCGCGAGCCGATGACGGCCGCGATCCTGTCGAATCACCGCCGCGTGGCGCCCTTCGGCCTCTCCGGCGGGGAGCCAGGACGAACCGGGGAGAACACGCTCAGGCGCCGCGACGGACGCTCAGAGACGCTGTCAGCGACCGTCGAGGTCGCGGTCGAGGCCGGCGACCGCATCCTGATCGCGACGCCCGGGGGCGGGGGCTTCGGCGCGGAGGGAAGCCACGGCGCCTGAACGCGCGGGCCGCGGCTCGACGAAACAGCCGAAGAGTTCCTGGGCCAGCGTCTTCGGCCGCTGCGTCGTCTCGAGGCGCGCCGGGGCTGGAGCGATATCGACCGTCATGCGCGTGCCCGGGGGCAGCCTGTTCGAGCGCACCGGGCGCACGCGGCTCCCGTCGATCGAGTGCGTGACCAGGAACGACAGCGACTCGTCCGAGCGCGTCGAGCGCAGGCTGACGAGCAGGTTGACGCGCCCTTCGCGGACGTCCGCCTCGGAATTCACGCGCTCGTCGCACACCACGCGGCAGGCGCCGCGCACGTCGCCGGCGCCGAAAAGGCCCGCGGCCGCCAGCGGTTGCAGGAAGTCCAGCACCTGGCGGGTGAGCTTGTGCCACACGCTGCGATCTCCCGCCTCGAACACGGCCCAGCGCGTGCCGCGCTCGATGCTGCCGATGACGAGCAGGGAGCGGCGCCGCAGCGTGAGCAGCGAACCGTCGGCGCTGCGCCCCGCCCCGCCCGCGAGTGTCCGCAGCGGGAGGCGATGCTCGTCGGCCGTGCGCAGGGACTGCAGGGGATTGATACCGTGCGCGGCGAGCCGCGCGCGCTCACCCTCGGCGAGCCCGATCGCCGGTCGCGTCCCCGCACGCAGCAGCAACTCGTCGTCGGGCCCCGGCTGCCACGGCGAGCGCATCTCGTCCTGGCGCGCGAGTACGCCCGCCACGGCGCCGCCGTTCGCGAACGTCTCATAGCGGCCGCGCAGCCGGTCGTACGCGAGGATGCGGGGAAACGCCATCAGAGCCTGGTCCGACTGCAGGTCGAGTTCGTGCAGCCCGCGGATCGCCGCGTCGCAACTCGTCCACGCCGACGGCGGATCGACGATCAGCATCGCGCCGAGTTCGCGGCACACGCGGCTCGCCGCCACGAGCGCACCCGGCCCGAGATCGCGATCGCGCGCCGGGGGCGGGAGGTTCAGGAAGCTCACGTCGTCCACCGTGCGCAGCGCGAAGAGCCCGCTGCGCCTCGCGGGCGTTCCGATCAGGTCGTAGTCGGTGAGCGGCTCGCCGTCGTCGCCGTCCGGATTGGAGTCGACGTAACCGATCGCGTGGCGCTCGCCCGGGCGGTGGGTCCGGTCTGGCCGCTGTTCCGGTACGACGCCCCGCACGCGAACGAGCGTGGACTCCTGCAGCGCAGTGACGACGTAGCGCGTGCTGCCGGGTACCACCGACAGTCGGCGGAAGATCTCCTGGTCCTCGATGTGCTCGGATCCGGTGGCCCGCACGCGCTGTACCACGAGGTTGAATCGGTCGTCCTCGTTCGCGCCGATGTTGTCGTAGTCCACGGAGGCGCGCAGTGACTCGCGCGAGCCCGGGGAGCGCGCCTCGAGCGTGAGCGAACCTTCGCCACACGGCAGCGTGATCGTGGCCGGCGCCCCGCCGTTGCAGACGCGGACGATGACCGCGCGGCGCCCGCCGTTGTCGAAGAACTGCTCGACTGAGTAAGGAAGCGGACTCGGCTGCCACAGACCGCCGAACACCTGCTGGAACTCGGCGAAGCTGCGCACCGCGACGGGGCGGTTCACGGGCCCGCGCAGCGTGCGCCCGACGAAGGCGCAGGCCGACGTCGGCAGGCGCGCGATGGCGTGGTCCGCTCCGGGCGCCTCCGCCACGACGATTCCGCTCTGGTTCGACTCCGGCAATTCGCTGCCCCCGCTCGCGCCGGAGTAAGTTAGCACAAGTTCTTGTATCCTTGGCCGCCCTCGACCCCCACCTGTTGATGCACGCCACCACGGGACGCTGGAAACTCGGTCTCGCCCTCGCGCTCGTCACGGCGGTGTGCTGGGGACTGCTGCCCATCGCCCTGCGGATCGTCCTCGACGGCATGGATGCGTGGACGATCACCTGGTACCGCTTCGCCGTCTCGGCCTTCGCGCTCGGCGGCTTCCTCGCCTGGCGCCGGCGACTGCCGCTCCCCGCGCGTCTGAATCGGCGCGGCTGGATGCTGTTCGCGGTGGCTCTCGCCGGCCTGCTCGCGAACTACGTGCTCTACCTCCTCGCCCTCGAGCACACCGGCCCGACCGCGGCACAGGTACTGATCCAGCTCGCGCCGGTGTTCCTGCTCTTCGGCGGGCTCGCGGTGTTCGGCGAGCGTTTTGCGCCGCTGCAGTGGGCGGGATTCGTGGTGCTCGTCGCCGGCCTGGCGCTCTTCTTCCACGACCGCCTCGCGCAGATCTTCGCGCCAGGGACGGAGCTCGGCCTCGGCGTGGCGGTGATGATCGTCGCAGCGGTGAGCTGGGCCATCTACGGCCTCGCGCAGAAGCAGCTGCTGACGCGACTCACGTCGGGCCAGGTGCTCCTCCTGCTGTACGTGTTCGCCGTGCCGATGCTGCTGCCGGCCGCGACCCTCGGGCAGGTCGCGCAGCTCGATGCGCTGCAACTCGCGATGCTGGCCTTCTGCTGCGCCAACACCGTGATCGCCTACGGCTGCTTCGCCGAGGCGCTCGAGCACTGGGAGGTCTCGCGGGTGAGCGCGGTGGTCACGGTCGCGCCGCTCTTGACGCTGGCCGGCATGCAGGCCGCAAGCCACCTGTGGCCGGAGCGTCTCGCCGCGGAAGGCCTGACGTGGCCGAGCGTGCTCGGCGCACTGGTCGTGGTGGCCGGCGCGATGACCACGGCCGTGGCCGCGCGAAGCATCAACGACGGGCGCGAGCCCCCGAGTCAGCCAACGGCTTGACGCCGTCCTTGCGCGGCGGCGCGTCGTCGCCGTCCCAGTTGGAACCTTCCGGCAGGACGTTCTCGACGCGACGCGCCGAGGCCAGGTAGGTGTCGAGGGTCAGGCCACGCTTCGTCACCGGCACGGCGATGCCGCGCGTCTGCGTGACGACGCGCTCGACCAGGCCCCAGTTCACCGCGCTCGCGTGCACGCGGGTTTCCTGCCACATCCGGTTCCTGAGTTCGTCGTCGAACACGACCGGTGGTGGCTGCGCGCTGTCGTCCTTGCCCTCGACCACCGGCGGATAGGACTGCACGAAGAGCGCCTTGCCCTGCCAGGCGTAGAGCAGCGGCTGGTTCACCACGGTGACCCGCGTGCCGATCGCGACGGACGGGAAGATCGCCGCGATGTCCTCGGGATACAGCCGGATGCAGCCGTGGCTCGCCCGCATGCCGACGCCCGGCGGCTTGTTCGTGCCATGGATCAGGTAGCTGGTCCAGCCGAGATTCATCGCGTAGGCGCCCAGCGGGTTGTCCGGTCCCGGCGGCACGCGGGCCGGCAGCGGATCGCCCTTCTTCGCGTGCTCGCGACGCACCGACTCGGGCGGCGTCCACATGGGGTTCTTGCGCTTCGAGACCACCGTCGTCTCGCCGATCGGGGTCGCCCAGCCGACCTTGCCGACGCCGATCGGGTAGGTGATCACGACGCGGGGATCACCCTTCTTCTGCGGCCTGGGGAAGTAGAAGAGCCGCATCGCCGCGACGTTCACGACGATCCCTTCGCGCGGGCCGTCCGGCAGCACCCACTGGGTCGGCAGCACGATGCGGGTGCCCTCGCCGGGCAGCCACGGGTCGACGCCCGGATTGGCGCGGATCAACTCGTCGTAGCCGACATCGAAACGACGCGCGATGTCGGCGAGCGTGTCCTCGTGGCGGGACTGCGTGACCTGCACCTCGCCGAGCACACGCGTGGTCTTCGGATCGAACGGAAACTGGTGCATGGCAACCGGCGCCACCACGGGCGGCGGCGCGGGCGCGACGACCGGGGGCGGCGGCGCGGGCGGTGGAGCCTCCGGCATGAACGTGGCGCAACCGCCGAGCACGAGGAGCGCGGCGATCGCGGGCGCGCCGCGCACGATCTTCAGTCCGGTTCGCGGTTTCTGCTGCATCGGTCGAAGGTACCTCTCGTTGACGGCCGGCGTGTCACAGGATCGTCGGACGGTTCGGCAGCTCGTCAAGGCTTCGATGCCCGGGCGCAAGCGGGAAGTGTCTCGCGACGATCTCGCCGACGCGGCGGATACTTTCCAGCGCCCCGCCCGCGAAGTCGCCGGCGCGAAAGCGTACCCTCATCGCATCGCAGATGGCAGCCCATTCCTCGGCGGCGACGCAGCCGTTGAAACCGCGGTCCGCGACGATCTCGAGGTCGTGGTCCGCGAGGAGCACGTAGATCAGTACCCCGTTGTTGGCCTCCGTGTCCCAGGCGCCCAGCCCCGCGAAGACCTCGAGGGCACGGTCACGCGGCGTCCGCCCCTGCCAGACCTCGCCCGGCTCGAGCGAGGCCTCGATCGCGAATCGCACCTCGCCGGAATGCGTCCGTTCCGACTCGGTGATGGCCGCCTCGATGGCCGCGAGCACCGACGGCGGGAACGCGCGACGCAATGCGCCACGGGTCGCGAACAGGTGCCTGAACCAGCGTCCCCAGTCCATCCGTTACCAGCTCCCCGAAGCGCCGCCGCCCCCGAAACCACCACCGCCACCGCTCCAGCCACCGAAGCCGCCGCCGCGACCACCAAAGCCTCCGCCACCCCATGTGCCGGGGTAGCCCCAGCCACGGTCGTGCCGCCGGCTGTACCAGCCCGAGCCACCGGGCCCCCGGCCGCCTCCGCCGCCGAGACCGCCGATCAGCGCGAACACGAACGCGACGATGCCGGCGAGCAGGGACACGCCGAGGATCCCGACGAGCAGCCACGTCAGGAGGCCCACGAGCCCGCCCGTCGCGAACGCGCCGCCGACCCGGCCGAACCGTCGACGGAAGATCGAGCCGCCGACGAGCGCGAATATGAAAAGGAACGGCAGCAAGGTGGAGAGGCCCGGCACGGCACTCGCGGGCGGTTGCCGCTCGGGCTCGGGCAGGGGCTCGCCCTCGATCACGCGCAACATGCGGTCCACGCCGCCCGAGATGCCTCCGTAGAAGTCCCCGTCGCGGAAGCGCGGCACGATCACCTCGTCGATGATACGGTTCGCGGTCGCGTCGGGCAGCGCACCCTCGAGCCCGTAGCCGACCTCCACCCGCAGCCGCCGGTCGTCCTTGGCGACGATGAGTATGGCGCCATCGTCTATGCCCGCACGCCCGAGCTTCCAGGCGTCGGCCACGCGGATCGCGAACTGCTCGATCGCCTCGGGCTGCGTCGTGGGCACGACGAGCACGGCGACCTGGCTGCCCTTGGCCTGCTCGAAGGCTCGCAGCTTCGCCTCGAGCGCCGCGGCCTGGTCGGGCGTCAGCGTGCCGGTGAGGTCGGTGACAGGCGAGCGCAGCGCGGGAACCTCGACGAGGCCCTGGGCCGGGAGCGCGCCGGCGCAGAGCAGCGCGACGCCAGCGAGGATCGCCGCCGCCCGGTGCATCCAGCTTCCGGCCAGTGCCATGGCTCGGGACGTCGCGCCGCTCGAACCGCGGCGCGGCCGCTCCTCAGTTCGTCGCGGGCGCCGGGGCCGTGGAGAAGTCCACGGTCGGCGGCTTCGCGATCGCCGCTTCGTTTTCGACGGTGAAATTCGGCTTCACCTTGTAGCCGAACAGCATCGCCGTGAGGTTGGTCGGGAACCGGCGCACGGTGATGTTGAAGTCCTGCACGGCCTGGATGTAGCGGTTACGCGCCACCGTGATGCGATTCTCGGTGCCCTCGAGCTGGGCCTGGAGGTCACGGAAGTTCTGGTCCGACTTGAGTTCGGGGTAGCGCTCGACGACCACCATCAGCCGCGACAGCGCGCTCGACACCTCACCCTGCGCTTCCTGGAACTGCCTGAGCGACTCGGGATCGTTGGCATCCACCTTGATCTGGGTGGCCTTGGCGCGGGCCTCGGTGACGCCGATGAGAACGGCCTGCTCCTGCGCGGCGAAGCCCTTCACCGTGTTGACGAGGTTCGGGATGAGGTCGGCCCGGCGCTGGTACTGGTTCACGACCTCGGACAACGCGGACTTCACCTGCTCGTCCTGCACCTGCAGCGTGTTGTACCCGCAGGCGGAAAGGAAAAAGCTCGCGAACACGAGCGCGGCGATCTTCAGTGCACGCATCGGACGTCCTCCTTGCGCATGACGGGCAGCGCTTCTGGGTGGCTTATTATGGGACCAATTGGCCGGATATCCACTGCCGCAGTCAGGCACGGCCCAGCCTGAGGTGGATCGGCCAGCGCAGGCGCCGCCGCTCCTGGCCGGGCCAGACGTCACGAAGCCGGTCGCGCAACGACGGCAGTGGATCTCTGCCCACGCGGTCCCGGTGGCGCTGCACCGACGACCAGGTCGCGAGGTAACCCATCACCTGCTCGAGGTCCCAGTCGGTCTCGAGAGCGAAGGCGGGACCGTCCAGCTCGCGCCACGGGAACGGCAGGCTGCGGTAGCCCTCTTCCACGTAGCGCCGCTCGGGCGGCCAGTCCCGCCCGACGACCGCCGAATAGAAGTGGTCGATCACGGCGTCGACGTCGGTGTCGACCCGGAACTTCTCGTACGTCCAGAGGGCCACGACTCCGCCAGGCACGAGCACGCGCCGGCACTCCGCGTGGAAGCGCGCGAAGTCGAACCAGTGGGCGGCCTGCGCGGCCGCGACCAGCGATACGGAGCTTGCGCCGAGAGGCATGCGTTCTGCGGTGGCCGCGACGTAGGCGACGCCCGGGCAGGCCACGGCCCGGGACAGCTGGCTCAGGCTGCCGTCGACCGCGATTACACGCTCGAAATGCTCCGCCAATGCGACGGCCGCCTGGCCGTTGCCGGTCGCGCAGTCCACGGCGAGCAGCCGGTCCGGTGCCTGCGTCGCCACCCAGGCGACGAGTTCGGCCGGATAACCCGGCCGGTGGCGGCTGTAAGCCGCCGACTGGCGCGAGAAGTGATCCTTGAATCCCATCGACGGCCGATGGTGCGCGCCGACTTCGCGCGACGCAATGGCACGAGCGTGGACCAGGGCCTGTTGACCCTCATTGTCACGTGCTGCGACGAATCATGGCCGTCCAGGACGAGGCGCGACGACCGATGTGTACTCCGTGTACATGAGTGGAGGAGCAACGACGGGCTGGATGGCCATGATTCGTCCCGTCCAATGATCCTCATCAATACAAGGGTGCCCTTCCAGTGGCCTGCCGCAGCGTTGCAAGGCTTGCCAAGATCGACATACTGGCTGCGCCTTAGGCCTTGCGGCAGGCCACTGGAGAGGGCACGCAGCCCGCGACAATGAGGGTTAACAGGCCCTAAGATCCGCGCCCATGGATGGCATCGAAGTCGTCGACATCGCCCACGCGATCGAGCTCGCGGTGGCGCCCGTGTTCCTGTTCTCCGGCGTCGGGGTGCTGCTCGGCGTGCTGACCAACCGGCTCGCCCGCGTCGTCGATCGCGCGAGGAAGATCGAGGACAGCATGAAGCTCGCCGACTCCGCCGGGCTCGAGACGGCGCGCGAGCAGCTGAACGTGGCGGCCCGGCGCGCCCGTTACATGAACGTCGCGATCACGCTCTCGACCGTGGCCGCGCTGCTGATCGCCCTCGTGATCGCGCTCCTGTTCGCGAGCACGTTCGTGCCGCTCAACCTCGCCGCCTCGGTGGCCGTGCTGTTCGTGCTGGCGATGCTCGCGCTCGTCTGCGCGCTCCTGAGCTTCCTGCTCGAGGTGCGCATCGCCATCGCGGCGCTTCGGATCGGCTCGCGATGACGCCACACGAAAAAAAAGACCCCGGGTTTGTGGCCCGGGGTCGAGTAGCGGACTTTGGTCGAAGGGAAGGGAAAAGTCCGCTAGGGGATCGAATCGACGACTCAGTGCACGCGCGCCCACTGCAGCACCTTCACTTCGCGGGCCTGCCGGCCCATGTTGCGGGCGATGATGCGGGACGCCTCGCGCAGGCCGCGCCCGTTGCGCGGCTGCCCGTCGAGCTCCACGACGCCGCGGTACTCCTGCAGCCCGCGCGGCTCCGGCTCGTCGACGAGGAAGTGAGCGTAGTACTTGATGCTCATGGCCGGGGAAGCTACTTGTGAGCGGCCGGCGGAAGCGTGACGCCTCGCACACATCCGGCGGCCGCGGTTGCGGCGCCCGCAAACCATGACGCGTTACCGGAAATCGGCGCCGCCCGGCTCGAAGTTCGTCACCGCCGAGGGCGCCCGTCGCCTGCGCGAGGAACTCGACTGGCTATGGCGCGTGCAGCGGCCCCAGGTGACGCGCGCCGTCGCGGAGGCCGCCGCGCAGGGCGATCGCTCGGAGAACGCCGAGTACATCTACGGCAAGAAGCAGCTCCGCGGGATCGACCGGCGGGTGCGGTTCCTGCGCCAGCGCCTCGACGGCATGGTGGTCGTGAGCCGCCCCCCGGACGACACCACGCGCGTGTTCTTCGGCGCCTGGGTGCGGGTCGAGGACGAGGAAGGGCACGAGACGGAGTTCCGCATCGTCGGCCCGGACGAGATCGACCCCGCGCGCCGCTACGTGAGCATGGACTCGCCGCTCGCCCGGGCGCTGCTCGGCCGGCGCCGGGACGAGGAATTCACCGTCGAGGTGCCGGGCGGCCACCGCACGTACGTGCTGACGGAGGTCCGCTACGAGAGCGGGGAGGGTACCGGGGTCCCGGCAAGCTGAGGCCGCTCAGCGTCTCAGGCGCGTCCGCGTGCGTTTCATCAGCGTGACGTGTGTGCCCTCGCGCGCCACCTCCGACGCGTCGGGCCCGGCCTCGAGGCGCCGGTATCCGCCGTCGGGCTGCATCTCCCAGGCATTGCGCCGGTCCTCGAGCTGCACCTGCAGCACCTCCCAGAGCCGCTCGCGGAGCGCGCGCGGCCATACCGGGACGACGGCCTCGACGCGCCGCGACAGGTTGCGGTCCATCCAGTCCGCGGAGCCGATCAGGAACTCGCCGTCGAGCGGGTCCTCGTGTCCGTTCGCGAAGTGGAAGAGCCGGCCGTGCTCCAGGAATCGCCCGACGACGGAGCGCACGCGCACGTTCTCCGTCCAGCCGGGCACGCCCGGCCGCAGGCAGCAGAAGCCGCGCACGATCAGGTCGACTGGCACCCCGGCCTGCGACGCGGCGGCGAGCGCCTCGCAGATGGGCAGGTCCTCGAGCTGGTTCATCTTGGCGACGATCCGCGCCGGGCGGCCCTCGCGGCGGTGCCGCGCCTCGCGCTCGATGCGCTCGATGAAGCGCTCGCGCATGTCGAGTGGCGCCACCAGCAGCTGTTCGAACTGTGGATCGCGCGAGTAGCCGGTCAGGTGGTGGAAGAGGTTCACGACGTCGCGTGTCACCGCCGGATCGCAGGTAAAGACGCCGAAATCCGTGTACATGCGCGCCGTCTTCACGTGGTAGTTGCCGGTGCCGATGTGCGCGTAGCTGCGCAGCCCATCGCCCTCCCGCCTCACGACGAGCGCGAGCTTGGTGTGCGTCTTGAGTCCCCGCACGCCGTAGATCACGTGGTCGCCGGCCTTCTGCAGCTCGTTCGCCCAGTGGAGGTTCCGCTCCTCGTCGAAGCGGGCCTTCAGCTCGACGAGGCACGCCACCTGCTTGCCGTTCTCCGCCGCACGGATCAGCGAGCGCACGAAAGGCGTGTCGTCGCCGAGTCGGTAGACGGTCATCTTGATCGTCGTGACCGCCGGGTCATCCGCCGCGTCGCGGATGAAGCGCTCGACGCTCGCGTCGAAGCTCTCGTACGGGTGGTGCACCAGCACGTCGCCCGAGCGGATCGCGGCGAAGAGGTCGGCCTCCGCGTCGAGGCCGGCGGGCACCATCGGCGTCCAGGGCGCGTCGCGCAGCGCCGGCACCGGCAGCGAAGCGATCTCGAACAGCGTCGTGTAATCGAGCAGGCCGGGCAGTTCGTAGACGTCGCTGTCGCGCAGCTCGAACTGGTCCATCAGCCCGTGGCGGATGCTGGCACGCCGCGCCTCGTCGAATTCGAGGCGCACGACCGGCTGGAACCTCCGCTGCCGGACCTGCTCCTCGACGAGCTCGCGGATGGTGTTGTCGCGGTCCTCCTCGATCGCGATGTCGGCGTTGCGCGAGACGCGAAACAGCGTCGCCTGCTCGATCGTCACGCCGGGGAAGAGCTTGTGCGCGTTGTGCCGCACGACCTCGTGCAGACCCACGAAGAGCCGCACGCCCTCGGGCACGCCGCGGCGCAATGCCAGCCACTGCGGGAGGTTCGACGGCACTTTCACGCGCACGTCCACCGTTTCCGCGGTCTCGGGATCGCGCAGCTCGAACCCCCACGACGTCGAGAGGTTGGAGAGGAACGGGAACGGGTGGGACGGGTCGAGGCTGAGCGGCGTCAGCGCCGGCGACACGTGGGCGTCAAAATGGGCGGACGCCTCCGCGCGCTGCTCCTCGGTGAGTTCTTCCCACGAGGCGAGCCGGACGCCCTGGGCCGCGAGCTCGGGCCGCAGGCGATCGAAGCAGTCGGCCTGCGCGAGCAGCATCGGCAGCAGCGCCTCGCGCAGGCGCGCCACGTGCGCGTTGAACTCGCCGACGGCGGCGGGATTCTCGCTCGCGTAGGCGCGCGTGCGCATCGCGCCGACGCGCTTCATGAAGAACTCGTCGAGGTTCGAGGTGAAGATGGCGAGGAACTTGAGCCGCTCGAGGAGCGGGGTACGGTCGTCGAGGGCCTCGGCCAGGACGCGGCGATTGAACTCGAGCCAGCTCAGGTCCCGGTCGAACCAGGCCTCGCGCGTGAAGTCCTTTTGCCTCGTCTTGCCCATTTCTCCCACCGCCAGACGCCGCCAGAGTCCAAATGAACAGGTTCCCCTGCAAAGGTTACTCCACGATGACGACGCCGCCCACGCGAGGCCGGCATCCAGAGCGTCCCGCAGATCGAATACAGTCGCTCATCCATGGATTCCCTGACGCAAATCGCACTCGGCGCGGCGGTTGGAACCGCCGTCCTCGGCCGGAAAGCCGGCCCGCGCGCCGCCCTCTGGGGGGCTGTGTGCGGCACCCTGCCCGACCTCGACGTGCTGCTCTCGCACGGCGACCCGGTGCGGGACTTCACGCTGCACCGTGCGGAGTCCCACGCACTCTTCTGGCAGACCCTCGCGGCGCCGGTCATCGCCGGGATCGTCGCGTGGATCGAGCGACGGGGCCCCGCCCGCTACCGGGAGTGGCTGCTGCTCGTGTGGCTGTCGCTCGTCACTCACGCGCTGCTGGACGCGTTCACCGTATACGGCACGCAACTGCTGCTGCCCTTTTCCGATTACCCGGTCGGCGTCGGCAGCATCTTCATCATCGATCCGCTCTACACGGTGCCGCTCGTCGTGGGTGTGGCGGTGGCGCTGCTGCTGAGAGGCAGGAACCCAGCCGGAGCCGCGCGCTGGAACGCGGCGGGCCTCGTCGCGAGCACGGCCTACCTTGCCTGGACCGTCGCGGCACAGGCCCACGTCGAGGGAATCGCGAACCGGGCGTTCGCTTCCGCATCCTTCGGCGAAGGCCGCGTGCTGGTGACGCCGGCGCCCTTGAACAGCCTTCTCTGGCGCGTCGTCGTGATGGACGACGCCGGCTACCACGAAGGCCACTACTCCCTGTTGCGCGATGACGGGGTGCTGAATCTCGAGCGGCACCCGAGCGACCCGAGACTGCTCGCGTCGCTCCGTCAGGACTGGAACGTGCGGCGTCTCGCCTGGTTCACCAAGGGCTTCTACTCCGTCCGCGAGGCTGCTGCGGGCGAGAAGGCAGCCACCGCGTCGGCCAGCACCGCAGGTCAGCTGCTCGGACTCGTCGAGACCGCGGAAGCCTCCCTCCCGACTCCGGACGGGCGTGGCAGCGCCGTCGTCGTATCGGACCTGCGCATGGGCGAGACGCCGTGGCTCGTGTTCAGCTTCATCGTCGCCGAGCACCGCAATGGCCGGGTCGTCCCCGTCGCCCCGAGGCAGATGACCATGCCACGGGTACCGCCCGACGCCTTCGTCCGCCTCTGGGAGCGCCTCGTCGGCTGCGGCGACACGGGCTCGCCGCAGGGCGAGGCTGCCCTCAGACCACGCGGATGTTCTTGAACTGCCAGGGATCCGTTTCGTCGAGGTCCTCGGGGAACAGCCGGCCACGATCGACGAGCGGGTGCCATTCGGAGTACTCGCCCACGACGAGGCCGAGGTAAGGGCGGCACACCTCGAGGACGCGACGGTAATCGATGTCGTCCGGCTCGACGATGCCCTCGTTCGGGTTCTCCATGGCCCAGACCAGGCCACCGAGCACCGAAACCGTGACCTGCAGCGAAGTCGCGTTGTTGTGCGGACACAGCTGCCGGGCTTCCTGAACCGAGAGCTGCGAACCGTACCAGTAGGCGTTCTTCCTGTGCCCGGCGAGCAGCACGCCGAGCTCGTCCACGCCCTTCACGATCTCGTCCATCATGATCCGCTTGCGGTCCTGGATGTGCCAGTTGCGGCCCGCGAGTTCGTGCACCGAGAGCACCGCGTCGTCGCTCGGGTGATAGGCGTAGTGGACGGTCGGGCGATAGACGACCTGCTCTCCCTTCTTGACCGTGAGGTAGTCCGAGATCGAGATCGCCTCGCCATGCGTGATGAGGAACCCGTGGAAGGGCCCCGCCATAGGCGTCCAGGTGCGCACGCGCGTCGCCGCACCCGGCTGCATCAGGTAGATCGCGCTGCCCCGGCCGAAATCGTGCTTCTTGCCGTCGCGCGGCCAGTTCTTTTCGTGCGAACCCCAGCCGAGCTCGGCGGGCTGGCAGCCCTCGCCCACGAAGCCGTCCACCGACCAGGTGTTCACGAACTCGCCGGGCTCCTTCGCGTAGGAGGCAACCTGGGTGTCACGCTCCGCGATGTGGATCACCTTGACGCCGAGCTTGTGGGCGAGCGCGGCCCACTCGGCCCGCGTGTGCGGGTCGCCGTGCTCGACGCCGGTGTCGGCCGCGACGTTGAGGAGCGCCTGCTTGACGAAATGCGACACGAGGCCCGGGTTTGCACCGTGGGTGACCACCGCGGTCGGGGCTCGCGGCATCGTTTCGCGCAGCGCGAGGGCGGTCTCGCGCAGCGCGTAGTTCGAGCGGCGCGACGGCGAGATGGTGGGGTCGGTGTAGCCACCCGCCCAGGGCTCGATGCACGTGTCGAGGTAGAGCGCGCCCTGCTCCCGGCAGAACTGGATCAGCGCGACGGAGGAAACGTCGACCGACAGGTTGAGCAGGAAGTCGCCCCGCCCGACCAGCGGGTCGAGCACGTTCCTGAAGTTCTCGCGCGTCAGCGAATGCTTGATGAAGCGCACGCCGTACTCGGCCGCCACCTTCGCACCGGCCTCGTCCGCGGTGATGATCGTAATCTGGTCGGCCTTGATGCCAATGTGGCGCAGGACCAGGGGCAGCACGCCCTGGCCGATGCTGCCGAATCCGACGAAGACGAGGCGCCCGGGATAAGCGACGTGAACCGGGTAATTGCTCATGACTGCACCGCAGGTGGGCTCGAAGTTGAACCGGGGATGGCATCGTAGTTTACCCGTTCCTGCGGGCCGGTCACCCCCGCCGGGCCCGATTGCGCGACCGGTCAGCCGCGCGGCGCGCCCTCGCGCCAGTGCGGCGGATAGGTGCGGTCGTAGCCCGGCAGCGACGCCATGCGGCCGATCCAGCGCGCGATGGATGGGTACGTCGTCTCCATCGGCAGGAACCGCGACCGGAGCTCACCCGCCTCGCGCTTCTCCATCGCGCGCAGGAGGAGCATGATCCCCGGGAACACGACCATGTCCGCCGCCGACACGTGATCTCCCACCAGCCAGTCCGACTTGCTCAACCGCCCCTCGATCGTGCGGGCCTCGCCCGCCACGATGTGCGTGGAACGGGTGATCTCCTCGGCGCGCTCGTCGATGTTCTCGAAGAACACCGCGGAGACGATCTGCATGAGGTGGGACTCGGCGTAGGCCTGGTACTCGCAGATCACCCGCATGATCGTCGCGGCCTCCTCGGGCGTCCGGCCGAAGATGGGCGGATCCGGGTACTTGCGGTCGAGGTAAAGGAGGCACGCGAGCGACTCGAACACCACGAAGTCGCCGTCCTTGAGGACCGGGACCCGGCCGCGCGGGTTCATGCGCAGCATCTGCGGCGACTTGTGCTCCTGCTTCGAGAACTGCAGCAGATTCGACTCGTACTCCAGCCGCTTGTACTCGAGGGCGAGTTGCACCCGCCAGGAATACGGGCTGCCGCTGCCCCAGTAGAGTTCCATCGCCATCCCGCGTCCTCCCGCCGGCCGCGTTCCGGTGCGGGCGCGGCTTCTGGATTGTACTTACGGTCGCACGTCATCGGGTAACGGCGAGCCGAGGTCGCGCCATGCACACCAGACCACTGATCGAAGCCGAGGCGCTCGCGGAACGGCTCGGCGACCCGGCACTCGCGATCATCGACTGCCGTTTCGACCTCGCGCGACCGGACTGTGGACGCGAGCGCTACGACGACGAGCACCTGCCCGGCGCGGTGTACGCCGACCTGAACCGCGACCTGTCGGCGCCGGTCACTTCCGTGTCGGGACGGCACCCGCTGCCGGAGCCCGGGGATTTTGCGGCGCGGCTGCGGGCCTGGGGCGTGAACCGCGGCTCGACCGTCGTCGCCTACGACGACGGCAATGCAATGTACGCGTCACGTCTGTGGTGGATGATGCGCTGGGTCGGGCACGAGCGCGTGGCCGTGCTCGACGGGGGCCTGCGCCGGTGGATGCAGCTCGGCCTGCCGCTCGACGAAGCGATACCCGCGCGGCCGCACGGCGACTTCCTGGCGCACGCGAGGCCGGAGCTCGCCGTCGACCTCGCGCAGGTGGCCGCGGCATCCGCCGACGGCTCGCTGCGGATCCTCGACGCGCGCGCGCCGGAGCGCTATCGAGGCGAGGTGGAGCCGATCGACGCCGTCGCCGGTCACGTGCCGGGCGCCGTGAATCACCCGTTCACCCTCAGCCTCGGCGCCGATGGACGATTCCTGCCGGCGACAGAGCTGCGCGCGGCCCTCGGCGGCGCGCTCGGCGGCCGCGGGGCGCCTGACACCGTCGCGATGTGCGGCTCGGGGGTGACGGCCTGTCATCTGCTGCTCGCGATGGAGGTCGCGGGCCTGCGCGGCGGCCGCCTTTACCCGGGCTCGTGGAGCGAGTGGTCGCGCGACGCCGCCCGCCCCGTCGCCCGAGGCGCGGAGCCGTGACGCCCGCGGCCAAGGATGCCCTTCCACCGCGCGCCGCTTCTGCTATCGTGCGCGCCACTTTTTTCCGCCTGGTCCGGAGACGCCGCGAGTGGAAAACACAGCACGCAAGCTGACCCCCGGCAGCAACTGGAAGATCGAGGACTCGCTCGAACTCTACGGCGTCAACGCCTGGGGCAACGGCTACTTCGGCATCAACGAAGCCGGCCACATCGTGGTGCGCCCGGACCAGACGCTCGACCACGAGATCGACCTGCTCGAGGTGATCCGCGGCCTCGAGGCCCGCGACCTCACGACGCCGGTCGTGGTGCGCTTCTCCGACATCCTCCGCCACCGCCTGAAGCGGCTGCACGACGCGTTCGCGCGCGCGATCGCGGAGAACGACTACCGCAACCGCTACGCCGCCGTGTTCCCGATCAAGGTGAACCAGCAGCGCCTGGTGGTCGAGGAGGTCTACGGCTACGGCCGCGAGTTCGGCTTCGGCCTCGAGGTGGGCTCGAAGCCGGAACTCCTCGCCGTCATGGCGATGACCGAGGGCGAGTCGGAGCGGATGATCATCTGCAACGGCTTCAAGGACGACAGCTACATCGAGGCCGTCATCCTCGCGACCAAGCTCGGGCGCACGATCATCCCGGTGGTCGAGAACTTCTACGAGCTCGAGCTGATCCTGAAGCACGCGCGCAGCTACGACGTGCGGCCGCGCATCGGCGTGCGGGTGAAGCTCGCGAGCGAGGGCGCCGGGCGGTGGCGCGAGTCGTCGGGCGAGAAGTCGAAGTTCGGGCTCTTCGTGACCGAGATCCTCGATCTCTTCCGGATGCTCCGGGAGAACGGCATGGAGGACTGCCTGCAGCTCGTGCACTGCCACCCGGGCAGCCAGTTGCAGGACATCCGCCGCGTTAAGGACGCGGTGAACGAGCTCGCCCACGTCTACGCGGAACTGAAGCTCATGGGCGCGGGCCTGCGATACATCGACATCGGCGGCGGGCTCGGCGTCGATTACGACGGCAGCCGCACCAACTACCCGTCGTCGGTCAACTACACGCTCGGCGAGTACGCGAGCGACGTCGTCTACCGCATCGCGAGCGTCTGCAACGCGCGCGGCATCGACCACCCCGTGATCGTGAGCGAGTCGGGGCGCGCGATCGCGGCGCACCACAGCCTGCTGGTCTTCAACACGCTCGGCGGCTCGATGCTCGACAAGTTCCAGGTCGGCGAGGAAGTGACGGAAGTCAGCGGCCGGGACCCCGGCCTGCCGCAACCGGTGCGGGACCTGATCGACGCCTACCGCTCGATCTCCGAGCGGCGGCTCGTCGAGTGCTACCACGACGCCCAGCAGGCCCGCGAGCAGGCGCTGCAGATGTTCAACCTCGGTTACCTGAGTCTCGAGGCGCGCGGCCTCGTGGAGCGCGTGTACTGGGCCACGTGCGCGAAGATCCGCGACCACTGCCGTCGCCTGCCGTCGGTGCCCGAGGAACTCGAGGGGCTCGAGTCGATCCTGAGCGACATCTACTTCTGCAACGTATCGGTGTTCCAGTCGCTGCCCGACAGCTGGGCGATCGACCAGCTGTTCCCGATCATGCCGATCCACCGACTCGGCGAGCGGCCGACGCGCAACGCAGTTCTCGCCGACATCACCTGCGATTCCGACGGACAGATCGACCACTTCGTGAGCCTGCGCGAATCCAAGCGCACGCTCGAGCTGCACGAGCTTCGGGACGGCGAGTCCTACTACCTGGCCACGTTCCTGGTCGGCGCCTACCAGGAGACGCTCGGCGATCTGCACAACCTCTTCGGCGACACGCACGTCGTGCACATCAAGCTGCACGAGGAAGGGGGATGGTGGATCGAGGAGACGGTGAAGGGAGACACGGCGGCCGAGGTCCTGCGCTACATGCGCTACGACGTCGACCGCCTGGTGCCCCAGCTCGTGCGCGACTGCGAGCGGGCGGTCCGCGAGGGACGCCTGTCGCTCGCCGAGAGCCAGGCGCTGCGCCGCTTCTACGACGCCGAGCTGAACGGCTACACCTACCTCGAGCACGACTGAGGCGACGGGAGAGCGCAGTGGACCTCAAGACGACGGCGGCCATCTTCGGCACGGTGTTCCTGGCGGAGCTCGGCGACAAGACGCAGCTCGCGACCGTGCTGTTCGCGTCCGACGAGGGGAACACGGCGCTCGCGGTCTTCCTCGCCGCGGCGGCCGCGCTCGTCACCTCCACCGCACTCGCGGTCGCGGCCGGCAGCACGCTCGCGAACTACGTGAATACGCGCCACCTGTCGATCGTCGCCGGGGTCGGCTTCATCGTGATCGGCGCGTGGACGCTCTGGGGAGCGCTGCGCGGCGGCTGAGCGGACCACCGTCACGGGACGTTCAGTCGGCCGTAACGCGGCCGTCATGGGCCGCGGGTGGAATGACGCCGGGACAGACCCGGGACCACACGGCCATGCTGGAAGAATCCATCGACCCTCGCCCCTCGCACGAGGCCTTCGCGCGGTTCCTTGCGCGGAGCGCGGTCGAACGCGCCGAGCCCGCCACGATCGAGGCGTGGTTGAGCGCCTGGAGCGACGACGACGGCGTGTGGACCAACCTCTCCAACATCGAGCACTGGATCGAACGCAGCCGCCGCTAGCCTCGACCGTGGCCGGCAGACCATAATCAGCCGGTCAGCCAGTCGGAAAGCCAGGGGGCCGCTCATGCAGATTCCGTTCGTGCGCCGCGCGGCGCTGGTCGTCGCGTCGATCATCTCGTCCGCCGCATTCGCCGCGAAGCCGCTCGACCTCGCCACGCCGGAAGGCGGCATCGAGGCCTTCCGCAAGGTGCAGTGCTCGACCGTCGACCAGCAGCCGGTCGTCTATTACTGGGTCGGCGAGACCTTCAGCCGCGTGCCGGGCGAGCCGGACAAGCGGCTGTTCCGGTTCGAGGGCATGAACGTCCGCCAATGCGTGACGGTCGTCGACCCGGTTCGCGGGACGGGATTCCGGCAGGTCTCCCGCGAGGTGCTGTTCTATCAGGACCCGGTCACCGGCCAGATTCTCGACGAATGGAAGAACCCCTGGACCGGCGAGACGGTCAAGGTGCTGCACATCGCCAACGACCCGGTGAACTTCCGCACGCCGGTCTTCCCGAAGGGCGCCGACGGCAAGCCCTACAAGTCCGAGATCAAGGTCATGGGCGACCACTGGTGGGGCACCACGACGGTACCGCTCTTCTACAAGAACCCGCTCGCGGGCGACTACCAGGACTACGTCGGTGGCACCTACCACGCGACCGAAATGTTCAACTTCTTCGGCAGCATGTCGAACCTCACGAGCCCGAAGACGACGTCCGCCGAGGTGAGCGTGGCGTGGTCGCGACTCTCCGACTGGCTGCCCTGGATGAAGATGCGCGGCCGGGCGGGCGAGCTCTATTTCAACGGCGCGGGCATCAAGCTCGAGGGCATCTCGGCTCTGCCGGCCGACATGCGTTCGGCCATCGAGGTGCGCTTCCCCACGTTCCTCGAGCCGCCGCCCGTGGACGACCAGCGCCCGAACGAGACCAGCTGGAGCTACTTCAAGAAGATGCTCCCTGCCCCCGAAGGCAAGTGAACGGCGGGGACATTCACCGGGCCCGCCCTGTCGGGAAATGGTGGGTGTCCCGATTTTTTTGCGGTGCATCAATGATTTAGCTTGCGGATGCTAGCGGTTCTCAAGTAGTCTTGGGCTCGCTCAGGATTCCATGCACCGGATATAAGGCCACCGCCCGCCCTTCCGCGAGGTTCGACCTCCCCTCCCCCCGGTGCATCGTGCTGCCCGCCCCTCCGCCTTTCCAGATCAGGACCGCCGTGAAGCGTCGCTTCGCGCTGCATAGGGGCACCCGCGATTTCTCGAGCCGCGAGTAGTCCGACGATGACCACCCTATACGTTGGGAACCTGCCCTTCAGCGCCACCGAAGCCGAGCTGCGCAGCCTTTTCGAGCAGCACGGCCAGGTCGACTCGGTGAAACTCGTCAGCGACCGGGAAACCGGTCGGCCCCGGGGCTTCGGCTTCGTGGACATGCCGGGTACCGACGCCCAGAACGCGATACAGCACATGAACGGCTACGAAATGAATGGCCGTGCCCTGCGGGTGAACGAAGCCCGCGAGCGTTCCCCGCGCCCCCCGAGGGGCGGCGGCAGCGGCGAGCGCTGGTAGGGGCCGGGCCGCCCGGGAACCCCGCGCTGTAGCGGTTTTTCCTTGACGGACATGTGCTTGTGCTAGACTGCGCCGCGATCGTTGCCCGTCCGTGTCTTGCAGGGCGCCTGCTGGCGCCTGGTTTGTTAAGCCGAAACGTCTTCGATCAGGTGACAGGAATCGCCCGTGCGCTGGCCCTCGAAAGGTTGGCGCGGCGTGGCGTATCGGCTTTTAAGTCCTGTCGTTGTGTGTGTTTTGATTCTTTTGTAGGAACGTTCGAATGACCAAGATCTACGTGGGCAACCTGCCTTTTTCCGCGACCGAGAGCGAAGTTCGCGACCTCTTCGCCCAGCACGGCACCGTTGAGTCCGTCGCCCTGCCGTCCGACCGTGAGACCGGCCGGCCGCGCGGCTTCGGCTTCGTCGAGATGCCGCAGGCTGACGCGCAGCGCGCGATGCAGGCTCTCAACGGCTTCAACATGGGCGGTCGCCCTCTGCGCGTCAACGAAGCGCAGGACCGCCCGCGCACTGGCGGCGGCGGTGGCCGTCCGGGTGGCGGTGGCCGTCCGGGTGGCGGCTACGGCGGCGGCGGTGGCGGTGGCGGCGGCTACGGTGGTGGCGGCGGCGGTCAGCGTCGCTGGTAAGCAGCCTCCGCGCCCAGGCGCGACAGCTGACGAAGCAGGAAGGCCCGGGTCGCCCCGGGCCTTTCTTTTTTCTCAGAAAAGAACTTCCCTCCTCGCACTCACCACATGCGTCGCAGCTGCGACGCGACGTCGACGCGCGCTCCCGACGACGACGAGGCGGCCGGCCCGGCCTCGGGTCCCTCCGGCCACGCCGCACGCTCGAAATACGCGAGCACTGGATCCGTGAGGAACCGGCTGCGCGCTCCCTGCACGTAGCGGTCGCCCGAGCGCGACTGCTGCGTCACGTAGAAGCGCACCGGCGCGAGAAGATGGAGTTCCCGTTTCGCACGCGTCATGGCGACGTAAAGGAGACGCCTCTCCTCGTCGATGAGTTCCGGCCGGGCGGTGGCGAACTCGGAGGGAAAACTGCCATCCGTGACGTTCAGCACGAAGACGGACTCCCACTCCTGGCCCTTGGCGGAGTGCACCGTCGAGAGCACGAGGTAATCCTCGTCCAGCAGCGGGTCGCCGGCGAGGTCGCCGGTCGCCTGCGGCGGGTCGAGCGTGAGCTCCGTGACGAACGACTCACGGGTCGCGTACTGCACGCTCATCCGCTCGAGCTGCTCGAGGTCGCCGCGACGGACCTGCGCCGAGTCGTAGAGGCGCTCGAGCTCGGGCTCGTACCACGCGCGCACCCGGGTCACCTGGCCCTCCCAGGCGACGTCGCCTGCGAGCGCGCCCATCATGGCGACGAACGTGCCCCAGTGCTCGCGCGCCGCGGCCGGCACGCCGAACCCCGAGAGCGCATGCCAGCGGAAGCCCGCTGCCTCGAACGCCTCGCACACACGGGCGGAGTGCGCGGGCCCCATCCCCGGCATCAGCTGCAGCACACGGAACGCGGCGATCCGGTTGCGCGGATTGTCCGCCCATCGCAGTACGGCGAGCAGGTCCTTGACGTGCGCGGCCTCGAGGAACTTGAGGCCGCCGTATTTCACGAAAGGGATGCCGTGCCGCATGAGCTCGAGCTCGAGCACGTCGCTGTGGTCGGAGTTCCGGAACAGCACGGACTGCCGCCTGAGGTCGACGCCGCGCTCGCGGCACTCGAGCACCCGTTCGACCACGTAGCGCGCCTGGGACTGGTCGTCGAGCACGGTCACGTAGCGCGGCTTCGGCCCGGCACCTCGGGAGCTGCGCAGGAACTTGCGGTACTGCCGGCCGCCCTCCGCCATGAGCGCGTTGGCCGCGTCGAGCACGGCCTGCGTCGAGCGGTAGTTCTCCTCCAGGGTGACGACGTGCGCCGGTGTCGGGAACTGCGCCGGGAATCCGAGGATGTTCTCGACCGTCGCGCCGCGGAATGAATAGATGGCCTGCGCATCGTCGCCGACGACCGTCACGCCGCGACCATCGCGGCCGAGCGCCAGCAGAATTCCCGACTGCAGCGCGTTGGTGTCCTGGTACTCGTCGACCAGCACGTGGTCGAACTGTGATGCCACCGCCGAGGCGAGCGACGGATCGCGCATCATCAGGTGCCAGTAGAGCAGCAGGTCGTCGTAGTCGAGCACCTGCTGGGCGAGCTTCGCCTCGACGTACGCGCGGTACAGGTTCGCGAGCGGCTCCTCCCAGTCGAGGCACCAGGGGTAGGCGTACTCGAGCGTCTCGCGCAGGCTGCGTCCCGTGTTGACGCGGTGCGAGTAGATCGCGAGGCAGGTGTCCTTGCGCGGAAAGCGCCGCTCGGACTTCGAGAGGCCGAGGCGGTGGCGCTCGACGTCCATCAGGTCGGCGGCATCGCCGCGGTCGAGCACGCTGAACGCCGGGTCGAGCCCGAGCCGTGCCGCATGCAGCCGGATGAGACGATTGCCGACTGCGTGGAACGTCCCGGACCAGGGCAACCTGAGCTTGCCTGGGACCGCCGTGCCCCGGGCCCTCGCGGCGGCCTCGGCAACCACGCGTTGCGCGCGGCGGGTCATTTCCTGGGCGGCGCGTCGCGTGAAGGTGAGCAGCAGCAGCCGCTCGGACGGCACTCCGTGCAGCAGCAGGTGTGCGACGCGGTGGGCGAGCGTGCTGGTCTTCCCGGTGCCCGCGCCGGCGATCACGAGCAACGGCCCGGCGTCGACGCCACCATTCGCCCGCAAATCGCCGAACGTGGCGGCCTCGCGCTGGGCGGCATTCAGTGCGGCGCATGGATCGGTGTGGGTCATCCTGTGGGAAATATAGTGCCGGCCTGTATGGATATCCAGTATTTGCGCGCCTGGGCTAAGATAACCGGCGACCCCACAACACAGCCGGGATTCGCTCGATGGGCAAACTCGATATTGGCGGCGTGCTGATGCGCGTCGCGTTCGCGCTGGCGCTCGTGTACCTGACGTTCAACCCGTCGGGTAACTCCTACTTCCACTGGCTGGCGGACGGATTTCCGTCGATCACGCCCGCCAAGGCCATCGTCGGCCTGCTGCTCCTTGGCGCGTGGCTGTTCTTCGTGCACCAGGCGTTCAACGCGCTGGGCGGCGTGGGCGTGGGACTGCTGGTCGCGCTCTTCGCATGCGTCGCATGGTGGCTCGTGTCGCGGGGCTGGCTCAGCCTGTCCGACCGCGCCGCGATGGCGTGGGTCGTGCTCGGCATCATCGGCGTCGTGCTCGGCATCGGCATGTCGTGGTCACTCATCCGGCAGAAGGTGTCCGGCCAGGCCTCGGTCGATCGCGTCGATTGAGACGACGCGGACGGAGTCGCGCATGAAGAAGAGATATCCCTCGCAGCCGTCGCACCTGACCGCGCTCGACGTGCCGTTGCCGCCGAGGTCGAGGCTCGATCCCGACCTGCAGAAATACTTCGCGGTCTGCGACGAACGACTCGGCTTCGTGCCGAACGTGCTGACGGCGTACACGTTCGACCAGGGCAAGCTGCGTGCCTTCGTCGGGATGTACAACGACCTGATGCTGGGCGACTCGGCACTCTCGAAGCTCGAGCGCGAGATGATCGCCGTGGTGGTGTCCGCGGCGAACCGCTGCTATTACTGCCAGGTCGCGCACGGACAGGCGGTACGCGAGCTCTCCGGCGACCCGGCCCTCGGCGAACTGCTGGTGATGAACTACCGTGCAGCCAGACTCTCGAAGAAGCAGCGGGCGATGCTCGACTTCGCGCATCGCATGACCGTCGCACCGGAGGAGGTCGGCGAGGTCGACCGCGCGGCGCTGCGCAAGGCCGGCTTCGAGGACCGCGACATCTGGGACATCGCGGCCGTCGCCGCGTTCTTCAACATGACGAACCGCATGGCGACCGCGACCGACATGATGCCGAACGAGCAATACCACTCGTCGAGCCGCTGAGAAATAGGGGAACGTCCCCTATTTCTCAGCGCACGAGCTTCATCAGCTTTTCTTTCTGTGGCGTGTACGGCGGGTAGCGGATCGGCGCGTCGAGCCGGAACCCGCGCTTCATGACCGGCTTCATGTGGCTGAACGTCTCGAAGCCGTACCACCCCGTGTAGCGCCCCATGCCGCTGTTGCCGATGCCGCCGAACGGCAGCTCCGGCGACACCATGAAGATCACCGCGTCGTTGATGCAGACGCTGCCCGCGCTCAGGCGATCGAGCACGGCCTCCTCGAGTGCCTTGCTCTTCGTGAAGAGGTACAGCGCGAGCGGCTTCGGACGGTCCGCTACGAACTTGATCGCGTGGTGCATCTCGTCGACCGTCATCACCGGCAGCACCGGGCCGAAGATCTCTTCCGTCATGAGCTCCGAATCCGGCGACGGGTCGAGCACGATCGTGGGCTCGACGAAGCGTCGTGCCACGTCGACGCGCCCGCCGTGGTGGATCTTCTGTCCCTCGAGCAGCTTCGCGAAGCGCGCAGTGTGGCGGTCGCTCGCGATGCGACAGTAGTCCGGGCTCTGGGACGCGTCCTCTCCGTAGAAATCCTTGATTCGCCGGGTGAGCGCCTCGACAAACGGCTGCGCGACCTCGCGATGCACGAGCACGTGGTCGGGTGCCACGCAGGTCTGCCCCGCGTTGATGAACTTGCCCCACGCGATGCGCGAGGCCGCCACCTCGAGGTCCGCGCTCTTGTCGATCAGGCAGGGGCTCTTGCCGCCGAGTTCGAGAGTCACCGGCGTCAGGTGCTTTGCCGCCGCCGTCATCACGATGCGGGCGACGCGTTCGTTGCCGGTGTAGAGGATGTGGTCGAACTTCTGCTCCAGCAGCTCGGTGGTCTCCGGGACGCCGCCCTCGACGACCGCGAAGGCGTCGCCGTCGAGGTAACGGGGCAGGATCGCGGCGATGGCCGCCGAGGTGTGGCTCGTGATCTCGGACGGCTTCATCACCGCGCAGTTGCCCGCGGCCACCGCACCGACGAGCGGCGCCATCACCATCGACAGCGGGTAGTTCCAGGGCGCGATGACGAGCACGACCCCCTTGGGCTCGGGCTCGATGTAGCTGCGGCCCGGCTGCGCCATGATCGGTGTGCGCACGTGGGTCGGCTTCATCCAGCCGCGCAGGTGCTTGCGCGCGTACTTCGCCTCCTCGGAGACGAAGCTCACCTCCGTCATGATCGCCTCGAAGCGGCACTTGCCGAGGTCCTTCTGCAGGGCATCGGCGAAGTCCGACTCGTGCTCGCGCATCATCCGCTCGATCTCGCCGAGCTGCGCGAGCCTCCAGTCGATCGGTCGGGTCTTGCCGCTGTCGAAGGTCTGGCGCAGGCGGGCGAGGGTCGCGAGGATCGGGGTCTGGCTCATGGGGCGCTCCGGCAGCCCCGTCCGCCGGGGCCTGGCCGGTCAAATTAGCACAGGCTGCGGCCCGCCGGCGCTGGCGCTGGCGCTGTGTCATCCTGCGAGTCCCGCCGGGCAGGAACGACCCATGGCCGATTCGATCCGCAACGTCTTCAAGGGGCGGGTGCTGACGCTGAACCTCGAGCGCGTCCGCCTGCCGAACGGACGCGATGCCGAACTCGAGATCGCACACCACCCGGGCGGCGCGGCGATCGTCGCCCTCGATGCCACGGGACGCGTCTGCCTGCTGCACCAGTTCCGACACGCAGCCGGTGGCTGGCTCGACGAACTGCCCGCCGGGAAGCTCGACGGTGGCGAGCCGCCGCTCGAGTGCGCGGTTCGCGAACTGGCCGAGGAAGCCGGGATGAGCGCCGCGCGCTGGGACAAGCTCGGCGAGTACCTGAGCTCGCCGGGCGTCTTCACCGAGGTGATCCACGTGTTCCTCGCCCGCGACCTGACGCCGGTCGCTTCCTCCCCGGAGGAGCACGAGGTGTTCGAGGTGCGCTGGCTGCCGATGCCGGAGGCGGTCGCCCTGGCGGCCAGGGGCGGCCTCCGCGACGGCAAGAGCCTGGTGGGACTCTTCTGGGCCGCGGAGGCCATGCGCCGCAATCCGTGACGGTCCTCGCATTGTCGCGGGCCCGGGATTCTGTAAGATTCGGCGAAAGCCGCGAATCGGGCGGAGTGTGCAATGGCAACCAGACCTGGCAGCAAGCCGGCCGGCAGGGCGCCGGCACCGAAGAGCAGTGACGCGGGTCACCTCGGCACGGACGACCGTGGCAACGTCACCTGGGAGTGGAGCGCGGGCGACGACGACCTCGTCGCCGACGACACACTCGGCGCGGCCGAGCGGGTGCGGGCGCTCGTCGACCCGTCGCTGCAGGTCAAGGACGAAGACGACGATCCGACGAATCCGATCAAGTCGAACCCCAAGGGCCTGAAGTCGGGATACAACCCCTACAACAGCGGCGCCCTCGGCAAGACGACCTGGAAGAAGAAGAAGAACCTCAAGGAGCTGTCGAAGTGGATCGAGCTCCGCAAGAAGATGACCGGGAAGAAGGAAGACGAAGGCTGACGGCCACCGGGCTCGGCGTCACGCCAACGGGACCAGCCACCTCGCGAGTTCCTCGAGCGAGCCGACGGTATGCTCCGGTGCATCGAGCGCCGCCGGCCAGCGGGCGCCGTCACGATTGAGCCACACGGGCCTCACGCCGGCGCGGCGCGCACCCTCCACATCCGCCTCGGGATCGTCGCCGACGTGCAGTGCTTCCGCTGGCGCGAGGCCTGCGGCTTCGAGCAGCATCGCGAAGATGCGCGGGTCGGGCTTCAGCATCCCGGCCTCCCGCGCGGCGAGGCTGCGCTCGAAGTAAGGCGCGATCCCGATGGCGGCGAGATCGGCGTTGCCGTTGCTCACGGCAAACAGCCGGAACTGTCCGGCCAGCCGCTCGAGCGCCGGCAGCACATCGTCGTAGAGGCTCACCTGGTTCCTCGCGCAATAGAAGACCTCGAACGCCTCGCTGGCCATCGTCTCCGCGTAGCCGGCCTCGCGGGCATGGAAACGCAGCGCCTCGGTCCTGAGCCAGGTGAAATCGTGGCGCATGGAGGGATGCTCGAGCGCCATCCGGGCGCGCACGTCGCGCATCGACTCGAGCGTGTGCCGCTCGAGGACGCGCGGGTAGCGCTCGGCGAGGAAACGCAGCATGGCGTGCTCGGCCCGCAGGATCACGGGACCGACGTCCCAGAGGGTATTGTCGAGGTCGAAGATGACTGCCTGGACTTCGCGCATGGTATGCCCGAGTCTAGCCGACGACCGGGGCGATGCACGCCGGGTGCAAGGCACATGAACCGCTTCACGTCGAATTTCGCGCGCCGTCTCCTGCGGCCCACCGGCGCACTCGAGCTGATGCAGGACCTCGGCGAGGCGACACGTCCGGCCCCCGGCCGCACGTTGCACCTCCTCGGCGGCGGCAATCCCGCGCGCATCCCGGCGATCGAGGACGTCTACCGCCGGCGCCTCCGCGAGATCGCGGCGGACGCCGCCCAGCTCGGCCGGTTCCTGGCTGCCTATTCAGCGCCGGCCGGGGATCACTCGTTCCGCGTCGCGGTCGCCGGAGATCTCGCGAGGCGATACGGCTGGCGCCTCTCGGAGAAGAACGTCGCGCTCACCTGCGGCAGCCAGACCGCGTTCTCCCTGCTGTTCAACCTGCTCGCCGGGCCACAAGAGGATGGCTCGATGAGACGCGTGCTGCTGCCGCTCGCGCCGGAGTACATCGGCTACGCGGACGTGGGCCTCGCGGACGGCATGCTCGTCGCGCAGCCTGCGGCGATCGAGGAACTCCCCGGCGGCTTCTTCAAGTACCGCGTCCGCTTCGAGGGACTCGACGCGATCGCCGACCTGGGAGCGATCTGCGTGTCGCGGCCGACCAACCCGTCGGGCAATGTCCTCACGCTCGACGAGCTGACGCGCCTCGACGCGCTCGCGCATGCGCGCGGCGTCCCGTTGATCGTGGACGCGGCCTACGGCGATCCCTTCCCCGGCATCCAGTTCGCGGAGCCCGGCCTGCTCTGGAACGGAAACGTCGTGCTCTGCCTGAGCCTGTCGAAGCTCGGACTGCCCGCGACGCGCACCGGGATCATCGTGGCGCACGAGGACGTGATCGAGGCGGTGACGGCCTGCAACGCCACCGCGTCGCTCGCGCCAGCCTCGACGGGCGCCGTCATCATCGAGCCGCTGTTGTCGAGCGGCGAACTCGAGACCCTGTGCAGCGAGGTGATCCGCCCTTTCTATGCCGGGCGCTCCCGCGAGGCGGTAGAGCGGCTGCAGGAGGCCTGTCGCGACCTGCCGCTACGCATCCACCGGCCCGAGGGCGCGTTCTTCCTGTGGCTCTGGTTCCCGGGGCTGCCCATCCGCAGCGCGGAACTCTACCGGCGGCTCAAGGCCCGCGGCGTCTACGTGCTGTCGGGTCACCACTTCTTCCCGGGGCTCGACGAGCCGTGGGCCCATCGCGACGAGTGCCTGAGGATCAACGTCGCGCAGGAGCCGGCGAGCGTCGTGGCGGGCGTCCGGGCGATCGCCGAGGAGGTGCGGCGCGCGATGTCGTGACGGGCTCCAGCGGCGCGCCGCGCTCCTCGAGGAACGGGGCCAGCACGCGCGCCGTGTGCGATTTCGACCGGGCCCGCGCGACCCGCTCCGGCGGTCCCTGCACGACGACGCGCCCGCCGCCCGAGCCGCCCTCGGGACCCAGGTCGACGATCCAGTCTGCCTCCGCGATCACGTCGAGATTGTGCTCGATCACGACGACGGTGTTCCCGGCGTCGACCAGGCGGTGCAGCACCCGCACCAGCTTCTCCACGTCGGCCATGTGCAGTCCCACCGTGGGCTCGTCGAGCACGTAGAGCGTGCGCTGCCCGCTGCGGAGCCGCGCGAGCTCGGTCACGAGCTTGATGCGCTGCGCCTCGCCCCCGGAGAGCGTCGGACTCTGCTGGCCGAGCGTGAGGTAACCGAGCCCGACGTCCTGCAGCAGCCTGAGCGCGGCGTGGATGCGCGGGTGCGCGGTGAAGAACTCGACCGCCTCGTCGACGCTCATCGAGAGTACGTCGCCGACGTTGCGCCCGCGATATTCGATCGCGAGCGTCTCCGCATTGAAGCGGCGCCCGCCGCATGCGTCGCACGGCACCTTGACGTCGGGCAGGAAGCTCATCTCGATGGTCTGCACGCCCTGCCCCTCGCAGGACTCGCAGCGCCCGCCAGCGGTGTTGAACGAGAAACGTGACGGGCCGTAGCCCCGTACCCGCGACTCGGTCGCCGCGGCGAACAGCTTGCGGATGTCGTCCCAGAACCCGACGTAGGTCGCCGGGCAGGAGCGCGGCGTGCGACCGATGGGCGCCTGGTCCACCTCGAGCACGCGGGCCACGGCCTCGACGCCGCCGATGCGACGACAGCCGATCCAGCCGGGCGACTTGCCGCGGCGGCGCTCCGCGCCGAGACGCACGGCGAGATTCGCGAACAGCACGTCGCGCGACAGCGTCGACTTGCCCGAGCCGGAGACCCCGGTCACGACGGTGAGGCGCCCGAGCGGGATCCGAGCGTCGACCCTGCGCAGGTTGTGGAGCGAGGCCCCATCGATCGTGAGCGCCGGATCGCCGCCACCGACGGTCCGGCGCGGCCCGAGCGGGTGACGGAGCGGCGCCGCTAGGAAGCGCCCGGTGAGCGACTCCGGCGCCCTCATGAGGTCCGCGATGGTCCCTTCGCCGACCACGCGACCGCCGCGCGTGCCTGCGCCCGGCCCGAGGTCGATGACGTGGTCCGCGCGACGGATGGTGTCCTCGTCGTGCTCCACGACGAGCAGCGTGTTGCCCTTGCCGCTGAGCCGGTCGAGCGCGTCGAGCAGCACGCGGTTGTCCCGCGGGTGCAGCCCGATCGTGGGCTCGTCGAGCACGTAGCAGACGCCCTGCAGGTTCGAGCCGAGCTGCGCCGCGAGACGGATGCGCTGTGCCTCACCACCGGAAAGCGTGGGCGCAGCCCGGTCGAGCGCGATGTAACCGAGGCCGACGTCGTTGAGGAACGCGAGGCGCGAGCGGATCTCGGCGAGCAGGTCGCGGGCGATCTCGCGTTCGCGTCCGACGAGCTTCAGGCCCTCGAAGAAACGGCGGGCCTCGTCGACCGGGAGCGCCGAGAGCGCGGCGATCGAGCGATCGCGGAACGTCACGGCGAGCGCCTCTGGATTGAGCCTTTGCCCGTGGCAGGACCCGCACTCCGCGGCCTCGCCCTCGAACCAATCGTTCCACCAGATCTCCTCGCCGCTCTGCTCCTCGTCGAATCCGCCGATCTCGAGGCCCGTCCCGAAGCAGTCCGTGCACCAGCCGTGCTTCGAGTTGTAGGAGAAGAGCCGCGGGTCCGGCTCGGCGAAGCTGCGCCCGCAGGACGGGCAGGCCCGGCGGGTCGAGAACACCTGCATCTTCCCGCGATCGAGGACGTGCGCCACGCCCTTGCCGTAATCGAGCGCGCGCTGCAGGGCCGTGCGCAGGTCGCGCTCCGTCTTCGGGCCGACCGCGACCTCGCCTACCGGCAGCTCGATCGTGTGCTCGCGGAAGCGATCGAGCCTCGGCCATGGCTCCGTCGGCACGAGTTCGCCGTCGACGCGCAGTTGCGAGTAGCCCTTCGCCGCCGCCCACTTCGCGAGGTCCGTGTAGTAACCCTTGCGCGCGACCACCAGCGGCGCGAGGAGACCGAGGCGACGTCCGCGCGCTGCGCGCATGAGCCGCGCGACGATCGCATCGGCGCCCTGCGGCTCGATCGGCAGCTCGCAGTCCGGGCAGTGCTGCAGCCCGAGTTTCACGTACAGGAGGCGCAGGAAGTGGTGCACCTCGGTCAGCGTGCCCACCGTGCTCTTGCGTCCGCCGCGGCTCGTGCGCTGCTCGATGGCCACGGTCGGCGGGATCCCGAAGATCGCGTCGACATCGGGGCGTCCCGCCGGCTGCACGAACTGCCGGGCATAGGCGTTCAGGGACTCGAGGTAACGGCGCTGTCCCTCGGCAAAGACGATGTCGAACGCGAGCGTTGACTTCCCCGATCCGGACACTCCGGTGACGACGGTCAGCCCGTCGCGCGGGATCGACACGTCGACGTCACGCAGGTTGTGCTCGCGCGCCCTGTGCACGACGATCGCGTTCGCGGCGGCGTCCGCGATCCGCGCGGCGGGCGGCGCCGCGACCAGCGCCTGGCTCCGGGCGCGATCCCGCTCGATCCCGAGATCCCGGAGTGCGCGCCCCGTGTGCGAGGTCTCGCTGCGCGCGATCTCCTCCGGCGTGCCCGCCGCGACCAGCGTGCCGCCGCGCTCCCCGCCTTCCGGCCCGAGGTCGACGACCCAGTCCGCAGCGCGGATCACGTCGAGGTTGTGCTCGATGACGACGAGCGAGTGTCCCGCGTCGAGGAGCCGGCGGAACGCCCCGAGCAGCTTCGCCACGTCGTCGAAGTGCAGCCCCGTGGTCGGCTCGTCGAACAGGAAGACGATCCGGTGACTGGTGCCGGGCTTTTCCCTCTCGGCGAGGTGGCCGGCGAGCTTCAGCCGCTGCGCCTCGCCGCCCGAGAGCGTCGGCACAGGCTGGCCGAGGCGCAGGTAATCGAGGCCGACGGCCGCGAGCGGCTCGAGCCGTTCGAGGACCTCGCGTTCGCCGGCGAAGAAACCGATCGCCTCCGACACGGTCATCTCG
>Ga0114939_10000120_pt1 | contig 64061 bp, 47 predicted proteins | sample AshMeaCrysSpring_FD_87196 | JGI IMG/M metagenome (GOLD analysis project Ga0114939, IMG submission 87196) | Groundwater microbial communities from Big Spring, Nevada to study Microbial Dark Matter (Phase II) - Ash Meadows Crystal Spring | ecosystem: Environmental > Aquatic > Deep subsurface >...
CGAGCCCGCGGGCTGGAACAGGAAAGTCGGTCGCCCCGTGGCTGTGAGCACGAGTGGCTGAGAGCAGAGGAGCGTTGGCCTAGCGGCCTAACGCGAGCACAAGCGGACGCCGGTTCGCAAGCGACCGAAGCTCGATCATCAGTTGACGGCTCGCGCCATCGCTTGGATCAAAATCAGCACAACCGATCAACACGATACGGTCCGCCGTGATCGCGTCTAGCAGGCTAAGCAAGGACTGGATCGCGCCCGTCGGCGAACCGATAGTGTCGGTTGGGTTGCGTTGGCCACAGACATGCGCCAATCTCGGCCACCAACCGCACATCGCCGAAGCGTTCGCTGGAATCCATGCTTGCCGATGGCTGGGGGGAACTCGGGCCAACCAGCCTGCGAAGCTGTTCAAGGCATCATCCCAGGCGGCGAAATCATAGGACTCGCCGGGCCACTGGCGACCGCTGACTCGCACCAGCGGTTCGTCACAGTGAAAGCGGAGTTCAGCGAGCCGGCTGATCATGCACGATGGAACCTCGCAGCACATGCCCTGGCCCGAGCGGGCTGCTCGATCGATCCCCAGCTGCAGAGCCGAGCATTCCTCGCTTGGCAGCGGTAAGGCCAAACCTTGCCAAGTCGCATTACCACCGGGTGGGCTGCTGACAGGCGTGGCTCCAAATCGCAACGCGAGCTGCTGAGCTGTTGGCCGGAATGTCGGCCGATCATCCAGCAATTCAATGCACGTACCGGCAAGAATGTGCTGAGGGAGGACTTGCAGGACGGCACGGCGCGCTGCGAGTGATAGATCACGCAGCCGGTTTGAGTAGATCGGAGCGAGCAAGAGGGAGGACAACAGCCAGCCGTAGGACCACATGTCGGCCGCACAAGTCCATGGGTGACCGCGCAAGACCTCAGGCGGGGCCCCGTTGGCCGAAAGCGAAGACGGCCAGACCTCGTCTTCCGCTCCGTTGGCGCCTGCCAGCCCGAAGTCGATCAGCTTGACGCAACCGCCGTCCACCAGCCGCACATTGGCCGGTTTGATATCTCGATGCACGATGCCATGAGCGTGTAGGGCCGACAGGGCCGCTGCCAGCTCGCCAAACGCGCGGCGTATCGACTCGCCGCGCGCGGCGGGCTCGATCACGGCTTGAAGTCCCGTCAGCAGGTCGGGGCCCTCACAGGCCTCGCTGGTCAGATACCACTGGCCGTCAGCACGTCCGATTTCGGCCACTTGATAAACGCCCGGGTGCCTGATGCCTCTGGCATACCGAAATTCCCGTTTCAGGCCATTGGTCCCGCCCGGGCATAGGGCCCGCTTGAGGGCCAAGCGATGACCTGACGCGACGTGCTCCACCAGGTCCACGGTCCCGTTCCCGCCGCGGCCCAAAGTCCGGACGGGCCGATATCGGCCGGCAAAGACCATCGGGCGGCCATCGACGGGGTCAAGGGGCCAGGGTCCAAGCGGGCGAAACGGGTTCGAGCGAAGCAGTGGCTCGGCACAGCTCAGCAAATCCATTGCGGTCGATGTCGGAAGTTGGGAAAGGTCGGGCTGGCAGAGCCCCTGCGATGGGGACATGGAACTTGGTGTGAACGGACCGCCAAAAAAAGACCGACGCCTGTCGAGGGGTCGGACTTGGCGGAAACAGCGGACGAAACGCCGGCCGGACACTCGGGGCGGGGCGGCAGGAGCCTCTCCCTAGAAAACCGACCTGGACCGAGGTCAGCCGGGTCTTCTAGAGTCCCGCCCCCGCTGGATGCGGGGCAAAAGAGGTCGCTTGGACCAGGACCGTCCCGTCGGCGGTCGGGCTGGATCTGGGCGGACACAGGGATGTGAACCGGGGCTGCCGAGGCCTATGCAGCTACTGTTGCGCTACCGCGATCTGATACTGCCGCTTGGGCTGATCGCCTGTTTGGTGGTCATCCTGGTGCCCCTGCCGTCCGCAGCACTCGACCTGCTGCTGGCAGGCAACATCACGGTGGCCGTGCTGATCCTGCTGACCACGGTCTACGTCCGTAGTCCGCTGGAGTTCAGCATCTTTCCATCGCTTCTTCTGGTGACCACGATTGCGCGGCTGGTTCTCAATGTGGCCACGACACGGCTCATTCTGACCCGGGCCAGCGCGGACAAACTGGAGGCGGCAGGCGGCGTCGTCCGCAGTTTCGGCGAGTTTGTTGCGGGCGACAAGCTGGTCGTGGGGATCATTATCTTTGCGATCCTTGTCGTCATTCAGTTTGTGGTCATTACCAAAGGCGCGACTCGGATCAGTGAGGTGGCTGCCCGTTTTGCCTTGGATGGCATGCCGGGCAAGCAGATGGCGATCGACGCCGATCTGAACGCAGGCCTGATCGATGAGAAACAGGCGCAGCGCCGCCGTGAGGAGGTGGCGCGGCAGGCCGATTTCTATGGGGCGATGGATGGTGCCAGCAAGTTCGTCCGCAATGATGCGATCGCGGGTGTGATCATCATGGCGGTCAATATTCTCGGTGGCCTGTATATCGGATGCGTGGAAGACCGCATGCGGCTCGATGAGGCCGCGGAGCTGTTTACCAAGCTCACGATCGGCGATGGGTTGGTCAGCCAGGTCCCGGCCTTGCTGATCTCGGTGGCCGCCGGTTTCCTCGTGACGCGCAGTGCTCAGCAAACCAACATGCCGTTGGAATTTCTGCATCAACTGCTCAGTAATCCCCGTGCACTGGCCGTTGCCGGCGGCTTTCTGATGGTGTTGGTATTCACCAGTCTGCCGAAGGTGCCGCTGACCACGATCGCGGCCGGTTGTGTCGGGTTGGCGATCGTCACGCAGCGGGAGCAGGATCGCAAGGTGCAAGCGGATCGGCAGCAGGCCGATGCCGATGCAGCCGCCAAACGCGCCCCGGCAGAACGTCGTGCGGAGGACTATCTGCAGGTCGATCCGATGGAACTGACGCTCGGCCTGGGGCTGTTGCGGTTGGCGGATCCGGCGAAGGGCGGGGATCTGCTGGAGCGGATTGCAGCGGTCCGTAACCATACGGCCAGCGACATTGGCATTTTGCTGCCCAAAGTCCGCGTCCGCGATGATCTGCGACTGGCAGAATTCAGCTACGAGTTGAAGATCGCTGGCAATCCTGTCGCTCGGGGTGTGCTCCGCCCGGATCGCTGGCTGGCCATCGATACCGGTACAGCGCACGGCGTGATTGAAGGGGAAGCGACGCGCGACCCGACGTTTCAACAGCCGGCCTACTGGATCACGCCGGCCCGCCGCGAACAGGCGGCATTGCTGGGATACACCCTTGTGGAGCCAAACGCGGTGCTGGCAACGCATCTGCAAGAGACAGTCCGCAGGCATGCGGACGAGCTGCTGTCGCGTGATGCCGTCAAGCATCTGATTCAGGAACTGAAGCAAGTTGCGCCCGCAGTGGTAGATGAATTGATCCCGGGTGTGCTCAAGCTGGCAGAAGTCCAGCAGGTCTTGCAGATCCTACTTCGTGAAGATGTGCCGATTCGGCAACTGAGCATCATCCTCGAAACTCTGGGTGACTTTGCATCGCGGACGAAGGATCCAGTGCTGCTCGCCGAGTATGTCCGACATCGGCTAGCCCGCACGCTGTGCTCCCGTTACCGCGATGAAGATGGCCGGTTGTCAGTCGTCACGCTGGATCCGGCGATGGAAGATCGACTGGCGGCCGGCATCGAGCATACCGAGCGTGGGATCTTCATTCGGATGAGTCCGACGGCGGTGGAGGCCACCTGCCAGCAGATTGCAGAGGGCTTGCAGCCGTTGTTGCAGCAAGGCCGACCGCCTGTCGTCCTGGTCAGCCCGCGAATCCGGCCGGGCTTGCGGCAACTGACGGCTGCGTCGCTGCCGCGGATTCACCTGCTGTCGTTCAACGAGATCACGACCGACACCACGCTGGAAAGTGTTGGAATGATCTCGGATCCAAAACCTGGTGTCAGTGGAGCCGCCTAGTCTGCCTGTTGACCAAGTTCGTTCGGCTTGACACGTGTCGGCCGGTTCAGCTTCTCGTTCACCCGATTTCATTTTCCGTCGTAGCTTCTCATGTACATTCGTACGTTCCGCGCTCCGTCGATGCAGCAGGCTCTCGCGCAGATTCGCCGAGAGATGGGACCGGATGCGTCTGTGTTACATACCCGGGCGGTGAAGTCCGGATGGTGGTGGGCGGGCCGCTCGCAGGTGGAAGTGACTGCGGGCCTCCGCGCCGGATTACCTAAGCATTCGTCCGCCAGTGACGATCCGAGCAGCCAACCGGTCGTACACGAGCCCGTTCGCGTGCCGTCGGAGAACGAACGCCAATGGCAGGAGCAGTTCGAGCGTCTGGCGCGACAAGTCGAAGATCTGCGGCAGTCGAACGCTCATGGGCTGACTGCGTCGGCTGCTTGGCCTCACGCCATCCGCTTGACTCGGGAACGGCTCCTGGCCCGTGGTTTCCCGGCCGGGATTTTGGATCGAGCCCTTCAGAAGATTCAACAGGATGCTGATGGGAATGAGCTCCGAGATCGAGCAGACATCTGCAGCGCGCTACGCGATTACGTGGCCGAGACAGTACGGTCGGCACCTCCGATTCGCCCGACGCCGGGCCGGCAACAGCAGATTGCATTGGTCGGGCCGACGGGTGTCGGCAAGACAACGACCATCGCCAAGCTGGCTGCCGGTTTGAGGTTGAACGGAGGGTGTCGTGTTGGTCTGGTCACGGTCGACACGTTCCGCATCGCCGCCGTGGAACAGTTGCGGGCCTATGCCGACATCATGGACCTGCCGATGGAGGTCGTGGAGCGGCCGGATGAAATGCGCGGCGCGCTGGCGCGGCTCGAGTCGGCAGACGTCGTGTTGATCGATACGGTAGGGCGCAGCCCGTTGGAACAGCCGCTGGTGGAGCAGCTTCAGGCGACGCTGGGTTCGCTGGCTCTGGATGAACTGCACCTGGTGATCAGTGCCACATCGAGCGCGCCTGCTCTGGCTGCCACGCTGGAGAGCTTCGCCGCGCTGGAACCAACACGCTTGCTGCTGACAAAAATCGATGAAGTTACGTCGCTGGCACCACTGGCAAGCGCTATCTGCGATTCAAACCTGCCGATCGCCTACATCACCACCGGCCAGCGCGTGCCGGACGACATCCGCATTGCCAATGGTGATTGGCTGGTCGATTGGCTCGTGGCGGAAGCCCCCTTGGATCTGTTCCACGGAGTTGCCGCATGAGCTGGAAGATGTCCAAGACGGGTGACGCCGGGCTGGGGGATCAAGCGGAGTCGCTGCGGAGAATTGCACCGGCGATCCCCTGGTACCGACGCTTGCGGCGTTGGTGGCTGCAATGCTGGTCACGAAACTAGTTCACGGACCGCGCAGGTTCACCAGATTGAATAACCGGAACCCATTCAAGTTTCAGCATGAGGAGTGCCGATACGTTACGAGAAGCCGAGAGTGCCCTCAGGCGGAGACGTTTGCGGGCAAACGGGTCCTCGTCGAGACCATCTCCGATCCCATGGTACAACGCTACGCCGCATGGCTGTCGTCCTGGACGATGGCAGTTATCTGCGTGGCGGGATTGTGCCGAGGCGACGGTGCGTCAGAGACATTGGGCTTCGGACTCAAGGCAATGGGGATGATGGCTGTCCTGGGAGCTTTCATCGGCTGGATTGGTGAGCAACTGGTCCAGCAATCCATCGAGTTGAAATTTCGTCGAAGTGTGGACCGGTTCCGCACGGAACTGGCCCGGAGTTCGGCGCAATCCGTCCGCGCGACAGGGGCTGCGGGCGAATCCCGTTCCGGTACAGCTGGGTTGGATGGATCACGAGGATCCATCGCCCGTCGAATTGCCGGACCACCCTGGAATCGCGCACTGCCAGGCGCACCTAGCGACTGACGCTTCACGGAGGATCGGATGGCCGCGACGACCATTTCTGAAGAAGAGATCCAGCAACTTTGGCAAACGTACAAGGCGGATCAGTCCAACACGGAATTGCGCAATCGGCTGGTGGAGCAGTACATGCCGCTGGTCCGCTACAACGGCGAGCGGATCTGGCAACGATTGCCCGATGGCGTTGAGCTGGATGATTTGATCAGCGCCGGAATGTTCGGGCTGATGGACGCGATCGATGCGTTCGACATGAGCCGCGGCGTCAAATTTGAGACTTATTGTGTACCGCGAATCCGCGGCGCCATGCTCGATGAGCTGCGGACGATGGACTGGGTTCCGCGTCTGGTCCGCAGCAAAGCCAGCAAGCTCAATGAAGCCACCAAACAACTGGAAGCAAAACTGGGACGTCATCCCAGCGACCAGGAATTAGCTAACCACATGGGGATCAGCCTCCCCGAGTTAGAAAAGAGCCTCCTGGAGGCCAGCGCGGTCAACCTCGTCAGCCTGAACAAGAAGTGGTACGAGACGGACAGTTACAAGGACGTTCGCGAAATCGATGTTCTTGAAGACAAGAAGGGCGAGGATCCCACACGGCGGATTCAGAAGAATGATCTGATGCGTCTGGTCACCAAGGGACTGAACCGCAACGAACGGCTGATCATTATCCTCTACTACTATGAAGAGCTGACGATGAAGGAGATCGGCGCGACGCTCGATCTGAGCGAAAGTCGCGTCAGCCAAATGCACAGCTCCATCGTGCAGCGGCTGCAGTCGCAGTTAGGGCGGCGGCGAGTAGAGTTTGGTACATAGCAAGCCGTATTCAAGTGGGCATTCAAGACCGGGCAATCCGAACCCTCGGGTTCGGATTGCTGGGATTGGTGATTTCTGAACCAAGCCCGAGCTTCAGGCTCTTCGCGCTCGTTGGTCGGGTCGGCCTGAGCCAGATCGCCGTTACGACCACTACATTCGATCCGATTGGCAGCTCCGCCGATCCAGCAGCCCTCAAGATTTGACACGGGCTCACTGCGACCTACGTTTCAGCAGTTGCTCCGTATACCGACCGCAGCCATGGGCCGGCGGTTTGTGCGGATGCTGAGGCACTCTTGGCCGCGGGATGAGTCGTGACAAATCGTCTTCTGTTGAGCGGTGCGCTGCTGTCAGTTCTGTTCGGACAATCTGCAGACGCGGGATTGGTCTCGGGGACATCATCAACATTCGGCATTCACCTGCCGGCCGATCCCCTGACTGATCCAAGTCTCAGTGGCAGGGCTTTGGCCGGGGGATCGATCAACGTCTCGACGATCTTTGCGTTCAATGAACGGCAGAGCCTGCGGTTGGCCACGAATCTCGTGTTGGACACGGGCGGGATGATCGCGGCCAACACATGGATCTCCAGCCACTATCTGCTCTTCGACCCTTCGACCAATAACCTTGAGCCGTCCGGTCGATTGGTCTTTGACTATCCGATCTTGGGAGTGATCCGCACGTCGGCCAGCCTGGCGGCAACCGACGCGCTGTTGGGAGTCGTCGGTGCCACGTATGGCACGCGAGACGGCTCAGGGCTGGAAGGCAACGACATCGTCACTTGGACTGGAAACCAGCTGACTTTCAGCTTCCGCACCAACCAGGTTGGCGATCATCTGCGGATCATCACCGCTGCACCTGCGGTCAACGTGGTGCAGGAACCGCACAGCAATGCGGTATGGGCAGGTTGCGCTGCGATCGGCATGCTGTTCTGGCGGATCGGTCGCCGCCAAATGCGGGCGTAGGCGTCTCCATGGAGGCGCGGTGCCCTGTGCGTCAGGTACAGTTGGCGGACCAGGGTTGTCGGGATTGCAACTTGCATCCTGCCGGCAGTCCCTCACAGCGGGTGATCCTTCCCGCTTGATCGATTAAGATCGCTCGTCATGGAAGACATTCGCGCGGCGGCGGCTCTGCTGCTGATCGACGGCTACAACCTGCTCCATGAAACTCCCTGGCTCGGACGCGCGCGGACCGGCGTCGCGCTAGAGCGGGCTCGTGAGCGACTAGCCGCGGAGTTGTCGGCAGCGCTTGGGGAAATCCGTCAGCGGACGATCATCGTGTACGATGCACCCCGCCAAGGAAGGGCTGGCCCGGCCAGCGCAGAACGCGGTGGGATCCAGATTCGGTTTGCCTATGGCCATGAAGATGCGGACGCGCTGCTCGCGGAGCTGATTCAGCGGTGCACGGCTCCGCGTCGCCTGACCGTGGTCTCCAGCGACCACCAGGTTGCGCGGGCGGCTCGCCGCCGCGGGGCACGGTCCATTGGCTCGCGCGAGTGGTATGCGGCGCTCCGCAGCGGCCGCATCCTGCTGGCGGTCGAAGCGAAGAGTCTGGAGGGCGAGTGTGCAGAGCAGGCTCGTGATGGCCAGTCGCCTCCGACCGATCCTGACGCGTGGCTCCGTTGGTTCAACCGGCCCGAGAACCGCCAGTCGTGAGCCGACGCGGGGGGTGCATGCAGGCAGCGGCCAGACCGATAGTCACTTTTCGTTGCGAGCCGTAGACTGTGGCCTTTCCCGAGCAAGGAGAGGATCGGCGGCCATGCCAAAGTCGATGGACAAGCTGGTGTCGCTTTGTAAGCGGCGGGGCTTTCTGTTTCAGAGCAGCGAAATCTACGGCGGCCTGAACGGCTTCTGGGACTACGGACCGCTGGGCGTGGAGTTGAAGCGGAATGTCAAGGAAGCATGGTGGCACGACATGGTCGCGGGCCACAACGAACTGGTGACACCGCGCGATGCGCCGAGTTCCTTCGAGATGGTCGGTCTGGATTGCACGATCATCATGCACCCGCAGGTATGGAAAGTGTCGGGGCACTACGACCTGTTCCACGATTACATGGTCGATTGCCGTGAATCGAAGCGGCGCTATCGGCACGATCAGGTCCGCGGTCGTTGGGTGGCCTGGCAAAACCATCGCGTCTTTGTCTGCACGATGGCTGAAGCGGCCACGGAGCAGGAGGATGTGACAAGGCGAGCGCTCAAGCTGTTCAAGCTGCGCGGCAAGGATGCCGAATCGCTGAACTGGGAAGGCGAGTTCCGACCGTTGAGTACGCTGGATGAGTTTGACAATGTGCTGGGGCCCGATGCGTCAGCGCCCGGGACATTGACCGAGCCCCGCGAATTCAACCTGATGTTCAAGACCACGATCGGTGCCCTGGGTGGCGAGGAGGATACGGCCTTCTTGCGTCCGGAAACAGCACAAGGGATCTTCGTCAATTTCAAGAATGTGCTCGACAGCACGCGAGTCAAAATTCCATTTGGCATCGCGCAGATCGGCAAGAGTTTCCGTAACGAGATCACGCCACGGAATTTCACGTTTCGATCTCGGGAATTCGAACAGATGGAAATCGAATTCTTCTGCCACCCCCAAGAATCCGCCGCATGGTATCGGTACTGGCGCGACCGGCGGATGCAATGGTATCTGAGTCTGGGGCTGGCCAGCGAGCGGTTGCAACTTCGCGAACACAGCCAGGATGAACTTTCGCATTACAGCACCGGCACAGCCGATATTGAATACGCGTTCCCCTTCCTGCCGCCCGGTGAGTTTGGTGAACTCGAGGGGATCGCTCACCGCGGTGATTTCGATCTTCGCAGTCACATGGAAGGCAAGCTCGATCCGAGCACTCGACCGCTCCAGTTGGAGACAACCGTTGACGGCAAGCCCCGGTGGAGGGGCAGCGGTAAGGATCTGAGCTACCGCGATGATCTGACAAATGAGCGGTTTGTGCCCCATGTCATCGAACCAAGCGCTGGTGCTGATCGCGGAGTCTTGGCGTTCCTCTGTGAAGCGTATGACGAAGATGAAGCGCCGGACGAAGACGGTAATCTCAAATCACGCGAAGTGATGCGGTTTCATCCGCGGTTGGCGCCGATCAAGGTTGCGGTGCTGCCACTGGTCAAGAAGGATGGAATGCCTGAAATCGCGCGCGACCTGTATGGCCGGCTGAAATCGCGGATGACCGCGTTTTATGACGAGAAGGGCGCGATTGGCCGTCGCTACCGTCGGCAAGATGAGGCGGGGACGCCGTTCTGCGTCACGATCGACGGACAAAGCGTCCAAGACCAGACCGTCACACTTAGAGACCGCGATACGCTCGAGCAAATCCGGCTTCCCATTCCCGGACTGCTGAATGTACTTGAGGAACGGATCGGGGGACAATGACACTCCCCATCCCGGCCCGGTCCGCGGTCCGGCTGCGGCCGGTCCGCGGTTTGGCTGTATTCCCCGAGGCGAGGCGCTGGGATGGAATGCAGCAACCAAGTCCGTCCAAGGGCAGACGAATCTCTCAAGCGGCGGCGAAACGCCGTCGCGGGCCGCCCGGCGGAAGGTCGGCGCCCAAGCTCTTTGAACTACACTGGAATGGATGCTTTCTGAGGGAGCGGGTGGGTGTTGGAAACGCCGTCGGCGAAATGCTTGCTGCGGCGCCTTCCTGGGAGACTCGCCTGTCTGTAAAGGAACGACTATGAATCTACGCCGCGACCTGATCTGCCGCGTGAGCGCTTGGTTATTGGCTTGCCTGCCATGCCTGTCCATGCACCAAAGCTGGGCGCAGGACGCGGCACGGGCTCCGTCGGAAACCGGACCCGCGCTGATCGATTTCCAGCGCGACGTGGCACCGATTCTCGCTCGCCGGTGCCTGGAGTGTCATGGACCGAAGGACGCCAAGGAAGACGTGCGCGTCGACGAGCGTGACAGCCTGATGAGTTATGTGGAGCCGGGAGCACTGGATGCCAGCCCGCTGTGGACGGATTTTCTGCGAGCCACGGATCCCGAGATGCTGATGCCGCCAGCTCAAAAAGGCGGTCCCCTGTCGGCGGCTGAATTGCTGGTGATCAAGGCGTGGATTGAAGAAGGCGCTGTCTGGCCGGATGGCGTTGCTGTCGTCGCGCCCGCGGCGGGCGCTCCGGAGTCGCCGGTCACGCCTGCGGATGCCATGCCGGAAACACAATCGGGTCGCCTATGGGCCGCGGCAGGCTATTTCCATCCGGCGGTCATTCACTTTCCCATCGGGCTCCTGCTCACAAGCGCACTGTTCGTGGTGATCGGCGTCGTCTGGCCGGCGATGGGTCAGTTGCCTGCCAAGGCCTGTTTGTTCGTCGGCGCGCTGACCAGCGTCGTCGCCTGTTTGATGGGATTCGCGCTGGCGGAACAACAGGGTTACGGTGGATGGCAACGCGGCATGGATGCACCGATCTTTTGGCACCGCTGGGGTGGTGTGCTCGTCGCAGTGCTCTCGACGATGGTTGCGATGCTGGCTGCGGTATCCAGCGAACGGGGTGCCAACTCGCTCTGGAAACTCTCTGTTTTGGTTATTGCACTGCTCGTCGGCTGGGTCGGGCACGAGGGCGGCGAACTGACGTACGGAAGCGATTTCTATTCGCGAGCTTTCCAGTTGTTGGGTTTCCAGTCGCCCGACTCGATGCCCGCTCAATCGATCGAGTCCGGGCCGCAATCCGCTGGTGAAAGAACCGAGCAGGCAACGGAAACCGCCAAGCCACCGTCAGCCGACCCAACACCGGCCCCCACAGCGAGGGAACAAACGCCATCCCCCAAAGCGGCCGACGAACCGCTCGATGCATGACGCGTGACGGAGTGGCTGTCCGCGAACCCCGTGGGCTGGCCGAGTTGCTCGCCGCGGGGCAGGATTCCTCCTGAAGGGAACATCCGGCCGGGGCGGATTCCTGATCGTGTCATGTAGGGGACTTGCTTGCCCAAGGCATGTCGCAGGCGGATACTTCGTGGAGTGAAGTACTGAGTCGTGCGGCGTTCGAACCGCGTTCATCAAGAGACGTGGGGAGAGCAGGATGAAGCCCAAGACAATGCGGGTCGTGGTATTGGTTCTTTGGGGCGCGTCGGTCGGCGCGCTTGCATCGTCGAGCCTGGGTCAGCAGCCTGGATGGCGGGATCCGACGCAGTCGATCAACGGCTGGTCGGGCTATTCTCTCTGGCAGCTGGGGCAGGGGACTCCTTCCCAGCCATCTTCCGGGCCGAGCGATGGCCGAACGACCTATTGGCTTCGCGGCGCCGGAGTGGACTGGTGTCCGCCCTGGTGGTGGGGCGGCAGTTGGTATCCACCTGGGTATGGCTGGGGCTACTCCTATTGGCCGCCCGTTCAAGCGAATCCCAACCAGTTTGGTTTTCCTGTCCCGGCGGTGCCGCTTTGGCCCGGGGTGCCGGTGGTGGATCTTTCGGCCCCCGCGCATGTGGCGGCGGGCACCCTGCAGCAGCAGCTCGCGGTCCAGCAAGCGCAGGCGGATGCGTTCGCCGCGGCCGAGCGAGCCGCGAATCAAGACCGGACGGCGCAGTATGTGTCTAAGCTTCGCAGCAGCAGCGCGGCCAACCGGCAACGGGCCGAGCGTCTGATTCGTGAAGGCGATGATTCGCTCCGCGACGCGGCCGATCGTCGCGCCATGACTCGATATCGCCAGGCTGCGACCGCTGCTCCGGACCTGGCCTTGCCGCGATGGCGCGTGGCGCTGGCGGAGTGGCTTACCGGGAGCGATGTGGCGGGAATTGACGATGCGTATGTGGCGTTGGATCTAGGGGGAATTCCCCAGCCCGAAGATTTGCCAGTGGGCGAGTTGTTTGCCGACCGTCGCGGTGAACTGACGGCTTTGATGGATCGGCTTTCGCAGCGGGCACTGCAGGATCCCAAGCCGGGGCGGTGGCTGTTGTGCATCGGCCTGTTGTTGTGGGCCGATGGACAAGCTGAGCGAGCCGAGACATTCTTTCAGGCGAGCGCCGCCGAAGCGGGCGAGCATCAGCGGTTTGCCGAGTTGTTGCGTTAGCGGATGGGCTGTTCCACTGGGGGCGGATGCTCCGCCGTTGGGGTGTCCGATGAGCATGAGTGGTGGAACTGCTGCGTCTGAGCTAGCCGATCGCCTCAGCCCCTTGGCGTCCTTGCGACGCTATGGCTCGGTGTTGGCTGCATTCGCGAGGAATTCGCTGGTGCGCGACATGACGTTTCGCGCCAACTTCTTCTTCGAGTGCATTTCCAGTGTCTCTTGGACACTGATGAATCTCGGCCTGTACGTGATCGTTTACCGATTTACGCCATCGATCGGCCCGGACTCGGGCTGGGGCCAGTGGCAGTTCTTTGCGTTCCTCGCCACGACTTGGATTGTGCACAGCGTGGTGGAGACGCTGTTCATGAGCAACGCGGAGCAGTTCAGCGAGCACATTCGCACGGGCAGTTTGGATTTTGTGCTGCTCAAGCCGATCGATCCGCAGTTCCTGGTTTCGTTTCAGCGAATTGATTGGTCGGGCCTGGCCAACCTCGTCACAGGAGTGGCGCTGTTGTTATTCAGCCTGAACAAACTAGGGCTAGCAGATCACCTGCAGGCGGGAACTGTTCTGCTGTATGGGTTGTATGTGGCATGCGGCGTGGCGATTCTTTACAGCGTGATGATCGCCTTGGCCGCCAGCAGTGTCTGGCTCGGACGTAACCAAACGCTCTATGATTTCTGGTTCTACATTACGAACTTCAGTCGCTACCCGATGGAGATCTATCAACGGGGCTGGGGCTGGTCGCTGTGGGGGATATTTACCTTTATTTTCCCCGTCTTGCTTGTGATCAATGTGCCTGCACGGATCATCGCGCGACCGCTCGATCCACGTGCTTGGTGGGAATGGCCGTTGGCGGGATTTGCATTGATCGCCGCCGTGGCGGCCCTCTGCGCCAGTCGGTGGTTGTTTCTGCGGGCATTGAACGCGTATCGCAGCGCGAGCAGTTGAGTTTGCCGGCATTTGAGCGACTGAATGCCGTGATTTTCGCCGCGTCTGCTTGCTGGGGCGGTAAAATCTAGGCATGTCGAACCAGAGCAGTCGGGAACGGTTTGCTGCCTACAGGCGGGAAGTTGCGGATCGGGCCAAGACGCCCACCGCGGAGGGCAAGGGTGCCGCAGACGGCGGCCGTGGAACGCGCCGGCAGCGATCGTCGGGCGTACTGCTCCGCGCTTTTTGGGGGCTGGTCCGTGGGCATCGCTGGGCGATCGCCCTGGCGCTGGCCACGTTGACTGTCAGCACGCTGCTGTCACTGTTGCCGCCTGCGGCGACCAAGCTGGCGATCGACCACGTTTTGACTCAGCCTCCATTGCCGTTGCCGGCATGGCTCGCAACGCTTCCCATCCCAGCCACGGCGGAAGGCCGATTGGCGGCCCTCGCCGTGGCGGTCGTGACGATCACGCTGCTGCAGATGGTGATCCACTTGAGCGGCCGTTGGTTGGCGACCAAAGCGGTCAACCGAGCCCAGGTTGCCATCCGTCGGCGTGTCTTCAGTCACGCGCTGCATCTGCGGCTGCATGAGATTTACCGGATGAAATCGGGCGGCGTAGCCAGCTTGCTTCGCGACGACGCAGGAGGGGTAGCCGAGCTGATCTTCAGCCTGCTGTACAACCCGTGGCGAGCCGTGATCCAGTTCATCGGTTCGTTGTTGATCCTGATGGTGGTGGATTGGCGTCTGATGGTTGGCGGCCTGCTGCTGGCGCCGGCGGTATGGCTGACGCATCGCACATGGATCAATCGCATTCGGCCCTTGTATCGGGATGTCCGGCAGCAGCGGCAGCACATCGACAGCGGTGCAACCGAAACGTTTGGCGGGATTCGAGTCGTTCGCACGTTTGCCCGCGATCGCACGGAAGCGGCGCGGTTTACGCGAGAAGGCAATCTGATGGTCCGCCAGCAACTGATGGTCTGGTGGTGGACCCGCAGTATTGAAGTGGTCTGGGAGGTGCTGATCCCGCTGGCATCCACCGCCTTGCTGTACTACGGCGGCCTGCAGATTCTCAAGGGGACGATGACCCTCGGTGAGTTGATGATGTTCCTCGTCTATCTGGCGATGCTGCTCGGTCCGCTTGCGACGCTGGCCGCGAGCGCCGCACAGTTTCAGAGTAATCTGGCCGGCCTGGATCGAGTGCTTGATCTTTTGGAACAGCCCAATGAATTGGCGATCCGCCCCGACGCGGTGTGCTTGAAGCGCGAAGTGGTACAAGGGCGGATTGAACTGGTTGGAGTGAGTTTCCGTTATCCCGAAACGGAACGGCTCGTGTTGCAAGACATCACGCTGACCGTTCAACCAGGCCAGATGGTCGCGCTCGTGGGGCGCAGTGGAGCCGGCAAAACGACATTGAGCAATCTCGTTGCACGGTTCTATGATCCGACCGAAGGCAGCGTGCGGCTCGATGGTCGAGATCTCCGAGACATTGATGTCGCCAGCTATCGCAGTTTGCTGGGGGTGGTTGAACAGGACGTGTTCTTGTTCGACGGTTCCATCGCCGACAATATCGGCTACGGCCGCCGCGGGGCGACCCGGCAGGACATCCTTGCCGCAGCGCGAGCCGCTGCGGCCGATGAGTTCATCACAGCGCTTCCGCAAGGCTACGACACGTTGATCGGCGAACGGGGAGTCAAGCTCTCCGGCGGCCAACGCCAGCGATTGGCCATTGCCCGCGCCCTGCTGGCCGATCCCAAGATCCTGATTCTGGATGAGGCCACGAGCAATCTGGACACGCACAGCGAACGCTTGATTCAAGCCAGCTTGACTCGGTTGCTCGCGGGCCGCACCAGCTTTGTCATCGCGCATCGACTGAGCACCATCTCTCATGCCGATCAAATCGTCGTTCTGGAACAGGGGCGGGTGGTACAGATCGGGACGCACGAATCGTTGCTGGCCAGCGATGGCCCCTACCGAGAACTGGTCCGACTGCAGATGACTCCGCCCAACGCCGACGGACACGTGGACTGGGACACGGCGGCGTGGCCCGACGCAACGGCCGCGGCGGCAGTTGTCGACGCAGGATCATGATCGGGTGTCCATCGATCGCGGCCGGTCACGTGTCTCAAACAGGCCCGGCCAGGGTATGCTGTCGGGCAGCTTCGATGGGTCGGTTTGGTTTCCCTAAGCAATGGCTTGAGTCTATGGCGATGCGTGTTTGGCTGGTTCGTTCCGCAGCGATTCTTCTGTTGTCGGTCAGCGGCGGGGGGGCAAATGCCCAGGATTGGCCGCAGTGGCGGGGGATTTATCGAGATGGCCATGCCGGGCAGAACGCGCTGCTTGATGATTGGGAGCAACGCGGGCCGCTGCCGCTCTGGATCTACCGCGGGGCCGGACCCGGCTATTCGAGCCTGAGCATCGTCGGCAATCGGCTCTTTTCCCAAGGGAACGAAGGGGATCGCTCCATCGTGTTCTGCATTGACACGAGCACGGGGAAAGAACTCTGGAAGTCGGAACTGGGAACTGCCGGCAAGGATGGAGATTACCTGGGCGGATGGGGCGTTGGGCCGCGCGGAACGCCCACGATCACCCTGGGCCGCGTCTTTGCGCTCAGTGATCTCGGAGAACTGGCTTGCTTCGATGCCAACACGGGCGAACAGCTGTGGAAGAAGAACCTGATCAGCGAGTTCGCCGGAACATTGCCGAAGTGGGGATACAGCGAATCGCCGCTCGTTGATGGACGGCGGGTCTATGTAACACCCGGCGGAGAAAACTTCATCGTCGGTCTCAACGTGGATACCGGAGAGACCGAATGGAAGAGTCAGGGGATCGATGACGAAGCCCACTACTCATCGATCATCAAGCACACATACGGCGGCGTGCCGATGCTGATCACCGCCAGCAAGCGTGGCTTGGTCGGATTGCATGGCGAAACCGGCGCGGTTCTCTTCCGCGGCGAACACACCGCCAACGATATTGCGGTGATTCCGACACCGATTGCATGGGACGAGTACGTTTATCACAGCAGCAACTACGGAGCCGGCAACACGCTGCTGAAACTTTCCGTCGACGGCGGTGAACTGACCGCGACCGAAGTCTATGCGCTGAAAGCCAAGTCGATGCAGAATCACCACGGCGGCGTCGTGCTGGTCGACGGCGTGATTTACGGTTTCAGCAAGGGCACCGGCGGTTGGATGGCTCAGGACGCGATCACCGGCGAAACGCTCTGGACGGAGCGGGCCGAGGGAGCATCCAGCGGCTCGATCTGCTATGCCGACGGTCGTCTGTACTGCTTCAGTGACGGCGACGGGACCTGCTATCTGGTCGAACCGAGTCGCGAAGCCTGGACCGTCCGCGGCAAGTTGGCGCTGCCCGAACAGTCAATGCTCGATCGAGGCCAAGGCAAGATCTGGGCACATCCGGTGGTCGCCGGCGGCATGCTGTTTCTTCGCGACCTGGACTTGGTCTTCGCTTTCGACATTCGGAAATAGCGAATCCGGTGAACCGGCTGTCACGCTACTGCGTAATGCGTGGTACCTGTTTCCATGCGAGGAGGCGAGCGGCTGCGGTGATGGATACACGACGGGAGTTTCTCCGTGCGGGTTTGGCGTGGGCCGGTGGGGGCCTGGGCTTGGCTGCTGCCGGTCCCTGGTCGGCTCGACCGGCCCTTGCGGGCAAGGTCGAGCCGCGTTGGGAGGAAGCGACGCGGCGGGGCCTGGAGTGGTTGGCACGGCAGCAGTCGTCACGCGGTTTGTGGACGGCCGACGTCTATCCCACGGCGCTGGCCGCTTTGGCTGGAACCGCCTTAGCCGCAAGCGGGTCGACCTCGACGGAAGGTCCCTACGCGCGGCAGGTGGCGCGGGCCTGCGACTATCTGCTGACCATGAGTCGCGACAATGGCTTGATCGGCGATCCGCTGCGGGACGCGCGGTACACGTACGGCCATGGATTCTCGATGCTGTTTCTCAGCCAGATGCTGGGCGAGGAAGGCGTCAGTGATCGGCGGACCGAACTGGTCGATGCGTTGACGCGGGCGGTGGAGTTCAGCGGCAATGCACAGACTCCTGCCGGTGGTTGGGGTTACGTGTCAGCCAAGGACGGCAGCAATTTCGATGAGGGATCCACCACGATCACGCAAGTTCAGGGGCTTCGTGGTTGCCGCAATGCGGCGATTCCGGTGCCCCCGGAAATCATCGAGCGCGCCAAGAACTACATCTATCGTTGCCAGAACAGCGACGGCGGCATCAGCTACTCGAGCAAGAACATGGGGACCAGCCGTCCGGCGATCACGGCCGCGGCGCTTGCCGCGCTCTACAACGCGGGTGCCTACGACGATCCTCACATTCCGTCGATGTGGGACTACAGCCGCAAGAGTCTGCACGAGATTACCGATCAAGCGCGGGCTTTCGGTCATTGGCACTACACGTACCTCTACTACAGCCAGGTCGTCTATCGCCAAGGCGAAGCCGAGTGGGGGCCGTTCCGTGATCGGCTCTATGACCGAATTGTCAATGAGCAATCATCCGACGGGTATTGGACGGGCAATATCCATCCGGTCTACATCACGGCCTGCAATCTGATCATGCTGCAGCTTGATCGGGGTTACTTGCCGATCTATCAGCGCTGACCGAGCCAGTGGAAGCCTTCGATGGTCGGGCGATCAGAGACTTCGTCGCCTTGCGGGGCGGGTTGGTGCTGCTTGTGCCCGGTCGACCGCTTCGCTCGACGGCCTTGGCAGTACGGGCAATAGAACGTGCTTCGCTGGGCTTGCACGATCCGCTGAATCATCGATTGGCCACAGCTGCGGCAGGTTTCGCCCGCGCGGTCGTACACGCGGTGATGATTCTGGTAGTTGCCTGATTGATTGAGGGCATTTCGGTACGTGCCATCCGACAGCGTGGATCCTTCGTGGGCGAGGGCTGCGCGAAGGACGCTTTGTGTCGCGGCGGCAATCCTTTCCCATTGCGCCCGTGTCACGCGTGAACATCGAGTCCGCGGATCGATTCCGGCCAGATGCAGGATCTCGGATGCATAGAGATTTCCGATTCCGGCGACCGCGTGTTGATCGAGCAAACCCACCTTGATCGGTATTTGCCGATGCGCGAGCCGCTGTTGGAGCAACGGGCCATCGATCGACAGCGCGTCGGGACCGAGTCTTTCCCGTGCCAGCCGCTGCCGGACATCTTCGTCGGCGAGCAGACGCACGGTTCCCAGTCCGCGCTGATCCCAGAACAGCAGGTGGCGACTGGTGGTTCCCGCTTGGAAGTTGGCGACCAGGCGAAGATGGGACTGGTTGGGCGGGTCGGTCAAAGACAGCAGGCCGGTCATTCGGGGTTCGAACACGAGCCAGTGGCTGCTTTCGAACTGCAGCGCGACACGTTTCCCGAACCGTTCGATGGCCGTTACCCGTTGTCCGAGCAGTCGCCGTCGCAAGATCGCCGGTGTCGGTTGAATCGTGATCGGTCGGAGCCGGCAGCGGGGCTTGGCCAGGTCGGTCAGGCGGGCTCCGAGCAGCGGCAGCAGGCCGCGGCGCATCGTTTCGACTTCAGGCAGTTCGGGCATTGGGATGACGTGGCGAGGCAGGCCGGGAAAATCGGGACGGACGATGCACTTGGAGCGGATCGCTTTTCGGGGGATCCTGCAGTGATCCGGCGGCGTGCGGTAGCGGTTGCTTGATCGTCGCCCGGCATCGACAATACAGGATTCCCACCCGCCGATGGCAGGCAAGGGAAGCCGACCACTACGGAAATTCGCATGAGTTCGCTCACCAGTGCCCCTCGCGCCAGCAGCACCGTCCCGGACGCCCAAGGCCGGTTTGGTCCGTTTGGTGGACGCTATGTTCCTGAGACCCTGATGCGGGCCCTCGTCGAGTTGGAAGCGGCCTACGAGGAGGCGCGTCAGGATGCGAAGTTCCAGGAGGAGCTGGGGGAATTGCTCCGCAATTTTGTCGGTCGGCCAAGCCCGCTGTTCCATGCGCGGCGGCTGACGGCGCACGCGGGCGGGGCGCAGATCTGGTTGAAGCGCGAGGATCTGAACCACACTGGCGCGCACAAGATCAACAACACACTGGGCCAGGCCCTGCTCACGCGGCGGATGGGTAAGACGCGCGTGATCGCTGAAACCGGAGCCGGCCAGCATGGGGTGGCGACGGCGACTGCCTGCGCCCACTTTGGCCTGCCCTGCGTCGTGTACATGGGCGCCGAAGACGTGAGGCGGCAGAAGCCCAACGTCTTCAGCATGCGGTTGATGGGCGCTGAGGTTCGACCTGTCGAAAGTGGCTCACGGACGCTTCGCGACGCCGTCAACGAAGCGATGCGAGACTGGATGTCATCCGTCGAACAAACCCATTACATCATCGGCTCGGTGATCGGTCCGCACCCGTTTCCAAAGATGGTCAGGGACTTTCAATCCGTGATCGGCAGAGAGACGCGCGAACAGTCGTTTTCGGCGATCGGTCGCTTGCCGGATTGTGTGGTCGCCTGCGTGGGTGGAGGTTCCAACGCTGCCGGCATGTTCTTCCCGTTTGTCGATGATGCCGATGTCCGACTGGTCGGTGTCGAAGCAGGGGGCCGCGGCGCGCAGCCGGGCGAGCACGCCAGTCCGCTCAGTTACGGACAACCTGGCGTGCTGCACGGCAGCTACAGCTATGTGATGCAAGACGAGGATGGTCAGACCAGCGATGTCCACTCGATTTCGGCCGGCCTGGACTATCCTGGCGTCGGTCCGGAACACAGCTACTGGCATGACGCGCGTCGCGTGGAGTATCTCAGTTGTCGCGATGATGAAGCGTTGCGGGCGTTTGATTTGGTGGCACGCACGGAAGGGATTCTGCCCGCGCTGGAGACCAGCCACGCGATTGCTCGGGCACTGGAAATTGCCGGGCAGATGCCGGCTGACCAGCATCTGGTGATCTGTTTGTCGGGACGCGGCGACAAGGACGCGATGGAGTTGGCCCGCTTGCGCGGCGAGGCCTGGGCCTAGACCGGCACGTGATTCCTTGGCACAACAGGCTGCCTGCACACACGATTCGCCGCGCCCGCTGCCTGTTGTCGGCTGGCAAATCTAGCTTTCCAAAAGCCCTCTCATGTCGGCTATCGATCAACTGTTTGCTGAGCTGCGCCGCGAGCACCAAAAGGCGCTGATCCCGTTCATCACGGCGGGGGACCCGGATCTGGCAACGACCGCTGAACTGCTGCCGGCGTTGGCGTCCGCCGGCGCTAGCCTGATCGAATTGGGCATTCCCTACAGTGATCCGATTGCCGACGGACCCGTGATTCAGGCCAGTTACCAGCGAGCCCTGAACCAAGGGTTGAAACTGCCGCAGATTCTGGAAACCGTCACGCGCGTCCGGCCTCACGTTCCGGTACCGCTGGTCACGATGATCAGTTACGCGATCATCCATCGACGGGGCATCGATGCGTATCTCGATGCCGCCGTGGCAGCCGGAATCAACGGGTTGATTGTCCCGGATCTCTTGGTCGAGGAAGCTCAGGCTTTGGCAAAGGCCTGCCGATCGCGTGACGTCAGTCTGATTCAGCTGGTCACTCCCACCACGCCGCGTGAGCGGCAACTGAAGATCGCCGCGACAACGACGGGCTTCCTGTACTACGTGAGCGTCACGGGAATCACGGGCGAACGGCGCGCTCTGCCAGCCGAGTTGACCACGAATGTCGGCTGGTTGCGTGAACAGACGGAGCTGCCAATCTGTATCGGTTTTGGAATCAGCCAGCCCGAACATGTGGCTCAACTTGCTCCGGTCGCCGATGGCGTGATCGTCGGCAGCGCACTGGTTCGTCGGATTGCCGAGTTACCACCGGCTGGTACGCCGGACCGACTGCGAAGCATTGTCGACTACTTGGCGACCTTGCAGACGGCGTTGGCCAGCCCCTGATTTTTCTGTGGGCCACTTCCACGAATCATCGGCCGCCGAAGATCAGTGGAATTCGGCCGCGCTGGCCGTGCGACAAGGGACGTGCCGTAACGCGTCGATCCGCGCCACGGCGGCCAGATCATCGCGGTATCCGGCTTGCAGCAGGTTATGGCCGCCTCGCGTCGTGGCAAACATTTCAGCCAAGCCTTGTGGATCCTTGACGCGATCGGCGATCCTCTGCCAACTGGCTGCGACCAACAGGGCGGCGTCGTTGGCTGGCCAGTGGGATCGGGACAGCCGATCCACCAGACAACCGGCGAGCCAAGCGTCTTCGGCCGCCACATGCCCTTCCGTACCAGAGCATACGACGACGATATTCGCTTCGCTTTGAAGTCGTTCCGTGACGGCAGAGACATTCAGAAACGACGCAGCGAGAGTCGTTCGCGCAAAACGCGTCGCCGAAGCGGCACGCGTTCCGTTGGTGGTCGACAGCACGATCATCGCTCCGGCGATCCGCGGCCCGACGTACTCCGACGGCGAGTTGCCCAAATCGAATCCTGGCACGGGATGACATTGCCGCTCGCCGGCCAGCAGTACCTTGCGGCGACCGGCTGCCGTCGCTGACGGGTCCGTTGCGGCCGACAGGGCGCGGGCGGCCGCGCGGGCCGCTTCAACATCCTGCACCGGCAAAATACTGAACGCTCCCGCAGCCAATGCCGTGGTCATTACGGAGGTCGCTCTGAGCACGTCCACCACCACTGCGGTGGTCCGCTGCCAGTCGATCTCCTCGCCCAGCAGATCGGGCAGAAGGGCCACACGAATGGAACTAGCGGCATCGAGATTCAAGGGTCTTGCCTGAGACAGACGTGGAGCATCGCGGATGAGCGTCCCGCACGGCACGCCGATCGGGCCGTCCTTCGTCGCAGCGATAGTCAAGCGGCGACCGGTCCGTTAGTGTGAGTGGTTCGTGATAATCCGTCCAGCCGCAGTCGCTGCGAGGTCTTCCATGGTGTGCCATCCTCCGATCCGTCCGACACTCCTCGCCGGTTCGCTCAAGCGCCGACTTGCCGTGTTACAGATTCCCACCGTGGTCTGTGGGATGATCTTGGGATTCGTTGCAGGATGTGACCGCAGTCCGCCCAGTGCTCCGGCGATGCGTCCGCCGGCCGGTTCTCCTGAACGCTCTGCAGCGACTCAGGAATCGAGCAATCTCGCTTCGACGGATGATCCCAAAGTGGTGGCCGAGATCGAAGCCATCCCCGAAGCAAAGGTCGAACGGGCGAACGGTCAAATCATCAAGCTCGATCTGACTGAAGTACTGGATGCTGCCACGAACTCCCGAGGCGGGACAACTCGCGAGTTCACCTGGTGCGCAGGTCTCCCGAAACTCAAGACGCTCGTTGCAACCGGGCCCGGCGTGACCGACGAAGCGGTTGGCAAGTTAGCCAAGCATCCGTCACTGGCGGTGTTGAACTTTTCCAAGCGGAGTATGGTCGGCGATGAGGGGATTGCCGTGATCAAGGACCTTCCCCAGTTGACCGATGTAAGTTTGGAACGAGCTGCGATCACCGACAACGCCCTGAAGCTGCTCGCCGAGAATCCTAAACTCAAGTACGTCCGTGTCCCGCGAACTTCCGTCAGTGACGCCGGAGTCGCGCATCTGGCCGCCGCGCCTCAAGTGGTGTTGCTGGATCTGCTGGAATGTCCGGGAGTTACCGGCAAGAGCCTGACGGTCATCGGACAGTTGAAGAATCTGCGGAACTTGCGACTGTTCGGTGCCGAGATTCGCGACGAACATATGCCGCAGCTCGCAGGCTTGACTCAGCTGGAAGCTCTTGGCCTGCAATACTGCCGCGTTGGCGATGAAGGCTTGGATGCCATCTCGGGTCTGAGCAAGCTCAAAGAATTGAACCTCTACGGAACAAAGGTCACCGATGGAGGCTTCCCTGCACTCGGTCGATTGACCGGCCTGCAAAAGCTGCGACTGCGCGAAACCGGTGTGCGGGGTGAGAAGAACCTGCCCGAGCTTGCCAAGCTGACAAGCCTTCGTGAATTGGATCTGAGCGAGAGTCCCGTGCAGGATTCAATCGTCGAGGCGCTGGTGCAACTGCCACAGCTCGAATCACTGAATCTTTGGAACACGCAATTCACCGATGCGGGGGCAGAAAAACTGAGCGGGATCAAATCGCTCCGCGAACTGAACCTCGACAATCTCTGGAACATCTCCGACGTCGCTTTGAAGGCAGCCGGACAACTGCCCGAACTGCGGTTTCTGCATGTCGGCGGCACAAGTGTCACCGACGAGGGTCTGGTGCATTTGGAAGGCTTGAAGCATCTCGAGACGATTCACCTGACGCGAACGGTGGTCTCGCCGGAGGCTGTCGACCGGCTGAAGGCGGCTTTGCCCGGGCTGAAACGGGTGGAGTATTGAGCCGGCGGTCCGGGGAAACGATTCGAGTGGGAGCGCGCGGTCAGGCGGCCGGACATGCCGCAGGCTGGTGGGGTGCGGAGGCAGACGGGGGGTAGATGTGCGGTGTACTTTTGCACATTAGAATGGTCCGGTTCGGTGCAGACTGTCGCATGGCGAGGGAGGGAAGATGGAGCCGCCCGTGGATGCCCGCCTTGGCACCTTGCTGCAGCGGTTTGGGCTGGAGGCTTTCCGGCCTGGTCAGGAGGAGGTCATTCGCGCTGTCTTGGCGGGCAGCGATGTGCTGGCAGTCATGCCGACCGGCGGCGGTAAAAGTCTTTGTTACCAGTTACCGAGCCTGGCCCGGGCGGGAATGACGCTGGTTGTTTCGCCGTTGATCGCGCTGATGCAGGATCAGACCGAGGCGTTGCGGCAACGGGGAATCCGGGCCACCCAGATCAACAGCAGTCTGACCAGCCAGGAACAGCAGCATCGGCTGGAACAGATGGCCTCGGGCAGCTACGACCTGGTCTACGTTGCGCCCGAACGGATGCGGCATTCGGCATTTCTTCGCGCCCTGCAGGCCGTCAAGGTCGACTTGTTGGCCGTCGATGAAGCGCACTGTGTCAGCGAGTGGGGACATGACTTCCGACCCGACTATTCGCGGATCGGAATTCTCCGTGAACAGGTGCTGGGCGGCGTGCAGACGATCGCATTGACCGCGACCGCGACGCCGCTTGTCCGCGAAGACATCTGCCGCTTGCTGGGGCTGCGTGAGCCACAGCAGTTCATCACGGGATTTGCGCGTCCCAATCTGCAGCTCCGCGTCTCGCCGTGTAGCGATCAGAAAGACAAGGACGAGCAGTTGCTGGCGTTCCTCCGCGCACGGACCGGCAGTGGAATCATCTACGCGGCGACCAGAAAGCGATGTGACGAGCTGGTCGAGTGGCTGCCCCAACAGTTACGTCGTGCGGTGGGCGTCTATCACGCGGGCCTCTCGGCCGAACAGCGACAGACGACGCAGCAGGCGTTCATGTCGGGAGAACTTTCGGCAATCGTCGCCACAAATGCCTTCGGGATGGGGGTCGACAAACGCGACCTGCGGTGGGTCGTGCACTACAACCTGCCGGGCAGCATCGAAGCCTACTATCAGGAAGCAGGACGCGCCGGGCGAGACGGCATGCCCAGCGAGTGCCTGTTGCTGTTCCAATACGCCGACCGATATATCCAGGAATTCTTTATCGAGAACCGGTACCCGACTGCGGAGGTCGTGCAGCGTGTGTACGAGTTTCTCGCGAGCCGTTCGGAAGATCCCATCGAACTGACTTTGGAGGAAGTGCGGCAGGGAACGATGCTCAGCAAAGTCTCCGCGGAAGCCGTCGGGACCGCTGAAACATTGCTGGCCAAGACCGGCGTTCTGCAGCGGCTGGAAAGTGGAGGCGGATACGCGACGCTGCGGATCGACAGCAAGCTGCCGACGCTGGTCGACATGCTTCCACGGGAAGCCCGAGTCCGTCGTAAGGTCCTTCAGCAGTGTGAACGAATCGTCGGAACGCGACGCGGCGAGGATGTGCCGTTCCGGCTGGACCGCTTGATTGAGCGGCTGGAGATGGAACGCGAGTCCGTCTTGCGTTCACTCCGTGAACTGTCGCGTCTGCAAGACTTCGACTTCGTCCCCCCGTTTCGCGGGCGAGCCGTTCATTTCCGCCGCCGTGGCGTACCGTTCCGGGAGTTGCAGATCGACTTCAGGGAGCTGGATCGGCGAAAGGCGGCTGAATACGAGAAACTGGAGAGCGTCCTCCGCCTCTGTCGGACGACTGCCTGTCGACAACGGACGATCCTCGATTACTTCGGCGATCAACGGGCCGCGAACTGTGGTGTGTGTGACAATTGTGTTCAGCATGGTTCCGTTCGCACCACGAGTAGTCCGATCGAATCGCCAGACACGGACACGAAGCGCCCGGCCGTAGTTCTGCAGACAGCCAGCCAATTCTCGCCCCACCGAGAAGATTCAGCCGCCATCCGCGCGATCGGCGTCGCGGTGCTGCAGGCCGTAGCGCGGACGCACGGCCGCATCGGCAAGCTTCTGACGGCGCAAGTCCTGGTGGGTTCGCAAAGTCAAAAGCTTCAGGGCTTGCGGCTCCATCGAACGGCCGACTTCGGTCGCTTCAAAGGATTGCGACAGTCCGAAATCACACAGGTGCTCGACCAGCTCCTGCACACCGGCTTGCTTGAACAGCGCGAGGTGAATCAGCACCGTCCCACGCTCTACATCACCGAAGCCGGGCAGGCGATTCTGAAAGAGCCCGAGCGACTGGCGGGAATGATTCGATTACCGCCGCCGCTGGTGGCCCGCGCCAGTGCGGCCTTGAATGCTGGCTCGCCAGAGAAGTCTCCGTCCGTCGGTAGCCAGCCGTCCGCTGGCGATTCGCCGAAACACGCCCCTGCAACGGAGTCGGCCGATCCATCGCCGCAGCCTGGCGCGGATCAGACTAAAAACTTTGCAGACCTCCCGACCCGCGTTGCCGCGCTCCGCCGCTGGCGACGTGAAACGGCCGACCAAGTGGGCATTCCAGCCTATCGTGTTCTGCCGTCGAATCTGGTGGAAGAACTCGCCGCACGTTCGCCGCAGTCACTTGAGGCGCTGGAGCGGATTCCGGGACTGGCACCCGAGATCATCTCCCAGTGGGGTGCGGAAATCCTCGAGGTGCTGCACGCGCCGAGCGGACTGATTTCACAGTCCGTGGCACGCACGATGGATCCTGCGGCAGTTGAGCCAGAAGCCGAGCCCGCCCACGGCAGTGCGGATTCTTCCGCGGTCGCGGCGCGATGCGACGCTCCCCAGTTGCCCCGCGTCCGCGAACCGGTCCGGGTTGGCCACGAAGTCCTCAAAGCCGAAGAATCTGCAGGATCTTGGACGGGCAAGCTTCTGGCCGACGGTTACAAATGGATGGAAATGCTCCAGGCTCGGCGGCTCACTCCCGAAGCGGCGTTGGCCGACCTGGAAACGCTCGCAGACGCTGGCCAGCCGCTGGACGTCCAGCGGTTGCCGACGGAAGCCGAACTGAGGGCCAGCCTGAATGATCAGGTTCGGTCACCGCCGGACGTGGAAAGCCTGTGCCAACGGCTGGAGCGCCTCCGGCAGGCGGGACGCACGCCCCCTGCGGACGGTCCCGAGCGGTCAGGCGGCCCGGGACGGCCGAGCATGGTTCGCCAAGTGAGTCCCTGAAGGCTACAATCCTATAGAGACCCTTTGAGTGCACGTTTGCACAGCTGCTTTAGCCGGTTGCTTGGCGCTGCCTCTTTTGGGCAACCGTAGGGTCGCCTTGCGCAGCGGAGCAGGGCAGGCAACCCTCCTGCCGGCCTGTCGCGACCGGAATAACCTGAACCGTTCGCGGCCTGCTGACGTCGGACGTGAAGTAGTTTATCGACGGGCGGCAACGTGGTTATGACGCGTGCTCAATGATCGGTTGATCGCCGCGTCGAACCGTTCCGCGGAGTGAGATGCATGGAGAATGATGGGCAGCCGTCGGGGAAGCGAGCGAAAGCGGAGCTGAAGCAAGCTCGTCGCCCGAACGGAAATGGGATTTGGCTTCTGCTGGCGGCGCTGGCCGCCGCTTCGCTGTTGTTGTTTTGGGATCGCCAGCCTCCGCATGAGCCAATCACCTACAGCTTCTTGTGGGAGCAGCTTGAGAACAACAACATCGAGAACTTTCGCTTCTCGGGCGCATCGGGCACAGGCAAGTTCAAAATCGCGCCGCAGGAACCCGCGGCTGCGTCTGCCCAGAGTTCGACTGCCAAAGGCGATCTAAGTGCCCAGCCACGGGCGATGCTGGAGCATTTCGTGGTGGATCTCCCTCCCAGTGATGCGGTGATTCAGCGGTTGGACGAGGCGCTTCGAGCCAAGAATGTCTTGACCGAAGCGGCTCCGGCCGATCAGACCGCTTCACTCATGTTCCTGCTGGCGATGCTTCTGCCGTTGGTGGTGTTAGCCGCATTGTGGTTTTCGTATCGGCGGACACGCGACCAACTGATGGGAGGGGGCTTCCTGACAGGGTTCGCCAAGAGCCCCGCAAAGCGATACGAAGCGAGCGATCAACAGGTCACCTTCAAGGATGTTGCGGGCCTGGAAGGCGTGAAGGCCGACCTGCAAGAGATCGTGGATTATTTGAAGGCGCCCGAGAAGTTTCAGAAACTCGGCGGACGCGTACCCAAAGGCGTGTTGCTCAACGGATCCCCGGGCACTGGCAAGACCCTCTTGGCGCGGGCTATTGCCGGCGAAGCGAACGTGCCGTTCTTCTCGGTGAATGGCAGCGAGTTCATCCAGATGTTTGTCGGCGTCGGCGCAAGTCGTGTTCGCGATTTGTTTCGCACCGCGAAAGAGCAGAGCCCAGCGATCATCTTCATCGACGAAATCGATGCCGTGGGTCGGCAACGGGGCGCCGGCTTGGGTGGTGGTCACGATGAGCGGGAGCAGACGCTCAACCAGATCCTCGGCGAAATGGACGGGTTCAGTCCAAATGACTCTGTGATCGTGATTGCAGCGACCAACCGGCCCGATGTGCTGGATCCCGCATTGCTTCGACCGGGACGATTCGACCGGCACATCACTGTCGGTCGGCCGACACTGAAGGGGCGTGTGGAGATCTTCAAGGTCCACGTCCGCGATGTTCCTTTGGCAGATGATGTCGACCTCGAACGGTTGGCCAAACGGACGGTTGGACTGACCGGGGCCGACATTCGCAACATCGTCAATGAAGCGGCGCTGTGGGCAGCGCGGCAAGACAAGAAGAAAGTTGAAATGGCGGACTTCGAGCACGCTCAGGATAAGATCCTGATGGGTGCCAAGCGCGAGGAAGTGCTGAAGGACGAAGAGAAGCGGAAGACCGCTTATCACGAAATCGGACATACGCTGGCGGCTTGGTACCTGCCTGGCACGGATCCGGTGCACAAGGTCACAATCATTCCGCGCGGGCGGGCGCTGGGCGTCACTCACATGGCACCGACGGAAGACCGTGTCAGCATGGCCGAGCACGAGTTGCGCGATCGATTGGTCGTGGCCATGGCCGGCCGGGCAGCCGAAAAGCTGATCTACGGTGAAACAACGATCGGCGCCGAGAACGATCTGGAACGGGCCACAGGTTTGGCTCGCCGGATGGTGACCCACTGGGGCATGAGCCCGCGGCTTGGTCCTGTCAGCTACAAGACCTCGGAAGATGACCCATTCTTGGGCCGCGAGATTCATCAACAGCGCCAGTTCAGCGAACACACGCAGGAACTGATTGATAGCGAAGTTGCCGGCACACTTCGCGAGGCGGCACTGCGTGCCGAGCAATTGTTGGTTGAAAAGCGAGTGGAGCTTGAAAAACTCACCACGGCGCTGCTCCAACAGGAGGAGTTGAGCGAAGACCAGATCAGGAGTTTGATCGGGCCAAGTGTGCACGGCGATTCACGGGAGACTGCCGTCAAGGTGGCTCCCCCGACACCGGAAACGGTGGTGGAATCGCCAGGCGCCCCGGTGTCCAGTTGAGCGCCGGGATGCAGGGATTTAGGCGCGGACTCACGGCGGAGACTTGATGCCCAGCATTCGCGACGCCATCGAGGAGGTTGAACGTGGGTGAACGACGTCAACCAAAGAAGGTCCGTGCGGAGCTGAAGAAGAAGCACCAGGGACGTGTCCGTCAGACGGATTTGACGCGACAGTTTCGCGGCGGCGAACAGGACCGGCTGGAAGATCTGGTCCAGCATGAGCGAGTCAGCGGAAAAGGCGAGCTCACCAGGCGGCGGACCGTCATCGGTGAACGGTCTCAGCCTGCCGATGCAGCGGGCTTTGAAGTCCGGCTGGCGGCTGACAAGTCCCTGCTGTCCGGCCGCGTGCTCAGCGTTCACGGTCTGCGATCGCGCGTCCGGTTAGACGAAGATGGCCGCGTCGTGTCTTGCGCCGTGCGGCGATTGCTGAAGAACCTCGCCACCGATCAGCGGCATGTGGTGATCGTTGGCGACCACGTCCGTCTTCGGATCGAAGGTCGGGATGATGGGATGATCGAACATGTCGAGCCACGTCGGCACGTGCTCAGCCGCGCCAGTCGAGGTCGACAGCACATCATTGCGGCGAACGTTGACCTGGTGATTATTGTGACCAGCGCTGCCGAGCCCGCGCTGAAGCCGAATCTGATCGATCGCATGCTGCTGTCTGCCGAGCGCTGTGGCGTCCCGGCGGCCATCGTGATCAACAAGGTGGATTTGGTCGACCCCGCAAAGCTGATCCCGCTGGTCGGAACCTATTCACAACTCGGGTACCGCGTGCTGCTCACCAGTTGCGCGACCGGGCAGGGGATTGCCGCGCTTCGCGCCTTGGTCCAAGGTCGTCAATCGGCTGTGGCCGGGCAAAGCGGAGTCGGTAAATCGAGCTTACTCAACGCGATCGAGCCCGAGCTGAGTCTGCGCGTCGCGGAAGTCAGCCGCAGTAACGAAAAGGGGCGGCACACGACCACGAATTCCCAACTCGTCCCCCTGATGGCCGGCGGCTATCTGGTCGACACGCCCGGGATCCGCCAGTTCCAGCTCTGGGACGTATCGGCAAGCGAAGTCGCGGGCTGGATGCCGGAAATGCGACCCTATGTGAGTCAATGCCGGTTCCCGGATTGCCTGCATCTCGGGGAATCCGAGTGTGCCGTTAAAAGCGCGGTCGCCGATGGTCGGATCGATCCGCGTCGCTACGACGCCTACTGCCACCTGCTGGAAGAGGATTTGCTCGAGCGACGTGGCGAGCCTGCCGCGAGCGACGAGACTTCCGCGGATGAGATGTTCGAAGAGGAAAACGACTAACAGTCGATGGGAGGAAACCCGGAAATAACCGGAGGGAATGTCCGTTCCGTGCCTCGCGAGTAGACCGTGGCGCGGCGCGACCGCACCGCGCTGAGGGTTTGTTGGCGCGGGTTTCCGCGTCGGGATTCGTCAAACCCGCTTCGATGCGGGTGGCCTGGTCGATTTGACCTGCCACGGCTCAGTCAATAGCTTGAACTGAGGGTCAGGACGTTGTCCCAGTCCCGTGCCCTCGCCAGCCTTTCAGAAGTCGTACGTGTGGAGCCGGCTGGTGAACCAGGGAAGGTCTCTTGTCACTCGGTCGAGGAATCTAGCGCATGGCCGAACCGGCCGCCAATCCACCGGGAGGGACATCCTCGAGAGAAGGTCCTGATCTGGAGCTGGAACAAGCCCAGACGGTGATCAGCAAGCAGCAGCCGTTGGCCGTGGGGGGGCCGGTTTCCGTCCCGGTGGCGCCGATCGATGCCGCTCGCGTATTGCTTGGGCATTCCCTGGGCCACTACCAGCTCAATGAGCTTGTTGGCGGTGGCGGAATGGGAGCCGTATTTCGTGCGCACGATCCACGGCTGGATCGAGTTGTCGCAGTCAAGGTTCTGCCACGGATGACGGAGGATCCGGACCTGCTACGTCGTTTCCGCAATGAGGCCCTCAATGCCGCGCGACTTGATCATCCGCACATCGCGAGAGTTTACGACGTCGGTGAAGCGGATGGTTGGTATTACATCGTCTTCGAGTTCATCGAGGGTACAAATTTGCGCGACCTCGTCAAAACCGGCGGGCCGCTCAGTATCGATGACACGGTCTACTATGTCTGGCAGGTTGCGGATGCATTGGCCCATGCTTCGGATCGCGGGGTCGTCCACCGGGACATCAAGCCCAGCAACGTTCTGATTACCGACAGCGGGCAGGTCAAACTGGTCGACATGGGCTTGGCCCGCAGCCAGCAGCTTGAAGCCCCTGAAGATGTGACAGCAAGCGGCGTGACGCTCGGTACGTTCGATTACATCAGCCCGGAGCAAGCTCGCGATCCACGCGATGCCGATACACGGAGCGATCTGTATTCGCTCGGTTGCACATGTTTCTACATGCTTACGGGCCAACCGCCGTTTGCAGGCGGAACGGCTTTGCAGAAGTTGCTCAGCCACGGGAGCATTCCACCGCCTGATGTGAGACAGTTGCGGGACGATGTCAGCCCGGAACTCGCCGCAATCTTGCGGAAGTTGATGGCCAAGCGTCCCGCCGCCCGCTATCAACGGCCCGTGGAATTGATGAGGGACTTGCAGGTGCTGGCGGCGCGCGAAGGCTTGACGCGCTCCCTCTCCGCATCGAACGTCGTACTGGCGCCGGAGCCGTGGGAACTGCATGCGTGGCACAGACTTTGGCCCTGGCTCGTCGGCCTCGCCGCGATTCTTCTGATCGCACTGAGCCTGCACTGGTCAGGCAATGGACGAGACGCCGCAAGTCTGTCTCCCGCCGCTATTGATCAGATGTATGGCACGAATCGGGGCGGGACGGGTGGAACCACCGGTCCGACGGATGCACAGAATGTTCAAGTCACTGACGGTGCACGGGGACCGTCGAGCGACCGGAATGGGGACGGCCCCCCGCGCAGCGCCGTCGCGAATCCGACCTCGGACGCCGACAGGGATTCAACGGCTGGCCCGACGGGCCCCGAGGAGGGCCGTGCGGCGGGGGCGCGCCCCAACGTGTCCGCCGAACCAACGGCTCAACCTACGCTTGGCGGAAGCTCGTCAGATGGGAAGTCGCCGTCGGGCGAGCCCGTGGAATCTACACCGCCGTCCGCTTCGCAGGTCGATGGCGGGAGGGCAGAGGAACCAGCCGGCAGGCTGGGAGACACGAGCGGGGACCGTACTGCGGCCGCGCCCGAACGCGCCCGCGAAACAGGAGCCACGGAATCGCGGCCGACCGCCACTGCGCAAACGCGAATCATCCCCGAACCACCGCTGGTGCGTGTCTATGTGGCGCGGGCTGCGGCTCGCAAAGCGGTTCCCGGCGAGCGCATCGTTGACTCGCTGGACCAGGCCATGCGATTAGCAGGTGCGAATCCGTCGGTGACGGAAATCGAGCTGGCCGCTGGAGAATGGATCACGGAACCATTTCGATTTCCGCGGAGCGGTTTGCGGATCGTTGGCAACGCCAATGCACCCACCGTTCTTCGCGTCTTGCTGCGTGAACCGGTTCCCGCGATGGAACGACCTGAAATGATCGACTTCGCGAGTTGTGATGCGACGTTGATCGACCTGCACATCGTTTGGGAGGTGCCTTCGGAAGCGGTTGACGGCGGAACCTTGTTTCGTTTGGCCGGCGACGAGTTCATCGTCCTCCGCAGATGTTCAATCACGATCCGTCAACCGGCGGATCGGCCCAACCTGTATGCATTCCAGCGGATCGAGCGTGCGATGCGCCCCGGGTTCGGTACGATGCCGCCGGGCGGTGTTCGGTCGGACGAAACCGACGGAGGACCAAAGACGGTAGCCAATCAGTCCGAGAGGATCGACCTGCAGTTGGAAGATAGCATCGTGCGCGGTCAGCTGACGATGATCGACTTGCCGACGGCGATCGAACTGCACTTGCGCTGGAACAATGGACTGCTGGCCGTCACTCGGCGGCTGCTTGAGAGTGGAGGAGCCGCCGAGCGGTCACCGTTGGGGGCCGTCCCTCTGGATCTGCAACTGGAACATGTGACACTTCGCGTCCCAAGAGGCGTGGCCGAACTGCGACTGGGGCCGTCCGGCGCGTATCCGTTGGACTTCCGACGGGACTGCCGCGATTGCGTCTTCAGCGTGGATGCAGAAGAACCGCTTTTGAGGCTGACCAACAGCGGTGCCGAACGCTTCGATATCGATCGCTTGATCAGCCTCAGCGGCGATCGGAACGCCTATGACCTGTTTCAAGGACGGACGAACATCCTGCTGGCCGTCAGCGAAATGGGGGGCATGCCGCGGCGTTGGAGCTTAGGCGACATCGGCATGGAATCCACGCCATGGTTCAGTGAAAGGCTCGCCGTCTCGTCCAGCTGGATCGGGCCGCCCACCACCCCGGCCGATCGCCAACGGCCGGAAGAATTTCGACAGCGGGGCGTGGAAGGGCCGGGGTTCATCGAGTCCCGCTTGCCGATGATGCCACCCGATCCGGCAGGCCCCTAAGTAGTTGAAGGACAGGGACTTTTTCGCAAAGTCCCTGCCGACGCTTCCGCAGGCAGGAGGCAGGCGTTTGCACGCCGTGGCCAGTCCTGCCGATGGGCCGATATTGCTCCCCCTGCCCGCCACGTCAAACCGTCGACTAGGATGGCAAGGGTCTAGCCACAGGGATCGACCTGCCCGTCAGCGACGGACTTCAGCTCGCCAAGCAGGCTGGCGCGAGATCCCTCCTCGCGGGGCGCGCGTGCCCACGCGAAAAGGCAAGTTGTTGAGTCTTGGGAGTTGTTGGCTCATGAGTCGTTTAGGTTTGCTCGGGGTGCTCCTGTCGTTGCTGTGCGTTTCGCCCGCCTGGGCGATTCCCGAGTTCAGCAAGCATTGGAAGGAGCGTTACCTAAAGCCGTTCGAAGAAGGCGAAACGAAGTTCGAACCGAGTCAGGATTTTCAGAAGTTGGCCAAGAAGGCTGGCTGCAACCTGTGCCACATCAAGGGCCTGGAAAAGACGGAGCGGAACGAATACGGCATCGCCCTCTCAAAGTACCTGAAGAAGGATGATTTCTCGAAGGAACGTTTGAAGGCCGAGCCGGAAAAGGTCAAAGAGGAAGTGATTGCGGCGCTGAAGAAGGCGGATGCCGACATCTCGGAAGACGGTGAGGCATTCCTCAAGAAGATGATGGCAGGCAAGCTGCCAGCCGTCGAACCGAAGCTCACGCCCGAACAAGCTGCGAAGGCCGAGGGCGAGAAAGAAGATGACGAGTAAGCATTAGGCACTCGGCAGTCTGTCGGTTCGTGACCGGAGGGCCTCCTGCGGTTCCAAGGACAGACCCGCGATCTGCAGGTCCTCTGTGGTTCGGATCGTCCGACGTGAGGCGAACGCGGTGACTCGCGTTCGCCCTTTGCGCCTGGAGGTCGATCAACCGCAGTCCGACCGCGAATCAATCGGGCATCGTCCCGGGGCTGTCATGACGGACGATCGCCGCACGCGACCCGATCGTGGGCCCGGGTCGAGGGCGCTGCGGAGCGCCCTCGATCGATCCATCCTTAGGATGCTTCCGACCGGTTTCGGGCCTGGAATCGGTCCTTCAATTCCCGCTCGAATCACTTCCACCCAAACAGCTAAAGGATTCGCTATGCGAACCAGTGTTTTCATGCTTGCATTGACGTGCGCCCTGATGGGCGTTTCCGCAGGATTCGCTGAGGATTCCGAAGAAGGATTCGTCGCGATCTTTGACGGCAAGACGCTCGACGGTTGGAAGCCAACCGCCGAGAACGCAAGAAACTGGGAGGTGGTCGACGGGGCAATTGTTGCCAAAGGTGAACGGAGTCATCTGTTCTATGAAGGCAAGTTGCAGCCGTTCAAGAACTTTCATTTCAAAGGCGAAGTCAAGACGACTCCCGGAAGCAACTCGGGCATCTACTTCCATACCCGCTATCAGCCCGAGGGCTGGCCGAAGTACGGCTACGAGTGCCAGGTGAATGTCACGCAAGGTGATGAAAAGAAGACCAGCAGCCTGTACGCGGTTTCCAACGTCAGTGCCGCCGATCTGGCAAAAGCTGGGATCAACGACAATGAGTGGTACACGCAGGAGATCATCGTTGAAGGCCGTCACATCGTGCTGAAAGTCAACGGGACGACGATGGTCGATTACACCGAGCCGGCTGGGAAGGAACCTGATTCGGCTGAGTTCGAACGGCGGCTGGGCGAAGGCACCTTCGCGCTGCAGGCACACGATCCCGGCAGCACCGTCTATTACCGCAACTTGCGCGTCAAGAAGCTCGACTAGTCGCGGCCCGGATGCGGGCAGGCTGTGATCCAAAGGAAGTGCAGGCGGTGTCGTCCGACCGGGTGTCGGCCGACAATCGCCTCCGGATTGGAAGAAAAAGAACTGGGCAATGGATCGAGGCGGACGCACGGATGAAAGTCTTGATCGTGATCCCGGCTCGGCTGAGCTCGACTCGGCTGCCCGAAAAGCTGCTACTACGCGATACGGGGTACTGCCTCATCGAGCACACTTATCGGGCAGCCGCTGGCAGTCGCCGGGCGTCGGAAGTGATGGTCGCTGTCGATCACGACCGCCTTCGCGAGGCGGTGGAGGCGTTTGGCGGAGCGGCCGTGATGACCAGCATCCATGCGGCGAGCGGCACGGACCGACTGGCCGAGGTGGCGCGGATGCGGCCAGACGCGGATGTGCTCGTGAACGTTCAGGGTGACGAACCGGAGTTGGCTCCAGAGCGGATCGACCAGGTGATCGAACTGCTGGAGTCGGATTCGGAGGCCGCGATCGCCACGCTGGCCGTGCCGCTGCGGTCCCCCGAGCGATTGCGCGACCCGAACTGCGTGAAGGTGGTGCGGGGCCTGGATGGCCGGGCGCTCTATTTCAGTCGCGCTGCGATCCCGCACGCGCGCGATGTCCGCGGCGATGAGCTGGCTGCCGAGCCGCCGAATTATTGGCATCATTTGGGCCTGTACGCCTATCGCCGGGGATTTCTCCTGCGGTTTTCCCAGCTTGCCCACGGGTCGCTGGAACAGTTGGAGAAGTTGGAGCAGCTGAGGGCGTTGGAGCACGGCTTCAAGATTGTGGTCGGCCGCGCCGACGTCGGGGCCGTGGGGATCGACACACGAGCCGACTACGACGCGTTTGTTGCTCGGTGGCAGGCCAGCGGTCGCAAGTCCTTACGCTAAAGGACTTTGATTCTTTATTGCCGGATCTTGCCTGGCACGGGATGGCGGCTGGCTCGGGGATGCACTTCGCAATCGCTCCCGGCACGGTATGATCGCATCATGACCAAACACATCTTCGTCACCGGCGGCGTCGTCAGTTCGCTCGGCAAAGGCTTGACCAGCGCATCGATCGGGATGCTGCTTGAGCAGCGCGGGCTGCGGGTCCGGATGCAAAAGCTGGATCCCTACATCAACGTCGATCCGGGGACCATGAGTCCGTACCAGCATGGCGAGGTGTACGTGCTGGATGACGGCAGTGAGACAGACCTCGATCTGGGGCATTACGAGCGGTTTACGACCGGGCCGCTGACAAGGGATTCGAACTACACGACGGGGCAGATTTACCTGTCGGTGATTGAGAAGGAGCGACGCGGCGAGTTCCTTGGAAAAACCGTGCAGGTGATCCCCCACATCACCAACGAGATCAAGCACGTCATCCGCAAGTTGGCGGCTGACGATGTTGACGTGGTGATCACGGAGATCGGCGGCACGGTGGGTGACATCGAGAGTCTCCCGTTTCTGGAAGCGATTCGGCAGTTTCCGCTGGATGTCGGCAAGCAAAATTGCCTGTTCATCCATCTCACTTTGGTTCCCTATCTGAAGGCTGCCGACGAACTGAAGACCAAGCCGACTCAGACGTCCGTCGGGCAGTTGCGGCAGATTGGTATTCAGCCCGATGTCTTGATCTGTCGTTGTGAACGAAGCATCTCGCGGGAGGACCGCGAGAAGATCGCTCTGTTCTGCAATGTGCCGATCGAAGCCGTGATCGAGGAGCGAGACAAGGACTTTTCGATTTACGAGGTCCCGTTGAGCCTGGTTGAGCATGGCCTGGACGAGTTCATCTGCAAGCGGTTGAACTTGTCGTCCAAGAGTCCGGATCTTTCACGATGGGTGGATGTGCTTCATCGCCTTCGCAATCCACAGCACGAGATTTCGATCGCGGTCGTGGGCAAGTATGCCGAGCACAAGGATGCATACAAGTCGATCTATGAAGCGATTGATCACGCCGGCATCAAACATCGAGCCCAAATTCGGGTAGGTCGGATCCACAGCGGCGAGATCGAACGGGAAGGGCCGGAGCGGATGTTGGCCGGTTACCACGGCATCCTGGTGCCCGGAGGATTCGGAGAACGCGGGATTGAAGGAAAGGTGCAGGCGATCCGCTTTGCCCGTGAGCGCGGCATCCCGTTTTTCGGCATCTGTTTGGGCATGCAATGCGCGGTCATCGAATACGGACGAAACATCGTGGGTCTTTCGAACGCCCATTCCACCGAGTTTGATAAAGACACACCCCATCCGGTGATTTGCCTGCTGGATGAACAGCGGCAACTGACGCGAATGGGTGGCACGATGCGTTTGGGGAGTCAGGACGCGGCGCTGCAGGAAGGCAGTCGAGCGGCTGCAGCCTATGGCGCACTTTCGATCAAAGAGCGACACCGGCATCGCTACGAGTTCAACAATGCATACCGGCAGCAGTTTGAAGCGCATGGGATGCAGGTGACTGGGATGAGCCCCGATCGGACACTCGCGGAGATCATTGAACTGCCCGATCATCCATGGTTTCTGGCAGTTCAGTTTCATCCAGAGTTCAAGAGCGGGCCGCTGACGCCTCACCCATTGTTTGATGCCTTCATCAGTGCGGCGATCGAACGACGTTCACGCGCTGCGGAGGCCCTGCGGATGGCACTCGCCACTGAGGAGTAGTGCGGGGGGCGGAGACCGTGGGCCTGTCCGGGTGCTCTCGCACCGCGATAGGCAATGGGGGAGGCCTCCATTGCCGGGTGCACTCGCATCCAGTACTCGGTAGTTCACCAATAAAAAGCGGGGCCTTTCGACGGGTGGGTCAACACGCCCCGCTTTGATGTTGGTGCCTGCCTGCAGGCAGCGACCGACGACTACTCTTCCTCGTCGTCCCAACCTTCTTGACCGAAGATGCGATCGATCGCATCGAGGTAGCCCGGATATGGCACCGGCGGTGGGTTCAGCCGATCAACTTCCTGGAAGTTGTGCCGGGTCAAACCGCCCATGATTCTTACAGCACTCCGGCCATCGGAAGTCTTCAGTACGACAAATCGTTTGCTCGAGATAGTCGCAGTCAAGACTCGCAAGTCTTCGGTAACGACCGACACGACCGCTTGCTTCTTATCGCCGCTCAACAGAATCTCGGCATAGCGGATGCCGTCGTAGCCACGCGTCGCCGCGAACCAGTCGGCTTCGTTGTTCGGACCGACGACTCCATAGAGCGCTTCCTTGAGCAGGTAGCGCTTGCCGCGCGACTTGCTGGCAGCGATCCGATCGAAGGACCGATAGTAGTTGCGAGTCAGGCCTCGCACGAGGAAGTCGTAATTCTCGGCCTGAGAACCGCCTGGGACATCGATCGTGAAGGTGTAGCTGTTTTCGATCCCGTCGCTGTCACCCAAACTGCCGGGGGTGTCCGGAAGATCGGTGTACTGTTCTGGCGTGACGTACGAAACGGAATAAGTGCCCGGGGGCAGTGAGCCAAAGTCGTACGTGCCATCGGCCAGCGTGAACTGGACGAGATCGATTTCACCCAGCAGGCTCGTCCCATGCAGCTGAACAGGGATGCCCCCGATCCCGCGTTCCTTCACATCCCGAATGCCGTTCCTGTTCTCGTCGGCATAGATCATGCCCGTCACGGTGCTGGGCACGAACGGCTCGACGGTCACCGTGACCAAGGCCACATCGGTGAACTCACCGTCGGAAATGACGTATTCAAAGACGTCGGGTCCGTCATAGCCTGCCGGCGGCGTGTAGCGGACGCTGCCGTCACCAAGTAGTTCCACAGTGCCCACGGTACTGCTTACCGGACGGACCTCGACAATCTTCAGTTCATCGCTTTCCAGCGGTCCCGGCGAATCGTCGTCCAGCAGATCCGCAGCCGGGATGATCAGCTCTACATCGCGGAATGTGCGGATCGTATCATCGACAGCAGTCGGCGGGTCATTGAACGGAATGATCGTGATCGTGACCGTACCGGTGGTCGAGCCACCTTCGGAATCGGTCAGGATGTAGGTGAACGAGTCGATCGATTCACCGAACAAATCATCCGGCGGAGTGTAGGTGATGTCATCACCGTTCTGGACGATCGTCCCACCCTTCGCAGATGTCGTACTGGCTACGACGCTCAGCGTCTGATTGGCTTCATCGACCGCCGTATCCGGCCCGGGCCGGTCGGTGGACAGCAGGTCGTCGGCAATCGAAATCGTGACGGAATTATCCTCAATCGTTTCGACGCTGTGAGGCGCTGCGATCGGATCATCATTGACCGCGTTGACGGTCACAGTCACGGTCGCCGGCTGGAGCGAGTCCAACTGACCGTCGTTGACCAGGTAGGTGAACGTGTCCGTGCCGTTGAAATCTTTCGGCGGCGTGTAGACCACATTGCTGCCCACCAGCTGGACCGTACCTCCCGCAGCGCTCGTGCCAGCCGGCTTCACCGACAGCGTTTGGCCCGCTTCATCTGCCGGACCGGGACTGTCATTGGAGGTCAGCGAGCTGACAGGGATCTGCAACGCGTTGTCTTCGGTACCGGGCGTTTCCACCGTGTCATCGCGAGCGATCGGCGCGTCATTGACCGCCGCTACATTGAATGTCACGGTACCGATCGCAGAGTCAGGGTCTTGGACCACGCCCGAGGTATCGCTGATCCGGTAGGTGATCGTAACGATCCCGTTGAAGTCAGACGCCGGCTGGAACCGCAACCGATCGTCCGTCTTATCCGTGGGCGTGTTGTTGGTGTCGATCGATGCCGTGCCGCCGGAAACCGCAAGGATTTCCTCCAGAGTCGCTTCCTCGCCGAGATTCGGTAGATCATTCGACAAGACATCGTAGGAGGCCGCAGCGGCATCCTCGAGGATCGGGAAGTTGTCGTTGATGGCCCGTGGCCGAGCGATCGGAACCACGTTCACCGAAACATTCGCCACATCCCGCAAACCGCCTTCGTCTTCCACCGTATACGTGAACGTGTCGGCGCCGATGAAGTTGGCGGGAGGCGTGTAGATCAGGCTCAAACGGTCGCCGCTGATCTGCACCGTTCCGCCTTGGGTGGGGGTGGAAACCGCGATGATCTTCAGGCTGTCATCCACGGCCTCCGGGCCCGGACCCGGGGAATCATTGCTCAGCACGTCGAGCGTATTGCCGGAGGACCCCTCATCGACGGTCAGCGGGTCGTCCGTCGCCGTCGGTGCATCGTTGACCGGGGCAATGGTCACCACCACCGTGGCAAAGTCAGACGTGTCCTGACCGTCGCTGATCTGATACGTAAAGCTGTCTTGGCCGTAGTACTCAGCCGGTGGCGTGTAGGTGACGGATCCGTCGTTGTTCAGCGTGACCGAACCGCCCTGGGCTGAGCCGTTGACAGCCACGATCGACAGCGTCTGACTTGCCTCGTTGTCGGCACCCTTGCTGTCGTTGGACAACAGCTCGTTCTTCACCGTTATTGAAGTGTCTTCATTCGTGCTCAGCGAGTCGCCGTTCGCTACAGGCGGATCGTTGACGGCAGCGACGGTTACCGTGACCGTTCCCACCGTGCTCGCGCCGAGGTTGTCAGTGACGGTATAGGTAAATGTATCCGTGCCGTTGAAATCCTTCACCGGCGAATAACGCACGGTGTTGCCGTTGTCGATCAGCTGCACGGTCGCGCCGCTGGCGGCATTCGTCACGGCGGTGATCCGGATCGTTTGCGAGTTTTCTTCCCCCGGACCGGGCGAGTCGTTTTGCAGCAAGTTGCTGCTGGGGATATCGAGAGCGATGTCCTCAGTCGCGTCCACGTTGTCATTGACAACGACAGGAGGGTCGTTGACCGGGTTGACGGTGATCGTGACCGCCGCCGTATCGGTCTGACCTGCCGCATTGCGGAAGGTGTAGACGAAGATGTCCTTCCCCGTGAAACCGGCCGGCGGCGTGTAACGGACATTGGCGCCGTTGGTGCCAAGCTGGACCGATCCATAGATCGGCTGGATCAAGACGGGGTTGACCACGGTCTTCGAAGCACTGCCGGGCGCGATGTCATTGAACAGCACGTCGAGCACCACGTTCGTCTGGTTTTCGGTCACCTGGAAGTTGTCATCGACCGCCTGCAGGCCTTGCACAAAAATCCCGGTGATCGTTTGACCGAAGTCGACCAGGCTCGAGGGAACCACCGAGTCGCGGTCGTAGAGCAGGATGTCGCGCCCTGGCTCATCCGCCGGGTCGAGTCGGAAAGTCGGACGATCGCCTGTGCCCGTCGTGGCGACCGCTTCGATCGGAATCGAAAGCACAAACTTTGGACCACTCGGATCCGCAGGGAATACCGTGCTTGGATTGAGGGCCCCCGCATCATCGAAGACGACCTGCGGGTTGATCGTGTCAGGCCCGAACCGGCCTCGTTGGTTGGCACCGAAATCAGGTCCGAACGACATCGACGGCACAAGGTCAAGCGGGTTCAACTGACCAAAGGCAGCCGTTTGAGTGACGATAGCTGTTGCGGCCGAACCATTGTTTGTTGCCAAGCCGGAGGGATCGACGCTCAGCAGGCTGACATCGGTATAGATCAGGCTCCCTAAGAACGTGACCGCGAATCGGCGGGTGCCATCGGCCGCATACCGCGATTCGACCAACACGTTACCGGCCCCGATTCCAGGCAACTGCTCCAGTGCCGCCTGCAACGCATCGACAGACGTGTCATCGGGCTTCCCGATGTTGTCGATCTTCAACGGGATCGCCGCGGTGCTGTTCCCGTCGAAACTGACAACGTACGTGCCAGCAGTACCCGTACCGACGTTGCTGACGTTCGACGAGAAGCGAATCTCTTGCGTCTCACCGACAAAGGTCGGGCGACGCTCGACGAGCGTCACCTGAGCCGGTTGGCCATCGTTCGTCGTGATGTTCGTCGTGTTGATTCCCAACAACGGCAGGTCCTGCAAGGCCCGCAGGTTGGCAAATCGGATGTCGAACCCGCCACTGTTGAAGCGGACCACGACGTTACCCGCGCCGACGTTGGGCAGCGCGGCAAGCGCATTTTGGATCGCAGTCGCTGCATTGGATCCGCTGGCCACCGTAATCTGCGCCGTCGTGGCACTTCCAAAGATCAGACGGTAGTTACCCCCCGTTACGTTGGAGCCGAACTGCAGCCGTTGGACATCACCAAAGACAGGACGAAATTTCCCTTGGTTGGCAGCCAGGAAGTCCGCATAGACCGCCGCAACACCAAACTGTTCCGAAATCGGTCGGAGGTCTTCCGCGAACATCTGCAGGTTGAACTGCTGACCGACGTTCACCTGAAATTGGTTCGTGGTGCCGTTGAGGATCGAATTGCCGGCTGCGTCCGTCACTCCCAACGACAGACCGACGATCTCGCCGACCCCTTCGCCGCGACCGAGCGAATCGAACGATTGCAGGTCGGTCGACTGCAGTTCACTGGGCAAACCAAAGGATGTCACCTGGCCATCGACCAAGTCGGTCGCCATCAACTGTCGACCCTCCAGCACTTCCGTCAGCAGACGCCGCTTCAGGAACTGGCGGCGCGCTACGCGGTCCGAGCGGGCTTCCCCTCTCCGTCGGCTGGAGATATTTGCGAAGATGTCCATGTCAGTTGCAGTCCGAAGGAATCAAGAAGATGAAGGGATCGAATACGCTTGGGAGCGATCCGTGACGGGCCGGGTGGCCCCTCAAACGGTTGTTTGCCGTTTTTCAGACGGGTGGAATCCTGGGCCCCGGGGCCTGCCCGTGAAGCGGGCAAATCCAAGGGAAATTTGTCGGTCCCGTCGCGCCACCGATCGCGGCGCAAGGGACAACCTCAAACTACTCACGCCCCCCCGCAGTCGCAATGAATTCCTACACAGGGGGCGCAAAACACCTATTTTCTCAAAAAATGACCGGCGGTCGTGACGGATGTAACGGCTGTGCTGAGCGAACTGATCCAACTTAGAGACCTCACGGTGGCGGAAGTTCCAATGTCGGGACGAGTCGATCCTCTTGGAGTTCCCGGCAGGACAAACCCCGGGCGGTGTTCGGGCGCTCACCGACGCCGGCGAAGTCCCCATCGATTGAAGGCAGAATCCTCAAAGTCCCCCTGCCAGGCCGCCAGGTAATCGGCCAGCGTGAGGGTGGCGAACATGGCATCAGTCGACGGCACGTTGGGGGCAGTGGGTTGGCTGATCAATGAAGACAAGTTTCCACTGCCTCCGTCGCCCCCACGTTCCCCCTCGCCGGAACCACTTCCCTGCCGGTTCAGATGGTTGATCACCAGCAGTGCATCGAGCGGCTCGAGGCGGTTGTTGCCATCGACATCAACGAATGGCGGCGCTGGCCTTGTGTCGCTTTCCAGGTCAGGACCACGGCCACGGTTCAGTTCATTGATCACGATCAGCGCATCGAGCGCCTCGACCAAGCCGTTCGGCTCCACGTCCAAGCGGTCGTTCGGGTTTTGGTAGCGACTGTTCGCCGGCACCACGCGGAAACTCAAGTCGCTCGTGGCGATCCCATCGACGATCGATACGCTCCGTCGATCGCCATCCGCGATCAGCACGGAGGGATTGTTAGTCACCAACTGAACGGTGTACGTGCCGTCTGGCAATGCGGGTAACGCAAACCCGCCCAGCCCATCGCTTGTGCTCGTGCTGGCGGCTCCCCATCGAAGATTATCCAGCGCGACGGATGATCCGAGGTGCCCACCGACGATCACATAGGCGATCTCGCCGGTGACCGACTCGACACGCAATTTGCCGACGCCACTGAGCGACAAGGCATCTGTGGTGTCGCGGGCGATCAGATTGCCGGAGGCGTCGTAAGCATTGATCCGCCCGTATGCACTCGCGCTGGAGAGCCCGATCGCGTCGATCTCAACGGCTGTCGTGGGTTCCGTGAAGTTTACGCGAAGTTGCCGCAGGCCAGAAAAGCTCTGCAGCCAGGAATTTGAATCGGTGCCAAAGAAGCGAAAAGCCTTTGTGCCTGTGGAGACGCGATTCGAGTCAAACGCGCCGACCCGGCCATCCGTGGAGGGACCGACCGCAATTAACTGAACCCCGGGAATCGAGGGCAGTTGCCCGGCCGGATAATCATCCGGTTCAACGGTCCGCATCAACGAAACCGGTTGGCCCGACGGATCGACGATCCGAAGTTCGGCGTTGGCTAGCCCCAGGTCCGCCGCATCCCACACGCCGTTCTTGGCCTCATCCACCCAGACCACGCCCCGTGCGCCGGAACGGGTCATTCGCCGAGCCTCAGCGCGGGGTACGGTCAGCTCGGCGCTGCTCACACCCGTGGCCCGATCGATCACGCGCAATGTCAAGCTCGTGTAGTTTTCCGGCACATCGAATTGAACGTCCAACGTGGCCGTGTATTGGTTCAGCTCCAATGCCGTCTGCCAGGGTCCACCGTCGATGCGGAACTGCAATTCAGAGAGCTGATTGAGCGTGATGTCGTTACGCAATCCCGATGAGTTGAGATTGGGAAGCGTCTGAACCGCTGCTGAACCGATGAACTGAAAGCGGTTCTGGGCCGGATCCAGAGTGCCAGTTCCCTCGAGCAACAAGGGTACATCGAGCACATCGAAGATTCCGTCCCCGTCACTGTCCTGCCAGCCGAGCTGCGCGACGGTAACCGCCGGGCTGATCAGCTCGTCAAATGCCTGCGTCAGCAGAGTGCCCGCCGCCATGATGCTTGGCTGTTGAACAAATCCCGGTGACGGATTGTCCCAAGCATTCAAGTTCTGGCTGTTGTAGTATCCGCGCGTCTGCGTCCAGTTCCCGCCTCCAGGGTACTCGTCGCGCGCCCAGAACATGTGTCCTGTTTCGTGCGTGTACGTGGAAGTCGGACGCTCGCTGGGAACGACCTGAAACAGCCCGCCCGCAAAGGCGAACGCTCGACTGAAATCGCCACCGTCGGCAAAACCGCCGTCGGGATCCAGTTCTGCATCCACAACGAAAATCGTGTACGCCCAGTTCGCCTTCAACCTCTCACGCTGCGCGTGATTGAAGGCCCGCATGTCGCTCTCAAGTCCCCCCGGCGTGTTGAAATTCACGTCGGTCAGAAACTGCTGGACCCAGCGCGTGTAGTCGTTCGAAATCCGGGAGATCGGTTCGTAAGGAGTAGGAAACGGGTTCGTCGCGTATTGGGTGTCGAACACGAACTCGAGCGAATGAACACTGTCCTGTTCTGCAAGCAGATCCACCCACCACTGCATGCCTTGCTGGACCCGGTCCAGGACAACCTGGATTTCCTCGCTGTGCCAGTTCTCGATGTTGGCGTCGATATTGCCATTGCTTTCCAGCAGGACCGGCGTCACGGCGACGCGGCCGAGAAAAAACTCACCCGTGTCCTGAGGGAGAGCCCCAAAAGGCATCCAAGGCGCTTCGGCAGCGAATACCTCCCGCCGTTCGAGCCGCTCAAGTGCAAGCCGCCGCCGCCGCGTCTCGTGAAACGAGCGCGATCGTCGCGTCTGCAAGGCGATCTTCGATGTATCACGATTCACGGCGCGCCCACCTACGGCAGGGAATAACCAATACGCGACAAGTGGCCCCGGACCCCGCTTGTATATTTCGGGGATTTGAGTCGCTTGGGGGTCTTGGGTAGTTCTTCCCGGTCGTTCCGCCGACCCCACCCCATTTGGATTCTGATTTAGGGCCGGCATTCCCTCCAGATCGGCCATTCCGTCGAATTTCCACCAGCAGATGTTGCCCGACCGGTCCAACAGAACCACAAATCCAGCGTTCGACGGGCTCGACAGCCAATTTGCTGAAGATTCTAGGGGCCTTGGGTTTTAAGGGAAATTCGCAGGGTCTGGTGGAAATGGGAGCTTGGGGGTGTCGGGGACTTATGGGGTCGAAGCGGGGCCGGTCCCACCCGCCACCTCTACCAACCACCCAACAATCCGCTTCAGGGCGGGCGGATCGATCGTGGTCTCAATCGTCGCATACTCCGTGGGCACGCCGCTCGATGAAGGCTGCAGCAGGTGGTTCACGCCCGGCTGGACTTCGATCGTGGCGTGGGGGTTTGAGCGGAGGGATTCGCGGAGGGCGGCGGCATTTTCCCGGGCGGGAACCTGCAAGTCGAACTGGCCGAGCAGGGCGAGGACCGGTTGCTGGATTTGGCTCAGGGCGGCCGCCGGTTCGATCGTCAGAAACGTCCGGTACCACTCGGACGACAGGCTCGTGAAGCCGATCCGCAAGGCGTCCAGTTCCTCGGGCGTCATCGGTTCGCCAAGCGATTCGAGGTCGGCGGCGAACTCGCTGAGCAACTTTTGGACACTCTCGTTCAGTTCCTGCTCGCGAACGCGTTGGCAGCGGCGGATGGCTCGATTGACGTCGCCGACCAACTGGCCCGTCCGTTCGGCGACGGCCTGCGAGGTGCCTTGAGCCCGCGCGATTGCGATCGTCTGGCTTCGGGTAATTCGGTCGCCGTTGGCGCCCGGCGGAGCGAGCAACAACACGAAGGCAGGGCGGGTCTGCTGACTGGCAAGCAGGCTGGCGATCAGAGCGCCTTCGCTGTGGCCACCGACACCGACGCGCGCCGAATCGATTTCAGGCTGTTCGGCCAACCACTGCCACGCCTGCCAGGCATCCTGGGCAAAGTCCTCCGTGGTGGCCTCTGCGAAGTTGCCTTGGCTCTTGCCGACCCCGCGATCGTCGTACCTCAAGACAGCAATTCCAGCCCGTGTGATCGCATCCGCAAGCACTGCGAAAGGTCTGTGGTCGAAGATCGTTTCATCGCGGTCTTGAGGGCCGCTTCCGGAGACGAGGATCAATCCAGGAAATGGTCCAGCGCCTTTGGGCAGCGTCAACGTGCCTGACAAGATCACTGAATCGCCGGCGGGGATTTGCACTTCGCGCGCTTCATAGGGAAACGGCTCGCGGGGCGTCTGTGGTCGTCGCGGTTGGAAGGCATCGGGCGTCAGCGCTTCGGTGACGCACTCGAAGGTCATCGGCAGCGGGATCAAACCTTGCCGCCACCAGCCTTTCGCGAATGTTCGTTGTTCGTTGAGGCTCCCCGAGAATTTGGCTTTCAAGGCAGGAACTTCGATCGTGAGTTCCGTCTCCGTGAGCGCCGCCTCCGCGTGGAGGCTGGAGATTCCCTCATTCAGACTGTCGAACAAGTCGTAGGCTGGTTGCCCGTCCGTCGCTGGCAGACGTCGCACCTGGAGGGTTAGTTCGACGAAACCGGCCGGCAACTTACCTCGCCAGACCTCGTTCGGGGTGGGGGGCGGCGACAACTCGCTGACTTGCGCAAGCGTCAATGGCAAATCGATGCCGCGCTGGGTGAAGACCCCGGTAGCCTGTCGGCCGTCGGCCGACAGCGAGCCTGTAAACCGCGCATCGACACTCGGCAGTTCGATAACCAGTTGATCCTGGCCCCAGCGGATCTCGGAGACCGGGATTCGCGCGGCCTTTTGATCGATGCTGATGCACGTTCCTATCCACGTTCCATCGACCTGACGAGAAAGCTCGAACAGGGTGCGGAGGTCGGCGGTTTCGGTGCGAATAACGCCATACCACTTCGCGGTGGCTGGCGGAGAGGCTGGGGCTTGAGCGAGTCCTGGCCGCGCGGAGGAAATGGCGAAGGCGCCGACGATTCCCACGAGGAACAGCAGAAACCCTGGGGGCAGCCTGCGAATGAGATGTGTTCCCAGCAGTCCGCGCCGCTCGGGTGCGAAGTCCCGGACGAGGGGCAGTGAGTGGTCGTTCAACATCTATTGCTCCGAGGTTCGGGTGGTCTGTACGTTCCCAGGCCGAATCCGCCCGGCGGGCGGGCGCGCCTCCGCAGGAAGGACCGCTGGGAGAAGGTGATTCGAAGCCAGAAGTCCCATCGTGAACGCGGTGGATAGACTCGCATCATGGAGCAGGAGAGTGATCCTCATGGCAGCAGACCACCGGACCAACAAGGGGCGGATTGCCTTGGTCGGCAGTCTGCTGATCGTTGGTTTGTTGTCGACTGGCTGCCAAAGCTCAGCCCAGCGCGACAACGCGCAAGGCGTTCAGCTGTACCAACAGGGGCAGTTTAACGCAGCGATGCAGTCGTTCCAGCAAGCGATCACTGCGCAACCCCAGAGCCCTGACGGATATTACAACCTGGCGTCGGTGACACATCGCGTGGGGGTGCAACGCAAGGACCCGCAGATGCTGGCGCAGGCAGAACAGCTTTACAACCAAAGCCTCGACTTGAATCCCAATCAGGCGGACTGTTATCGCGGTTTGGCGGTGCTGCTCGTGGAAACGAACCGTCAGGACAAGGCCTTCACATTGATCAATGGTTGGGCCCAGCGGCAACCTGCCTCTGCCGAGCCGCGGATTGAACTGGCGCGGCTTTATGAGGAGTTCGGTCAGCGCCAGCAGGCGCAGCTCGCGCTGGAGGATGCGATCCAAAAGGACCCGAACAACCCGCGGGCCTGGCTGGCATTGGGGCAGGCGCGCGAGAAATCGGGGGACTTGCAACAGGCGCTGGCGAACTACCAGCGCAGCTACATGCTCAATCCACAGCAGCCGATGGTGGAGCAGCGGATCGCTTCGATCAATCAGCAATTGAGCCTGTCGGCTCCCACGATGAACCCGGCTCCTCTCTCCGCGGGCGGAACGCAGGTCGTCCAAACGCCCACGCAGCCACCGCGATACTGAGCGGCACCGCCTAGTCACTCTCGACCCGGTCCCGCTAGAATTCTCGGCTTTGCCGTTGATCCTCGCCCGAAGCTGTGGGCGGGGGAATGCAGCGAGTCCGAAGCGGGGCATCGCTGCTCAACAGCGCGGATTCCCAAAAGCGGTCGCCGTCGCGGTGACCAGGACCGAGTAGTCGGATGTCCACGACCAGTCTTGAGCAGCGGATTTACAATTTTTCCCCCGGTCCTGCAGTCCTTCCCGTTTCGGTTTTGGAGCGCGTCCGGGACGATTTGCTGTGCTACCCCGGCGCCGGTTGCTCGATCCTGGAAATCAGCCACCGCGACCAGATCTTTCTCGACATCCTTCAGGGGGCCGAGCAGTCGCTGCGAAATCTGTTGGGGGTCGACAACAACTATGCCGTGCTTTTCTTGCAGGGCGGCGCGCGGCTGCAATTCTCGATGTTGCCGGCGAATCTGCTGCGGGGGCGAGCGGAGCCAGCCCAGTACTTGATCACTGGCAGCTGGAGCAAGTACGCGCTGGCCGAGGCAAAAAAGGAAGGCCCTGTAGAAGTTCTGTGGGACGGCAAGGCGACGAACTACGATCGATTGCCGTCCACCGCGGAATTTCGGCCAGCCGCGGACGCTGCTTACGTCTACTACTGTTCCAACGAGACGATTCAGGGCGTGCAGTTTGCCGATGAGCCCGCCAATGGAACGGCCCCGCTGATCTGCGATGCGTCGAGCGATTTCCTGTCGCGTCCGGTGAACATGAATCGCTATGGAGTTCTGTTTGCCTGCGCGCAGAAGAATGCCGGGCCGGCCGGCGTCACCGTTGTTATCATTCGTCGCGATCTGCTGCAGCGCGGCGATGTACAGCTGCCTGGCTATCTGCTGATGAGGAATCATGCAGAGAATGATTCGTCATGGAATACGCCGCCGACCTTCGCGATCTATGTACTTGGTTTGGTAGCGCAGTGGTTGCAAGAAGAGATCGGCGGACTGGCTGCCATGGAACGTCGGAATCGTGCCAAGGCTCAACTTCTGTACAACCTTTTGGATCGTTATCCGACGCTTTATCAGGGGCATGCCCGGCCCGATTGTCGTTCGCAGATGAACGTTACCTTTCGCCTGCCAGACGATACGACGGAGAAGGATTTTCTCCGCGGCGCGGCTGCATTGCAGTTAGGCAACCTGAAGGGCCATCGCAGCGTGGGAGGCATTCGGGCCAGCATCTACAATGCGATGCCCGAAGCAGGGGTCACCACGCTGGCCAACTACATGGACGATTTTGCTCGCCGTCGCGGTTGACCGCGCGGAACAGGCGATTGACGCAAGGCCCCAGCACGGTGCCTGAAGTGTGCGCCAACGGATCGCTCCGCGGCGCACGGCCGTTCTATCTGGCAAACTCCCTTGCTTTCCACAGGATCGCTTCCGACATGGCTCACATTCTGGTGCTCGACGATATTGCCGCAGAGGGTTTGGCGATGTTGGAGCACGAACCCACGTTGACCTACGAAGTGCGGACAGGCCTGAAGGGAGACGCGCTCCGTGAGGCCTTGAATCAGGCCGACGGAGCCATCGTGCGAAGCGGCGTGAAGATCACGGCGGATTCGTTGAACGGCAATCGCCGGCTGCGAGCGATCGTTCGTGCCGGCGTGGGTACGGACAACATTGACAAAGCTGCCGCCACGCGGCTAGGCATTGTCGTGATGAATACTCCGGCAGGCAACACGGTCAGCACCGCCGAACATGCGTTCGCGTTGTTGTTGGCGTTGAGCCGCAACGTCCATGCCGCCTATCAAAGCCTCGTCGAAGGGAGATGGGACCGTAAGTCGTTCATGGGAACTCAATTGGCCGACAAGACACTGGGCATCGTCGGCCTGGGGCGGATCGGCCGAGAGGTTGCCAAAAGGGCGCTGGCCTTTCAGATGAAGGTGATCGGCTTCGATCCGTTCCTGACGGACGAGCAAGCCCACGCCTTGGGGATCGAGCGGGCGGCATCGGTTGAATCGATGTTGCCGCGCGTGGATTACCTGACCGTGCATACGCCGCTGACCGCCGAGACACAGTCCCTGATCGGACGCGCCCAGTTGGAGAAACTCAAGCCGGGAGTCCGACTGGTCAATGCGGCGCGAGGCGGAATCTATGACGAGGCGGCCTTGGTCGACGGCTTGAAGAGCGGTCGAATCGCGGGCGTCGCATTGGATGTGTTCGCCGCCGAACCATGCACCGACAGCCCGCTCTTCGGGATGCCGGGCGTCATCTGCACCCCACACCTTGGCGCCAGCACCGAGGAGGCCCAGACTCAAGTCGCCCTCGAAGGTATTCAACTGCTGATCAACTTCTTCAAGTACGGCGAAGTCAGGCACGCCGTCAACGCTGCATCGATCGATCCGCAAACGCTCAGCGATTTACGCGGATACCTGAACGTCTCCTATCGGCTGGGTCTGCTGCTCGCGCAGTGGCATCAGGGCCCGATCGAACGAGTGAAACTCTGTTACCGCGGACAGGTAGCGGGCAAGGACACTCGATTGCTGACCAACGCGTTTTGTGCCGGATTGCTGGAAGAAGCTCTCGATGAGGATGCCAATATCGTCAATGCGGAGGTGTTGCTCAGCGAACGAGGAATCGAGGTTGCCAGCGAGTCCAGCACGGCCTCGGGGGCATTCGCTTCGTCGGTGTCGGCGGAGGTTGCCAATGCCGATCACACATCGCAGGCCGGCGGCGCGTTGCTCGGTCACGACATGCCTCGTCTGGTCTTGCTGGAAGAGTTCCGACTGGAGGCATTTCTGGATGGCACCCTGATGATCTTCAGTCATCGGGACGTCCCCGGGATCATCGGCCGTGTGGGGACGATTTTTGGCCAGCACAACGTGAACATCGGACAGATGGCGGTTGGCCGGCAGGGACGTGGACCAGGCGGCGCGGCGATCGGTGTCCTGAACTTGGACTCCGTGCCGTCTGCAGACGCCTTGGAAGAGGTTCGAACGATCGACGCGGTGGAGCGGGTTTGTGTGATTCAACTGCCAGCGGCTGGACAGTTCCCGCCATGGCTGGCTTGACGATGGTCCACCTCAGTCCGGTCAGTGGTCCGAGTCAGCCCTCCTGTTCGTCCTCTAACTGCCGCAAGTAGGCCAGCGCGTCGTCCAGGTCATCGACGGCCAGACCTGGCTGGTGCCCGGCCGCATCGCAATCCGCCAGTGTCGGCAGTTCGGGATACCACGGATGCCGGACCAGGCGGCGCCGCGCCCGCATTCCCAACGAGCCCTCGCGGAGCGGGCGGATCGCGGGAAGATGCTCGATCAGCCACAGGCTGCGTGGATCGACCAGTCCCTCAAGGACCGCAAGGGTCGCTTGCTCGGGGGCGCGGGGGTCGAGTGCGGCGCCGACTTCATGCAGCAGGGCGGCCCAAAGGAAATCCTGGTCGTAGGGCAGTTCTTCCCTCGCAAAATGAAAGACCTGCAAGCAGTGATACAGCAGGTCGCCCTCGGGATGACGCGTCCGGGAGGGCATGATCTGTTCCAAGGGCAGCAGCAGACTGCGAGCGGCCAGGTAGCGCTCGCCCCAAGCATTCTGACTTTCTACCGGTGGCGAAGGGGCTGACTCGGACGCGGCCAATTCCGCGAGTTCGATCAGTTGCTCTCGGATGGCGGCGATCGTCGGTAACCGCCCGGGAGCCCATGTGCCGGCCCCAAACTGGCAGGCGGCCCGCCGCCGCGCCTCGACGACGTCCCGGGCTTCGCCTCCAAGCATCATGCGGGCGGCTCGCTGCGTAATCCGCCGCCGCAACTGCGATTCGGTAAGCGGCATGTCGGCGCGCTTCCGCGATGAACGGGCCATGTAACTCCTGACGCTTGAGAAGGCGAATCGGAATGCGACGCGTGGTCCCGCTGCGGAGGCTGGTGATCCAAGGCAGGCGGACTCACGACTGACAGGCAATTCGCTAGGCTATGATCCTGTCCCCCATCGCGTAAAACGACTATGGCATTCCCTGCACAGAACTATATCAATCGTGAACTGAGCTGGCTGGAATTTAATCAGCGTGTCTTGGATCTGGCAGGCGCCGATTCCGTACCGCTGCTGGAACGGGCCAAGTTTCTGGCGATCACGGCATCGAACCTGGACGAGTATTTCATGGTTCGTGTGGGCGGCTTGCGCCTGCAGTTGGTCGAGGGCCAGACTTCCAATGACCCGGCCGGGATGTCGGTCGCGGAGCAGCTCGATGCGGTACTCAAACGCAGTCGTCAGATGCAGGAGGACCAGTACCAACTGCTGCTCGGCGAACTCCAGCCTCAATGGAGCGATGCCGGAATTCAGCGGATCGACGCCGGCCAAGCTTCAGGTCGGCATCGGACAGCGCTGGAAACATTGTTCGATCACGAAGTCCTCGCAGTGCTCAGCCCCCAAGTCGTGGATGGGCCAGCGGATTTCCCGTTGCTGCCCGGGTTGACGCTCCATGTGGTGGTGCGGTTGGCCGCGCGAGAGCCCGATCAACCGTGGGAACTCGCGGTGATTCCATTGGGTCGTCGATTGGCCCGCTTTATTCCGCTGCCGTCCGAACGGGGGTTTGCCTACAGCCTGCTGGAAGATCTCGTTCTGCACGGTGTGGAGGCGTTTTTTCCCGGACGCCAGGTGCTGGAGAGGGCCGTCTTTCGCTTGACGCGGAATGCGGATATCGAGCTGCGCGAAGACAGCGCATCGGACTTGATGCTCGGCATGGAGGAAGTGTTGGCCAGCCGCCAGGCCGCCAACTGTGTTCGCCTGGAGATCAGTCAAGGTGCCAGCGACGAGCTAAGACAGTGGTTGCTTACGGCCGTGCAACTTGGCGTCGATGGTTTGGTGGAGATTGCTGGTCCCCTGGACCTGGGATATCTCTTCCAACTGGCCAGCCTTGAGGGGTTCGACGCGCTCCGTGATCCGCCTTGGCCCCCCCGCGCTACGCCGGCGATCGATCCCGCGGAGCCCATGGTGGTCAATATCGCCCAGGGCGATTTGCTGCTGGTTCATCCGTATGAACGGTTTGATCCGGTGATCCGGTTGATCGAAGAAGCCGCGCGTGATCCGGATGTCCTGGCGATCAAGCAGATTCTCTACCGGACCAGCCGACAGAGTCCCATCGTGGCGGCCCTTGCCCAAGCCGCCAAGCAAGGCAAGTACGTTACCGCGGTCGTGGAACTCAAAGCGCGATTTGATGAAGCCCGCAACATTGAATGGGCACGCGAACTGGAACATGCCGGCGTGCAAGTGATCTACGGCGTAAAGGGACTGAAGACCCATGCGAAGGTCTGTATCGTCGTCCGCCGCGAGCCGCACGGAATTGTTCGCTACTGCCACTTCGGAACCGGCAACTACAACGAAGTCACCGCGCGTCTGTACAGCGATGTCAGCTTGCTGACATGTAATGAAGAGTTCGGCGCTGACGCTACGAACTTTTTTCATGCGATCACCGGCGCCAGCCAGCCTCAGCGATTTCATCAGATCGCCGCTGCTCCGATCACGCTGCGAAAACGACTGCTCGACCTGATCGATAATGAGACCCAGCGTCGTAAACAGGGCCAGCGCTCGCTGATCATGGCAAAGATCAACAGTTTGGTGGACCCGGAAATCATCGCAGCCCTCTATCGAGCAAGTCAGGCGGGAGTCCAGATCAAGCTCAACGTGCGGGGCATCTGCTGCTTACGACCCGGCGTTCCAGAGATCAGCGAAAATATCTCAGTCGTCAGCATCGTCGACCGGTTCCTGGAACATGCCCGGATTCTCTACTTCCACCATGGGGGCGACGAGCAGGTCTTTATCAGCAGCGCCGACTGGATGCCTCGAAACCTGGACCGTCGCATCGAATTGCTGGTGCCTGTCAAGAACCCTGGCTGTCGGCAACGCCTGATGGAGGTCCTGGAGTCCTACCTGAAAGACAACACGAACAGCTGGCAGCTGCAATCCAGTGGGAAGTATGTAAGGCGAAAGCCCGAGCAGGGACAGAAACTGATCCGTGCCCAGGAACGCTTGTATCGCGCGGCAAGCGAAGCGGTTCGTAAGGCGGAGCATACTTCGCGGACGACGTTCGTCCCGCATCAACCGCAACAGGAAAGTCCGTGAACGAAAGCTGTTCGTCGACGGCGAACAGAGCTGCTTGCCGCGTTCAGCCGTCGCGGCTCTTGCCTTAAGAAGCGATCCACATTCGCGGATCGGCAGAGGAAGCGGTGGTGCAGCGGCATGAGGCCACGAGCCCCATGCCGCTGCGCGAGAGAGAGTCACCGCGTTTCGACGGTTACGAAACTGCACCCGGCCAGCTGAGTAGGCAGGCCATTTCCAATTCCACCAGGGATGGGTCGCCCTCAACCGGCGACGTGTGCTTAGACGTATCCGTCAAATCTTTGACCACCGTCGGGGAACAGCAGTCGGGTGAGGCCACACACCTCACCGGGCGATCGGGAGACAACCCGCAATAGAGCGAGCCGCGTGCCAAAACTCGAAAACATCCAAATCTCCCCACCAGACGACACTGGCTGGAAATTTGTGGGGTTTGGGTGGAGAATGCAGCCGCGCCAATTACCGGCCGCTCGGTAATTGTTGCCGACTCTCGACGGCGCGACGCTCAGCCGGTGGCATCGTCGTCTTCCAGCGACTGTTCCAACGAATGGAGCATCGCCTCAAACACCGCCTCTTGGCGATCGAACTCACGGGACTCGGCCTGCATCTGGACCAGCAGGCAGCCATCGTCCGAGGGAATCACCCAAATTCGTGACGTGATGACGAGGTCGAGGCAGTAGAAATCGAGTTCCCGACCCGCACCGCCTGGTCTTTCCCAAGAAGACTCCTCCAGCTCTGGGTAATCTTCGCGCATTGCGGCCAGCGACCGGGCCAACAATGCCTCCGGTTCAACGACCCCTTCATACCGATGGACGCTGAAAAATGCTCCGCCGGGGCTTTCCAGAACGATCCCCGGCGCATCCATTTCTCCAGCCTCCTGCGTTTGCCAGGATTCAGGGTAGAGCAGGGTAATTCCGATTCCGGAATAGGTCGCAGGCATGCGCGGTGGCACCTGTTCGTGCGAACAGATCGTTGACGAACCAGCCGTCAAGACGAGCGAATGCAGGGAAGACGCAAGGGATAGGGTAACACTCCCCCAACGGTCAGGGGAGGCTGAGGTTGCGACCGGGCCGACGGTGCCGCTAAGGTCGCAGCCGCTGCCCGGCGGAGCTAGCGTCCACGGATCGTGGGGAACGCGGATTACGGGCAAACGAGGCCGGCGGTGGTCGGTGCGGCATGCGGGAGCCTCTCGTCATGGGCCGTAGGAGTTTGAGCCCGTGGAGGATGCGCGGCATGGACAGCCGCTGGCGAGTCGAGCCGAGTGGTTGGGTGGTCACAGGATTGTTGATCGCTTCGCTGACGCCTTGCGCGGGTTGCGGCGTTCTTCGCCGTTATGCCGAGAGTCGGCAACTGTCAGCCGCGCGGCGACTGAGCATGCAAGGAATGGCGGCGCTGCACCAGGATCGGATCGAAGATGCCGGTGATCTGTTTGCCCGTGCGCTGGCGATTTCGTCATCCGACGAGCGCGCGCACTGGGGCCACGCGGAAGTTCTGTGGCGGGATCACGACCATGCCCAGGCATTACGGGAAATGGAAGTGGCGGTGGAACTGTCGGGTCATCAGCCTGAACTTGCCGTGCGTCTTGGGCAAATGTATCTCGAGGCCGGCGACTTGTATGCCGCAGGCACACAAGCGCGGACTGCGTTGCAGGGTGATCGCCAGCTGGCCAGTGCCTGGCAGCTCGCCGGCGATGTGTGGCTTCGCGAGGGCAAGATCGATGATGCCCTGAAGTCATACCACCGAGCGCTGGCGCTGCAGCCTGAGTTTCAAGCGGTGCAACTGTCGATTGCGGAAGCCTACTACCGTTCGGGCCGGTGTGATCGGATGCTGGCCACGCTGGATCGGCTGCAAGAACAAATGCCGGGCGATGCCTGCCCTGCGCATGTGCACTTCCTTCGCGGTTTGGCCCTCGTCGGTTTGGATCGTCCCGACGCCGCGGCGGAAGGATTTCGAATGGCGTGTGAGCTGCGGCCTGACGATGTTGAACTCTGGCATCAGTTGGCGGCGGCGGAACTGGCGGCAGGGGATCTCGCCGAGGCTCGTTATGCCGCGGAGTCGGCCCTGAGACTCGAGCCGTCGCACGAAGCCAGCCGCGTTGTCTTGCTGGCGGTCGTCAGTGCGGAGGGGCGGGTGATCGCCGGGGCGAACGAGAAGAACTCCACACTCTAGCGGCACGTGTCGCGGGAGTTCTGCGGGATGCGCCTGTTGTACCGATTGCAGGGTCTCGGCCTGCAAAAACCGCGTGCTCTCTTGAGCCAGTCGCGCGTCGATCCCGGCCAGTCCGCGGATCGCGAGCTAGGCTTGCCCAGTTGAGGTGGGGTCCGCAGGCCCTGCTTTGGCCAGACCAAGGATTGAAGATTCACGATGGATCCGATGACGGCTCATACACCTGCCGCAATGCCGCTGAATGCTGGCACCCCCGCCGAGCTGGCACCGGGGCAGGGTGCTGGCTTTGTCGACCGCCGGCGTTCCAATACTGGGAACAGTGGGGGTGTCGAGCGACGTCAGTTTGCCAGCAGCCATCTGGATCTGTCACCGGCAGCGCGTGAGTTGGCGGTGGCGATCGACGGCTATAAGGCTCGCAATCGCCGGCGTTACATCACATTCGAAGAGATGCTGCAGATCATCGAGCAGCTTGGATACCGGAAATCCTGAGACGGTTTGCCGAGACGCGGCCTGGATCGCTTGCGAGGGAACGGGTCGTGTTCCGCCCATTCGGAGCCTGCCGCCGCGCCGTGGCGAACCTTAGTCGCCGCGGGCCGTCAGCAAGGGTTCGACGAGCTGCTGACGGGTCACAATGCTGGAGGCTCGGCCATGCTGGTCTACCAGCACGGCCACATCGACGGCGCGTTCAATCATTCGCCGCAGTGCGTCCAGTTGTTTGATGTGCTGGGGGACAATCAACACCGGCTGGGGAGAGCCGCACTGTTCCTGGGTGTTCGCCAGCAAGTCGCCTAATCGATAGTAGCCCTCGATGGCGCCACCGGTTTTCGGGCGGGCGATCACCAATGAGTTGCCCTTCCGCTGCGCGGCAGCGATCGCATCTCGCCGCTGGCAATTGGGAGGCAGAACGGCCAGTCGTTCGATCGGCATCGAGAAGGCGACAGCCGGCGCGCTCCCGACTTCCCACACGTTTTCCGCCAGCAATCGCTGTTGCTTGGCCAGTAGTCCGGCAGCCTGTCCCTCACGAAGCAGTTCGCTGAGCTCCCGCCGAGCCATCGTCATGCGGAGAACAAGCGGCGCGCTGCCGGTGACGGCGCTGAGCAGTCGGCCTGCGATTCCGAGCAGTCCAACGATTGGGAGGAGCACCGCCGTCATCAGAAGCAGTAGCGGGGCGAACCAACGCAACAGGCGATGAGGCGCGCGGAAGAAGAGCGACTTCGGTACCAGTTCCCCGAACACAAAGATCAACGGGGTCGCGAGCAGCGGAACCAAGATCCTCAGCCAGTTGATCCCCGACTGCGCCGGAAATGCCTCCACGCCCAAGACCATCCCGAGGCTGATCGCGTAGTTCGCCAGATTGTTGCCGATCAGCGCCGTGCCGACGAAGATCGCCGGCTGACTGGCCAGCCAGAGTAGACCGCGTGCAATCGGCGAGCCGGCCAGAGCATCCAGCAAGAGGCGGATGCGGGGGACGCGATACAGACCGGTTTCCGTGCCGCTGAAAAAGAAGCTTCCAGCCAAACCGACGAGAAAGAGCAGGGCTGCGACTATCATTCGGCGGCCTCTGCATCTGTCGTGTCGCCAGCCCGTCGCAGTTCAACGATCCAATGTCCGCGCCGCGGCGCTTGCACGACTTCGAATTCCCATTCGCCAAACTGGGCGCGATCACCGACACGGGCCAATCGCCGGTTCTGTTCTTGAATCAAGCCGGCCACGGTGACATTGCGACCGGTGGGCAGCGGAATTGAAAGCAGGTTGGACAGCCGCCTAGCACTCATCAGCCCACTGACGCGGTAAACGTTGGGACGCACATTTTCCAGCGACGCTCGGCCGCGTGGCGTAGCCCGCGAAGGCTCGCCCTGAATCAGTCCATCGACGATATCGTCCTGTGCAAGGATACCGATCGTGTCCCCGTATTCATTGACCACCGCGGCCACCTGCCTGTCAGCGGAACGCAATCGATCGAGCACTTCTGCGACTGGAGCACTCCAGGGCACCACCAGCACGGGTTCGACGGATTCAGCGAGATTCAATAGTTGCGATGGCCGCAGGCGGCGCAACGAAATCGACTGTTCCACGTCCTCGCCGTCATGTTCGGCCAGCAGGATCAGACCGTCCGAAGGCAAAGGTGACTCTAATTGCTCCCAGGTCACCGGCCATGCGTGCAACCGATAGCTGCCGCGTGGCCGCATCCATTCATCCGCACGCACTTCACTCAGTTGGACTGCATGCCGGAGTACCGACCGTTCCAGCTCGGCAAACTGCGCGTCATCCGTGCCCAACTCAATCGCCCGTTCGATGTCGTCGATCGAAAGTTCGGGTTCAAGCCCCAGGTTCGGAGCCAGCAGATTTCCGACCAGCCGATTGATTCCATCCAGGATCGGGAACAAGGGACGCAGGAAGCGGGTCAGGAGCAGCAGCGGCAGCCCCACCCAAGGTGCGAACCGTTGCGGGTTCAACGCGCCAAGGCTCTTGGGCAACAGCTCTCCAAACAGGATCACCAGCCCCAGCGTCGTGGCAGCCACAGCAAGGCCCGCGCCAGTTCCCAACTCGGCGGCCAATGACCGCCCGAGGATGCTGCTGCCGGAGAAGAGCAACATGTTGACCAACAGGTTCGACAGCAGAATTGTCGCCAGCAGTTGGTCGGGTCGGCCGAGCAGACGGGCTGCGGCGCGCGCTCCAGAGCCGCCGTCCGCAAGTTTGCGGCGATCATTGGCGGTCAACGAAAGCAGGACTGCTTCCGAGCCACTGAAGAATGCGGATAGTGCCAGCAACACCATGCAGGCGGGCAGCCAGGGCATGATGATCGGCCAAGCCTGATTCACCCCTCCGCCTCCGCTTCACCGCGCCCTCGCTGAACGGCGAGTTCCAGGTCTGACAACGCGGGAACCAGCATCGCCGCGACCGCAAAACCATAACCCCCGGCGACGGTCAGGAGGACGGGTAGTTGATCCCGTTGCAGCAAGAACGTGGTGATTGCATAGAACGTCAGCAGGGGCAGCAAGAATGCCGAAACCCCGATGGCGGCCGACGGGGTGCGACCGCCCAGCGCCGCCAACAGTCCCGCACCCCCTCCCAAAATCACGGCAAGAAATGGCGCGAGTTGCAGGCTGAATGAACCACGAAATCCAACCATGATCACCATGCAGGTGACCACGCCGATCGCCAGAAAGAACAACGTCCCCAAGCTTGTGAGGACCGCCGTCCGACTGTTGCTGTAGACCAGCCCGCTATGGATTCCCAAGGCAGCCGCGAAGACGAACAACACGCCGCCGCCCAACACCAGATACACAAACGATTCGGTTGTGATCCCTCCAAACCACCACAGCAGGGCCAACAGCGCCAGGGGCAAGAGAATCATTTCCTTGCCGACATACAACACTCCCCAGAGTTTGCCGAAGATGAACTCCCAGGCCGACAGGTCGGTTACCAGCAGCAGGTCAAGCGCCAGCGTGTCCCGTTCATTCGTCACCGAATTGACGGCCAAGGCGTTGACGATCATCAAGCTGACGATCGCCAGCGGCGCTAACGCACCGGTCGCAGCAGGCACGGCGCGAACCCCGTCGACACCGGCCCGCTCACGAATCGCGCCGCTGGAAATGACTTGCCACAGTCCAGCGGCGGCCAGCAAGAACAAAAGCACGTAGGCACCACGGATCAGTAAGACCTTTCGGCCATACGCCCATGTCCGCATTTCTCGCCACAGAACCGGATTGTCCCAAACGGGCCGTGGATCGCGAACTTTCCAGCTGACCGCCCGTTCGTCAGCGACCGTCTCTTCCGACAAGGCAACCGGAGCGCGCGCCTCGCGACTGGGATTCCAGATTCGCAGTCGCCACATTGCAATCGCCGCAACCGCCGTCGCCAGACAGGTGGAGAAAATGGGATTTCCGAACATCGCTCCCAGACGCGTTGCCGAGAGACCCCCGTCGGTGACCGCCAAGATCGCCCGGAGCGGACTGATCGAGTTTGCCAGAGAGGTGGGGATACCAGGCAGGATGCCGGTGGCGATCACCTCGCCACAGGCAACCCACAGCACGAGCGCCAGGACGGTGGCTGCCAGCGTTTGAAACGTCTTCTCACGCCATAAACCGAACATCGTCCCGATGGCGGTGCCCGCAAGGATCGTAGTCAACGCGATCAGGGTGGACGCCAGAACCTGACTGAGCGACACACCGCCAAGCAGGACCAGGACCAGAAAGACAGGAATGCCTGCGACCAACATCGCCAGGGCCGTCAGCGCGCCGGCCGACATTTTGCCGAGCACCAGCTCTGCGGAAGTGACCCGCGTCAGAAGCAGGAGCAGCAACGTGCGGCGGTCCTTTTCCTGTGCGACCGAAGAGGCGGAGGTCAATGCTGCCTGAAACCCGAGAATCGTCAGCTGCAACGGAGCGAGCAGGGCAAACATCAGGCCGCCCAGTCTCGCCCGATCGCCGACAGCCGAAAGCGGGCGCGTGCCGGCCAGCACGAGCCACCCGGTGCTCAGCAGCAGAAACAGCGCCAGTATGTAAAAACCTCTCGCCGAGAAATGCTTGCTGCGCTTGGGCGCCACGTGCACTTCACGACCGACCACAGGACCCAGCATGTTGGACCGATTTATCAAGGCACCGACGATCAGCGATGCCGGCTGCGAGGACCGCTCCCGTTCGCCGACCCGGACCCTATGGTAGCCCCCAGACTGGACAGCCGACCATCCGGCGACATGAAGGGGGGAAGAAATCGCCGGAATGCGAAGAACTCGCGGCCAGTTTGACTGGCATCGATTCTTTCCCCGCCACGCCGTGACCGCCCCGCCGCGCCGCAACCTATCGGCGAGGCGGTCTCGCGGATGCCGCCACGAGCTCCAGCCGGCGGTCCGATTTTCGATACAACCGCTGCAATCGGATGGGCGGCGTTCCTCCCCGGCCCACGGATGCGGCGTTGGGGCGTCGATCCGCGGCAGATCCGACGGGCGTGACCTATGGTTCCGATGGCGGGACATAGCCGCGCAGAGATGAAGTTGATCAAGCACACTCTCCACGAGAGCCTTCGCATGTCGGACGCACACCAATCCAACTGGCCGCAACGGATCGCCCGCTCCGTTCAGCAATTCTTCATGGAAGAGGATGGTCCAACTGCCGTCGAATATGCAGTGATGCTGGCGCTGATCCTGATCGCTTGCCTTGGTTCCATCGGCGCCCTGGCGGACGCGACGGGCTCGAGCTTCGGCAACTCGTCGAGAGCGATCGACGAAGCAATCAATCGCTAGCCGGTCTGTCTCAGGCCCGCCAAGCCAGATCGCCTGGCTTACCGCTGGAACGGCGACGGGCCTTAGACCTCAAGCAAGCGGGCCTCGTACTGCAGCCGGCCCAGCATTTCGGTCAGCGCGTTGCGAAGTGCACCTAGCAACGGATCTTCGCCTTCGCGCGGCACGCGGTCGGCTGGCACGGGGATCGCTTCCCCGACTTCAATGATCACGCGGAGAGGCCCGGGCCAAAGGACTCCTTCCAGAAGGTCTTCCTGCATCCGCTCCAGCGTCTCCAGGACGCGTGTCTCAGTGACCGGGGCTGCTCGCAGATAATCGGGAGGATATGAGGCGAGTTGCTGAGCGAGTTCCAGTCGTTGCAGCTGTTCGCGCAGCTCCTGTCTTTGCCGCGACTCTGCGGGTAAGGCCAGCATTTCCGGCACGATCTTCATCCGCAGATTTTTGACGCGTGGCAAGACACCGCTCAGTTCGCGCGCCCGAGCCATGCCGCCGAGCCACTGTTGCTCAAGCGTTCCGATCAGATGATCGATCAGCATTTGCTGCCGGGTGGTGATCGGACCCGCTTGAGGCATGCCCAGGTATTCGACCTCCTTCAGTGCCAGCAATCCTTCACCCACACGCTTGACCCGTTCGAGCAAGGTCAAATGCCGCTGGGGCTGCCAGCTCAGTCGAGACTCAAGGCGGCGCAAGGCGGCATCGGCGGATGCTTCCACGTCCCCCTGGAAAACGTATTTCAGGCCGATCGGCTGGATCACTACTTGTCGGCCTTCTTTGCTCCGCCGTCGCGCCGCTGAACGCGCGATGAACGTGACGCCGTCAAGCAAAGGTTGCAGCTGGTCATTCGTCCGGTAAGTCGCGCCCTCAGGGAAGATCACCAGGGGACGGTTCGCGGCCACCAGGCAATCGATTGCCGTTTCGATCGATTGTCGGTCGAGTCCCTCCCGGTAAACGCTGAATCCACCCATTTTTGGAATCGCAAAGGTGTCAAACCAATGCTTGTTGAACAGGTGCCAGCTTGCCATCGCATACACATGCGTCGGTGTATGCCTTCCCAGCCAGCCGAGCGCCAGCGGGTCGGCATAGCGGCAATGGTTGGGCGCCAGGAGGATGCCATGGCCCGCGGCCAACGACTCACGGAGTCGGTCCAAGTGCCGGCATTCGTAATCGACGACGCCCTCCGACCGCCGCAGATAGCGGTCCACAAAGCGTAGACGCTGGATCCAGTTCGGCCATGTGTTGCCGTGATGCGGCGGGACGAACTGATATGGCTTCTCGACGACAATACTCGGCACGTGCCTTGCCCTTCGTATCCCCGATACAGCCTTCAGCCGTCAATCGCATGACGGCAGTTCGCGGGGCATCCGCAATCGCTCCACGGAAGCGTCGCCGAGACTGAGTCCCCTCTGGATGGGATTGCCATTGGCG
>Ga0114939_10000121_pt1 | contig 63731 bp, 73 predicted proteins | sample AshMeaCrysSpring_FD_87196 | JGI IMG/M metagenome (GOLD analysis project Ga0114939, IMG submission 87196) | Groundwater microbial communities from Big Spring, Nevada to study Microbial Dark Matter (Phase II) - Ash Meadows Crystal Spring | ecosystem: Environmental > Aquatic > Deep subsurface >...
CGCCAGCGGCGGCGCACCGCGATCCCGGGCGCTACTTCATCGCGTATAGCTTGATCAGGTCGCCGCGCGAGACGACGCCCAGGACCTTGCGCTCGTCGTCGGTGACGATGAGCCGCTTGATGCGGTTGGTGTCCATGAGCGTCACCGCCGTGCGCAGCGTGTCGTCCTCGCGGATGGTGATGGGCGGCGTCGTCATGATGTCGTCCACGATCGTGCCCATGCCCTTGCGCGCGCGGCGCTTGCGCACCACCGTCTCCAGCGTGTCGGTGACCGCGCTCTGCTCGAGGTTCATGGCGGAGAGGAAGTCCGCCTCCGTGAGCACGCCCGCGAGCCGGTCGTGCACGTCCAGCACGGGAACGCCGCTCACCTTCTTCTGCACCATGAGGGTGGCCGCCGCCGTGAGCGCGCTGCCGCTGTGGACGCTCACGACCTCTCGCGTCATCACGTCTCGGACCTTCATCTCGCGCGCGTGGCGGGCGTGCGGCGTGGTCTCGAGGTCCTTGCCGACGAAGTTCATGTGCGACGGCAGCAGCGGGACGTTGGGCAGCCGCCCCTTCAGCAACAGGTTCCAGTACACCCACTGGAAGGCGAGCTTGCCCACGTGGTTCATGTAGCTCTCCTTCAGGAGCGAGAACGGGCCCACGTGCGCCATCGGGAACTGGCCCTCCAGCGGCTCGATGTCGTAGTTGAAGTCGAGCAGCATCGCCTTGTTGTAGCCGGTCTCGATGAAGCAGTTGGCATGCCCGTCGAAGGTCGGCAGCGCGGGCTTCCCCGCCATCTCGCGCAGCAGGTTCTCGACCACGGTCTCGGCCTCGAAGTGCGCCACGGACCCGGCCTTCGAGGTGGAGACGTTGGTGTTGTCGCCTAGGCAGTAGACGAAGTCGGCCTTGCGGCTCTTCAGGGTCCGCGGGTCGGTGAGCGCGTAGCCGGTGCCGTCGCCGAGTTCGGAGTCGTCGAGCACCTGCGGGCCCAGGTTGGGCGGAATGGCGCACAGCAGGTCGAACTCCAGCGTGCGCCCGTCGAAGGACCGGAGGGTGCTCGCGCCCGCGTCCACGGATTCCGCGGCGAAGTCGGCGACCACGTTCACGCCTTTCTTGCGCGCCATTTCCGTGAGCACGCGGTTGGCGTTCGGCTTGGTGAAGGCGCCGGAGTAGGGCGTGACCAGGGTGATCTCGATCGCGTCCCGAACGCCCTTCTGGGTGAAGTAGTAGTCCGCCAGGAAGGCGAACTCGATGGGCGCCACGGGGCACTTGATCGGCATGTCGCAGACGTCGATGACCAGCCGGCCCTCGCGCATGCGCTCGATGGCCGAGCGCATCGCCACCGCCCCCTCCAGCGTGTAGAACGTGTGGATGCCGTCCCTGCCCATGGGTTCGGCCAGGCCCTCCACCTCCTCCGGCGCCACCCGGCAGCCGAGCGCGGAGACGAGGAAGTCGTAGCGCAAGGTCGTGATGCTCGTCTCGACGGTCTTCCTCTCCGCGTCGATGCGCAGGATGTCGGCGGCGAGGAAGTTCACGTTGCGCGGCAGGGGCTCGCCGATGGGGCGCACGAGATCCTTGTGGTCGTCGTGGCCGTAAAGCCCGAAGGGCAGGAACAGCAGTCCCGGCTGGTACACGTGGGTGTCCGAGCGGTCGACGATCGTGATGACCCACTCGCGCAGGTCGAGCTTCTGCGTGAGCAGGTTGGCGACGAGGGCGCCGCCCGTGCCGGCGCCAAGGATGACGACCTGTTTCATGGGACCTCCCGAAGCCGCGATGGCCCATTCTCCGGCATGTCCGCGCGGGATCCTTGTGGCATGTCAATGGCATGCCCCGCGTCGGCCTCGGCGCCTAGCCGGTGCTCCAGGCGCGCGGGCGCTTCATGCCCGCGATCTTGCAGGCCTGGCCGGGGTAGCCGTAGGGGAAAAGCTCGAACAGCCGGTTGCGGGCTTCCGGGCCGAGGCGGTCGGTGAGGTGCCGGATGACGAACCGGGCGTCCGCCGCGACCTGGTGCTCGTCGTAGTACGCGCGCATGAAGCGCAGCACGTCCCAGTGGTCCGCGGAGAGCGCGATGCCCTCGCGCTCCGCGAGCACGCGCGCGACGTTCTCCGTCCACAGGCCGGGTTCGACGAGATAGCCGTCGGCGTCGATGGGCGGCAGGCGAACCTCTTCGTGCATGGGGGCTCCGGGCGAGGGCGGGATGAGCGCCATTTCCCCCCAACCGGCGCCCGGGTTCCATACCCCTTAAGAGGTAATCCGCTTGTACCTTTGACGGAGCGGGGACGGGCGGCGGGCGCGCACCCCCACCCCACCGGGGAGTGGAATACCCCATCGGGGTGATGGACTTCGCCCTCCGTATGCGCGGAAATCCGAACGGCGAGTCCCGCCCGGAAAACCCCACGGAAGAGCCGCGATGCCACCCACCGCCGCCCCGGCCAAGGCCGAGGTCAGGAAGACCACCTGCTACATGTGCGCGTGCCGCTGCGGCATCCGCGTCCACCTCGTCGACGGCAAGGTCCGCTACATTGACGGCAACCCCGACCACCCGCTGAACAAGGGCGTGATCTGCGCCAAGGGCAGCGCGGGCATCATGAAGCAGTACTCGCCGGCGCGGCTCACTCAGCCCTTGCGCCGCAAGGCGGGTGCCGAGCGCGGTGCCGGGGAGTTCGAGCCCGTTTCCTGGGAGGAAGCCTTCGCGACGCTCGCGGAGCGCCTCGGGAAGATCCGCGCGACCGACCCGCGGAAGTTCGCGCTCTTCACCGGCCGCGACCAGATGCAGGCGCTCACCGGGCTCTTCGCCCGGCAGTTCGGCACGCCCAACTACGCGGCGCACGGCGGCTTCTGCTCGGTCAACATGGCCGCGGGACTCATCTACACGATCGGCGGCTCCTTCTGGGAATTCGGCGGGCCGGACCTCGAGCGCGCGAAGCTCTTCGTGATGCTGGGGACGGCGGAGGACCATCACTCCAACCCGCTCAAGGTCGCGATATCGAAGTTCAAGCGCGACGGCGGCCGTTTCGTGTCCGTGAACCCGGTGCGCACCGGCTATTCGGCCATCGCCGACGAGTGGGTGCCGATCCGCCCGGGCACCGATGGCGCGCTGCTGCTGGCCCTCGTCCACGAACTGATCGATCTGGGGCTCTACGACCGCGAGTTCCTCGTGCGCTACACCAATGCCGGCCAGCTCGTGAACCTGGACGCGGCGAGCGATGAGTTCGGCATGTTCGTGCGCACCGAGGTTCCGGAGGAGGAGGGCTGCTTCGACCCGCAGAACAAGCTGTGGTGGGACCGCCATGCGGACAAGCCCGTCGTCACGCACACGGAGGGAGCCGATCCGTTCCTCTTCGGCCGCTTCCGGCTGCACGACGGCACCGAGGTGAGCCCCGCCTTCCAGTTGCTCAAGGAACGCGTCGCGGAATACACCCCGGACTGGGCCTCCGGCGTGACGGGCATTCCCGCCGCCACCATTCGGCGGCTGGCGCACGAGATGGGCATCACCGCGCGCGACCAGAAGATCGAGCTGCCCATCGCCTGGACCGACAGCTGGGGCAAGGAACACGAGACCGTCACGGGCAACCCGGTCGCCTTCCACGCGATGCGCGGGCTTGCGGCCCATTCGAACGGATTCCACGCGATCCGCGCGCTGGGGATCCTGATGTCGCTGCTGGGAACGATCGACCGGCCGGGGGGCTTCCGCCACAAGGCGCCGTTTCCGCGTCCCATCCCGCCCTGCGCCAAGACGCCCTCGACGCCTCTGGCGATCAAGCCCAACTCCGTGCTCGATGGGGCCCCGCTCGGGTGGCCCGCGGAACCCGACGACCTGTTCGTCGACGACGACGGCAAGCCCGTGCGCATCGACAAGGCGTTCTCGTGGGAGTATCCGCTTGCGGTGCACGGCCTCATGCACAACGTGATCACCAACGCCTGGAGAGGCGATCCGTACCGCATCGACACCTTGTTCATCTTCATGGCGAACATGGCGTGGAACTCGACCATGAACGCGGACGAGGTGCGCCGCATGCTCAACGACAAGGGCGAGGACGGCGAGTACCGCATCCCCTTCCTCGTGGTCGCCGACGCCTTCCAGTCGGAGATGACGGCATTCGCGGACCTGATCCTGCCCGACACCACCTACCTCGAGCGCCACGACGCCATGTCGCTGCTCGACCGCCCGATCTCGGAGTTTGACGGGCCGGTCGATTCCGTGCGCATACCGGTGGTACCGCCCACCGGCGAGTGCAAGCCCTTCCAGGAGGTGCTGATCGAGCTGGGCACGCGGCTCGGGCTGCCGGCATTCGTCACCAAGGATGGGCGGCGCAAGTTCCGGGACTATCCCGACTTCATCGTGAACTACGAGACGGAGCCCGGCTCGGGCATCGGCTTCCTGGCCGGCTGGCGAGGCAAGGGCGGCGAGAAGCAGCTGCGCGGCGAACCCAACCCGCGCCAGTGGGAGATGTATGCGCAGAACGACTGCGTGTTCCATTACAAGCTGCCAAAGAGCTACCAGTACATGCGCAACTGGAACCAGGGCTACCTCGAGTGGTCCCTGCGCAACCGCATCACCCGGTACGCCGAGCCGATCCTCATCCACCTCTACTCAGAGGTTTTGCAGAAGTTCCGGCTGGCCGCGCGCGGCCGGGGAATGTCGCGCAAGCCGCCGCCGGAACTGCGCACGCGCGTCGATACCTTCTTCGATCCCCTGCCCTTTTACTACGAGCCGCTCGAGGCCCAGGCCACCGACAAGACGCGCTTCCCGCTCTCCGCGGTGACCCAGCGGCCCATGGCGATGTACCACTCCTGGGACTCGCAGAATGCTTGGCTGCGCCAGATCCACGGCCACAACAGCCTGTTCGTGAACCCGCGTACCGCCCAGGCGCGCGGAATCGCAGACGGCGATGCGGTCTGGGTGGAATCGACCTGGGGCAAGGTGCGCGCCTTCGTGAAGCTCTCGGAGGCCGTGGAGCCCGGAACGGTGTGGACCTGGAACGCCATCGGCAAGGCACCCGGCGCCTGGAACCTGACTGCCGATGCGGACGAGTCCCGCCGCGGCTTCCTGCTCAACGCCCTCATCACCGATGAGCTGCCGGCCAGCGGCGACAATCCGCGCGTCTCCAACTCGGATCCGATCACGGGCCAGGCGGGGTGGTACGACGTGCGGGTCCAGATCGCCAAGGCGGGGGATGACGCCGTGGCACTTCCGGCGAAGCTCCTGCCCTATCCCGGCATGGAGACTCGCCCGTACGCGCTCGCGTACCGTGCCGCGACCGTGAAGAAATGACCGTGGGCGCCGGGCCCTGGCTTCGCGCGGCGACGGTCGCGGCGGCGGTGGCTCTCGCCATCGCCAGCCCCGACACGCTGGCGGCGCCTGTGACGCCCGGCGCGGCGACTGCCGTGCCGTGGTGGGTGTGGCCCCTGGCGCTGTTCGTGGTGTGCTTCTTCCTCGGCATCGTCGCGGTGCCGGCCGGCGTGGGCGGCGGCGTCCTGTTCGTGCCGATCGTCGGCGGCTTCTTTCCCTTCCACCTCGATTTCGTGCGCGGCGCGGGCCTGCTGGTGGCGCTGGCGAGCGCGCTGGCGGCGGGGCCGCCGCTGCTGCGCTCCGGGCTCGCCAACCTGCGCGTCTCGCTGCCGCTGGCGCTCCTCGCCTCCGCCAGCTCGATCGCCGGGGCGCTCGCCGGTCTGGCGCTTCCCGCCACGGTGGTGCAGGTGGCGCTCGGCTGCACCATCCTCGCGATCGTGGCGCTCATGGCCACTGCGAAGAAGTCGGAGTACCCGGAAGTCGGGAAGCCGGACCGTCTCTCCGTCGCGCTCGGGCTGCACGGCGTGTTCCACGACGCGGGCGCCCATCGCGACGTTGCGTGGCAGGCGCACCGCACGCCCGTCGGCCTCGCGCTGTTCCTCGCCATCGGCGTGCTCGCCGGGATGTTCGGCCTGGGCGCCGGGTGGGCGAACCTGCCGGCGCTCAACCTCGTGATGGGCCTCCCGCTCAAGGTCTCGGCGGGCTCGTCGAGCTTCATCCTCTCTCTGGTCGATTCCTCGGCGGCCTGGGTGTACATCAACCAGGGCGCGGTGCTGCCCATGATCGCCGTGCCCTCGGTGATCGGCATGATGCTGGGCGCCCGCATCGGGGCGCGGCTGCTTCGCGTGCTGCCGGCCAGCATCGTCCGCCGGCTCGTCCTCGCCTTGCTTTTCTTCGCGGGGCTGCGTGCGCTTCTCAAGGGGCTGGGCATCTGGAACTGAGGCCCCGTTCCATCCATTCACACATCCTTCGGAGCAAGCCATGCGAATCCTGATCTCGATCCTCTCGGCCGGCGCGATGCTCGCCGCCGCCACCGCCCACGCCGCGCCCGTATTCATGTCCGCCGACTGGGCGCGCGACGCCTGCGCGGCCTGGAACGCCGACGGCGGGCTCACCCAGAAACTGCACGAATCCGGCTGGGTCGCCAACCACAAGAACCGCGGCTACAAGCTGCTGAGGGTGGCGCGCGGCGATTGCCCGGCCAATGCGCCGCGCGCCGAGCTGCGAATCGCGCCGAAGGATGGCAAGGCGCTTTGCCTGCAGGGTGGCGTCGCCGGCACCGGCGCGCTCGACGGCGATGCCGACTACCTCATGACGGCCGACACCCGGCGCTGGCTCGAGATGGGGCGGGGCGAGTACGGCCCGATGAAGGCGATGATGTTCGGCCGCCTGTCCTTCGACGGGCCGATGGGCGAGGCGATGGGCAACATGGGCCCCTTCGAAGGCTTCCTGAAGCTCGTCGGCAGCGTGCCGGGCGACACCTCGGCCTGCCCGCAATGAACGCTCCTGCCGGCCCTGCAGTCGCCCCCGAGCAGGAGCGCTACGCGCGCGTCCTGGGCTGGGGCACGCAGTTCGGCTTCGCCTTCCTCGTGGTGGGGTTCCTCTCCTACATCTTCGGGCTGATGCCCCCGCACGTCCCGATGGAGCGCCTGCCGGAGCTGTGGAACCGCCCGGCGGCGGAGTTCCTGCGCGAGACGGGCATGCGCGCGGGCTGGGGCTGGCTCAAGTTCGCGCACCGCGGCGACGTGCTCAACACGGCGGGACTCGCCTTGCTCGCGAGCTGCTCGGTGCCCAGCCTCCTGGCGGTGGCTCCCATCTTTCACGCCCGGCGCGACAGGGTGTACGTGGCGATCTGCATCCTCGAGGTCGCCATCATCGCGCTCGCCGCTTCGGGCATTCTCGTGACGAAGCACTGAACCGAACCGAAACGGAAAGGGAGAAAGGACGACATGGGGTACGTGATCGGCGGGGTGGAGAAGGAAACGGACGCGGACGGCTACCTGCTGGAGGCCGACCTGAGCGACGAGGCGGTGGAGGTCATCGCAAGGGCGGAGGGCATCGCGCTCACCGACATGCACCGGCAGGTGATCGCCTACCTGCGCGAGCGCTTTCGCGAGGACGGCCACACGCCGAACTTCCGCAACATGCTGAAGGACGTGCAGGCGTTGATCCCGGGCATGGACAGCAAGGCGCTCTACGACCTGTTCCCGCTGGGTCCCGCGAAGCAGGGTTGCCGGGTTGCAGGCCTGCCGCAGCCCTACGGCAAGGGCGGCTACTGAGGCGCGGCCGCATCCTGCACGAGCGCGCGGGCCACCTGCGCCCAGCGCTCGCGCCCGTCGCGGCAGGCCGTGACAAGCGCCTGCCAGTCCCCCCGCCGGCAGATTTCGCCATAGGCTTGGGTTAGTTCCGGGAAGAACTCCCTGCGCAGGCCGTCGAAAGTGGCGAACCAGAAGTGCAGCGACGCCTCGCACTTGCGGTCGGCAATCGCGGGCAGCGTGACGAGGCAATCGGCGAGGAGGTCGCGGACGGCCCGTGCGCTCAGCGCGGCCCGGCGGTCCGTGCGCGATCGCAGGTATGCCTCCCACGGCTCGCCCAGCATCCGCCCGGCAGCGTGCTCGCCCAGTTCGTGCAGCAGGAGGGTTTCGCGCTGCGCCGCCGCCATGGCTGCGATGGCGCGGGCCGGATCGGCCTCGTAGCCATAGGCCGCGAGGGCGGCGCGCATCGGGCCGGATTCGTGGGCGCGGTCCCATGACCGGGCGCTGCTCCACAGCCAGCGCTCGAAGGCCTCGCCACGCAGCACGATGCGGCCCGCCGCGAGCGAGGCCGGCGCCGCCTCGATGTCGCGCGCGACTTCCCTGCCCACCTCGACGACGTCGATGCCCTCGCGCCTTTCGCTGCGCGCCAGGCGGCCGAGGAAGAAATGCGGCTTGCCGAAGCGGCCGACCGCGGCCCCGTACACCCAGCCTTCGGTTGCCAGCACGGCATTGATCGCCTCGACCGCGAAAGGATCGGCGGGGCCCGAGGGAAGCGGCAGGGGCGCGTATTCCGCATCGTCCAGGGCATCCCAGCGCCGTTCGCGCGCGGCGATCCAGGCGCCCACCGCCGCGCGATCCGGCTCCCGGCCGGGCGGCAGTCCCTGCGCCCAGCAGAAATACTCGCGCATGGCGAGCAGGTAGTTGCAGAGGGTCATGTCGCGGGCGAACGCGGCATCGGAGATGTCGCAGTTGCCCTGGACCGCGGCCGCCAGCGCTTCGAACGGCAGGCTCACGGCGCCTCGCTACGCCGTCGCGGCTGCCAGGCCGCGATCGCGCGCACGACCGGCTCGAACGGGATCGCCGCGAGCTCGCCCCAGCGCTCCCGGGCACCCGCGACCACGGCGTGGATGTCCGCCGCGCGGGCGTCCCCGAGCGCAGCGGCGACGGCGCGGATGCCGCCGCACTGCAGGCGCAGGGTTTGGGCGTGGGGCAGGGCCGTGGCCGGCGGGGGCAGCCGCAGCGCAAAGGTCGACCGCTCGCGCAGCAGCGCGAGGAGGGTGGCGCAGTTCACGTGCGCGACCGGCGATGCGCAGGCGATGCCCTCGTGTTCTCCACGCGCGTGACGCCGGGCGAGAGCGCACCCCGCCTGGCCGGCGAGGATCGCGCGGCCGAAGGCGCAGGGCGCGCGGGCCTCAGTCGTCGTCATCGAAGCGCGGGCGCGGCTCCGGGACGTGGGTCAGGAGTTCCTCGGCGCGCAGTTCGTCTTCGGCGAACATCACGCGGACGCGGCAGTTCGCGGGCAGGCCCGGGTCGCGCCGCAGTTCCTTCGCGCGCGCCGAGGCCTCGGGGAAGGCCTCGAAGGCGCCGACGCGCTCCAACTGGTGGAAGGGGAAGACCTTGTAGAGGTAGTAGGGCATGGGCGGGGGTCAGGGCACGTAGCGTTTGGCGGCGCGCCGGCGTCCGGGGCGCGACTTCTGGATCACCACGCCCCGCACGGGCGCGAGGTCCGGGATGGGGATGGCGGCATGGCCGGGAGCGAGCGCGCGCAGCTCCCAGGCATCGCCCACCGCGACCAGCTGGCGGAAGATCCACTCGCCGCCGGCGTGGGCCAGCACGAAGGCACCGTCGGTGGCGAGGCCCTCCGGCTCGATGACGATCACCTCGCCCTCCTCGAACTCGGGCCGCATCGAGTCGCCGAGCACCATCAGCGCGAAGGACTCGGCGCCGCTGCAGGCGGAAAAGGGGTCAGATCCCTTTTCGTCGCCTCCCGAAAAGGGATCTGACCCCTTTTCCGCCTTTTCCGCAGCCGGGGCGATCGGGATGACGCGCCTGTCTTCTTGCATGCAGGTTCCTAAATCACTTCCGTGAAGAGGCGGTCCTCGGGCACGCCGGCTTGCCGAAAGGCGCTGGCGCAGGCCGCGTTGAAAGCCTCGCCGCCAGCCACGTAGACATCGCAGTCGGCCGCCGCGGCCCTGCCCGGCCATGCGTCCAGCAGGCGGGCGGCGCCGGCGGCGGGGTCGCCGTCGGCCAGCGCCACGAAGCGGAACCCGTCGAGCGAGTCCGCCCACGCGCGGCACTGGTTGGAGAGGTAGTGCCCGTCCGGGCGCGTCGCCAGCCAGAGGATGGCGCAGGATGCGGCGGCCTCCGCCGACAGGGCATACTCGACGAGGCTCTTCACCGGCGCGAAGCCGAGGTCGCAGGCGGCAAAGACCAGCGGGCGTCCCGATGCGGCGTCGAGGACGAAGCGTCCCTTCGGTCCGGCCAGCGTCACCGCGTCGTTCGGGCGCAGGCGTCCGGCGAACAGCGCCTCGGCGAAGGCGTCCGTGTCGTCGCGCCCGATGTGGAACTGGATGTTGCGGTCGTCGCACGGGCAGCTGGCGATGGGGTAGGTGCCGTGCACGTCGCCTCGCGCATCCGCGGCGCCCAGCGAAGCCATCTGGCCGGCCAGGAAGCGCAGCCGCGACGACCGTGGCGTCTGCAGGTGCAGCATCATCGTGTCCGATGCGAGCGGCGTGACGGCGCGGACGGCGGTGACCATCGTCTGCAGCGGGATGTCGGCCGGTCCGGATGCCTCCAGCGTCTCGACCTGCACGTCGGTGACGGGCGCGTAGCAGCACATGAGCACATGCCCCTGGGCGCGTTCCGCCTCCGACAGCGGGTAGTCGTGCGGCAGGACGCGGCGCACCTCGCCGCCCAGCACGCGCGCCTTGCACAGGCCGCAGGTGCCGTTGCCGCAGCCGTACGCGAAGCCGAGTCCCGCCTTGAGTCCCGCCTGCAGCAGCGTGTCGCGGCCCTCCGCGAGGAACTCGCGCCCGCTCGGGCGAACGGTCACGCGGGGACTCATGACGCCCAGCGCCGTGTCGAGGACCTCGAGGCGGTCCGCGCCCGCCATCGCCAGCACGCGCGCCAGCTCCGCGTCGGCCCAGGCGGCCAGCGCCGCCGACGGCGCGTGCGTCGCGGCAAGGTCCCCGAGCCGCGCCAGCACGGCATCGAGGAGCGCGTGGTAGCGCTGCAGGTGGCGGCGCGTGTCCGCAAGCTCCTGGCTCTGCGCGAAGAGGCGCTGCGCCAGGATTTCCTGCGAGGGCAGAAGGCGTTCGCGTACGCGTCTTCCAAACGATTCCTCCTTGATGCGGGTGACGCGCTCGAGGCCCGCGGTGTCCTCCGGCACGGCCCCCGGAAACGCGCGCAGCAGTTCCTCCGTGCTGAGCCTGCCCTCGACGCTTGCGAGCCCGCCGTCGCGCACCATGCGCTGCAGCGTGCTGCGGTGCACGCCGACCAGCTGCGCCGCCCGTGCGAGGGAAAGCCAATGGGTCACGAGATCTTCCGGAAGGCCTGCCTGTGGCGACCGAGTTTACCGGAGCTTGATGCCGCGCAAGACGGGGCGCGCGCGCGAAGGGGAGCATTACCCATGTGGGTTATGGGGTCACCCATCGCGGGTATGGATTCCCCGGAGCCCCGGGAGCGAAATACGCCCGTTCCGCCCATCGGAGGGCGCCGTTCACCTCAAGCACACCGATCCCAGGAGGGAAGCCATGGATTTCAGCAAGGAACTCGACGCGCGCGGCCTCAACTGCCCGCTGCCCATCATCAAGACCAAGAAGGCGCTGAACGACATGACGAGCGGCCAGGTCCTCAAGGTGCTCTCCACCGATGCCGGCAGCGTGAAGGACATGCAGGCCTTCGCGACGCAGACGGGCAACGAGCTCGTCGGATCCGAGGCGCAGGGCAAGGAATACGTCTTCTTCCTGAAGAAGAAGTAGCCGCCCGACCCCCACGGCCCGGAGAACGCGAATGACGCAAAAGCGGATGGCGATCATCGCCACCAAGGGAACGCTGGACATGGCGTACCCGCCCTTCATCCTCTCCTCGACCGCGGCGGCGCTTGACTACGAGGTGCAGATCTTCTTCACCTTCTACGGCCTCACGCTGCTGCGCAAGGACCTCTCGGGGGTCAAGATCAGCCCGCTGGCCAACCCCGCCATGCCCATGCCCGTGCCGATGCCGGTGCTGGTCTCCGCCCTGCCGGGGATGGAGTCGATGGCGACGATGATGATGAAGCAGAAGATCAAGGCGAAGGGCGTGGCCTCCATCGAGGAGCTGCGCAGCGCCTGCATCGAGTCGGGCGTCAAGTTCATCGGCTGCGAGATGACCGTGGACCTGTTCGACTTCAAGCGCGAGGACTTCATCGACGGCATCGAGTACGGCGGCGCCTCGACGTTCTTCGGCTTCGCCGGCAACACCGACATCTGCCTCTTCATATAACAACCTGCCGTTCCCCTCCCCACACTCGGAGATTCCCATGAAGGCCCAGAAGAAGATCCTCGCCGCGGCGCTCGCCGCAGCCCTCGCCGCGCCGCTGGCCGCGAACGCGACCGACGGCTACTTCTCCCACAGCTATGGCATCAAGGGCAAGGGCATGGGCGGCGCCGTCGTCTCACTCGCCGAGGACGGCTTCGCCGGCGCCAACAACCCGGCGGCGGGTGTCTGGGCGGGCAATCGCCTCGACCTCGGACTCGACTGGTTCAGCCCGAAGCGAAAGGTCACCCGTTCGGGCAGCGGCGGCGGCATGCTCGACTTCTCCGCCGAAAGCGACAGCACCAATTTCTTCATCCCCGAGCTCGCCTGGAACACGATGCACTCCGCCGACCTCGCCTACGGCATCTCCGTGTACGGCAACGGCGGCATGAACACGGACTATCCCGGCGGCCAGCTCAACTGCGCCGCCTTCGGCGGGCCCCCGGTGGCCAACGGGCTGTGCGGCCTGGACCGTCTGGGCGTCGATCTCAGCCAGCTCATGATCGCGCCCACGCTTTCCTGGCGATTCACGCCCGGGCATTCGATCGGCATCGCGCCCGTGTTCGCCTACCAGCGCTTCGAGATGTACGGCGCGCACCTGTTCACGCAGCTGTCGCAGAGCCCCGGGGACGTGACCAATCGCGGCTACGACAGCGCCACGGGCTGGGGCGTTCGCATCGGGTACATGGGCCGCCTCTCCCCGACCGTCTCGGTGGGCGCGACCTACGCGACCAAGACGAAGATGGGCGAGTTCGACAAGTACAAGGGCCTCTTCGCCGAGAACGGCGACTTCGACATCCCCGAGAACATGGGGCTCGGCATCTCGTTCCAGCCGTCCAAGGGCCTGCTCGTGGCCGTGGACTGGGAGCGGATCAAGTACAGCGGCGTCGCCTCCGTGGGCAATCCCAGCACCAACCAGGCGCCGCTCGGGTCGTCCAACGGGCCCGGCTTCGGCTGGCAGGACGTGGACGTCTGGAAGATCGGCGTGCAGTGGCAGCAGAGCCCGGCCCTCACCCTGCGGGCGGGCTACAACCGCTCGGACAACCCGATCCTGCCGCGCGACGTGACGTTCAACATCCTGGCGCCCGGCGTGATCAAGGACCACGTCACGGTCGGCTTCACCTACGCCCTCGACAAGACCTCCGAGCTCTCGATGGCCTACATGCACGCCTTCTCGAATTCGGTGGAGGGGCCTTCCTTCTTCAACGCGTTCGCGCCGGGCATGGGCGGCACCGAGAAGATCGAGATGTACCAGAACTCCCTGGGCATCGCCTGGGCGAAGCGCTGGTAGTTCCCCGGGCGGGGGCCGGGGCACGCCGCGAGACGGCCGCGCCCGGCCCCTTCAGCAGCTGCCGCGGCCTGGCGCCGCCCAGGCGCCCTCGGTCCCCGCGATGCGGTCGAGGTAGCGTGCGCGGTACAGGAGGCGGGGTTCGCCCCCGCCTTCCTCGAAGCGCGTGCGGTCGTGCAGGACGTTGTTGCAGACGAGCCCCATGCCGGGCTCCAGCCGGGCCCGGTAGATGCCCGGGCCGCCGGCGTCGAGCCGTTGCAGCAGCCAGGCGGCCGCCTCCCGCGCCATGGGGTCGTCCTTCCAGGCGATGCTGCGCGTGCGCGCCGTGTAGCGCATGTGCAGGTCGCCCGAGACTTCGTCCAGCGAGAACACGGGTCCCACGGAGACCGGGCGGGCGATGCCGTCGTCATCCAGCCGCTCCGGAATGGTCATCGCGTCGGGCGCGAACAGCGCCTCCGCCCAGGCGGGCTCGCGCTCGCGCAGCCACAGGTAGGCCATCTCGGGATCCGCCAGCCCGTTCTCGCCGCCGCGCGCGGCGCTGCGCACGCAATGCAACACCATGCCGCGGATGCGGCGGCCGGGCGCGTTGTAGTAGCCGTCCGTGTGCCAGCGGATCGGCCTGTCGGTGTAGGGAATGAAGCCGGCCTCGCGTTTGCCGCCTTCCACGCGGATGGACGTGATGCCGTCGTCGTCGGACAGGAAGTTCGCGTCGAGGCGCACGAGGCCCAGGCTGGCCGCGATGACGCGGGGCAGGGCCTTGTCCTCGTCGCCGCGCCCGCAGGCGTAGAGGGCCATGTTGGCGCGCCGGCAGCGGTCGAGCAGGGCGCCGCGCTCCGAGGCGGTCAGCCGCAGGGGGTCGCGGACCTCGACGACCAGATCGGCGGCCGACCCGGGGGCGGCCGCGAGCTTGGCGTCGCGCCAGCGCCGCCACGCCTCCTCCCGGCCGGGCCGGAAGATCGCGCCCGCCTCGCGCAGGGCGGCCGTATCACCCACCTCACTCCCCCGTGGTGGCGGCGCGGCGCTTGCGGCGCCCGGGGCCGGTCTCGTTCAGGCCGGCGAAGGCTTTCGCGATCGTGCCGGCCGCCTCGGGCCCCTCGATGGCGATCACCTGGTCCCACGCCCAGCGCTCGTCCTTGCCGCCCATGAGACGGGCGATGCAACTCGCGAAATAGCGCAGGAAGCCGAAATCGGGCCCCTCCGGCCCGTAGCCGAACTCGCCGTATTCGGCGAAGGAGGCGTTGACGCGGTCGACGAAGGCAGCCTTGTGCGACGCGGCATCGGCGTCGCCCAGGAGGTCCGCCCGGTTCTCGGCGAGCGTCGCGCCCGCGCGGTTGGCGAGCGCCGTCATGAAGGCGGCGGCGCCCGACGCGTCGAACTGCCCGTGCGCCAGGCGCCACGACACCTGCAGGCAGTACACGAGGACCTCGGAAAGGAACGCGAAGTACGCGGGCCCCGGGTCGATGTCGAACCCCGCCTTGCGCATGCTTTTCAGGGCGTTCTGCGCCACGCGGAACGAGATGAACGCCAGCGCGCCGGCGACTTCCTCGGGCGTCTTGGGACGTTCGGACCTGAACCAGTGGCTCTTGACGCGCACGGCGCAGGGCGTTCGGCGGGTTCGGCCGGACCGGGCGTCAGGGCTTGGCGATGTAGAACTCGTTGACGCCGGCGCCGGCGTCGACGGTCGCGAGCAGCCTGAGCCCCGTGACCTTGGCCCAGTCGGCGATGTCGGCCGTCGCGCCGGGGCAGTTGCTCACCAGCTTCAGGACCTCGCCCGAGCGCATTCCCTTGATCAGCTGCTTCGCCTCCACGATCGGGCCGGGGCAGGAAACGCCGCGCATGTCGAGCACGGCATTGGCCGCGATCCCCGCGGAGCGCCCCTTGCGAACGAAATAGGCCGCGACGCCGCCGTCGCGCACCTCGACGTGGACGACTTCGTTGCCGGTCTGCCTCGACCACGCGATCAGGTCGTCCCGGGTCCCGGGGCAATCGGACACCAGGCACAGGACCTGCCCTTCGTCCAGGCCGTCGACGATTCTCTTGGCGCCGAGGACGGGCCCGGGACAGGTGAGTCCGGTGAGGTCGACCGTGGCGTCGGCCGTGACGGGGCGGGGCGATGGCATGGAAGTCTCCGGTCAGTCGTACGTGTGGATCGTCTTGTGCGGGACCAGTATCCCGCAACCGATGTCGCGATGGGATCCCAGGCCCGCGTGCTGCAGCACGAGCGAGGCCTCGGCGGCCAGCCCATGGATGGCAAGGCTCCAGGCCGCGAGTTCCCGCCCCTCGCGCGCGATGCGCGTGCGCCTGCCGCAGATCAGGCTGCCGCGGACCCCGAGACGGCGGATCTCCGCCTCGATCGTTTCGGTGAAGGCGACCTCGTCGTCATCGCCCGTCACGACGCGGGGCGAGTAGAGGGTCTGCGCCGCCTGCAGGCGGCGGTAGGTGCCCTGGCCGAGGCGAAGGGGGGTGCCGTTCACGGCCAGGGTGGCCTGCTCGAGGACGCTCGCCGCGCACACCTTGTCGCGGGGAAGGCGAATGACGAGCTTTGCCCGTCGCGCGATCAGGAGGGAGCCGTCAGCGGCGCGATTGCCCCGGACCGGGTGGATGCCCGCCGCGGATTCCCGGGCGATCCAGGGAACGATCCGCGCGACCTCCCGGAAGAGGGCCGGCTCGAAGTCGGGCGGAAGGCGCTCCGCCACCAGGTCGAGGATCACGTCGACCATGTCCCTGCCCGCCGGTTCGCCGGCGGGCGAGCAGGCGCCCGGCGCGCGCTCCCCCGCCGTCATCCCGCCGTCCCCCGCTGCGCTGCCCAGCCTTCCATGGCCTTCGCCCAGTCCCGGGCCGTGGCGGCGTCGACGTCGAAGACGGTGAACCGGCGGCCCTCGCGGATGCGGATGCGCAGGAAGTCGGGCCCGCCGGTGCCGAACGCGACAGCCTGCAATTCGATCTCCTGGCCGCCCAGGGGGACGACGAGCTTGGCGACGGTTTCGGTGCGTGTCATGGCGGGCTTCCTGGGGAGGGCGTGCCCCGAGCATTTCCCAAGGCGCGGCCGGGCGCACTCCCGGTACGCAGTGTCGCGGTCACGGCGCCGGGCCGTCCATCCCCCGCGCGGGCGCGGCGCCCATAACCCTTTCGGGTAGTCCCCCATACCCGTCGAGAGGGATGGCGAGGGCAGGTGGGCGTCCGTAGGATCAGCGCACCTCGGGGTGATGCAAGCCCCGGTTCGAGTCGCGCTCGACAATCGCAACGAGGAGGAGCCGCATGGACAAGAAGATGCATCCGACGCCGATGCTGGACCAGCTGGAGAGCGGGCCCTGGCCGAGCTTCGTCACGGGCCTGAAGCGCCTGGCCAACGACAACCCGATGATGGTCGACCTGCTCGGCCAGCTCGAGGCCTCCTACCGGACCCGCAAGGGCTACTGGAAGGGCGGCACCGTCAGCATCTTCGGCTACGGCGGCGGCATCATCCCGCGCTTCACCGAGCTCAAGGACGAGAACGGCAAGCCCCAGTTCCCCGACGCCGCCGAATTCCACACGCTGCGCGTGATGCCGCCGCCCGGCATGCACTACAGCACCGACATCCTGCGCAAGCTCTGCGACTCCTGGGAGCGCCACGGCTCCGGCCTCATCGCGTTCCACGGGCAGAGCGGCGACATCATGTTCCAGGGCGTGCGCTCCGAAAAGGTGCAGGACGCCTTCGACGAGATCAACGAGCTCGGCTTCGACTTGGGCGGCGCGGGCCCGGCGGTGCGCACCTCCATGTCCTGCGTGGGCGCGGCGCGCTGCGAGCAGTCCTGCTACGACGAGGCGAAGACGCACCGCACGGTGCTCAACAACTTCCTCGACGACATCCACCGCCCGTCGCTGCCGTACAAGTTCAAGTTCAAGTTCTCGGGATGCCCGAACGACTGCATGAACTCGATCCAGCGCTCGGACATGGCCGTGATCGGCACCTGGCGCGACAACATCCGCACCGACGAGGCGCTCGCGCGCAAGTATTTCGCGAAGCAGGGGTTGAACAACCTGGTGAACGACGTCGTGAACCGCTGCCCCACGAAGGCGATCCGCCTGGTGAAGGCCTCCGAGGCGAAGGCCGGCCCGTCCGTCTCGATGGTGAAGGTCTCCGACGAGCACGCGCTCGAGATCGAGAACCGCGACTGCGTGCGCTGCATGCACTGCATCAACGTCATCACGGGCGGGCTCGCGCCGGGCAAGGACAAGGGGGCGACCATCCTGGTGGGCGGCAAGCGCACCCTCAAGATCGGCGACCTCATGGGCACCGTGGTGGTGCCGTTCATGAAGCTCGAGACGGACGAGGACCGCGAGAACCTGGTCGACCTCGCCAAGCGCATCGTCGACTTCTTCGCCGAGAACGCCCTCGAGCACGAGCGCATCGGCGAGACCATCGAGCGCATCGGCCTGGTGAACTTCCTCGAGGGCGTGGAGCTCGAGGTGGACCCCAACATGGTTTCCGCCCCGCGCATGAATCCCTACGTCCGCACCGACGGCTGGGACGAGGAGGTCGCGAAGATCGAGGCGAAGAAGCAGCAGGCCGCCTGAACCCCGTCCGCCAACGACCGAACACGGAGCAACCGAGCCATGGCCACCGCAACCGCCACCCCGCGCCGCGCGATCGAGTCCGGCGTGCCGGACAACCAGCCCTTCCTGCACCCGACCCTCAAGCGCAACTACGGCAACTGGAAGTACCACGACCGTCCCCGCCCGGGGGTCCTGCACCACGTGTCGCATTCGGGCGAGGAGGTGTGGAGCGTGCGCGCGGGAACGCAGCGGCAGATGGACGTTCACACGATCCGCAAGCTCTGCGACATCGCCGACCAGTACGCCGAGGGGCACGTGCGCTTCACCATCCGCTCGAACATCGAGTTCATGGTGTCCGACGAGGGGAAGGTCGCGCCGCTGATCGAGACCCTCACGAAGAACGGCTTCCCGGTCGGCGGCACGGGAAACTCCGTGTCGATGATCGCCCACACGCAGGGCTGGCTGCACTGCGACATCCCCGGCACCGACGCCTCGGGCGCGGTGAAGGCCCTCATGGACGATCTCTACGAGGAGTTCGTGAAGGAGGAGATGCCCAACCGCGTGCACCTGTCCACCTCCTGCTGCGAGATCAACTGCGGCGGCCAGGCCGACATCGCCGTCATCATCCAGCACACCAAGCCGCCCAAGATCAACCACGACCTCGTGGCCAACGTCTGCGAGCGCCCCGCCGTCGTGGCGCGCTGCCCGGTGGCGGCGATCCGCCCGGCGCTGGTGAACGGCAAGCCCTCGCTCGAGGTCGACGAGAAGAAGTGCATCTGCTGCGGCGCCTGCTATCCGCCGTGCCCGCCGATGCAGATCAACGATCCCGAGCACTCCAAGTTCGCCATCTGGGTGGGCGGCAAGAACTCCAACGCCCGCGGCAAGCCCACCTTCATGAAGATGGTGGCCTCTGGGCTGCCCAACAACCCGCCGCGCTGGCCGGAGGTGTCGGAGGTGGTGAAGAAGATCCTCTACACCTACAAGGCCGACGCGCGCCCGTGGGAGCGCCTTTCCGACTGGGTCGAGCGCATCGGCTGGCCGCGCTTCTTCGAGAAGACGGGGCTGCCCTTCACCAAGTACCTCATCGACGACTGGCGCGGGTCGCGGTCCAACCTCAACGCGTCGGCGCACATCCGCTTCTGAGCACCCGGGGAGAGGGCGACATGAAGTTCGGCATCCTCGTGAACGAGGGACCCTACCAGCACCAGTCGGCCGACACCGCATGGCAGTTCTGCAAGGCGGCGATCGCGTCCGGGCACGAGATCCAGCGCGTCTTCTTCTATCACGACGGGGTGAACAACGCGACGAAGCTCACCGAGCCGCCGCAGGACGATCGCCACGTGGTGAACCGCTGGACGGCGCTGCACGAGGAGCACGGGGTGGACCTGGTGGTCTGCGTGGCCGCGGCGCTGCGGCGCGGCATCGTGGAGGAGAACCTCGCCAAGGGGTTCCGCATCTCGGGGCTCGGCCAGCTGGTGGAGTCGGGCATCCAGGCCGACCGCCTGGTCGTGTTCGGCGACTGAACGGGAAGGGATCGACGTGAGCGAAGGCTTGACCAAGAAATTCATGTTCGTCAACCGCAAGGCGCCCTACGGCACCGTCTACGCGCTGGAGGCGCTGGAGGTGGTCCTCATCAGCGCCGCCTTCGACCAGGACGTGAGCCTCGCGTTCGTGGACGACGGGGTCTACCAGCTCGTGAAGGGGCAGGACACGAAGGCGGCGGGGATGAAGAACTTCTCGCCCACCTACCGGGCCCTCGAGGGCTACGACATCGAGAAGCTCTACGTGGAGCGCGAGTCGCTGGAGTCCCGCGGCCTTGCGGAGGCGGAACTGCTCGTCGACGTGCAGGTCCTGGGCGCCGCCGAGATGGCCGCGCTCATGGACGAGCAGGACGTCCTCCTCTCATTCTGAACGGCGAAGGAGAAACCGTGCTTCACATCGTCAACAAGTCGCCCGCGGAGCGCACCGCGCTCGCGAGCTGCCTCGCGCACGCCCGCGCCGGCCACGCCCTCATCCTCATCGAGGATGCCGTCTACGCGGCCACGAAGGGCGGTGCCGCCGCCCTGGCGGCCGCGCCGGCGGGGCTCGCCGTCTACGTCCTCGCACCCGACCTGCAGGCCCGCGGGCTCGCCGGGAAGCTGGCCGACGGCGTCACCGCCGTCGATTACAAGGGATTCGTCGACCTGGCCGCCGCGCAGCCGCGCGTGCAGTCCTGGCTCTGACGCGCCCGCACGCGGAACAACCGAAGGAGAGACCATGCCCATCGAAGTGAACGGCAAGACCTACGAGACGGACGAGGAAGGCTACCTGGTGAACCTCGCCGACTGGAACGAGGACATCGCGGCCGCCATCGCCGTCGAGGAGAAGATCGACATGAGCCCGAACCACTGGGAGGTCGTGAATTTCCTGCGCGAGTACTACAACGAGTACCAGATCGCCCCCGCGGTGCGCGTGCTGACCAAGGCCATCGGCAAGAAGCTCGGGCCGGAGAAGGGCAGCAACCAGTACCTCTACGAGCTGTTCCCGTACGGCCCGGCCAAGCAGGCGTGCAAGATCGCCGGCCTGCCGAAGCCCACCGGCTGCGTCTGACCCTGCGAACGGGGGCGCACGGCCTGCCCTCGGCCGCGCCCCGCCCTGCCATGGCGGCCTTCTTCGCAGTGCTCTTCTACCTCGCCGCGGGCGTGCTCGTGGCCGGTGTGGCGCTGCGCGTGCGGCAGTACGCCGCCACCCCGGCGCCGCTGAAGATCCCCACCACGCCGGCGCCCACGACGCGCGGCGGCGTCGTCCTGCGGCTCGCGCGCGAGGTGGTGTTCTTCGAGAGCCTGTTCAAGGCCACGCTCTGGACCTGGCTCTTCGGCTGGCTCTTCCACGCCGCCATGGCCGTGGTCCTCGTCCGCCACCTGCGCTACTTCACGGACCCGGTGTGGGGGTGGGTGGCGTGGATGCAGCCCTTCGGCGTCTATGCGGGCTTCGCCATGGCCGCGGGACTGGCGGGGCTCTGGGCGCGCCGATTCCTCGTCGACCGCGTGCGCTACATCAGCACGCCCTCCGACCACCTCATGCTGGCCCTGCTGCTCGCGATCGCCGCGAGCGGACTCGGCATGAAGTACCTCGCCCACACCGACGTGGTCGCCGTGAAGGCGTTCTTCCTCGGCCTCCTCGCCTTCGAGGTGCGCGACCTGCCGGCCGACCCGCTTCTCGCGGTGCACCTCGGGCTGGTCGCTGCGCTCATGCTGGCGTTCCCGTTCTCGAAGCTGCTGCACGCGCCGGGACTCTTCTTCAGCCCGGGCCGCAATCAGGCCGACGACCCGCGCGAGCGCCGCCACCTGGCGGCGTGGGCCGCGCCGCTCGACACGAAATAGCGCCATGGCCGACGTCACCGCCCCGCCGCTGCGCGAGTTCCCGGTCCCGCCGCCCGTCCGGCCGGACGCGATGGCGATGTCGGTGCCCTACGTCGCCACCGAGAAGATGCAGGAGGCGATCGGCTTCCCCGCGAAGCTGGTCGACGACTGGCACGACAGGGCCATCGCGAAGATGGGCGAGCTGGTCGGCAAGTACCGGTCGCTGCGCGTCTACCTGGACGCCTGCGTGCACTGCGGCGCGTGCACCGACAAGTGCCACTACTTCCTGGGCACCGGCGACCCGAAGAACATGCCCGTCGCCCGCCAGGAGCTGATGCGCGGCGTCTACCGGCGCCACTTCACGCTGCCGGGCAGGCTCTTCCCGAAGCTGGTCGGCGCGCGCGAGCTCACGAAGGAGGTGCTGGACGACTGGTACAAGTACTACAACCAGTGCTCCGAGTGCCGCCGCTGTTCCGTCTTCTGCCCCTACGGGATCGACACGGCCGAGGTGACCATGGCCGCCAAGGAGATCCTCGACAGCATCGGCTACGGCCAGAAGTACACCAACGAGATCATCGGCAAGGTGCACCGCATCGGCAACAACCTGGGGCTGCCGGGCCCGGCGCTGGAGGACACGTTCCTCGGCCTCGAGGAGGACACGAAGGAGGAGACCGGCGCCGACGTGAAGTTCCCGCTCGACCAGAAGGGCGCCGAGGTGCTGCTGGTGACGCCCTCGGCCGACTTCTTCGCCGAGCCGCACGTCGACAGCCTCATCGGCTACGCCAAGGTCTTCCATGCCGCGGGCATCTCGTGGACCCTCTCTTCGCACGCGTCCGAGGCGGGCAACTTCGGCCTCTTCATCGGCAACTACGAGCAGATGCGCGCCATCGCCATGCGCATCCGCGAGGCCGCGCTGGAGCTGGGCGTGAAGCGCATCGTGGTCGGGGAGTGCGGGCACGCCTGGCGCGTGGCCTACAGTTTCTGGAACACGCTGGCCGGCATCGGCGCCGGCGGCGACGACCCGTTCGCGCGGCAGCTGCAGTCGCAGCTCGACCTCCGGCACCGGCAGCCCACCCACATCTGCGAGTTCACCTGGGACCTGGTGCAGCGGGGCGCGCTGGTCCTCGACAAGGAGGCGAACGACCACCGCGTCGTCACCTTCCACGACTCGTGCAACGTGGCGCGCGCCTCGCGCATGGGCGACGACCCGGGCGGGCAGTTCGAGATTCCGCGGGCGCTCGTGCGGGCGGTGGCGAACCGGTACGTCGAGATGCGCGCGGGCACCACGCGCGAGGCGACGTTCTGCTGCGGCGGCGGGGGAGGGCTGCTCACCGACGAGCTGCTCGACCTGCGCGTCAAGGGCGCGCTGCCGCGCATGGAGTCGCTTCGCGAGGTCGCCGACCGCCACGGCGTGAACTTCCTGGCGACGATCTGCGCCATCTGCAAGGCGCAGTTCACCAAGGTTCTTCCCTATTACGGCTTCAACCGGAGCATGGTCGGCGGCGTCCACCAGCTGGTGAGCACCGCCATCCGCCTGGGCGCCAAGCAGTAGGCGCCCCGAAGCACCCCACACGAAAGAGGATCGACGTGGCCGCCAATCCCCAGGAACCCCAAGCCCTCACCTTCCGGCGCTACAAGGACGGCGACATCAAGCCGAAGCGTCTCCAGGACGTGATCTTCCAGGCGTCGTGGTCGCACAAGTGCCCGACGTACATCCAGTCGACGCCGCCCTGCCAGGGCAGCTGCCCCTCCGGCGAGGACATCCGCGGCTGGCTGCAGGTGGTGCGCCAGACGGAGAAGCCGCCGCAAGGGGTGCCGTGGCAGGAGTACGCCTGGCGCCGCCTCACCGAGGCCAACCCCTTCCCCTCGGTGATGGGGCGCGTCTGCCCGGCGCCCTGCGAGACGGGCTGCAACCGCAACGAGGTCGAGGACCACGTCGGCATCAACGCCGTCGAGCACTTCCTCGGCGACTACGCCAACGCCCAGAAGCTCGCCTACCGCAAGCCCGAGCGGCAGACGGGCAAGAAGGTGGCGGTCATCGGCGGGGGGCCGGCGGGCCTCTCCTGCGCCTACCAGCTGGCTCTCAAGGGGCACTCGGTCACCGTCTTCGACGAGCACGAGCACCTCGGCGGCATGATGCGCTACGGGATCCCGGGGTTCCGCACCCCGCGCGACAGCCTCGACATGGAGATCCAGCGCATCCTCGACCTCGGCGTCGAGACGCGCCTGCAGTGCCGTGTCGGCAGCGACATCACGATGGCGGAGATCCGCGAGCAGTTCGACGCCGTCTTCCTGGGCATGGGCGCGCAGGGTGGCCGGCCGCTGCCGCTGGCCGACTCGCAGGCGCCCAACGTCGTGACCGCCACCGCCTTCCTGAAGGCGTTCAACGACGGGCGGCTTCGCCATGTGGGCAAGCGGGTGGTCGTGGTCGGTGGCGGCGACACGTCGATCGACGTGGCGACGGTCGCGCGGCGTCTCGGCCACATCGAGCACGCGAAGCCGACGGACTTCGAGGGCGCCATCGCCGGGCACCTCGCGCACGACGTCGCCCACATCTCGGTCACGCAGGGCGCCGAGGTGACGCTGACCTCGGTCTTTCCCGTCGACAAGATGCAGGCCAACCAGCACGAGATCGAGCAGGCCTGCGCCGAGGGCATCGACATCCGCGGCGGCTGGGCGCCGGTGGGCCTGGTGAAGGGGCCGGACGGGCGCGCGACGGCGCTGCGCGTGGCGCAGTGCGAGGCCAAGTTCGTGGGCGGACGCCTGCAGATCGACATGAAGCCCGGCACGGAGCAGGACATCCCCGCCGACCTCATCGTCTCCGCCATCGGCCAGGCCGTCGACTTCACGGGCCTCGAGGAATTCGACAACGGCAAGGGTGCCGTGGCGGCGGACCGCAACTACCGCGTCACCGGCAAGGACGGCGTCTTCGCCGGCGGCGACGTGCTGCGCCCGCACCTGCTCACCACCGCCATCGGCCACGGCTCCATCGCGGCCGACGGCATCGACCGCTTCCTGCGCAGCGAGGAGCCCGAGAAGCGGCCCAAGATCGACGTCCACCAGTTCGACCTGGTGCGCAAGATGCTGGAGAAGGGGCTGGAGATCGAAAGGGCCACCGAGCCCATGCACGGCACGTGCAGCTCGAAGGCGGCGGTGCACAACTACGACAACCGCTCCGACCGCCACGTCATCACGCACAAGGAACTCTTCCTCGGGCACTTCGGCTACACGGGGCGGGTGAAGCGCAAGTTCATCACCCTGACGAAGGAGACGGCGCTCGGCAACTTCGAGGAGCGCCTGGGCGCGCTCTCCGAGGCGGAGGCGATCGCGGAGGCGAAGCGCTGCATGAGCTGCGGCCTGTGCTTCGAATGCGACAACTGCGTGGTCTACTGCCCGCAGACGGCCGTCTTCAAGGTCAAGAAGAACCAGAGCACCACCGGCCGCTACGTGGACACCGACTACGACAAGTGCATCGGCTGCCACATCTGCGCCGACGTCTGCCCGACCGGCTACATCCAGATGGGGCTGGGCGAGTGAGAGTGGCCGGCTTCGCCCAAGCGGGCGGGACGCTTCGCGCCGTGCTCGGTGCCGGCGCCATCGCGCTCGCCCTGGCGGGAGCCGCTTGGGCCGGCGCCCGCGCGCCGGCGCTGGACGCCCCGCGCGGCGACAAGTGCGTCGAGGATGCCGCCACGATGCGCCGCAGCCACATGGACTTCCTCAAGCACCAGCGCGACGACACGGTGCACCGCGGCATCCGCGGCGCGAGGCACAGCCTCGCGGGCTGCATCGAGTGCCACGCCAACCCGAAGGACGGGGCGGTGCTGGGATCGCCGACGCACTTCTGCCAGGGGTGCCACGAGTACGCCGCGGTGAAGCTGGACTGCTTCGAGTGCCACGCCAGCCGGACGCGCGCCGCGCAGGCGGGTCCGGTCCGGGCGCCATGAACCCCGTCGACACCGGTCGCCGCAAGTTCCTCGGCGCCACGGCGGCCGCCGCAGGTGTCGCGCTCGCGCCCGGTGTCCTGCTGTACGAGATCGCGGCGGCGCGGCCGCCGGGGTTGGAGGCCAGCCGCTCCGTGCGCTGGGGCATGCTCGTCGACACGACGCGCTGCGCCTCGGGCTGCACGGCGTGCGTGGACGCCTGCAACCGCGAGCACGGCCTGCCGGCCCCCACGCGCCCGACGGACGCGCAGTGGATCCGCAAGGTGGAGCTGAAGGACCTGCGCTCGGGCGCCGTCCATTCCGCCCCCGTCATGTGCCAGCACTGCGCCGAGCCGCCCTGCGTGGACGTCTGCCCGACGGGCGCCTCGTTCAAGCGCGCCGACGGCATCGTGCTGGTCGACCGCCACACCTGCATCGGCTGCCGCTACTGCATGATGGCCTGCCCCTACAAGGCGAGGAGCTTCGTGCACGAGCCCACCGCCGGCCAGAAGACCGACACGCCGCGCGGCAAGGGCTGCGTGGAGAGCTGCAACCTGTGCGTGCACCGGGTCGACAAGGGCGGCACGCCGGCGTGCGTGGAGTCCTGCGCCGCCGCGGGACACCAGGCCATCGTCTTCGGCGACCTCAACGATCCGTCAAGCGAGATCTCCCGTCGCGTGCAGGCGGTGGCGACGACGCAGCTGCGGGCCGACCTGCGCACGGACAACGGCGTGCGCTACGCGGGGCTCTGACCATGGCCGAACCGGGAAGCCTGCCGAGCCCCCTGCCGTCGCCGGCGCCGGAGGGCGCGCCGCGCGGCTTCTGGCCGCTCGCGGCCGCCGGGGGTCTCGTCGTCGCCCTCGCGCTCGCGGCGGCGCACTACCTGGAGATCCACGGCCACGTCGCGACCGGCATGGGCAACGAGGTTGTCTGGGGGCTGCCGCACGTGTTCGCCATCTTCCTCATCGTCGCGGCCTCGGGCGCGCTCAACGTGGCCTCGGTGGGGTCCGTGTTCGGCGAGGCCGCCTACAAGCCGCGCGCGCCGCTGTCGGCGCTGCTCGCGCTCGCGCTGCTCATGGGCGGGTTGGTGGTGCTGGTGCTGGACCTGGGCCGGCCCGAACGGCTGGTGGTGGCCGCGACGCACTACAACTTCCGCTCGATCTTCGCGTGGAACATGATCCTCTACAACGGCTTCATCGCGATCGTCGCGGTGTACGCCTGGACGAACCTGGAGCGGCGCCTGCTGCCCCTGTCGAAGCCGCTGGGCCTCGCCGCCTTCGTCTGGCGCATCGTGCTCACCACCGGCACGGGGTCCATCTTCGGCTTCCTCGTCGCCCGTCCCGGCTACGCCTCCGGCGTCATCGCCCCGCTCTTCATCGCCATGTCGCTCGCCTGGGGAACCGCCGTGTTCCTTCTCGTCCAGGAGGCGCTCGGGCGCTGGCACGGCACGAGCGTGCCGGCGGCGTTCCGCGACCGCCTGCGGCGCCTGCTGGGCGTGTTCGTGGCGGCGGTCGCCTACCTGACCGCCGTGTACCACGCGACCAACCTCTACTGGGCGAAGCAGGCCGCCTTCGAGCGCTTCATCCTCGTCGACGGCGCCCCCTACGCGTTCCTGTTCTGGGCGGGCTATGCGCTGGTGGGAACCGCGGTCCCGCTGGTCATCCTGTTCCACCCGCGCTTCGGCGGCGTGCGCGGCACGATGGTCGCGGCCTGCGCCGTGATCGTCGGCGCCTTCGCGCAGCTCTACGTCTTCATCATCGGCGGCCAGGCGTTCCCGCTGGAGATCTTCCCCGGTTACGCGGCGACGAGCAACTTCCGGGATGGCGCGGTCGCGCCCTACTCGCCGACCCTCGCCGAGGTGTTGCTGGGCCTGGGCGGCGTCGGTTTGGCCTACCTCATCGCGCTGGTGGGCGTCCGTCTCTTCGAATTCGCCCCGCCTGCGGCCGAGGCGGCCGGGAAGCCCGCCCCCGGGGCCGACTGAGCGGCGCCGTGTCCGGCCTCTTCGTCTCCGCCGCCTGGAAGTCGTCGGGCAAGACCACGATCTCCACGGGTCTGGTGGCGGCGCTGTCGCGACGGGGCATCGCCACCCAGCCGTTCAAGAAGGGCCCCGACTACATCGACCCGATGTGGCTCTCCATCGCGGCCGGGCGCGCCTGCCGCAACCTCGACCCGCGGCTGCAGGGCGACGCCATGCCCGCCTACTTCGCGCACCACGCCGCCGGTGCCGACCTCGCCTTCGTCGAGGGCAACCTCGGGCTGCACGATGGCTTCGAGGTCGACGGCAGGGACAGCAACGCGGCCGTGGCGCGCGCGCTCGGGCTGCCGGTGGTCCTGGTGCTGGACTGCCGCGGCCTCACGCGCGGGCTCGCGGCGATCCTGAAGGGACTTCAGGTCTTCGACCCCGAGGTGAGGATCGCGGGCGTGATCCTCAACCGCCTGGCGAGCCGGCGCCACGAGGGCCGCCTGCGGGAGGCCATCGAGCGCTATTCGGACGTGCCGGTGATCGGCGCGCTCGCGGAGCAGCCGGCGCTGTCGCTCGTCGAGCGCCACCTGGGCCTGATGCCCAGCAACGAGGCGGCGGAGCCGCAGCGGACGGTGGCGAGGCTCGCCGACGCGATCGAATCCTGCGTCGACGTCGAGGCCGTGGTCGCCGCCGCCCGGCAGGCCCGGATGCCGGCGAACGTGACGCTGCCCGTCAAGCGCGTGGCCGCGCGCGGAGGGCCGGTCATCGGCATCGCCCGCGACCGCGCGTTCGGCTTCTACTACCCGGACGACCTCGACGCGCTCGAGGAGGCCGGTGCGCGCCTGGTCACCGTCGACACGTTGAGCGACAGCGCGCTGCCGCCCGTGGACGGTCTTTTCATCGGGGGCGGCTTTCCGGAGATGCTCTCCCGTCCGCTGGAGGCCAACGCGTCCCTGCGCGCCTCGATCCGCGCCGCCATCGAGCGCGGCCTGCCGGTGTACGCCGAGTGCGGCGGGCTGATGTACCTCGCACGCACGCTCACCCATGCGGGCGAGACGCGGGAGATGGTGGGGGCGCTGCCGCTGGACGTGGTGATGCACGCGAAGCCCGTCGGCAAGGGCTACGTCACGCTGGAGGAAACGGAGTACCACCCCTGGCCGGCCGCCGCGCGCGCGCCGGTCCGCGCCCACGAGTTCCATTATTCGAGCGCGGAGAACGTCGATCCGGGGCTCAAGTTCGCCTACCGCGTGATCCGCGGTCACGGCGTCGGCGGCGGCCACGACGGCATCGTCCATCGCAACGTGCTGGCGTCCTATGCCCACCTGCGCAGCGTGGACGCGGGCGGCTGGGCGCGGCGGTTCATCGATTTCGTTCAGCAGGCCATGAGCCTGCCGCTGGCGCTGGGGAGCGCGCGATGATCCGCCTGACGCCTGCCGCCGCCCGGCAGATCCGCCAGGCCGCCGGCGCGGGCGATGGCGATGCGGTGAGCCTGCGCATCGCCGCGAAGGCGGGCGCCGACGGGGCGCTCGAGTTCGGCATGGGATTCGACGAGCCGCGCAACGGCGATCTGGAGATAGCCGCGGAGGGCATCACGCTCCTGGTGGCGAAGCCGAGCCAGGAGCTGGTGACGGACACCGTCGTCGACTTCCTCGAGGTGGCGCCGGGCGACTTCCGCTTCGTGTTCGCGCACGCGGAGGAGCCGTGACGCAGCGGCGCCGGGAATCTGGCGGCGATGCCGTTCCCGGCCGCGTGTATCTCGTGGGCACCGGCCCCGGCGATCCGGACCTGCTCACGGTCAAGGCGCTGCGGCTGATCCGGCAGGCCGACGTCGTGCTGTACGACAACCTGGTTTCGGCGGAGGTGATGGCCGAGGTGCCCGCGTCCGCCGAGCGCATCTACGTGGGCAAGCGGCGCGCCGACCACGCCCTCCGGCAGGAGGCCATCAACGACCTCCTCGTGCAGCAGGCGCGCCGCGGCCGGCGGGTGCTGCGGTTGAAGGCGGGCGACCCCTTCGTGTTCGGGCGCGGCGGCGAGGAGATCGAGACGCTGGCGGCGCAGGGGGTGGCCTTCGAGGTGGTGCCGGGCATCACGGCCGCCCTGGGCGTCGCCGCGTACGCGGGCATTCCGCTCACGCACCGGGAGTGCGCCCAGTCCTGCGTGTTCGTGACCGGCAACCTGAAGGACGGCAGCATCGACCTCGACTGGCCGGCGCTCGCGCGCCCGGGGCAGACGGTGGTGATTTACATGGGGTTCGCCAACCTCGACGCCCTCTGCGGGGAGTTCATCGCGCATGGGCGACCGGGCACCCTGCCCGCGGCCATCGTCCAGCAGGGAACGACGGGGGCGCAGCGCGTGGTCACGGGCACGCTGGCGACCCTGCCGGGGCTTGCGGCGCAAGCGGGGCTCACGCCGCCCACGCTCATCATCGTGGGCGAGGTGGTCCGCCTGCGGGAGCGGCTCGCGTGGTTCGATCCCGCGAGCGCGGCTCAGTGCGAGCCGCCGCCCGACGCCTTGCGCTCGACCGCGTAGACCGCCGCCTCGACGCGCGAGCTCACGTTGAGCTTCGCGAGGATGTGGCGAACGTGCAGCTTCACCGTGTCGTGGCTGATGTCGAGGGCCTTCGCGATCCCCTTGTTGCTCATGCCCTGCGCGATGTGCGCGAGGATTTCCTGCTCGCGGTCGGTGAGGGCGCGCGAGGAGGAGGAGCCGTCCTCGCGCGGCCTGGGGGCGCCGAGAAGGTGCGACAGCTTCGCGGCCATGGCCGGTGCCACCACGAGTTCGCCGCCGACGGCGCGCCGGATCGAGTCGACGACATTGTCCGGTTCCATGTCCTTCAGGAGGTAGCCGCGCGCGCCGGCCCGCAGCGCGCCGGCCAGGTCCTCCTGCGAGTCGCACATGGTGAGGATGAGCACGGGGGTGTCCACCCCCTCGTCGCGAAGCCGCTTGATCAGGGCCAGGCCCGGCATCGCGGGCATGCGCAGGTCCATGATGGCGAGGTCGGGCTTGTGCGCGCGCAGGATGTCGACGGCCTCGTTGGGGTCGCCCGTGGCGCCCACGACCTTGATGCCGGCCCGGTGCCAGAGCAGTTCGGCCAGCCCCTTGCGGCACAGGCCGTGGTCGTCGATGAGGGCGACGCGGATCGGGTGGGTCATCGCGGGGTCGGGTTTCCGGCGGGGATGTCGAGGCGCACCCGGGTGCCCTTTCCGGTAACGCTGCGGATCTGCAGGCGCGCGCCGATGCGCTCCGCGCGCTCGCGCATGATGGACAGGCCGTAGTGCCCTTCCTGCCGGGACGCCTGGCGCCGGCCGCCCGCGGCGCCGCGCCCGTCGTCGGCCACGCTGATGCGGTAGCCGAGGTCGCGGCTTTCGATCACCACCGAGGCGTTGCGGGCGCCCGCGTGCTTGATCACGTTGGCCAGCGCCTCCTGCACGATGTGCAGGATCTGCGCCTCCTGCTCGGCGGGCAGGCGCAGGCCGGGAATGCGGTTGACGATGCGCAGCGACACCCCGGTGCGGTCCTCGAAGGTGCGGGCCGTGTTTTCCAGCGCGTGCACCAGCCCGAGCGGGTCGATCGCCTGGCGGAAGTGGGTGATGAGCCCGCGCAGGCCGGCGTGGGTCTCGCCGAGGGAGTCGTTCACGTCGGTGAAGTACTTCTGCGCGCGGGTGACGTCGCCGTCGCGGATGGCGTCCTGCAGCAGGCTCATGCGCATGCGCATGTAGGAGAGGTTCTGCGCCAGGGCGTCGTGCACCTCGTTGGCGAACGTCTGGCGCTCGGCGATGAGGCTCGCCTGCAGGCGCTGGTGCTCGTGCTCGGTGCCCTCGAGGACGAGGTCGAGGAGTTCCGTGACCGGCGTGATGATGGCGGAGAGGTCGGCGGGCAGGGCCGTGCGGTCGTCGAAGAACAGGTTGAAGACGCCGATCGGCCTGCCGCGGCAGTGCAGGGGAACGGCGAGCATCGGGCCGAACCCGGCCGCCGCGAACGTCGCGCCCATGCGCCTGGCACAGGCCGCGGGCGCGGCCCTGAGCAGCAGCGCATCGTGGAGCAGGGCCTCGCCGCACGATCCGCAGCGCACGTCCACGTCGTCCTCGTCGGCCAGCAGTTCGGGGGGCAGGCCCGCCGAGCAGACCAGGCGCATGCGGCCGTCGTTGCGAAGCACGAGCCGCACGGCGCCGCCGCGCGCGCCCGTCAGGGCGATGATCGCGCCCATGCCGCGCGAAAGCAGCTGCCGCAGAGGGCCCCCGGATTCGAGCGCCGCGGCGATTTCGCCCGGCACGCCCAGCGCCGGGGCCACGGCACCCTCGGCGCACGGGCGGCGCTTGCCACGCTTCGGTCCCTGCACGATGTCCATGCCTCTCCTCGCTGGCCCGCATCGTGCCGGTCGCGGCGGCGTCGCCGGTCCGGCACTGTCGTGGACCAAATTCTACCGGCAATCCGCGCCGCACGGCGGCCACGTCCCGCGGGCCGGGCAGTCCGGAATCCCCCACATGGGTAGGATTGCCCCCTCCCTTTCGGTAATAGACTTCGCGGCGCCGGGCTGCGCTAATAGCGACGGCCTCCCATCCGAACAGCCCCCCACGCGCCCCCTGCCCATGACCCAGCTTGCCCTCGTGATCGACCTGAACGTCTGCGTGGGCTGCCACGCCTGCGTGACGAGCTGCAAGGAATGGAACGCCTCGGGCGAGGCCGGTCCCCTGTCGGACCAGCGGCCGTACGGCGCCTCGCCCTCGGGCACCTTCTTCAACCGGGTGCAGACCTGGGAGGTGGGCGCGTTTCCGGACACGGAGACGGTCCACTTCCCGAAGTCCTGCCTGCACTGCGAGGACCCGCCTTGCGTGCCCGTCTGCCCGACGGGCGCCTCCTACAAGCGCAAGGAGGACGGCATCGTCCTCGTCGACTACGACAAGTGCATCGGCTGCAAGTACTGCTCGTGGGCCTGCCCCTACGGCGCGCGCGAGCTGGACGCCGCCGAGAAGATCATGAAGAAGTGCACGCTGTGCGTGGACCGCATCTACGACACCCGGCTCGAGCCGCGCGACCGCAGGCCGGCTTGCGTCATGGCCTGCCCGACCTCTGCACGGCTCTTCGGCGACATCCATGACCCTCAGAGCGAAGTCTCGCGCGCCATCCGCGAGGAGGGGGGCTATCCCCTGATGCCGGAATGGGGCACGCACCCGGCCAACCACTACCTGCCGCGCCGCAAGACGCACGTGCACATTCATGCCGACGAACTCGAGCGTGCGGACAACCCGCTCAAGGTCGACCGCCAGCAGCCTCGCCCGGCCAAGAGCGAGCCCACGCTTGACGACGCCGTCACCTGGTGAACCGCGCGCGATGCGTCCCGCTCTTTCCGTGATTCTGCTCACCACGCTCATCGGCGCCGGACAGGGGCTGTTCCTCGCCATCTTCACCCACCACTGGCTGACTCTGGTGGGCTTCCTCCCGGCTGGCGAGGCCGGTGGGCTCCACGGACCGGCCAGCTTTGCCGCGCTCGGCCTGCTGGCGGCGGGCCTGGTGGCGTCGTTCTTCCACCTCGGCCGTCCGGAGCGCGCCTGGCGCAGCGCGGCGAAGTGGCGGACTTCCTGGCTTTCGCGGGAGGTCATCGTGCTGCCGGCGTTGATGGGGGCCGTGTTCCTGTACGGCGCGGCCAGGCTCACAGGCCTCAATCCCGTGCTCGCGCGGCTTCCCGGAGGCGCCGCCGTCGATGCAAGCTGGGCCATCGGCGTGGCCGCCTCCGTGCTCGCCCTGGCACTCTTCGTCTGCACGGGCATGCTCTACGCGTGCCTGAAGTTCCTGCGCGAGTGGAACAGCCCGCTCACGGTGGCGAACTACACCCTGATGGGCTCGGCTTCCGGGTTCACCCTGGCGGCCGCTCTCGCCGCGTACCTGGCCCCGGCGGCGGCCCCCTTCTTTTCGCTATGGGCGCTAGTGCTCACGCTGCTCGCGGCGGTCTCGCGAGGCGCCTCCCTGGTGCGCAACGCGCGCCTGCGACCGGTGAGCACGATGCAGACGGCCCTCGGCGTGCGCCACCCGCAGATTCGCCAGATCTCGCGAGGGTTCACCGCAGGATCCTTCAACACGCACGAGTTCTTCCACGGCGCCACGGTGGCCATGGTGCGCTCCGCGAAGTGGTTCTTCCTCACCTTCGCCTTCGCGGTGCCCGCGATCCTGCTCGCCCTGCACCTGGCGGCAGGATCCGCCGCGCTCCTCGTGGCCGCGATCGCCCTGCAGATGGCGGGGCTCATGGCCGAGCGCTGGTTCTTCTTCGCCGAGGCGAACCATCCGCAGAACCTCTACTACCAGGCGGTGGCTTGAGGCCCCGCCCTTGACGATGACCCACGGAACACGGATCGAGGAGGCAGCATGGCTCTGGTGAGACCCCACGGCGGCGGCGCACTGCGACCGTTGGCCCTGGAGGGTGAGGCGCTGGAGCGGGAGCGCGCCCGCGCGATGTCGCTGCCGCGGCTGACGGTGAGCTCTCGCGAGAAGGGCGACCTCATCATGCTCGGCATCGGCGGCTTCACGCCGCTGGAGGGGTTCATGACGCACGCCGACTGGGAGGGGGTCTGCGACGGCATGCGAACCACCTCGGGTCTCTTCTGGCCGATCCCGATAACGCTCTCCGCCAGCGCGGCGCAGGCGGCGGCTTTCCCTGTCGGCGGCGACATCGCGCTCGTGGACCCCGACGACGGCACCGTGCTGGCGACGATGCTGGTGACGGAGAAGTACGCGATCGACAAGGCGCACGAGTGTGCGAGCGTCTTCCGCACCGCCGACCCGGAGCATCCCGGGGTGAGGATGGTCATGGCGCAGGGTGATCTCAACCTGGCCGGCCCGGTGAAAGTGCTCTCCGACGGCGGCTTCCGGGCGAAGTACGGCGCCCTCTTCATGACGCCGGCCGAGACGCGCGCCGAGTTCGAGCGCCTCGGCTGGAACCGGGTGGCCGCCTTCCAGACGCGCAACCCCATGCACCGCTCGCACGAGTACCTGGCCAAGGTCGCGATCGAGGTGTGCGACGGCGTGCTCATCCATTCGCTGCTGGGCAACCTGAAGCCGGGCGACATCCCCGCGGACGTGCGCACGCGCGCCATCGGCGTGCTCACCGAGAAGTACTTCCTGCGCAAGACCGTGGTGCAGGCGGGATACCCGCTGGACATGCGCTACGCCGGGCCGCGGGAGGCGCTGCTGCACGCGCTCTTCCGGCAGAACTACGGCTGCTCGCACCAGATCGTCGGCCGCGACCATGCCGGCGTGGGGAGCTACTACGGCCCCTTCGATGCGCACCACATCTTCGACCAGATCCCGCACGACGCCCTGGAGACGAAGGCGCTCAAGATCGACTGGACCTTCTGGTGCTATCGCTGCGGCGGGATGGCCTCGGCCCGAACCTGCCCCCACGGCGACGCCGATCGGCTGAACGTCTCGGGCACGAAGCTGCGCAAGTGGCTCTCGGAAGGCGCCGACGTGCCGGCGGAATTCAGCCGCCCGGAAGTCCTCGAGATCCTTCGGCAGTACTACGCGACCATCGACGCGAAGGACCGTGTCGAGGTGAAGCTCACGGGGCACTCGGCCCGCTGAGCCGGGGCTACCCGCTTGCGGAGTGCTGCAGCTGCCGCTTGGCGAACTGGACGAAGGTTCCCACGATCCCCGACTGGATGCGCTCGCGCGGGTAGACGGCCGTCAACTGGCGCGTGAGCGGCGGCGAAAGCGGGATCCGAACGAGCTCGCCCAGCCGCACTTCCTTGTCGACGGAGACGCGCGACATGATGGCGAAGCCGATGCCGGCCGCCACCATGCCCTTGAGCGCCTCGGGGCTGGTCGCCTCCAGGGAGACGTTGAGCGAGCCGGGCTCGCAGCCCGCGTTCTCGAGGTAATGGTCCGTCACCTCGCGGGTGCCCGAGCCCTGCTCGCGCGAGAGGTAGGCGTGCCCGACGAGCGCCCCGGCCGCGACCGTGCCGCGACCCGCCAGCGGGTGTCCCGGCGCGCAGACCACCTGCAGCTCGTCGTCGCAGAGGCGCTCGCCGGCCAGGGTGGGCAGGTGGGTGTCGCCCTCGATGAATCCGATGTCGAGCGTCCTTGCGCCGACCCGCTCCTGGACGGCCTCCGAGTTGCCGACGAACAGCCTCGGCGCGACCCCCGGGTAGCTGGCCTTGAACCGGCCCAGGACCTGCGGCAGCAGGAAGTCGGCGATGGTGGTGCTCGCGCCGATGAGCAGGGGGCCGGCCACCTGCCCGCCCAGGTCCCTCATGCGGGCGTCGAGCTCGACGGTCAGTGCGAGGATCCTTTCCGCGTACTCGTAGGCGACGGCGCCCGCAGGCGTGAGCGCGATGCTGCCGTGGGCGCGGTCGAAGAGGCGGCTGTTGAAGTGCTCCTCGAGCTGGCGGACCTGGAAGGTCACGGCCGGCTGCGTCATGCACAGCGCTTCCGCCGCCTTGGTGAAGGACAGGTGCTTTGCCACCGCGTGGAACACCTGCAATCGTCGATCCGCCATCGCCTCGCCCGCTCCGAGGCGCTATTCAAGCACAAATGGGCCCGCCCGGCGGGGCGGCCCGCCGCCGTGAACCCGGCGGCCCGGGCGGCGGCATGGCGCCTACGGCTTCTTCGGCGTCTGGTACTGGGCTTCCTTCTGCAGCGGCTTCCAGACGGTCTCGTAGCCCACGAATCCCTTCTCGCTCGGCGCCTTCTGGCGCGTCGTGTAGTAGGGCGTATGGCCGTCCGGGACCTGGGTGACGGGTTTCTGCTCGCTCATGGATCTGCCTCCTTTCCGTGATGACAGTATGGGTTCAAATGGGTCTCAGGCGTGACGGATCGACCGCCGGCGCGGCGCCGACCGCGCCGCCGGCCGTCATCTCCTTTTCGGTGGCGTCGCGCACCGTCAGGACCTCGAGCCGAAAGACGACCTCCCGGCCACAGAGGGGATTGTTGCCGTCGACAGTGAGCGTCTCGTCGTCGACCCGCGTCACGAGAAAGCTGCGGGTCTGGCCCCTGTCGTTCTCCATGAGGATGGAGGTGCCGACCTGGCGGTATTCCTCGGGAACGTTTTCGATGTCGTCGGTGAAGACGAGGGACTCGTCCCTCGGGCCGAAGATGCGGTTGCCGTCGATCGGCACCTCGATGACGTCGCCGGCGGACTTGCCCTCGAGCTCATGGTGCACGGTGGGTGCCAGGATCTCGTTGTGCCCGTGAACGTAGCCCAGCGGGAACTCGACGCAGGTGAGGATTTGCCCCGACTTCCTGTCGGTCACCTTGTAGATGAGCTCGACGAACTTGCCGTCCTCGATGATTTCACCCATGCCGAACCCGGGAGCGCCCGCTCAGAAGATCGACGCCGCGAAGATCCTGACCTCGCCGTCCTCATAACCCAGGACGAGGCGGCCCAACCATTCGCCGGGCTTCTTGGTGCTGCGCTGCCGGTAGAGGACGGTCACGTGCTCGCCCCGGCGGATGATGCCGAGGAAGTCGGCGTCGTCGGCCAGGCTCCTCGCCAGCTCGCTGTGGGCGAACTGGTGATTCACCGTGACCTGGTTCATCGCGAGCGCGAGCGACCGGGCGAACTTCCGCACGAACTCCCCGTACTGGCCCCCGTTGGAGTGCTTGAGGAGATCGCGCCACAGGGGATCGGCCAGGGCGCGGATCTCCTCGTCGGTCCTGTCGATGATGTTCACGCCCGGCGATCCGTCCGGCATGGCTATTCCTTGTCGTCGACCAGGTGGTAGCAGGGCGCCTTCTCCATGGTGTACTCGGCGGTCTGCGGATCGCGGCGCGAGACGGTCAGCACGTGCCAGTTCTCGTCGTCCACCTTCATGGCGTCGCCGCGGTAGTAGTAGCCGGGCCAGCGCGTCTCCTTGCGGAACAGCGTGTGGTGCGTGACGCACTCGGCCGCCCGGTGGCGGTGCTTGAGCTCCCAGGCGCGCAGCAACTCGTGAAGGTCCTTGGCGGCGATGTTCTCGAGGTCCTCCTCCAGGATCCGGAGCTTCTTCAGGCAGATGTTCAGGAGCTTTTCGTTGGTCATGTAGCCGACGGTATAGCCGCCGCAGTACTCGTCCATGAGCTTCTGCAGGCGGTCCAGGCCCTGCTGGGGGTTGATGTAGTGCGGGTTGACGGTGCCCGCCACGATCGCATTGCGGTAGATCTTGTAGTGCTCCATGGGCTTGTAGATCTCCTGCCTGCGGCGCTCGATCTGCGCATCGGATACGACGATGCCTTCGGCCTTCCCGTCGTCGATGTACTGGCAGGCCGCCTTCGCGGCCAGTCGCCCCTCGGTGAAGGAGCCCGATGAGAACGCGTGCGGCGTGCCGCCCACCGCGTCGCCCGCGCCGAAGAGTCCCTCGACCGTCGTCATGCGGTTGTATCCCCAGAAATACTCGGGCGGGGAAATGTCCTCCGGGCCGGAGCACCAGGCGCCCGAGCCGGTCGCGTGCGAACCCATCACGTAGGGTTCGGACGTGGTCAGCTCCGGGTTCTCGTTCCTGGGGTCCACGTCGGTGGCGGCCCACAGCACCGCCTGGCCGACGGTCATGCCGAGGAAGTTCTCCCAGCCGACCTCCTCCAGGTGGGGATCCTGGAAGGCGTGCATGGTCACCATGTGGATGGGCCCGCGGCCGGCGGCCACCTCGCTGATGATGCAGTGGTTGCGCAGGCACGTCGGGATGGGCCGGTGGGTCAGGTGCGAGGCCTCGGGATCCAGATACTCCTTGCCGACCATCTGCTGCAGCGCCGGGAACCACTTGGACTCGTACTCCTCGCCCAGGGCGTTCTGCGTGTAGGTCTTCAGGTGCAGGAAGTAGGCGCCGACCGGGCCGTAGCCGTCCTTGAAGCGCGCCAGCACGATGCGGTTTTCCATCTGCGTCATCTTGGCGCCGGCGTTGATCATGAGGCCGTAGGCGGAGGCGGAGGACCACGGCGCATACCAGGTGCGGCCGGCGCCTTCGCCCGTCGAGCGCGGCTTGAAGATGTTGGAGGCGCCACCCGCGCCGCAGATCACCGTCCTGGACTTGAAGACGTGGTAGTTGCCCGTGCGGACGTTGAAGCCGACCGCGCCCGCGACGCGGTTGGGCTTGGCCTCGTCCATCAGCAGGTGGGTGAGGCAGATGCGGTTGAAGACCTTGTCGGCGGACTTCTTCGCGGCCTCGGCGACGATGGGCTTGTAGGACTCGCCGTGGATCATGATCTGCCATCGCCCCTCGCGCAGGTAGCGCCCGTTCTTGGGGTTCTTCATGATCGGCAGTCCCCACTCCTCGAACTGGTGCACCGTGGAGTCCACGTGGCGCGCCATGTCGAATTGCAGGTCCTCGCGGATCAGCCCCATCAGGTCGATGCGGGCGTAGCGAACATGGTCCTCGGGCTGGTTCTCGCCGAAGCGCGTACCCATGTAGCAGTTGATCGCGTACAGGCCCTGGGCGACCGCCCCGGAGCGGTCGATGTTGGCCTTCTCGGCGATCACGATCTTCTTGTTCTGGCCCCAGAACCGGGCCTCCCATGCGGCACCCGTGCCGCCGAGACCCGCACCCGCGACGAGGATGTCGATGCCGTCTTCAACAATTGTCCGGTAGGCCATTAGTAGTACACGCCTTTCTTGAGCCTCAATCCGGCATCCTTGAGGGTGCGCAGCCCGCCCTCGTCGAGGCGGATCCATTTCGGCTCGTTGTAGAGGAGCTGGCTTGCGCGCATTTCCGGGCTCGGCGCCGGGACGTCCGCCAGCTTGGGGATCGCAGTCCCCCAGGGCTTCGTGGTGATCGGCGACAGGAAGTTCTTTTCCGTGCCGTTGCGGAACTTGACTCTCCAGGCGATCGTGCCCTTCCGCTCGTCGCGGTCAACGCGCACGCTGTGGCCCAGCGGGGCGAAGTCCGCGTAGCCGCGCACGTCGATCGCGTGCTGCGGGCAGGCCTTCACGCAGGAGTAGCACTCCCAGCACATGTTCGGCTCGATGTTGTAGGCGCGGCGATACGTCGGGTCGATGTGCATGATGTCCGACGGGCAGATGTCGACGCAGTGTCCGCATCCGTCGCACCTTGTCATGTAGACGAAGGTTGGCATGGGTCCGGCTCCTTTTCTGAACCAACAGAATTACGGGGATGCTTCTCAGTAGTGGCGCGGCGCTTCGCGCTTGATGCCGAGCCCCATGTCCATGGGCGCGTCGCGAAGCAGTTCCATCGAGTGCCGCTTCTGCTGCTCGGGATCGTCGCGGGTCTGCGTCGGCAGGTTCTCGGCCGTGCCATTGGCCTTGGCCATCTTCTTCTCGAACGCCGCGGCGGGCTTGAAGAACATGTGCGCGAACTTGGACCACGGCACGCCGACGAACAGCACCGCGGACGCGAGGAGGTACAGGCCGAAGAGCACGCCGGCCCCGCCGCCGGAGGCCGCCCAGGCGAGGCCCAGCGTGGCGCTCGCCAGCAGCGACAGGATGAAGAGGTCCGCCTTCATGAGGCGCAGCGGCGAATGGCCCTCGGCGGCGACGTCGACGCGGATGAAGAACCAGAACCAGTAGCCGCCCGCGCAGACCATGAGCCCCCCGACCCCCCACAGCAGCGGGACGATGCCCGGCGTTGGCGTGGCGGGCGTCGGGTAGCCGTACACCATGACGGCGGTCATCCCGTAGAAGAGCAGGAACCCGTACATCGTGAGCAGGTGGGCCAGGCGCCGCTTCGGGTTGCAGAACTCCGCCGATGTGGCCACCTCGACCAGGGCCGTCTCCACGGCGAGCGAGACCATCTCGCCGCTTCCCGGGGAATGCGTCCCCCGCTCCCGGGACCGGCGCCAGTTTGCAAAGAAGTACGCGGCGCTACCCTTGTGGACGATGTCCCAGAGCGTGCCGGCCGCGACCGCCACGATCATCAGCCCCACGTACCACTGCATGAAGCCGGCGGGCAGGCTTCCCGAAACCGCCGCAAAGGCATTGCTGGTGAACATCGTGGCCCTCCGTAGCCAGGGAAGCGTCGGATCTTCCCAATGGCCCCATTCTAGGGGTGGCGTCCGGGCGGTGCAGAAAAATCCCGCTATGCGGCTATAGATTCAGCGTATGGACCTCGAAGCGCATGTCCGCGAGGTCCGCCAGCAGCCAGGTGGCCGGCGCCGCCACCCCCGCCACGGTGCCGGGATTGACGAGCCAGCTGGCGCCCCCCTTCACGTCGGCCACCTGGCGGGCCTCCGCGCGGTGCGAGTGGCCGCAACAGACCAGGTCCCATTCGCCCGTGCAGGCGAGCGCGTAGCCATGGTGGTCGTAGTGCGTGACGATGGTGCGCCGGCCGGCCAGCTCGAGGCGTGCCTCCGCGCCGTGGTACTGGAGCAGGCCGCCGCTCATGCGCGACTGGTAGTGCATCGCCTGCGCGTCGCCGAGATTGTTGCCATGGACGGCGTGCACCGGCAGGCCGGCCGCGAGGGCGGGCTTGATGGTCTGCGCGCCGATGAGGTCGCCGCAGTGGATGACCGCCTGGGCGCCCAGCGCCTTCGCCTCGTGCACGGCCCTCGCGAGCGGCTCGGCGCTATCGTGGCTGTCGGAAACGATGCAGATCTTCATGGGCCGCCCGGGGTGTCCACCGCGCCGGTCACCAGCAGACCTCGAGCCTGTCGCCCGCGATGCGATGCTCGAGCCGGTTGAGCGGGCTGCTTCCCTTGGCGATGCAGGCGCCGGTGGCGAGGTCGAACGCCCACTCGTGCTTGGGGCAGGTGAGGGTGCGGCCGCGGAGGGCGAGCTCGGGGATGTTGGTGACCTGGTGCGGGCAGCGGCTGTCGTACACGCGGATCTCGGCGGGCGTGCGAAGGATGAACAGGCCGCGTTTCCCGATTTCGATGCGCTTGACGCCGTCGGCCGGCAAGTCCGCCAAGGCGGCGACGTCGTGCCAATCGGGCGCGGCCGCGCCGCCCAGCCGTGCCGGGTCGAAGCCCGGAATGTCCATCTCCAGGATGATGTCGATGGCCCAGACGATCTTCGCCAGTCCCAGCGCCGGAAACGCCGTCAGCAGGGCGTCGAGCACCTCGTCCGGCGAGGCCCCTTCGCGCAGGGCGCGGCCGAGGTACTGCCGGAAGCCGTTTCGCGTCTGCGAGTGCACCTTGGTGATCACCGAGATGAGGTTTCGGGTCTTGGGGTCGAGGTGCGCGCCCGACTGCTTCAGGAAGGCGAGGTAGGCCTTCATCGCCTCCGGGCGGGCTTTGACCAGATAGTCCAGTGCGTCGCTCATCGCTTGCTCCTTTGCGGAAAAGTCTAGCAGAGGCCGTCGCGCGCGCCTTTGTGCGTGCCCCCGGGAATGGGCATCATGAATGCCTTCCCCCGCGATACCGGAGGTCACCATGCTCAACCGCATTGCCGCCTTCTGCCTGGTCGCCGTGCTCGCCGGCTGCGCGCACGTCGCGATGCGTGGGCTGTTGCCGGGCGTGTCCACGGAAGCGCAGGTCCGGGCGGCGCTGGGCGAGCCCGCGATGGTGATCGCGGGCCCCGGCGGCACCCGGTCGCTCGCGTACACCACCGGCCCCCTCGGCACGCAGACCTGGATGGCCCGGATCGGCGCGGACGGCCGGCTCGCCGTGCTCGAGCAGGTCCTCGACGACGCGCACACGCGCCGTATCCGGCCCGGGGTGACGACCGCGGAAGAGGTCCTTTGGCGCATCGGACCGCCCTCGCAGAAGGTCAACTTCGAGCGCCAGCGCCAGGTCGCGTGGGACTATCGCCTGCAGGACTCGTGGGGCTACCACGTCGACTATTCCGTGATGATCGACGAGCGGGGCGTCGTGGCGGCAACCGTGCACGCGCGCGTCGAGGGCGGCCGCTCGGGCCGCGACTGACCCGCTCAGCGCGAGGGGTTCACGCAAAAGGCGCCGAGGGCCGTATCCGCGACGCCGAGCGCCTGCGCGATGCCGGCGACCGCGAGCACGACCAGCGAGAGCCCCGTGACCCGTCGCGCGCCGGGACCCGGGAAGAAAACGTTCCACCGGCCCAGGAGCCAGCCTGCGCCGACCAGGGCCGGCAGGGTGCCGGCGCCGAAGGCGAGCATCACCAGGGCTCCCGACGCCGGTGAGCCGCTGACCAGGGCGATCGGCAGGGCGGAGTAGACCAGGGCGCAGGGCGCCCAGCCCCACAGCAGGCCCAGCGCCAGCCGCCGCCAGGGCGTATCGAGCGGACCCAGGCGGCGCCCCAGACCCGCGGCGCGCCGGAAGAACGGCACGGCGAAGGCCGGCGAGCGGGACGGCAGCAGCGGAACGCCCGCGATCCGCAGTCCCGTCACGATGAGCATCAAGGCGGCGAGCGTGAAGAGCACGGCATGGAAGCGGGCCGACCCCAGCAGCATCGCCGGCGTGGCCCCCACGGCGCCCGCGATCGCGCCGGCGAGCGTATAGGAGGCGATGCGCCCGGCGTGCATCGGTGCCGCGGCGAGGCGCGAGAGGGCGCCCGGGGAGGTCGCCTCGGGAGAGGCGGTCGTGAAGGTGGCCGCGACGAAGCCGCCGCACATGGCGGCGCAGTGGCCGGTGCCGTAAAGGGCCAGCAGCGCCGCACTCAGGGCCAGCGGGCCGGTCACGCGAACCTCCTAGATGATCCTGGAGTAGGCGACGCGCGCCTGGTCCGCCCGCAGGTACTTGTCGAACACGGCGCCGATGGCGCGCACGAAGAAGCGTCCCTTGGGGGTCACCGCGATCCAGCCCGGCTCTCGCTCGACGAGGCCGAGATCCTCGAACTCCTTCAGGGCCTCCATCTCTGGGGCGAAGTAGGTGTCGAAGTCCACCAAGTGCGCGGCCTCGATGGATTCCATGGAGACGCAGAACTGGCACATGAGCGCGACGATGATGGCGCGGCGGACCAGGTCGTCGGCGGTGAGCTCCATGCCGCGGACCACCGGCAGCCGCCCCTGGTCGAGCGCGTCGTAGTACTCGGGCAGATCGCGCGCGTTCTGGCTGTAGGTGGGACCGACCTTGGCGATCGCCGAGATGCCGAAGGCGAGCATGTCGCCGTCCGGACCCACGGTGTAGCCCTGGAAGTTGCGCGTCAGCGTGCCGTTGCGCTGCGCCCGGGCTAGCTCGTCGTCGGGCAGCGCGAAGTGGTCCATGCCGATGTAGATGTAGCCCGCGCGGTTGAAGAGGTCGATGGCGCGGGCGAGGATCGAGAGCTTCTCGGCCGCGCTCGGGAGGTCGACGTCGAGGATGCGCCGCTGCGGCTTGAAGCGCTGCGGGAGGTGCGCGTAGCTGTAGAGCGCGATGCGGTCGGGACGCAGCTCCAGGACGCGCTCGACCGTGTCGGCGAAGCTCGACACGCTCTGCTTCGGCAGCCCGTAGATGAGGTCGACGTTGAGCGACTTGAAGCCGCTCGCGCGCGAGGCGGCGATCACGTCGCGCGTCATCTCGTAGGGCTGGATGCGGTTCACCGCCCGCTGCACCGCCGGGTCGAAGTCCTGCACGCCGAAGCTCGCGCGGTTGAAGCCGAGCTCGGCCAGCAGCCGGATGGCTTCCGGCGAGCAGGAGCGCGGGTCGACCTCGATGGCGTACTCGCCGTTCGGGTCGAACGTGAAATGCGTGCGCAGCGACTCCCACAGCACGCGCATCTCGTGGTCGGAGAGGAAGGTGGGGGTGCCTCCGCCCCAGTGCATCTGGCGGACGGTGCGCTCCTCGCCCGCGAGCGCGGCCTGCATCTCGATCTCGCGGCCGACGTAGTGCAGGTAGCGGGCGGCGCGCGACTTGTCGCGCGTCACCACCTTGTTGCAGCCGCAGTAGAAGCAGATGGTGTTGCAGAACGGCAGGTGCACGTAGAGCGACAGCGGCTGCCGCACCGCGCCGATGGCGCGCGCGCGCATCGCCTGCGTGAACGACTGCGCGTCGAACGCCTCGACGAAGCGGTCGGCGGTCGGGTAGCTGGTGTAGCGCGGCCCGAGCTTGTCGAACCGCTTCACCAGGTCGAGGTCGATCTGCGCAGGCAGGGATTCGGGGCGGGGCGCCGCACCGGGCGCGTCGGGGGGCACGAGCGTGAGCATGGATCGCATCTTGCGTCAATGGCGAGGGGTGGCGTTGACGTGGATCAAGGGTCGCCGGGCGCTTCTCTGAACGTCTACAATGGCGACCATGACAACGCCCGCGCCCGCCCCGGCGACGCTCTCCCGCCTGCGCACCGCCTGCTCGCAGTGCAACCTCCGCGAGCTCTGCCTTCCGGTCGGCCTGAGCGCGGACGAGCTTCAGACGCTCGACAACCTCGTGTCGACGCGCCGCAAGGTGAGGCGCGGCGACAGCCTGTTCTACGGCGGCGAGCCCTTCTCCGCCCTCTACGCCGTGCGCTTCGGCTTCTTCAAGAGCACGCTCACGAGCGGCGACGGCCGCGAGCAGGTGACGGGCTTCTACATGGCCGGCGAGCTGCTCGGCATGGACGGCATCGGCGCGGACCGCCATACCTGCACGCTCACGGCCCTCGAGGACAGCGAGGTCTGCGTCATGCCCTTCGCCCGCGTCGAGGACCTGTCGCGGCGCTTCGAGCCCCTGCAGCGCCACTTCCACAAGGTCCTGTCGCGCGAGATCGTGCGCGACCAGGGCGTGATGATGCTGCTGGGGTCGATGCGGGCGGAGGAGCGCCTCGCCGCGTTCCTCGTGAACCTGTCGCAGAGGCTCACCGCGCGCGGCTTCTCCGCCTCCGAATTCGTGCTGCGCATGACGCGCGACGAGATCGGCAGCTACCTGGGCATGAAGCTCGAGACGGTGAGCCGCCTCTTCTCGCGCTTCCAGGAGGACGGCCTGATCGAGGTGCACCAGAAGCACGTGCGGATCCTCGACATCGGCGGACTGAAGCGCGTCATGGCGCAGGCGCAGGGCGCCACCTGAGGCGGCCGGCCCGGGGGGCCCGCCCCCGTTGATCCCGGTCAACCGCCGAGGGGGGCCGCGGAGTAGCATGATCGTCACGAAAGTCCCGCATCCTCAACCGGAGGATCAGCCATGTTCAAACGCATCCTGTGCGCCACCGACGGATCGAAGCGCTCCACGCAGGCCGTGAAGACGGCGGCCGCGCTGGGCAAGGGCCTGGAAACGCCCGTGACGCTGGTGCACGTCACGCCGGACTACCGCACGCCGTATTACCCCGACGGGGTGATGATCGACTGGCCGTCGGAGAAGGACTACAAGCGCGATTGCAAGGCCGCGGCCGACAAGGTCTTCGAGAAGGACCGGGCGACCGCCCAGAAAGAGGGCGCCCAGATCGAGGCGGTGCACCTCTTCGGGGATTCGCCGGCCGACGAAATCCTCGCGCATGCGAAGAAGATGAAGGCCGACCTCATCGTCATGGCCTCGCACGGCCGCAAGGGCTTCGAGGCGCTGCTGCTCGGCAGCGAGACCCAGAAGGTGCTCGCCAGGACCGCCGTGCCGGTGCTCGTGGTGCGCTGATGCCATTCCGGGAGCGCAAGGACCGCCTCGACGCGGACGGGGTCGCGCGGGTCGCCGCCGAACTGATGCGGCTCAAGCGCGACGCCCTGGCCGGCGTCGCCCGCGCCGACGGGGAACTGCGCGGCGAGGATGCCGATCTCTTTCGGGACGGCTGGCAGACCGGTGACGGCGCCCTGGCCGAGGCCGAGTTCGAGCGCGACGTGGCGGGCGCGGGCCAGGCACGATCCGTGCTCTTCCAGATTGCCGCCGCCGAACGGCGGCTGGCTGAAGGCGAGTACGGAATCTGCGTCGACTGTGGCGACGGCATCGGCGCGAAAAGGCTTGCGGCGCAACCCGCCGCATCGCGTTGCGTGCAGTGCCAGGACATGGCGGAACGGCGGGGCGCGAGACCGCCCCTCACGGGATAGACGGGAATCATGGCCACCAAGCTCACGAAACGACTCTCCACCACCCGCTTTCGGATCCCGGATGCGGTCGCCGTCCCGGCCTCGGTGGGAATCTCGAAGCTGATCCATCCGCTCCATCCCCTCCTGTCTCCTGCCTCCGTGGCCCTGGTCGGCGCCAGCGATCGGCCGGGGTCGCTGGGGCAGGTGGTGCTCGCGAACCTGCGAGGCGGCGGCTTCCGGGGGCCGATCCACCTGGTGAACCCGCGCTACCCGGAAATCGGTGGCGTGCCCTGCCATCCCGCGCTCGACGCATTGCCCGAGGCCGTGGACCTTGCGGTGGTGACGGCGCCCGCGGCGGCCGTGCCCGACGTGATCGCCCAGGCGGGGAGGGCGGGCATCCCGGCTGCCATCGTCCTCTCGGCCGGCTTCAGCGAAACGGGCGAGGCCGGCAGGGAACTCGAGGCCCGCATGGTCGACGTCGCCCGCAAGGCGGACGTTCGCATCCTCGGGCCCAACTGCCTCGGGATGCTGCGCCCCTCGATCGGCCTCAATGCGTCCTTCGCCCGCACGGCGTGCCAGCCGGGCAGCATCGCGCTCGTGTCGCAGTCGGGCGCCATCTGCACGTCGCTCGTCGACTGGGCGGCCAGCGTCAACGTCGGGCTGTCGAGCGTCGTGTCGCTCGGGGCGTGCGCCGACGTGGATTTCGGCGACGTGCTCGACTACCTGCTGTTCGACCCCAAGACCGAGAGCGTCCTGCTCTACGTCGAGGGCCTTCACCAGGGCCGCGCCTTCATCAGCGCGCTGCGGGCGATCGCCCGCGCGAAGCCGGTGGTCGTCCTCAAGGTGGGGCGCCACGCTTCCGGGTCGCAGGCGGCCCGTTCCCACACCGGTGCGCTCGTCGGCAACGACGCGGTTTTCGATGCCGTGCTGGCCCGGTGCGGCGTGGTGCGCGTGGAGAGCTACGAGGACCTGTTCGCGACGGCGCGCGCGCTCTCCTCGCGGCGCAAGCCGCGTGGCGACCGCCTTGCCGTCGTCACCAACGGCGGAGGCCCCGGCGTCCTCGCGGCCGACGCCATCAGCACCCACAACCTGCACCTCGCCGCCCTGTCGCCGGAGACGCACGCCAAGCTCGACGGCTTTCTGCCCAGGCATTGGTCGCACGCGAACCCCGTCGACGTGATCGGCGATGCCAACGGCGAGCGCTTCGCCGGCGCCGCGCGCGCCGTCGTTGCGGACCCGAACGTGGATGCCGTGCTGACCGTCTTCTGCCCCACCGGCATCGCCGATGCGGCGGACGTCGCATCCGGACTCCTGCCGGTGGCCAAGGACTGCAACAAGCCCTTCCTCACGACGTGGCTCGGCGAGAGCGGTGTCCTCGCCACGCGCCGTCGCGTCGAGGCCGAGGGAATCCCGGCGTACCGCAGCGCCGAAGTGGCCGTGCTGGCCTTCGCGGCGCTCGCCACGCACATCAAGAACCAGAAGCTGCTGCTGGAAGCCCCGCCGCCCCGCGCCACCCCCGCGGAGCACGACATCGCGCGCGCGGAGGAGATCCTCCAGGGCGCCCTGGACGAGGACCGCACGCTGCTGAACGAGATGGAGGCGAAGGGCCTGCTCGCGGCCTTCGGCATCCCGGTTCCGCCGTTCGCGATCGCCGCGACGCGCGAGGAGGCGGTGACCGCCGCCGAGACCATCGGCTATCCGGTGGTGCTGAAGATCCTCTCCGCCGACATCTCCCACAAGTCGGACGTCAACGGCGTGCGCCTCGGCCTGCGCTACGCGGATTCCGTCGCGCAGCAGTTCGACGACATCGTCGAGACGGTGAAGCGCGTGCGGCCCGATGCCCGCATCGCCGGCGTGCTGGTTCAGTCCATGGTGGAGCGCCGGCACGGCCGCGAGCTGATGATCGGCGTGACCACCGATCCCGCCTTCGGACCGGCCATCAGCTTCGGCTCGGGCGGGGTGGCCGTCGAACTCCTGCGGGACAACGCGGTCGGCCTGCCGCCGCTCAACGTGAGCCTGGCCGGCGAACTCATCGACCGCACGCGCGCCGCAAGGCTTCTCGGGGCCTACCGCAACGTGCCCGCCGCCAACCGCGAGGCGCTCATCGACGTGCTGCTGCGCGTGTCCGACCTGGTCTGCGCGCTGCCGTGGGTCGCCGAGATGGACATCAACCCGCTCCTGCTCGACCCGACCGGCGCCATCGCGCTCGATGCCCGCGTGGTCGTGGACCCCGGGCGGCGCCACCTCGACAGCCGCTACTCGCACCTGGCGATCCACCCCTATCCCGAGGCCCTCGAGGCGATCGAGCGCCTGCGCGACGGCACGGAGGTGACGATCCGCCCGATCCGCCCGGAAGACGCCGAGATGGAGACGGACTTCATCACGGAGCTGTCGGAGGAGTCGCGCTACCTGCGCTTCCTGTCGATCGTGCGGCACGTCACGCCGGAGATGGTGGCGCGCTTCACGCAGATCGACTACGACCGGGAAATGGCGCTCATCGCCACCCGCCACGAGGCGGACCGCGGCGATTCCATCATCGGCGTGGCGCGCTACGTGCGCGATCCGAACCCGGTGAGCGCCGAATTCGCGATCGTCATCGCCGACAGGGCGCAGCGAAAGGGCCTCGCCTCCAAGCTCATGGGGCGCCTCATGGCGCACGCGCGCTTCGCGGGCATCGTGCGGCTGCGCGGCCTCGTCCTCGCCTCGAACGCGTCGATGCTGGAACTGATGGAGCGGCTGGGCTTCGAGGTGTTCCCGGTGCCGGACGACCCGAGCCTCGTCGATGTCGTGAAGGTGCTCTAGCCGGACGGGCGGGACGCCCTCCCGTCAGTCGCCGCAGCCGCCGGGTTCCTCGCGCTTCGGGCAGCCGTCGGGGCGCCCGGCGGCGGGCAGGGGGCACCGGTTGACTTCCCACGGCGAGCGCTGCAGGAAGCAGGTGAGGAAACTCGACGCCGCGCCCAGCGCCCAGAAGACGAAGAAGCCCACGGAATAGATCGTCATCCGGCTGGCCTCGAGCGGCTCTCCGAACAGGTGCAGGTCCGCGGGGTCGAAGAGCGCGAAGAAGACCATCTCCGACGCGCACGCCACGATAAAGGCGGGCCAGAGGATCCAGGCGATGCGTTGCGTGACCATGGTCTTCTCCTCCAGTCGGCGGCGCGGACGTCAGTTCACGCCGGGCGACAACGCCGCCGTGCGGGTGCTGCCCGGGTTGACCGTCGCGGAAACCCGCCATTCGGCCGTCTCGACGATCGCCGTCCAGCGCGTGGGCCCGAGATCGGCGAGCGGCGCCTCGTACTGGCCGTCGGGGCGAAGGGCGAGATGGACGATGCGGTCCTCCGACGCGCGCGCGTGGTGGGCGAAACGCAGGCTCAGCCGTGCCGGCAGCGCCTTCGCCGAACGCAGCGAGACGACCACTTTGCCCGGCTCGAGGCGCAACTCGCCCGCGAGTCCCAGGGTGCGCGCCGCTTCGTCGCGGGCGATCTGCCGGTTAACGCCCAACCCCTGCTTGTAGTAGTCGTCGGCCACGAGGCCGTCGGCGCCCCTGTAGGCGATGACGGCGGTTGCGATGCCGGCCACCACGACGATCGCAGGCCCCGACATGAGAAGCCAGGGCCAGGGTTCGCGGTACCAGGGCTTGCGGATCGGCGGGGGCGTGTGGCGGGCGGTCACGGCGATCAATTCAGGTCCTTTCGCGGGAACAGGAAGACGGCCTTCTCCCGCACCGCGAGGCCACTGCCATCCTCGGCCGTGACGGATATGAGGATCTTGCGCGAGCCTTCCGCAGAGTCGCCCGCCGGCACGCGGATGCGCACGGGGAACGTCTGGGTGGTGGCCGCCGCCATGTCGATCACCGGCTCGGAGGCGATCCGGATGCCGGGCAGGCCCTCGACGGCGATGCGGTAGCGGTGCGGCGACTCGGTGGCGTTCATCACCTGCAGGCGGTAGACGTTTTCGAGGGCGCCATCCTCCACTTCCCGGACCAGGGCGCCGCGGTCGCGGATGACGTCGACCTTGAGCGGCACGCGCAGCGTGAGGGCGGTGACGCCGGCGACGACCACTGTCGCGAGAATGGCCGCGTAGACGAGCACCCGCGGCCGGACGACATGCTGCAGGATGCCGGAAAGCCCCTTTTGCGCCTGCATGGCGCGCTCCGTCGAGTAGCGGATGAGGCCCTTGGGGTACCCCATCTTGCCCATCACCTGGTCGCAGCCGTCGATGCACGCGGCGCAGCCGATGCACTCGTACTGCAGCCCGTTGCGGATGTCGATGCCCGTGGGGCACACCTGCACGCAGATGTCGCAATCGACGCAGTGGCCGAGGCCGAGGGACTTCGGGTCGGCCTTCTTGCCGCGGGAGCCGCGCGGCTCGCCGCGCTCGCGGTCGTAGGCGATGATCAGGGTGTCCCGGTCGAACATGGCGCCCTGGAAACGGGCGTAGGGACACATGTACTTGCACACCTGCTCGCGCATCCAGCCGGCGTTGCCGTAGGTCGCGAAGCCGTAGAAGAAGATCCAGAACGTCTCCCACGGCCCGAGGGTGAAGGTGAGCACCTCGTTGCCGAGGACCTTGATGGGGGTGAAGTAGCCCACGAAGGTGAACCCCGTCCAGAACGCGAAAGCCACCCAGGCGCCGTGCTTGGCGGCCTTCAGGCCGAACTTGCGGGCGCTGAAGGGGGCGGCGTCGAGCTTGGTGCGGGCGTTGCGGTCCCCCTCGATCACGCGCTCGATCCACAGGAAGATCTCCGTGTAGACCGTCTGCGGGCAGGCGTAGCCGCACCAGAGCCGGCCGGCGATGGCGGTGAAGAGGAAGAGCGAGACGGCCGCCGTGACCAGCAGCAGCGTGAGGTAGATGAAGTCCTGCGGCCAGAAGACGATGCCGAAGATGTAGAACTTGCGCGCGCCGAGGTCGAAGAGCACCGCCTGCCGGTCGTTCCACGCGAGCCACGGAAGGCCGTAGAAGATGACCTGCGTGAACCAGACCGCCGCCCAGCGCAAGGTGGCGAACCCCCCTGTCACCGCGCGCGGATAGATCTTCCTGCGGACCTCGAAGAGGCCCTTCTCGACCTCGTCCGTGGCCGCGGCGGACGCCTTGACGGCCTTCAGGGGGATCACGGGGGCCCCCGTGGCGGCGTCGGATGCTGCCCGCTTCACTTGGCGGCCAAGCCCCAGACGTAGGCGGCGATGATGCGGGAGCGCTCGGGACCGAGAAATTCCTTGTGGGCGGGCATGACGTTGTTGCGGCCCTTGTCGATCTGCTCGGAGATCGCGGCGAGGCTGCCGCCGTGCAGCCAGACCTTGTCGGTGAGGTTGGGAGCGCCGAGCGCCGGGTTGCCCTTGGCCTCGGGGCCGTGGCAGGCCGCGCAGACGGCGAACTTCCCCTTGCCGGCCTCGGCGAGCTTCACGTCATGCGGGGAGCCCGACAGGGACAGGACGTAGTTGGCGACTTCCTTCACGCCTTCCGGTCCGCCCACCGCCGCGCCCATCGGGGGCATGACGCCGTTTCTCCCCTCCAGGATGGACGTGAGGATGGCCTGCGCCTCGCCCCCCCAGAGCCAGTCCCCGTCGGCAAGGTTGGGGTAGCCCTTGGCGCCGCGGGCGTCGGATCCGTGGCACTGGGAGCAGTAGGTGAGGAACATGCGCTCGCCCATCTCCTTGGCCTTCGGGTCCTTGGCGATCGCCTCGATGTCCATCGCGGCGTACTTCTGGAACACCGGGCCGTAGGTGGCCTCGGCGCTCGCCTGCTCGGCCTTGTACTGGCCGGTGGACGACCACTTGGTGATGCCCTGGAACGCGCCGAGGCCCGGGTAGAGGGCGAGGTAGACCAGCGAGAAGACGATGGTGATCCAGAACAGCCACATCCACCACTTCGGCAGCGGGTTGTTGTACTCCGCGAGGTCCTCGTCCCACTGGTGGCCGGTCGTGCCGACCGCCTGCCCGGCGGGCCGCTTCTTGTGCTGCGAGGTCAGGAAGACCGCGCAGCCGATGACGGAAACCAGCGTGATACCGGCGACGTATAGACTCCAGAAGCCGTCGACGAAGTCGCTCATCGTGCTTTCTCCCCGGTGGTGGCGCCGTCATCCTCGTCCAGGGGAAGGCGCGCGGCTGCTTCGAAATCGGCACGGCGGCGCGAGGACCAGGCCCACGCGACGATGCCCAGAAACGCGATCAGTGCGGCGACGGTGATGCCGGCACGGAGGGTGTTGATGTCCATGGCCTATCTCCGCGACTTGATGACGGTGCCGAGTTCCTGGAGGTAGGCGATGAGCGCGTCCTCCTCGGTCTTGCCGGCGACCTCCTGGGCAGACTTGGCGATCTCGGCGTCGGTGTAGGGCAGCCCGACCATGCGCAGCGCCCTCATCTTGGCCGGCAGGTCCTCGCCGGCCAGCTTCGTCTTGGCGAGCCAGGGGTACCCGGGCATGTTCGACTCGGGCACGACATCGCGCGGGTTGCGCAGGTGCGTGCGGTGCCAGTCGTCGCTGTAGCGGCCGCCGACGCGGGCGAGGTCCGGGCCGGTGCGCTTGCTGCCCCACTGGAACGGATGGTCGTAGACGAACTCGCCGGCCACCGAGTAGTGGCCGTAGCGCTCCACCTCCGCGCGGAACGGGCGGACCATCTGCGAGTGGCAGTTGTAGCAGCCCTCGCGGACGTAGATGTCGCGGCCGGCGACGCGCAGGGCGCTGTACGGCTTGAGGCCCGAGACGGGCTCGGTGGTGGACCGCTGGAAGTACAGCGGCACGATCTCCACCAGCCCGCCGACGCTCACGAGGAGCACGACGAGCAGGGCCATGAGGCCGGTCTTCTGTTCGATGATGTCGTGGGTCAGTTTCATGGCTTTCTTCTTTGAGTGTTGTCGGCTCGTTCCTCGGCCACGCTCAGGCGTGGGCGGGCGCGTCGATGTGCGAGCCGGCCGGGACCGGCGGAATCGACGCCTCGACCGCCTTGCCGACGGTGATCGTCTTGAACATGTTCCAGGCCATCACGAGCATCCCCGAGAAGACCAGCGCGCCGCCGAGCAGGCGGATGACGTAGTACGGGTAGGTCGCCTTCACGCTCTGCACGAAGGTGTACGTCAGGGTGCCGTCCTCGTTCACCGCGCGCCACATGAGGCCCTGCATGACCCCGGCGATCCACATCGAGGCGATGTAGAGCACGATGCCGATGGTGGTGATCCAGAAGTGCAGGGTGATGGCCTTCACCGAGTACATCTCGGTGCGGCCGAAGAGGCGCGGGATCAGGTAGTAGAGGCTGCCGACCGAGATCATCGCCACCCACCCCAGCGCCCCGGAGTGCACGTGGCCGACCGTCCAGTCGGTGTAGTGCGAGAGGGCGTTCACGGTCTTGATGGACATCATCGGGCCCTCGAAGGTCGACATGCCGTAGAACGAGAGGGAGACGATGAGGAACTTGAGGACCGGGTCGTCGCGCAGCTTGTGCCAGGCGCCCGAGAGGGTCATGATGCCGTTGATCATGCCGCCCCAGGAGGGCGCCAGCAGGATGAGGGAGAAGATCATCCCGATGGACTGCGCCCAGTCGGGCAGCGCCGTGTAGTGCAGGTGGTGGGGCCCCGCCCACATGTAGGTGAAGATGAGGGCCCAGAAGTGCACGATCGAGAGGCGGTACGAGTACACCGGCCGCCCCGCCTGCTTGGGGATGAAGTAGTACATCATCCCGAGGAATCCGGCGGTGAGGAAGAAGCCCACGGCGTTGTGGCCGTACCACCACTGCACCATCGCGTCCTGCACGCCGGCGTAGGCCGAGTAGGACTTCAGGAAGCTCGCCGGCACCGCCATGCTGTTCACGATGTGCAGGATCGCCACCGTGAGGATGAAGGCGCCGAAGAACCAGTTGGCGACGTAGATGTGCTTCACCTTGCGGGTGGCGAGCGTTCCGAAGAACACGATGGCGTAGGAGACCCAGACGACGGCGATCAGGATGTCGATCGGCCACTCCAGTTCGGCGTACTCCTTGCCCGAGGTGTAGCCGAGGGGCAGCGTGACGGCGGCCAGCAGGATGACGAGCTGCCAGCCCCAGAACGTGAACGCGGCGAGCGGGCCGCCGAAGAGGCGCGTGTGGCAGGTGCGCTGGACGGCGTAATAGGAGGTCGCGAACAGTGCGCAGCCGCCGAACGCGAAGATCACCGCGTTGGTGTGCAGCGGGCGCAGGCGGCCGTACGTGAGGAACGGGATGTCGAAGTTGAGGGCGGGCCACGCGAGCTGCGCGGCGATGATCACACCGACCAGCATGCCGACGATGCCCCAGATCACGGTCATCACGGCGAACTGTCGCACCACCTTGTAGTTGTACTGCGTGTCGTTCATGAAGGGCTCCCTGGAACTGGCATGAAAAGGCACCTGGACTCGCCCGGGCGCCTCCTGCGCGGACTATAGCGTCTGACCGGGCGATCCGATTGATTCAGGTCAATAAGGTTTTCCTAATTTTCAGCAGGGGGCTCCTCGTCGTGGACCACCGACCGGGACTCCCGGTCCAGCGCGTCGAACTGGCCGCTGGCGATGGCCCACCAGAAGATGGCGCCGATGACGAACACGATGACCACGCTCACCGGTATCAGCAGGTAGAGGATGTCCATGAATTCAGGAGGTTGCCGGCCTGCGGGCGGTGGAGGGGCGGCCCGGAACGGCCGCCGGCGGGATTTCGCCCGGGTTCGTCCCCGGCGCGGGCGGCCGGACCCGCAACAGCCGCAGGGCATTGACCACGACCAGGAGGGAGGACACGGACATGCCGAGGCTCGCGAGCCACGGCGTGAGGAACCCGCCGAGCGCCAGCGGCAGGGTGACGGCGTTGTAGACGATGGACCAGGCAATGTTCTGCCGGATGATGCGGCGTGTCTTGCGCGCCAGCTCGATGGCCTCCGCGATCGCCATCAGCGAGGGATTGGCCACGACCAGGTCCGCCTGCGATTGCGCCAGGGCGGCGCCTCCGGCCAGGGCGATGGAGACCTGGGCCCGCGCGAGCACCGGCGCGTCGTTGATCCCATCGCCGATCATGGCCACCACGGCCCCCCGCGCGGCCATCGCCTCGACGTACCGCGCCTTTTCCTCCGGGCTTGCGCCCGAGACGCGCTCCGCGATGCCCAGTTCGTCGGCCACCCGGTCCACGACCGCGGCGCGATCCCCGGAGAGCAGCACGACGGTGCATCCCGCCCGTCCGGCGCGGGCGACGAGGTCCTGCGATTCGGGCCGCAGCGCGTCCTCGAAGCGGAAGGCCGCCAGCCACTGTCCGGTGCCGGCCATGGCCGCGACCGGTTCCGTGGCGTCGAGGGGGCGGGGGAAGGGCGATCCGGCAATTTCCGCGCAAAAGGCGGCGGAGCCGACGCGCACCGTCCCGCCGTCCCAGCGGGCCTCGACGCCGGCGCCGGCGACGGCCCGGATGTCCGACATGGCCGGGGCCGCAACACCCGCGGGGCGTGCCTTGACGAGGGCGTGGGCCACGGGGTGGGAGAGGGCCGACTCGAGCGCCGCGGCCAGCGACAGGCAGGCGGTCCGGTCGAGGGGGCCCAGGATATCGACCTCGCGCAGGTGCATGCGACCCGTGGTGAGCGTGCCCGTCTTGTCGAAGACCAGGTGCGTGGCCGAGGCGAGCGCCTCGATGGCTCGCCCGCTGGTGACCATGATCCCGTGGCGCGAGAGGGCGTTCACGCAGGCGGTCAGCGCCACCGGCGTGGCCAGCGAGAGCGCGCAAGGGCAGGTCACGACCAAGGTGGAGACGGCGACCCAGAGTGCCTTCGAGGGGTCGATCCACATCCAGGCCAGTGCCCCGAGCGCCGCCAGGGCCACGACCACGACGACGAAGTGGCTCGCGATCCGGTCGGCGAGCAGCGCCCAGCGGGGTTTCTGGCCCGCCGCCCGCTCCATCTGCGCCCGAATGAGGTCGAGGGTCGCCTCCCCCGTGGCCCGCAGGACGCGGGCGGTGACCGGCGAAGCCAGGTTGATGCTGCCGGCGAGCACGGTGTCGCCCGCAGCCTTGGCAACGGGATAGGTCTCGCCGGTGAGCAGCGCCTCGTCGAACTCCGACACGCCCGAGACGACGGTCGCGTCGGCCGGGGCCGCCTCGCCGGCCGGGATGGCCACGACGTCACCGGGTCGCAGGAGCGAGGGATCGACCTCGTCGCGATCGTCGCCGGCGAGGCGCCACGCGCGCCGCGGAAGCAGCTGGGCGAGGGAGTCGGCGGCGTCCACGGTGCCGGACAGCGCGCGCGCCTCGAAATAGCGCCCCGTGAGCAGGAAGAACACGAACATCGTGATCGAGTCGTAGTAGACCTCGCCGCCGGCGAAGGTTCCGTACAGGCTGGCGATGAAGCTCACGACGATGCCGAGCGCGACGGGCACGTCCATGCCCGGCTGGCGCGCGGCGAGCCCGTGCCAGGCGGCGCGGAAGATCGGGCCGGAGGAGAAGAGCAGCACCGGCACCGTGATCACGAGGCTCGCGATGTTGAGCAGGCGCCCGATGTCCCACGCCATCGACTGGTCGTGGTCCGCGTACGCGGGCCACGCGAGCATCATGATCTGCATCATGGCGAAGCCGGCGAGCGACAGTCGCCAGAGGGCCCGCCGCTCCTCGGCCTTGCGCAGGGCGCGCGGGTCGCGTCCCGGGGGCCGCGCCCGGTAGCCGGCCCTGGCGATCACGGCGGTCAGCTGCTCGCGCGGGGTTTCGGACGAATGGCGGATGCGCACGCGCCGCGTGGCGAGGTTGAGGCTCGATTCCCGCACGCCCGGCAGCCGGGCAAGGGCCGATTCCACGCGGGTCACGCAGGCGGCGCAACTCACGCCCTCGACGTCGAAAAGGGTCTCGATTTCCGTCGCGGCAGGCGCGGGTTCCGGAGGCGGTTTCGGCCGGGTGGCCTCGGCCAGTCCGTGCAATCCCGCGCAGCCCGCGCAACAGAACACCAGGCGCTCCCCGCCCGGGCCCGTCCTCGGGACGGCGGACAAGGGGGATACCGCTGTGCCGCAATGGGCGCAGGCCGGGGCTGCGGTCGCTGGGGTATCGGACACCCTGTCAGTCTAGGGCACGCCTGCGGGTGGGGGTTGACTCGCGTCAACGGGGGCCGGCCGGGGGATGCGCTCCAGCAGCAGGAAGCGAAGGGCGTGGCGGTTACGCGCGTCCGGCGGATGCTCGCCCAGCAGGCGCTGGCGCCACTGCGCCCGGTCGATGGCGGGGAAGGCGGTGTCGCCGGCAATCTCCGCGTCGATTTCCGTGAGGTAGATGCGGTCGCAGGTCGCGAGGGCCGCGGCGTAGAGCTGTGCGCCGCCGATCACGAAGGCTTCGTCGGTCCCCGCGACGGCCTCCCAGGCCGCCTCGAGGGAGGACACCACCTCGGCGCCGGAGGCGTCGAACGCCGGGGTGCGGCTCACCACTAGGTTTCGCCGGCCGGGCAGGGGGCGGCCGATCGAGTCCCAGGTGCGACGACCCATGATCACCGGGTGCCCGAGCGTGATGCGCTTGAAGTGCGCGAGGTCGGCGGGCAAGTGCCACGGCATGCCGTTGTCGCGGCCGATGATGCCGTTGCGGGCGCAGGCGACGATCAGGGAACGCATCGTGGGGGCGAAGGCGGCGCCGCCAGCCTGCGCAAGCGGCGGCGGGGTGTTGCGCCTTCAGACGGCGATGGGCGCCTTGATGGCCGGGTGGGGGTCATAGCCTTCGAGCGTGAAATCCTCGAAGCGGAAGGCGAAGAGGTCGGTCACGGCCGGGTTGAGCCGCAGGACCGGCAGTGCGCGCGGTTGGCGCGCCAGCTGCTCGCGGGCCTGGTCGAGGTGGTTCAGGTAGAGGTGCGCGTCGCCGAAGCTGTGGATGAACTCGCCGGGCCTCAGGCCGGTGACCTGCGCCACCATCAGGGTGAGGAGCGCGTAGGACGCGATGTTGAAGGGCACGCCCAGGAAGATGTCGGCGCTGCGCTGGTAGAGCTGGCAGGAGAGCCGCCCGTCGGCGACGTAGAACTGGAAGAGGGCGTGGCACGGCGCGAGCGCCATGCGCGGGATCTCGGCGACGTTCCACGCCGACACGATGAGCCGGCGCGAATCCGGCGTGGCGCGGATCTGCGCCAGCAGGTCGGCGATCTGGTCGATGTGGCGCCCGTCCGGGGCCGGCCACGACCGCCACTGGTAGCCGTACACCGGCCCCAGGTTTCCTTCCGCATCCGCCCACTCGTCCCAGATCGTGACGCCGTTGTCGCGGAGGTAGCGGATGTTGGTGTCGCCCTTCAGGAACCAGAGCAGCTCGTGGATGATGCTCTTCGTGTGGACGCGCTTGGAGGTCACGAGCGGGAATCCCGCCGCGAGGTCGAAGCGCATCTGGTGCCCGAAGACGGACAGCGTGCCGGTGCCCGTGCGGTCGGTCTTGCGCGTGCCGTGCTCCAGCACGTGGCGCATGAGGTCGAGGTATGCCTTCATCGCTTCAGGTCCGCCGGCCGAGAATCAGGAGGTCACGCTCGACGCCGTCGAGCTCCGCGACCTTCGGGAGCGTGCCCCAGTCCGCGAAGTTCGCCTGCCGGAAGAGCGCGAGGCTCGCGTCATTGTGGCCGAAGACGAAGGCGAGCAGCGTGGAAATTCCGAGCCCCGGGGCGGTGTCGATCGCGTGGCGCAGGAGCGAGCGCGCCATGCCCCGCCGCCGCGCCTCGGGCGCGACGTAGAGCGCGACCTCGACGGTTCGGTGGTAGGCCGGCCGCCCGTAGAAGGAGCGCAGCCCGAGCCATCCGAGGACCGCGCCGCCGGATTCGGCGACCCAGAGGGGGCGGCTGGCAGCGTCGAACGCGGCGAACCAGTCCTTGCGTTGCTCGACCGTGACGGGTGCGGTATCGGCCGTTGCCAGCCTGCCGGGGATCGCGGCGTTGTAGATCGCGACGATGGCCGGCAGGTCGCCGGCCCCCGCATGGCGGATCGCCGGCGCTAGGGGCGCTGGCCGACGAGCGTCCACAGCCGCGCGAGCTCGGCGGTGCCGTCCTTGCCCTGCACGCCCTTCAGGGTCTGCAGGCCGCGCGCCTTGGCGCCGTGCTGCAGCTGCGCGACGCCGAGCAGCAGCTTCGCGTCCTCCGGACGCTTGAGGCCGCCCTTCTGGACGCCCTGTTCCATGATGGCGAGGCCCTTCTGGGCGGCGCCGTCGGTGACGTAGTTGTAGCCGATGGTCACCAGCGCCGTGCCGGCCTTGTCCGCCTGCGCGTCCTTCTCCGCCTGTGTGCGCGCCTTGGCGGTCTCGTCGGCGGTCTTCGCGGCGAGGTCCTTGAGGCGCTTGTGCCGCTCGGCATCCTTGCCCGTGCCGAGGGCCCCGGCGGCGTAGCCCTTGTCCACCACGGCCCTGGCCTCGAACGGGAACCCCGCCTGCAGCGCGAGCTGGGCCATTTCGAGGTAGTCGTTGGCCGTGGTCACGTTGCCGGTGGCGAGCTTCAGGCGGTACACGTCGAGCGAAAGGCGGTCGGAGAAGCCGCCCTGCTTCTGGACGCGGTTGAGGAGGTCCGTCCAGTACTCCTTCTTGGGGTAGTAGGTCACCAGCTTCTCGATGGCCGAGACGTAGCCGGCGTTGTCCTTCTGCTTCAGGTAGCAGTTCGCGAGGATCTGCAGTTCGGCCTCCGTGGGGCGACGGTTGCCTTCGCCATTGTCGCCGACGACCTTCGCCACCGAAGCGCAGTCGTTACCAAGGAAGTAGGACTGGACGAGGACGGTGCGCATCTGCGGATCGGTTCCGCCCTCCTTGAGGTAGCGCGCGGACCATTGCGCCGCCTTCGGATAGTCCTTGGCCTGGTAGTACAGGCCGGCCACGGCCTGGATCATCTTGATCTGGTCGGCGGGGGCGCTGCGGTTGAGCGCAATGACCGCCTCGAACGCCTTGGCCGCCGTCTCGTTGTCGCCCGCGGCGGCGGCGATGCTGCCGCGCGTGCGCTGCACGAGGTAGGTCTCGTAGGGCGTCTTGCCGGCGACGGCGTCCGCTTTCGCCACCTCCGCAAGGGCCTCCTTGTACTTCTTCTGCTTGAAGAGTCCGTCGGCCGCTTGGAGCGGCTTGCCCACCTCGGGACGGGCGGCATCGGCGGCCGCGGCGAGGGGCGCGACCGCGGCGACGGTGAGCAGCAGGGCGGCGGCAAGCACGCCGCGGATCATTCGCTGGACGATCATGGGTCGATCTCCGGAGGCCTGGAAGGGTGGGGCCGCGCGTCCTGCGCGGCCCCGGGGGAAGCGGGATCAGTCGAGGAACTGCTCGGCCCCGATCAGGCCGATCTTGGTGATCCCGTGGCTCTGGGCCGAGGCCATCACGCCGGCCACGTGCTTGTAGTTCACCAGCTTGTTGGGACGCAGGTGGAACTCGGGCTGGACCGCCATGCCCGAGGCGTTGATGAACTTCGCGTCGAGCGTGGGGCGGTCCGGGATCGTGTCGCCGTTCCAGATGAGGGTGCCGTCGAAGTCGATCTCGATCAGGATCACCTCGGGGGGCGTCGTGGGCGGCGGCGGCGTGCCGATCGGCATGTTGAGCTTCACGGCGTGCGTCTGGATCGGGATCGTGATGATCAGCATGATGAGCAGCACCAGCATCACGTCGATGAGCGGCGTGGTGTTGATGTCGACCATCACGTCGGGCTCGGAGCCGCCCCCGGAGCCAACTTGCATTCCCATGCGGATTTCCTTTCGCGAGTGGGGCTCAGCCGCCGCGGGCCGGAGGCTCCGTGATGAAGCCGATCTTCAGGATGGCGGCGCGCTGGCAGGTGGCGACCACGCGCCCGACGAACTCGTAGCGCGTGTTCTCGTCGGCGCGCACGTGCACCTCGGGCTGCGGGTCCATCACCGCGACCTTCTTCAGCTTCTCGAACAGCGCCTTCGAGTCGGGCAGGTATTCCGTGCCCCAGAAGACGTCGCCATCCTTGTTGATCGAGATGTTGATGTTCTCCGGCTTCGTCTGCGTGGGGACGTTGCGCTCCTTCGGGAGCTCCAGCGGAATCTGCTGGATGACGACCGGGATGGTGATCAGGAAGATGATGAGCAGCACCAGCATCACGTCGACGAGCGGCGTGGTGTTGATGGCCGACATCACCTCCTCTTGCTGGTCGGCGTCCTGGCCGACGGTCATGCCCATGGCGCTACGCCTTCACCTTCTTGGCGCCGCCGCTCACGAGGACCAGGTGCAGGTCGGCGCTGAAGGAGCGCAGGTGCTCCATCGCCACCTTGTTGCGGCGCACCAGCCAGTTGTAGCCGAGCACTGCCGGCACCGCGACGGCGAGGCCGAAGGCGGTCATGATCAGCGCCTCGCCCACGGGGCCGGCCACCTTGTCGATGGAGGCCTGCCCGGCGATGCCGATGGCCGTCAGCGCGTGGTAGATGCCCCACACCGTGCCGAAGAGGCCGACGAAAGGCGCCGTGGAGCCCACGGTCGCGAGGAACGCGAGGCCGTCCTGGAGCCGGCTGCCGACGTTCTCGACGGCGCGCTGGATGCCCATGGTGACCCACTCGTTGAAGTCGATCTGCTCGAGGAGCTTGCCCTGGTGGTGCTGGGTGGCCTCGACCGCGGATTCGGCGATGAAGCGGAACGGGCTGCCTTCCTTCAGGCCGTTGATGCCCTCCGCGACCGACCCCGCCTGCCAGAAGCTCGCCTTGACCTTGGCGGCCTCGGTGTTGAGCTTGTACTGCTCGTACACCTTCACGAACATGATGTACCAGGATCCCATCGACATGATGACGAGGATGATGAGCGTGCCCTTGGACACGAAGTCGCCCTGCCGCCACAGCGCCTCGAGGCCGTAGGGGTTCTCGATCGTCTCCTTGTCCTTCGCGGCGGCGGCGGGCGGGGGTGCCGGCTTGGCCGGTTCGGCTGCCTTGGCGGCGTCCGCGGCGGGGGCCTGCGCGTGGGCCGCTCCCGAGAAGAAGATCGGCGCTGCCGGCGCGCACGCGAGAATGATGGCCGCGAGAAGCGCGGGCAGTCGGCGGATCAGTTGCATGTTGAATTCCTCCAGGTTTCCTCGGGACGTAACTTCGGGTGAATGCGCTGCGGAGGTTCAGTCCGTCAGCTTGAAATCGATATCCACTTCGCCGATGAAGCCGACCGGCTCCGGCGTGAAGCGCCACTGCGACAGCGCGCGGATCACTTCCTTGTCGAACACGCGGGGCGGCGTCGCCTTGATGATGCGCACCTCGGACACGCTGCCGTCGGGGCGGATCACGAGGTGCGCGACGACGTTTCCGCCCTGGATGCCGTCGCGGATGGCCTGGCGCGGAAACACCGGCCGAACGATCTCGCCCACCGGCTTCACGTTCTTGCGGACGACGGGGCCGGTCGCCGGCGGGGCGGGCGGCGCGGGCGGGACGTACTTGGGCGGCGGCCCGGGCGGCGGCTTGGCCGTCGTGACGGTGGTGATCGTGGGCGCCTGCTGGGCCTGCACGGGAACCTGGACGTTGATCTCCGGCGGCGGGATGAACGGCGGCGGCGGCGCGGCCAGCTTGGGCGGCGGCGGCGGCGGCGTGTCCGGCACCACCTTCTTCACCTCTTCGATGATCTTGGTCTCGATGGGCGCCTTGATGACCTCCACCACCTTGCGGGCGAGGCCGGTCACCAGCGCATAGCCGATCGCGATGTGCAGCGCGCCGACCATGATGATGCTCGGCAGGTGCTTCGAAGGGCTCTTCTGCGTGTCCCGGTAGCTTTTCATCTAACCACCTTCTGCTCTCCAGCGGTTGCGGCGTCGCCTGAACCGGGCCCTCGTCCGGACATGCCCCGCGCGGAAGGGCATTCCCCGCCTGCCGGAAGAGGGCCTGTCGAGACGCGCACGCGTGCCCCCGGCGAATCGGGGGACTGTCACAGGGCGGTCATTTTGGGCGACCCGGCATTTTAGTCGACTGCGCGCCCAATTTCCAGCATGGCGATGGGGAAGCGATGCGCCACCCCGATGGCTTCGCGAATCAGCGGCCGTGCGCGATGCTAGGATGACCTCTCACCATGCCGAACGAACGACAGCCAACGGAAGGCCCGCCGACGCGGCAGCGGCGCGGGGCCTGGGCGCAATACTGGGCCAGTGGCGCCGCGCATTCCTGCGTGGGCACCTTCGGGGACCGTTACGGCGGGGCCATCGCGGAATTTTGGCGCCCTGTCTTCGCGAACCTTGCCGGCCGGGCGCGAGTGCTCGACATCGCCACCGGGAACGGAGCGCTGCCCCGCCTGTTGCTGGACCACTGCCGGGATCCCCGCGTGACGTGCGATGCGATCGATTTCGCCGCGGTCCGTCCATCGTGGCTCTCGCCATTGCCTGATGATGAGCGGTCGCGGGTGCGCTTCCACGGCGACGTGGATGCGGCGTCGCTGCCGTTTGAGGACCGATGCTTCGACCTCGTGGTCAGCCAGTACGGATTCGAGTACGCCGAAATCGACCGGGCGCTGCCCGAGGTCCTTCGCGTGCGCGCGCCGCAGGGGGGGGTCGCCATGGTGCTGCACCACGCGGCGGGACGCCCCGCGACGCTCGCCGCCATCGAGATCGGCCACCTGCGCTGGTTGTCGGCCGCAGGCGGATTGCTCGATGCCGCCGAGGCCCTCGTCGGACCCATGGCCCGGGCGGCCACTCCGGAGGGGCGTGCGACGTTGCGCAGCGACGCGACCGCCAACGCCGCGCGGGAGCGCTTCAACGCCCTGCAGGGCGAGCTTTCGCACAGGGCCGCGGGCGACGGGGCCGATATCCTTTTCGAGGCGCGCGACGCCATGGCGGCGATCTTTTCGCTGGCCGGCCAGCGCGGCGCCGCGCCGGCCCGGGATGCGCTGCGGACGCTGCGGGACGACTACGCAGCGTCGGAGGCGCGTTTGGACGACCTGCGAGAACATGCGTTGGATGCGGTGCGCGCGGCGTCACTGCGGGACCGCATGTCGTCCGCCGTGGATTCGCCGGGACAGCTGGGCGAGTTGCGCGAGCAGGGGGGGCACCTGATGGGCTGGTTCCTGAA